>Ga0302325_10002164_pt1 | contig 48301 bp, 42 predicted proteins | sample Palsa_T0_2_FD_201948 | JGI IMG/M metagenome (GOLD analysis project Ga0302325, IMG submission 201948) | Peat permafrost microbial communities from Stordalen Mire near Abisko, Sweden - Palsa_T0_2 | ecosystem: Environmental > Terrestrial > Soil > Palsa > Peat permafrost | place: Sweden: Abisko...
CCTAGAAGCCGACCCCCGCTGGGAACGCTAGCCAGTCAAGACAAACGTGGCTAGCGCCCGCTTAAGCTGTGGACGGCCCCCCAGCCGCAGCACATCGGACCAGGTCAGCCCCAAACGTGAAGACCACACCAGGCGGCTCATGGTCCCGGCGATGGCCACCGTGAACGCCGAGGACAACGCGTTGCGCCGCTGGGGCCGGTCGAGCGTCACCACCGCGACCTCGTCCTGCGTGTCCACGGTCAGGTCTGTCATCGCCGTCTCCCTAAGCGCAGAAGCTTACGAGCTGGCGCACCGCCGCCTCGACCTGCCGCCCGGTCGGCACCCATGCCTGCTCCAGCGACGGCGCGTACGGCGCCGGCGTGGGCGGCGCACCGATCCGCACGACCGATGCGTCGATGCTCCAGAATCCCAGCGGCGCGCTCCTCGAACAGCCTGATCCGAAGCATGCTGCGGTACAGCGCGAGGAGATAGTCCGTGCCGAGCGTGGCCCGCTGCCCCGGTGGCGCGTGACTGGTGATCGGCGACGGCTGCGACGCGGCGGTACGCTCTATCCTCAATCTATCTATCACTGTTAGTTTATTAGCAGTGAGAATCAGCATCCAGATTCGAGACCAGACCACCCGGCCGACGCCGGGGCCTCCGGGAGGGTGAGTTGACGGCCTCAGCAGCGCGACCGGCCGGGCCGCTGGCCGGCGTGACGGTGATCGACGTGAGCACGATGGGCCCGGGGCCGTTCGCCTCGATGGTGCTCGCCGACTTCGGTGCCGAGGTGATCGAGGTGCGGCGCCCGGTGCCCAACGAGGTGGACGCCGCCGACCAGTTCGTGCGGGGCAAGCAGCGGCTCACGATCGACCTGCGCGCACCGGGCGGCCCTGAGCTGATCGCCCGACTCTGCGATCAGGCCGACGTGTTCCTGGAGGGCTACCGGCCGGGGACGATGGAGCGCCGGGGCCTGGGCCCCGAGGTGCTGATGGAGCGCAACCCGCGTCTGGTCTACACTCGGCTGACCGGGTGGGGGCAGGACGGCCCCTACGCCAGGCTGGCCGGGCACGACATCAACTACGTCGCGATCGGCGGTCCGCTCGGTGCGGTCGGCTTCGACGCCCCGGTCCCCGCGCTGAACCTGCTGGGCGACTTCGCCAGCGGCTCGTTCCCCGCCGTGCTGGGCACCGTGCTCGCGCTGCTGGCCCGGGAGCGCACCGGCCGCGGGCAGGTAGTCGACGCCGGAATGGTGGATGGCGCGGCTTACCTGCTGTTCGCTCAGTTCTGCGAGCTCGCCCGCGACGAATGGCACGGCCGGGGCACCAGCATGCTCTCCGGCACCGCCCCGTTCTACGGCGTATACCGGTGTGCGGACGGCCGGTGGGTGTCGGTGGGGGCTATCGAGAGCAAGTTCTACGCGCAGCTCCTGGACGGGCTCGGGCTGGACCGCGAGCTGCTGAGCAGGCAGCACGAGCGCACCCACTGGCCGGCTGCGCGCGCGGCGATCGCGCGGGTCTTCGCCACTCACCCGCGCGACCATTGGGCCGCGGTGTTCGCCGGCACCGATGCGTGCGTGTACCCCGTGCTCGAACTGGCCGAGACGCCCGCCGACCCGCACGTCGCCGCGCGCGGCTCGGTCCAGCCAGATGACGCGGGGGGACCGCAGGTCAGGCCGGCGCCTCGGCTGAGCGAGACGCCCGGGACAGCCGGCCCGCTGCGGCCGGTCAGCCGGGCCGCGCAGCGCGAGCTGCTGGCGGCACTCGGCATCGGCACCGAGGACATCATGCGGTACGCCGAATCAGGCGCCCTGCACCTCCCGTCAGCCTGAGCGCCCGCGGAACCAAGCCTCTCCAGGCCGGGTAGCGGGACCGGGTGACGCGTCCCGGTACTGGCCCGGGGAGCACGCCGAGGTGTTCCACCGCTTCGCCGAGCCCCTGCGGGCGCGGCGGTAAGCCACCGGCGGCCCACCCGGACCAACGGCGCACGGCGGCGTTTCCGCGGTGCTCCCGACGGCTACGACGGCGTGGCTGACGTGTGGTTCGACAGCCTGGAGGACCTGCTGGCCGTCCTCGACAGCCTGGCCGGCCGGGATCGCCCGTCGGCCCGCAACAGGTTGCTGTCCAGCGGGTGGCCGACCAACTCCTGCGCCATCCGGGCGGCGTCCAGGCAGCGGTCGAGGTCGATGCCGGTCTCGATACCGGAGTCCGCCAGCAGGTAGACCAGCTCCTCGGTCGCGATATTGCCGGTGGCGCCGGGGGCGAAGGGGCAGCCGCCGAGGCCCCCGATCGACGCGTCGAGCCTGCCCACCCCGGCGGTGACCGCCGCCCATGCGCTCGCTGTCCCGGTCCCGCGCGTGTTGTGGAAGTGCGCGCCCAGCGGGGTGGCCGGCAGCACCGCCCGGACCGCGCCGACCAGATCCAGGACCCGGCCGGGGACCGAGGTGCCGATCGTGTCGGCCAGGCATAGCTCGTCCGCGCCGAGCTCGACCGCCCGGGTGGCGACGCGCACCGTCCGCTCCGGCGGGGTAACGCCGTCGAAGGGGCAGTCCCAGGCCGTGGCGATGATGACCTCGCACCGGCCGCCCGCGTCGTGCACGATCCGGGCGACCTGCGCGGTCGCCTCGGTCGCCTCGTGGGTGGTGCGCCGCACGTTCGCCAGGCTGTGCCCGTCCGCCGCCGAGACCACGTACTCCACCCGGCGCATCCCGGCCGCCACGGCCCGCCGGGCGCCGCCCGGGCTGGCTACGAGCGCCGACCACTCCACGGCCGGCCAGGCCGCGAGGGCCCCGGCTATCTGCTCCGCGTCGGCCATGGTCGGCATCGCGCTCGGCGACACGAACGCCGCCGCCTCAATCTGGCGCAGTCCGGTGCGGACCAGGGCCTCGATCAGCCGTAGCTTCTGGCCGGACGCCAACGACGGCTCCAGCTGCAGGCCGTCCCGGGGGCCGACCTCGCGGATCGCCACCGCCTGAGGGATCTCCGTCATACCACTCCTGCCGTCCGCAGCCGGTCGACCTCGGCCGCTCCCACGAGGGCGGCGAGGATCTCGTTGTTGTGCTCGCCCAGCAGCGGGCTGCCCCGCCGTACCCGCCCGGGCGTGCCGGTCAGCTTGGGGACCACCCCCGGCTCGCGTACCGTCTCACCCGCTAGCCCGGGTTCCGGGATCTCGACGATCATGTCCCGCGCTGCGTAGTGCTCGTCGGCGGCGATATCGCGGGAGTTGTAGATGCGCCCGCCGGGGATACCCGCATCAGCCAGCCGCTTGAGCAGCTCGCTGCTGCTGAGCGTGGCGGTCCAAGCGCAGAGCTCGGCGTCCAGCTCGGCTTGCCGCCGGCCGCGCCCGAGGTGGGTCTGGTACGGCGCGCCGGGCGCGATCCAGTCCGGTCGGCCGGCGAGCCCGGCCAGCCGCGCGAACACCGAATCCTGGTTCGCGCCGATGATCACCCAGTCGCCGTCCGCGGCCGGGTACACGTTGGACGGCGCGATGCCCGGCAGCACCGGGCCGGACGGCCCGCGCACCCGCCCCAGCTTCTCGAACTCCGGCAGCGTCGACTCCATATACATCCACAGCGCCTCGTAAAGCGCGACGTCGACCATCTGGCCGGCGCCGGTGCCGCCCGGGCGGTCTCGCGCGAACAAGGCCATCAGTGCGCCGGTGAACCCCTGGGTTGCGGCCAGCGCGTCGCCGATCGAGATGCCGACCCGGACCGGCGGGCGGCCGGGCTCGCCGGACAGGTGGCGGAATCCGCTCATGGCCTCGGCGACCGAGCCGAACCCGGCCCGGTCGCGGTAGGGTCCGTCCTGCCCGTATCCGGTCACCCGCACCATGATCAGCCGCGGGTTGACCCGGCGCAGGTCCTGCCAGCCGAGGGCCCACCGTTCCAGCGTGCCCGGCCGGAAGTTCTCGATCAGCACGTCCGCGGACCTGGCCAGCTCGCGCGCCAGCGCCTGCCCCTCGGGCCGGCGCAGGTCGATCGTGACCGACTTCTTGCCGCGGCCAATGATGGTCCAGTACAGCCCGACGCCGCGGTACAGGCCGCCCCATTCGCGCATCGGGTCGCCGGCGCCGGGCGGCTCGACCTTGATGACCTCGGCCCCGTGGTCGGCGAACAGATGGCCGCAGAACGGGCCGCCGATGATGTGGCCAAGCTCGAGCACTCTGATCCCGTCGAGGCTGGCGGCTGGCGGATTCTCGGGCACCAGGCTACCTTAGCAAACAACGTTTGATTATTGCTCCCGCACCCTGGGGAGGGACATGGCGATGCGCTCGGTCAACCGGCCGGACGACCCGGTGTACGCGCGGTTCCGCTTCGACGCCGCCCGCGAGTACGTCCCCGGGCCGCATCAGATCGTCACCTCCGGCCAGACCGGCGATTCGCGTTCGGACGTGGCTGGCCAGGTCGCGGGGGCACTCGATAGCGTGGCCGAGGTGCTAGCCCTGGCCGGCTACACGCTGGCCGACGTCACCCGGCTGGGCATCTACACCACCGACGTCGAGGCGTTCCTGGCGCAGTGGGCGATCGTGCGGGCCCGCTTCGAGCCCGGCGCCGTCCCCCCCAACACCCTCGTTCAGGTCGTCCGCTTCGCTCATCCGGCCATCCGGGTCGAGATCGAGGCCAGCGCCGCCCGCTCCGAGTTACCATCCGAGAATAGATTTAGTAGGGAGACGAACATTTCCGCACGCGACAGCGTCACGATGAGCGAGGTCGAGGTCGCCGCGTTCCTGGCCGGGGCGCGGACCCTCAACGTGGCCACCCTGAGCCCGGACGGCACCATCCATCTTGTGGCCATGTGGTTCGTCATGCACGGTACGAGCCCTGTTTTCTGGACCTACGGCAAGAGCCAGAAGGCCCGCAACCTGTCCCGCGACCCCCGCCTGTCCGCTCTGGTCGAGGCCGGCGAGAGCTATGACACCCTGCGCGGGGTCCAGCTCATAGGGACGGCCGAGGTGATCGCCGATCCGGCCCAGGTGCTGAGCATCGGCGCGGAACTGGCGGCCAAGTACGCCGGACTAGGATACGGCGGCGACCTGTCCCGGGCGGCGGCCAAGCGGGTAGCCGTGATCCTCCACCCGGCCCGGACCGTCTCCTGGGATCACCGCAAGCTGGCCGCCAGCGGCTGACCTGGCCCCCGCGACCGTCCCTCGGCCCTGGCCGCCGTCTACACCGAGGCGGTGACCGGGCCTGGCGGACGGTCGCCATATGTCGTCGTGCGGGCGGGCGGGCGGGGAGAGCGTGACCGATCTGGAGGTCAGCACGACCGACGCTGTCACCGCGCAATCCGCGCGTCCAGCTCGCCGAGACGACCCGGGCGCTCGGGATCCCGCACGTGCTGATCGGCGACGCCCTGGCCCCCACCGCATTACCAAACAGTGTTGTATTTTTCTTACCAGACATTGTATGGTGAGCGGGAATGGCCCGGCTGCGGAGGAAGCTGATGACAGAGCGTACAAGCCGCATTCTCGGTTGCATTCCTGACGTCGAGTTCGACGGTGAACCGATCCTCGGCCGGCGGGGCAACCGGCGTGGACCACGGGGGTTCCTGGCTAGGTTTATTCCGGTGGGCAGCTGAGGACGCCCGTGACCGCCACGCAAGCCGCGTTCGATTCCAGCAGGTTCCGGCACGTTCTCGGGCATTTCGCGACTGGCGTGGCCGTTATCACCGCGGCCGCGCCCTCGGGGCCGGTCGGCATGGCGGTCAGCTCGTTTACCTCGGTGTCCCTGGAGCCGCCGCTGGTCGCCTTCCTGCCGGACAAGTCCTCCACCAGCTGGCCGAAGATCCGCAGCGCCGGGGCGTTCTGCGTGAACATCCTCAGCGTCGGCCAGGAGGAGCTGTGTGCCCAGTTCGCGCGCAAGGGCATCGACAAGTTCGCCGGGGTGGCGTGGCGCTCGGCGCCGTCGGGGGCGCCGATCCTCGAGGGCGGCATGGCGTGGATCGACTGTGAGCTGACCCAGACCTTCGAGTCGGGCGACCATTTCATCGCGATCGGGCGCGTGCTGCAGCTCGAGGCGGCCGAATACGGCGTTCCGCTGGTGTTCTTCCAGGGCGGATACGGTCACTTCGCGGTCCCGCGTCCTCCGATGTCGGCGGATATTTCCGGGCCGCTGTCCCGGCGGTCCGCGGATGGCGCCGCCGAACCGCCGGACAGTCGGCTTGAAGTGGACTGGTTCGATGAACTCGTCCGCCTGACCGGGACGGAAGCGCGCGATCTGCACCGGTATGCACAGTCCACTGAGGGCGTGGTCGACGAATTGGTCGGCGGCTATGTCCGTGCGTTCCAGGACGAGTGCATTGACATCTCCTCGCGTCCCGTCACGGCCGTGAAGGCGCTAAGCGAACTGCTCCGCGCCGCCTTCGGCTCCATGGAGGACAACCGGGTCGCCATCATGATCTTGCAGAACGAGCGGCAATACCTTGCGGCACGGCCAGAGTTCGGCTACCTGGAGTCCCTGGAGCGCGCCATTGACCAGGTGTGGCTGACCACGCTTCAGCGTGGTGTCGGCGAGGGCGACTTCCGCCCCGATCTCAATGTCAGGCTCACCTACCAATTCATCCGCGACATGCTGTTCTCGGCTGCGCGGCGATATAGCTCCGATCGTCCCGAGCCATTTCCGGACAGCGCGCAGGTCACGGAGACCTGCCGGTCTCTGATCCTTTCCGGGCTCCTGCGCTGACCGTGGTAAGGAGGCTTCACGATGTCCCTGTCCATCGACCCGGAGAAGTGCCAGGGGCACGGACGGTGCGCCCTAGCCAGCCTTGACGTGTTCGACGTAGGCGACGAGGGATTCGGCGTGGTGCTGAACCCCAGCCCCGGGCCCGAGTACGACGCCGAGGTGGCGGACGCGATCGGATCATGCCCGGAACGCGCGGTCAGCCCCACCTGAACCTTGTCACTTCCGACGTGGGCTCCTCAATGGTGTCAATTCCCCATCCTGTCGCTTGGCGGAATCCTCCGATGCCGGGAACGCGACCGTCGGCGAGATGCCGGTCAGCTGCATTCGGCCGGTCGGCAGAGCCTGAAGAACGCTGCAGACTCGGGATGCCGGTCGAGCAGCGGCGCCGTCCGCCAGTGCGCCGATGCCATGCTTGCTCGCTTACCCGACGTGATGCTCGACAGGATTTCGGCGGCAGCGGCGGCATCACCCAGCTCCTGTAAACGCGGTCGCGGGAGGCCGACTGTGCCCGCGAAGGGCCCGCAGGAGCGTCGCGCCCATCTCCTCGAAGACGATGCCGAGCTCGATCGGCGTCGCTCCGCTGCCGCCATGCTCCTCGGGTATCGCCATGCCGTGGAGCGCCCAGGCTCGTCAGCGGCCCGGATCCAGACGGGGCAGTCGTAGCCTTCGCCGGCCTCCATCAGTCGCCGCACGTCGTCTTGGGTCGAATGCTTGTGCAGGAAATCTCGGACGATGCCCGGAATCCCTGGCATCTTCGCCAGGGGTGAAGCTCACATCGTGGCCCCGTCCCTCGTGATCGAGGACTTCTGGCCTCCATTGCGGCCACCGCCCAGCATGGCTACGTAAATGTTCTCGACCTCGGACGCGTTCGCCGCGTCGCCCGCGGCAACAAGGGAGCCGTGATTGAGAAGGTACCAGCGGTCAGCGACGGCCAAAACGCGCCGGGCCTGCTGCTCCACGAGGAGCGCTGCGAGCCCCGAGCGGTCGCAGGCGGACCGGATAGCCGTAAGCAGGCGGTCGACGATGAGCGGCGCCAGCCCTAGAGAGAGTTCATCGACCAGCAGCGCGGAGGGCTCGGCCGCCAGTGCCCGCGCGAGCGCGATCATCTGCTGCTGGCCTCCGGAGAGCAGGCTCGCCCGACGGTCTAGATGCGGTTCGAGCTCGGGGAAGGCCTGTAGTGCAGCCCTGACACCGCCTCGTCCGAGCCGGAGGTTGTCGCGCACGCTCAGGGTGAAGATGACCGACCGTTCTTCTGGCACGAACGCCAGGCCGCTGCGCGCCATCCGGTGCAACGGCGACGCGACCACCGCGCCGCGCCACCGGACCAGTCCGGACATCCTCGGCTGCACACCCGCCGCAGCCAGGAGCGTTGTCGTCTTGCCTGCGCCATTGGGCCCGAACAGCGCGGCGATCTCGCCTGCGCGGACCTCGATACTGACGTCGCGCACTGCCGGGACATCCCCGTAACCCGCCGTGAACCGCTCGAGCGCGAACACGACCTCACCGGATCCAGGCTGCCGGGCTGCCGTTCCCGGCATCGATGGCTGCGTCGCCATGAAGTCCACCTCGTAAATCTATTGACACTTGATTGGATCGGTAAGCATTCCCGGCGGGATGCCGCTAACGGCCTCGCTCTACGGACAGGTCATCCTGCAACTGGCGCGCCGTCTGGTCCGGGGCATTGCCCAGGTAGGCATCGAGGACCACCTGATCCGAGAGAATCGCATCGGGTGTGCCGGAGGCGAGGACCCGGCCGCCGTCGAGTACGGTCACGTGGTCGCTGATAGCGATGATCATGTCCACCCGGTGCTCGATTAGCAAGACTGCTACCCCCCAGGAATCGGCTAGGTGGCGGATGAGGTTGGACAGGTCGGCCACCTCGCGGTCGTCGAGTCCGGCCGCGGGTTCGTCAAGCAGCAGGACCGACGGCGAGCTTGCGACCGCGCGCGCAATGGCAATGATCTTGCGTCGTCCGAGCGAAACCTGCCGCGGGCGAACGTCGACATGGTCGATCAGATCGAACTGATGCAGCGCCTCGACGGCCGGCTGACTCAGCCTGACAGGGCGCGGGTGCAGAAGGTCGAGCAGGTAGCGCAGCGCGCTTGGACGCTCGCTGGCTACGGCCAGGTTCTCCAGTACGGTCAGGTCCGAGAAGAGTTCAAGAGACTGAAACGATCGTGACATTCCGGCCCGGGCGCGGCGACGGACGGACCAGCCGGTAATGCCGACATCGCCAAGAAGTACGGTGCCCCGTGTGGTCCGGGTAAACCCGGTGATCGCGTCGACAAGGGTCGTCTTGCCGGCTCCATTTGGCCCGATCACCCCGTGCACCTGTCCGGGATGCACGTCTATCGACACATCCTGTAGCGCTTTGATGCCTCCGAACGATACGGAGACATTCCGCACCGACAGGGTACGGGCGGGTGCCCGCGATATTTCTGAAGGCCGCTCGAGATTCGCTCGGCGTGCTGTGCGGCGCAGGTTCCTTCCTCGGACCGGCAGCGCCGATATTGCCTTAGACAGACCGAGACGGGCGGTCTCGAACAGGCCGTTGGGAGTCACGATCAGGGTCCCGACCAAAAGCACCCCGCCGATCAGCGGCAAGTAGGAATTGACCGATGACCAGCTAAAGAGCAACGTACTGACCACCCCGCCGCCGACCAGCAGTGCGCCGAGCAATGCGGCCGGAATGTAGCCGACCCCAGCGGTCACCGTTACGGCGACGACAAGGATGCAGGTAAAGACATCGAAGGAGCCAGGTTGCACGTACGGCTGGATAAACACGAGCAAGACGCCACCAACGCCCGCGATCCCGGAGCCCAGCATGAAGGCATACGTCTTCACCCAGGCGACATTGACGCCGAGCGAGGCGGCGGCACGTTCGTTGGAACGCACGGCGAGCAACTGCCGGCCGGTATGGCCACGGCGCAAGTTCGCGACGGCTAGCGCCACGAGCACAAATGCGCTGATCGTAACGGCAGCATAGCGGTCAGGATGAGCGAGGGGATCAAGGCTCCAGCCGAACACCGTTGGTGACGGAACCACGATCCCCGTGACGCCTCCCGTGTATTGCGAGTTGGCCAGTACGACCGCCTCCAACGCTCCCGCGAGGCCAAGCGTCGCCACCGCGAGCGTCACGCCTCGGGTACGCAGTGCCGGGATGCCGACGAGGCCGCCCACCACGGCGGTGAACAGCGCGGCCAGCACCAGGGTGGCGAAGAACGGGACGTGGTGCTGTGCTAGCCGGGCGGCTACCAGAGCAGCTATGCCCGCGGTCACGTACTGCGCGAGCGATAGTTGCCCGGTGTACCCGGTGAGTACAACGACTGATAGACAGACGATCGCCACGCCGAAGGTGGCGACCAGCGCATCGGACCAATTGGCGTCTGAGGTCATGGCGAACCATACGGCCAGGGCCCACAGTACGGTCACGACGAGCGGTCGTACCTGTCCCGTCCCGATGCTCGGCATCCGGTGGGCGAGGAAGCCGCGCAGCGGAATCCCGCGGCCGCGCACCAGCAAGACGAGAATCACCAGGAGGTATGGCGTGGCCGTCGGCCATCCGGGCTGACTGACATAGCGTTGTAGTTCGGATTCGGCGATGCCGATCGCGACCGCGGCGGCAAATGTCATGGGGAAGGAAACGAACTCCCCGATCAGGCCTGCCGCCATCGCCGGGATAACGAGCAGGACGAGTGAGGTGGGGTCGAGATATATGATGGGCGCAATAAGGATTCCGCCAACACCTGCCGCGATCGAACCGAGCGCCCAGTTAGCCGCGCCGACAAGGTCCGGCGAGATGCCGAATGAGGCCGCCGCGACTTCGTTCTCTGCCACGGCGAGGGTGGCACGGCCGAATCCTGTGTACCGGTAACCGAAATACATTGCAGCACTGAGGGCAACGCTAATGCCGAAGATCCATATGCGGTCCTGGCTGATGGCGAGTGAGGACGTGATGTGGACCGTACCGGTCGGCAGCAATGACGGAACCAGAAGTGACGTATCCCCGAACACCAGGGACGCGGCCGACTCCAGGATAAGTACGAGACCCAGCGTGGTCATGACGCGCGAGAGCGGAGCGGCCGAACGCATGGGCCGCAACACGGCAAAGTAAATAATTGTCCCGAGCAGGGCGCACAAAATGAGCGCCACGGCTCCCGCGAGCGGTTTCGGCAGACCCTGGCGGACAGCGAGGTCGTAATAGGCGTACGCGCCGAACATCGCGGTCGCACCCTGGGCGAAGTTCAGCACGCCAGTTCCGCGGTATATCACGACAAGACCTTGCGCCATGACCGCGTACAAGCCTCCGGAGGCCACGCCAAGCAGAGCAAACAGGACGACTTGCATGGCGCCTCCAGGGACTCACGTTCACGGATAATCTAACGACGTATGGTTCAAGAGTCAACGAGCTTTACGCCCCGGCGCCGGCGCCGACCACGTCTGCATCCAGGGACTGATGCAGGACCGCCATGAGGTGCCGTATAGGGCTTGGCGCGCGCTCGCGCCACCGCCCTTTGCTGCGGCATGGACCGGAGGCCGATGCCCGAGCCGGGCGGCGATCCGGCAGCGGCGACTGGGCACTTGCGCAGCGTCAGCCTCCGGCAGTCCGTCATGGACGAAACTAACGACGTTAGGTAGTATCCCAGTGACATGAAGAGGAGCTGGCCATGCCATTTGACAAGCTACTTTCCCCCATCGTCGTGGGTGCCAGGGAGATCCGGAACCGGGTGGTCGTCACGGCGCACAGCACGAGCGAGCAGTTCCGTAACCCGGCCCTGCCGGCCGAGCCGTATATCGACTATCTTCGGCGACGCGCGGCCGGCGGAGTGGGGCTGATCATCGCCCAGCCGCACTACCCCAACCCCTTTACCGAGGTGACCGAGGAGGCACTGCGGCGGCACCGGGCGCTTGCCTCTGCGGTCAGATCCGAGGGCGCGACCATTCTCCTGCAGCTCGCGCACCTCGGCCTGTTCGGGCGTACCGACGCCGACCCACGCCGTCCCGGTCTCTGGGCGTTTGACGATGGACAGTCCGAGGCGGGTGAGGCTGCCCATCGGATGACCGACGAAGAGGTCGAGCGGATGGTCGAGGCCTACCGGCAGACGGCGGTGCTCGCGCGCGAGGCAGGCTTCGACGGGGTGGAGGTGCACGGCGCACACGGATACCTGATCCAGCAGTCCCTCACCCCGCGCTGGAACCATCGCGATGATCGCTGGGGCGGCGACCGCACGGTCTTCGCGCGGCGAATCATTGCCGAGGCACGCGCGGTGTTCGGGCCAGGTGGCATCGTCGGATACCGCACCGCCACCGACGACCTGCGGTCGCCCGAGGACGAGGGCCGCGGTCCCGTCGGCATCGCGACCGACCTTGAGCGGATCCTTGGTACCGGCCAGATCGATCTGCTGAACACGACCGTGGGCGACGGGGGAAAGAGCTACGCGCGCGCCATTCCGAGCTATCGCTACGACGAGGCGCCGAATATCCCCTTCATCGTCAAGCTCCGCACGCTCGTCGACGTCCAGATCCCGGTCATCGGAGTCGGCCGCATCGTCTCGCCCGCAGCCGCCGAGGCGGTCCTGCAGTCTGGCGCCTGCGATCTCGTCGCGATGACTCGCGCCAACATCGCCGACCCGGATCTCGTGACCAAGGCCGCGGCCGGGATGGGCGATCGGATCAGGCCTTGCGTCGGAGCAAGCGTCTGCGTGGACCGTAAGCTCGCGGGCATCCCCGAAATCAGCTGCTTTCACAATCCGGAGGTGCTGCGTGAGGCCGAGCTCGCCCCTAGGCCGGCGTCCGCCCGGCGGCGCATCCTTGTCGTGGGGGCCGGGCCGGCCGGCCTCAAGGCCGCGGAGGTCGCGGCTCGCCGCGGGCACGACGTGCTCATCTTCGACGAGGCGGGCCGGGCCGGCGGGAGCCTGCGGGCCGTCGAGCACACGGCGGCCTCCGCACTCATGGCCTCGGTGGACTATCTCCTCGCCGAACTGCGGCTCACCTCGGCCCAGCTGCACCTGTCCACCCGGGTTGACCGGCAGGTACTGGCGCAGATCGCGCCGGACGAGGTCGTGCTCGCCACCGGTACGGCCTCGCGGACCGGCGCGGAACTGTTCGACGGCGGCGCGTCAGGCCGGGTCGTCTCCTCGGCCGAGGCGCTGACCGCGACCGATATCTCCGGCGAGGTGCTGGTCCATGACGCCGTGGGGACCAACGAGGCCGCGCTGGTCGCCGAGACGCTCGCCCGGCGCGGCTGCCGCGTCACCTTCGCCACCCGGTTCGAGACCATCGCGCCGTTCGGCGGACAGGTGCACCGCTGGGCGGTACCCGACATCCTGCGGGCCAAGATGCACCAGCTTTTCCCCGAGACGCAGGTCGGCTACGTCGACGGCGATATCGCGGTCCTGGTGCGCGGGGACGGCGAGACCGTCGCCGAGGTCAAGGCGCCGACCATCGTCGCGGTAGCACCGGGCGTGCCGCGCCTGGAGGTGCGGACCCACCTGGAGACGGCCGGCCTGCCCTTCCGGCTCGTCGGTGACGCACAGGCTCCGCGTACCGCGTGGAACGCGTTTACCGAGGGCCATCTGGCCGGCCTCGGCGTCTGATGTCTGGACGCGACTTGCCGCCGGGATCGACTAAACCAATCAGCACTTGATTTAAGCCCAACACGGTGGTTACGATCAAGGCGGTCGCCCAGGGAGTGCGACCCGGAAGGCAGGTTCAACATGGCCGAAGGCTCGATCGTTCTCGTCCACGGCGCTTTTCACAGCTTCCGGTGCTGGAGCGACCTGACCCCGATTCTGGAAGACGCCGGAGTTGAGTGCCGGGCTGTCGACTTGCCGAATACCTCGATGGCTGACGACGTCGCCGCCACGCGGCGATGTCTCGATACCGTCGGAACCCCGGTCGTGCTGCTCGGCCACAGCTACGGCGGGGCCGTGGTCTGCGGAGCAGGGACACACCCCGCGGTGCAGTCGCTGATCTTCCTGACCGCAGCCGTGATCGACACCGATGAATGCCTGGCCGCCTCCAGAGGCGGGGATATGATTACCCCCGCGCTTGCCGCCGCGATGCGGCCGACCAGCGAGGACGGCCCCCTCTACGTGGACACCGAAGCGGCGAGAGACGTGTTCTACAACCATTGCCCGGCACCCGCCGTCGCCGCGGCGGTGAGCCAGATCAGACCGATCAGGCCGGCCTGTATGGGCGGGGCCATCGGCGCCGCCGCCTGGCGCTCCCGGCCGAGTTCGTACATATTTACGCAGGACGACAATGCGCTGCCGCTAGCCGCCCAGGAAGTGTTCGCCGCCAAGCTGGACTGCCCGACCCAGGCGATCTGGAGCGATCACTCGCCGTTCCTCAGCCACCCCCAGGAACTGGCCGACCTGCTCCTCCCTCTTCTCAAGCTGACCAACGCATGACGCCGGGCGCCCACAGGACCGGTCCGCTTGACCGATAAACCAATCTACGTCAGATTAACTGCCACGGTGGCGCTGAGGCCCCGGCAACTACAAGGCGCCGGGGCAGCCGCGATTCCAAGTCCAGGGAGGTCCGAGTCTTCGATGACGGCCGAGTCGCCCGTACCTAAGCCAGGGTCGCACGATCAGCTCGACGAATGGGCCACGTTTGCATCCGAACTCGCGGATGTGGCTCACCGCCTCCGCTCGAAGGCAACTGGCGCTGACCTCGATGCTATCAACCGGCATCTGCTAGGCCAGCTGGCTGTTGCCGCGCTTATCGCCCAGGGAGGCGGACTCCAGCCAGCGAGCCCGCGCTGGTTTCCGCTGATGAACGACACGTTTACGGCGGGAAACCCGAACGCTGACTCGACCTATCTCATCACCTGCGTCGATCCACGATACGAGTACCGCATCAGCGGCGATCGCGGAACGGTCGGCAAAATCTACCTGTCAGTTCATCGCGGGTTCCTCGGCTTCGGTGGAACCGGCGAAACGGAAGCAACGTACGATCTTGATAAGTTCGCACTGACTGCTGACGGAGAGGTCGATCTGCGACTGGGCGGTAAGCCGGCCGCGCTGGGCGGCAATCAGATAGCTTTCGGGCCAGGCGATAGCGTCCGCTTCCTCGTGCTCCGGCAAGTCGCCTACGACTGGGGATCCGAAACCGACGGGCGGTTTGCCATCGAGCGAGTCTGCTCTCGCGACGCCGGCGCCCCAGTGGATTCGCCATCATTCGCGCAGAGCGCTCGATTCATCGTGGCTTATATCGAGGATCTCGCTGTGCGCATCGAGGAACTTGCGGACAGGCATAATCAAGGTCAGGCTCTCAATGAGGTCGTCGCAGTCAATGAGGCGCTGTCCGGACTGCCGATTATGCATGAGCAACATTACTTTCACGGCATCGTGCAATTGGCCGACTCGCAGGCTCTGCTTATCGAGGCAAGCATAGCGTCAGATGCAGAGTACTGGAGCATCCAGCTCATGGATACTTTCTATAATGCACTTGACTTCCGCACCCGGCAATGCAGCCTGAACGGCACATTTGCTGTTCCCGATGCCGACGATATCGTTCGAATCTGCGTGTCCCAGCACGATCCAGGTATTCCGAATTGGCTCGATATGTCTGGCCACTATCGTGTTGGCTTGCGGTTCAGGGTCGTCCAGCCGCAACGCCCGGTACTACGATCCCGGGTCGTTGACCTGGCCGAGATCCCTCGGTTGGTGCGGCAGTGGCCCGTCGGGGCGGAGCTTGACCGTGCCGCCATGCTCCATCGGCGGAGCTCGGCCCTGCAGCGACGCCGTCGGTGGTGATAGGCGAACCCGAATCGCCGATAGTCCGATGTCGCATCAATCAGAAATGTCTGGAGAAACATGTATACGCCCAACCCTCGACATGTCCACAGTCTCGATGACGTGCGCCGCTTTCCCCTCGAAGACGATGACTTGATCATCGCGGGATTTCCGCGGTCCGGCACGAACTGGATACAGGTAATCGTGGCAAACCTGTGGGACGACTGGTCCACGACGCAGAGCGAGCACAAAAGGGTCCCGAATATATCCGGTGCTTCAGTAGGCGACGAGGAGAGCAGCGATGAGCGGTTCCTGGAGGGTTACGAGGGTTACGCGAGCTGCATCGCGGTGGGGCCGCCGCGCCTTATGAAATGCCATCTTCCGCCGGAGCTCATGCCAGTTCGATGGCCTGATCACGGCAAGGTGCTGCACATTTCAAGAAACCCCAAAGACGTGTGTGTCTCCTACTTCCATATGACGCAGACCGCATCCGCGCTCGGGCACAGCGCGGCGGTGCGCTCCGAACTGGAGCGGTATGTCGATCAATTCGTCCGGGGCGAGGTCCCGTACGGCCCGTATCTGGACCACATGCTTGAGTGGTACAAGCTCGATAGCCGGAATCTGCTCAGGGTCACCTATGAGGCGGTCAAGGCGGACACCCTGGGATTCGTCAAGCAGCTCGTCGACTTCGTCGGAAAGCCCGTGTCTCCCGCACGCATAGAGGAGATCGTCTCGAAGTCCGAGTTCAACAATATGCGCAAGAACGAGCTGACCGATCAGATCAATGTACCGCACGTATTCAGGGACCGGGCGAACCAGTTCATGCGAAAGGGCATCGTGGGGGGCTGGAAGAGCGAGCTCACCGTGCAGATGAGCGAACTCATCGATGATGTGATCGGTGTGCGGCTGGCGGAACAAGGAATCGTTTTCGATGACTGAGCTTCGGTGGTCTGGCGGGCACGGGCACCTGGCCGTCAGCGCGATCGCTGGCTGCCGTGCGGACGGTAAAGGAGGCAGGACGTGGGAGCCGTAGCACAGCCTGCCTTCCGCGAACTCACGGACCTTGACAAGCTAGAAGCGGAGGCCGTGCACATCATCCGGGAGGTCGCGGCGACCATCGAGCGCCCGGGCCTGCTGTTCTCTGGCGGCAAGGATTCGGTGGTGATGCTCCACCTGGCGGTGAAGGCGTTCTGGCCCTCGCCGGTGCCGCTCCCGGTGATGCACGTGGACACCGGCGAGAACTTCGACGAGGTTATCGAGTTCCGTGACCGGACCGTCGAGCGGTACGCGCTGCGGCTGGTCGTCGCGAAGGTGCAGGATGACATTGACGCAGGCCGGGTGACCGAGGATACCGGCCCGAATGCCAGCCGGAACCGGCTGCAGACGGTGACCCTGCTGCGGGGCATCCGGGAGAACCAATTTGGCGCGGTGTTCGGTGGTGCCCGCCGCGACGAGGAGAAGGCCCGCGCGAAGGAGCGGGTGTTCTCCTTCCGCGACGAGTTCGGTCAATGGGACCCGCGCAACCAGCGCCCGGAGCTGTGGAGTCTGTACAACGGCCGGCATCGCAAGGGCGAGAACATCCGCGTCTTCCCGCTTTCCAACTGGACCGAGCTCGACATCTGGACCTACGTCCTGCGCGAGAACATCGTGCTCCCGTCGTTGTACTACGCGCACAGCCGCGAGGTGGTCGAGCGTGATGGCATGCTCCTGGCCGTCAACCGGTTCATCCAGCCGGGCGACGGCGAGACTCCGTTCGCGGTAAGCGTCCGGTTCCGCACGATAGGCGACGCCACCTGTACCGGCTGCGTCGAGTCAGTGGCGGCCACCCCGGCAGACGTCGTCGCCGAGGTCGCCGCCGCCCGGATCACCGAGCGCGGTGCTACTCGTGCCGACGACCGGATCTCCGAGGCCGGCATGGAAGACCGCAAGAGGGTGGGGTACTTCTGATGGGCTCCCAGTTGCTGCGGATCGCGACGGCGGGCTCCGTCGACGATGGCAAGTCCACCCTCATCGGCCGGCTCCTCTACGACAGCAAGGCGATCTTCGAGGATCAGCTTGGCGCGGTCGAGAGGGCCAGCGTCGCCCGCGGCCACGACGGGCCGGACCTGGCGCTTATCACCGACGGCCTGCGCGCCGAGCGTGAGCAGGGGATCACCATTGACGTCGCCTACCGGTACTTCGCGACGCCGCGGCGGAAGTTCATCATCGCCGATACCCCGGGACACGTCCAGTACACGCGCAATATGGTCACTGGCTCCTCGACCGCTGATATCGCGCTGATCCTGATTGATGCGCGGAACGGGGTTCTCGAGCAGTCGCGTCGGCACGCCTTCATCGCGGCTTTGCTCGGCATCCCGCACTTGGTGCTCTGCGTCAACAAGATGGATCTCGTCGGCTACTCCGCCGGGCGTTTCGAGGAGATCCGTGAGGAATTCCGCACCTTCGCGATGAAGCTTCAGGTCGCCGACCTGACCTTCATCCCGATGTCGGCCCTCACCGGTGACAACGTAGTCTCGCGCAGCAGGGCGATGCCCTGGTATGACGGCAACTCCCTGCTGCACCACCTGGAAGAACTGCACGTCTCCTCCGACCACAACCTCATCGACGCCCGGTTGCCGGTGCAGTACGTCATCCGTCCGCAGCAGATGGACTTCCGCGGCTACGCCGGCACCATTGCTGGCGGCATCTTCAGGCCCGGGGACGAGGTCACCGTGTTGCCTGGCGGCTTCGGCACGACCGTGACCAGGGTATGGGGCCCCGGCGGCACACGGCTGGAGGAGGCTTACACAGGACAATCGGTCACCGTCGAATTGGCCGACGACATCGACGTCGGCCGTGGCGACATGATCTGCCGCCCGAAAAACCGCCCGCACTCAGGGCAGGACATCGAGGCGATGCTGTGCTGGCTTGATGCTGGCTCGACACTGAGTTCGGGCACGACCTACGGCATCCTGCACACCACCCGCGAAACCCGCGCCTCGGTCAAGGAGATCGAGTACCGGCTCGACGTCAATACCTTGCACCGCGACCAGAGCGTTTCGGGGCTGAGCCTCAATGAGATCGGCCGTATCCAGCTGCGCACCCAGACGCCACTGCATTTCGACCCTTACCGGCGTAACCGCGGCACCGGCAGCTTCATCCTCATCGACGAAGCCACCAACAACACCGTCGCGGCAGGCATGATCCTCGGGCCGAGCAGGCCCGAGGCGACGATCGCCTGGCACAGCTCCGCGGTCGCCCGCGAGCAGCGGCTTAGCGAGGGCACAACGCTCTGGTTCACCGGGCTGTCGGGGTCGGGCAAGTCGAGCGTAGCCATGGAGATCGAACGGCGCCTGGTCGCGTCCGGTCGGCCGGCCTACGTCCTCGACGGGGACAACCTGCGCCACGGCCTAAACGCCGACCTCGCGTTCAGCCCGGAGGATCGTGCCGAGAACGTGCGCCGCGTGGCCGAGGTCGCCAAATTGCTCGCCGACGCGGGCGTGGTCGCGATCGTCGCCCTGGTCAGCCCGTACCGAGCCGGCCGGGATCAGGCACGCGCCATCCACGCGGCCGCCGGGTTGCCGTTCCTGGAGATCTTCATGGACACCCCGCTCGAGGTGGCCGAGGCACGTGATCCCAAGGGCCTCTATACCCGAGCACGGGCCGGGGAGATCCCGGACTTCAGCGGCGTCGGCGCCCCGTACGAGGCGCCACTGGCACCCGACCTCATGCTGCGCCCTGCTGACGGCGACGTCGCCGCTATGGCCGCACTGGTCCTCGGCCGGCTCGGGTGACGAGCGGATCCGATGCTGCCTTGGCCGCCGACCTGGCGCAGCGGGCGGGACAGCTTCTGCTCGAGCTGCGGGCCAGCTCCGGCCTGTCGGGAAAGGAACTCGGCCGGATCGGCGACGCGAAGTCCAATGCGCTGCTGCTCGAACTGCTCGCGACGCGTCGACCCGGCGACGCCGTGCTGTCGGAGGAGTGCGCCGACTCACCGGCCCGTCTGACCGCGGATCGGGTGTGGATCATCGACCCCCTCGACGGCACCCGTGAGTACGGCATGCTTGGGCGGGCCGACTGGGCCGTGCACGTGGCGCTGTGGCAGCGCGGCGCGCCGGGCCCGGCGATTACCGCCGCCGCCGTGGCGCAGCCGGGGCTGGATACCGTCTACGCCTCGGACCGCTCCGTCGTCGCGCCCACCGGGAGCGGCCGGCCAGTGTTCCTTATCAGCGACAGCCGCCCGCCTGTCTTTGCCCAGCCGGTCGCCGACGTGCTCGGCGCGCGGCTGCAGCCGATGGGCTCGGCCGGCGCCAAGGCGATGGCGGTGCTGCGCGGTGAGGCGGCGGCATACCTGCACGCCGGTGGCCAGTGGGAGTGGGACTCAGCCGCCCCGGTCGGGGTGGCCCTGGCCGCGGGACTGCACGCCAGCCGGATCGATGGCTCTGCACTAGGCTACAACGCAGCCTACCCCTACCTGCCGGACGTGCTCATCTGCCGGCATGAGTTTACGCAGACCCTGCTCGGCGCGATCGACAGCGCCCGCTAAACCCGCCCCGCTCGCCAAGTCCGCGGCCGCCCCGTAACGTCTGGCCATCCCGGAGGAAACAGTCGCGCCGCAGGTCGTTGACGTCGGCGTAACTTGTGATTAAGCTAACGTTGTTTGGTTTGTACGGCGTGATCCGCGTACATGCAAGGGAGAATCCAGCGGCGATGGACACAGGCGATCCCGAGTTTGACCATCACAGCACGTTCCATGCCGAGCATTGGCGTGAGATCTTCCGCTCCGCCCGAGAACGCGGCTGCCCTGTGCTGCACTCGTCCTGCTACGGCGGATACGACGTCCTGACCCGGCACGCGGACGTCCTTGCCGCTTCTAACGACTGGAAACACTTTTCTTCTGAGCGATCATGGTCAGCCGACGGCAGCGATGATGGCCTCGGGACGGCAATCCCCCCCAGGATAATGCGCGTCGGGTTCCTGGATATGGATCCGCCGCGATCTCTGGCCTTTCGCAGATGCGTCAACCGGTGGTTCACGCGGGGCAGTATCAATCGCGGCAAAGAGCGGATCACGGAAATCGCTGACTGGGCCATCGACCAAGTAATCGAACGTGGCGGCTGCGACCTAGTCAGCGAACTCGCCACGCCGTTTCAGCGTACCGTTCTCTTCGACCTGCTCGGCCTGCCAGCCGACCAGTGGCGAGCCGATACCGACCAGATCATCTCTGAGTTTCGATCCGAAAACGAAGCGGCTCACGATCGCACCGCATCCGACGCCAGAGCCGAACGCGCGGCATTTTACGAATGGGTGTCTCCGCGTGCACTCGAAGAAATTCTGGACCAGCGCGCGCATGGCGGACCGGGAATGATCGCCGATCTGGTGCGTGCTGAGATCGACGGCGAGCCAATCGATCCCGAGACCTGCGCCGAGCTCGTCACCATGATTATCGGCGGCGGAGAGGAAACGACCGTTGCCGCGATCGTCACGATGCTCAGGTTCCTCGCCGAGAATCCCGGAGAGAAGCAGCGACTGCTGAACCACCACGACCTCCTGCCCACAGCTGTCGATGAGATAATTCGCTTTACAACGCCCGCTATGGGCAACGCCCGGACCGTGACGGAGCCGTGTGAAATCTCCGGCACGAGCTTCGAGCCAGGAGACCGAGTCCTGCTCGCCTATGCTTCGGCGAACTACGACACCGCGGTGTTCGGTGATCCGGAAGTCGTCCGCCTCGATCGAAACCCCAACCCGCACCTAGCGTTCGGAGCCGGCGTCCATAGGTGTATTGGTGCGATATTCGCGCAGGTAAATATAGAGTGCCTGGTAATGAGATTTATCGAGCGAATTTCACAGTTTCATGTCATCACCGGCCGGATCCGGCCAGCCTACGAAGAGATCGGCAAGATCAATAGTTACTATTCATTGCCGATCGAATTCTCTCCAGGTCGGCGGCTCGGGCCGCTGTCCGCAGCGCCTGTGCTCACGAGGCCAAGAATCAGGCCAAATACCAGCGCGATAGCGGAATAGGACGTCCGTTATCGCATTCTCGACAATTCTTTGATTATTCTCCGCGCGACTCATGTCGCGAGGTAGACGCCATGAAGGGGTCAGCATGACCATGATTTCGAGACCGGCGGCGCTTATTTTCTCGGCGACAGCGGCCGTTGCTATGCTGCTTGCCGCGTGCAGCAGCACCGGGGATAGCGGGCAGAACTCCTCTAGTGCGACGTCGACGTCGACGTCGGATTCCTCCGCGTCTGGCTCGCCGATTCTCATCGGCGGAGCAGCGCCGCTGCACAGTCCAATTTACACCGAGCCAACGGTGCAGACGGGACTCCAGGCCGCAGTCGATGCCGTGAACGCGAGCGGCGGCGTCAACGGACACCCGCTGAAGCTGGACTTCTGCGATACTCAGTATACTGCTGATGGTGAGCTCGAGTGCGCCCGGCAATTCATCTCGGATAAGGTAGCGGCGGTTCTCGACCCGTATTTCCTGGCGGACCAGACGGGCGAGCCTGAGCAGCTTCTCGCCGCGGCGAAAATTCCGGTGTTCGCCGCGCAGGGCGTTAGCCCGTTCGAGTTGCAAAATCCGGATGTCTTCATGCTTGCCAGTGGACTACCCGGATGGGCCTACGGTGCCGTGGACGCACTACTGCGAGCGGGATCCAGGAACCTTACGGTCATGCTGGACACCAATCCTGCCTCACAGTTTGCGGGCGCGCTGCTGGTCGCCGCGGCGAAGCTGGCCGGTATAACTCCGCGTGTGGTCACCGGTGACCCGAACTCGGATCCGACCTTCGCGGCGGCGGCCGCCGAGGCTACTCGTGGCGGGGTGGATGGCATCGCGTTGTTCCCGTCGCCAGCCGATTGCCCGAAAATGATCTCTGCCTTGCGCAGCGGCGGGTATACGGGCAACTTGTCTGCGCCGTCGGTCCTACTCAGCACGGCCGTAATCAAGCAACTCGGCCCGGCCGGGAACGGTCTGCTTGAGGATAGCCAGGTGGCGCTGGTCACCGACACGGCGAACAAGGGCATACAGAGCTTCACCGCAGGCATGCAGAAGTACGGTAATGACCAGATCACGGACGCCGCCAGCTATGCGTGGACAGCAGTGCAAGTGTTCGTGCAGGCGATAGCGAAGGCACCGTCGTTCGACAGCGCGGGTATCAAGGCCGCGCTAACCGGCGTCACCACTCCGGTTGATGTGCCGACTGTCGGGCCTTGGATCGGCTCAGGCGTGTCACCACTGCCGGCCTATCCACGAATTCTCAACCCGACGATTACCTATGGTGTGGTCAAGAATGGCGTGGTGCAGCCGTCGGCTGGCGGATTCGTGAATCCCTTCACCAACCTGGCGTCATACGCCAACAAGTAGCAGCACTGTTCAGGGAAGCTAAGCCCAACGATCTATGTAAACGCCATAGTCCCGGGAAGCTGCCGGACAGAAATTTAGCAAGGCACTGGCCTCGGCCCGATACTGTGCGGCGGGCCGCCGGCCATTTGTCCGGGACAGCCGGTTCTGTAACCTCACAATCGAAAGACGTCCCAGGAGCTGAGATGTCAAGCGGCGAGATTTCCGTAGCAGTGAGACCACGCGGTGGCTTCCTCGTAGACGGTGTGCGCCTTCAGCCACCTGAAGCACGGGTGATCGGGGAAGTGCCAGCGTAGTTCTTGCGGGCCTGCGCCGGCGTAGCGGTGCGTATCGTCGCCGAAGTTCTCGCCCGCCGGCCCAGGCTGTCGCATTACCCAACGGTGTTGTATATTTCTAACCAGACATTGCATGGTGAACACAGTGGTCCGGCTGCGGAGGAAGCCATGGCAGAGCGTACTAGCCGCCCGGAGTCCGTCGCCTTCGACAACACGGACCCCGAGCTTCTCGATCACCTGTACCCGCGGCTCGCCCAGGTACAGGGCCGGTGCCCAGTGGCGTGGAGTGACGCGTCGGACGGGTTCTGGATGCTCACCAAGTATGACGACATCGTCGAGGCGTCACGTGACTGGCAGACCTTCACGGTCACCAAGGGAATCATGATCCCGGCGACCGGCGCGAGCATGCCGGTCATCCCGGCCGAGCTCGATCCGCCCCGGCACACCAAGCTGCGCAAGCTGGTGCTGCCGAACTTCACTGACAAGGCGCTAAAGGCGTGGGTCCCCGGGCTGCGCCAGATCATCGCCGATGCCTTCGCACCGCTGCTCCCGCTGGGCCAGGCCGATGTCGTGGTGGACATCGCCCGGCCGGTGCCGGTGCTGGCGATTTGCCTGATCCTGGGTATCGACCGGGACTGGCGTCAGATCAGGAAGCTAGCCGAGGAATTCCTGGCCGCTACGGGCAAGCGGGAGGCCCGGACCAAGGCCGCCGAGCTCGAGGCCCTGCTGGAGGAGGAGATCGAGGCGCGGCGCGGTCAGCCCGTGCGCGACCTGCTCGGCGCGTACGTGAACGCCGAGATCGACGGGGAGACGATCCCGCCGCATGAACTGCTCGGGCTCGTCCAGCTGATAGTGGTCGCGGGGCACGAGACCACGGTCAACGGCATGGGCATGCTGATGTACCGGCTGTGCGCCGAGCCCGGGCTGCGGGAACGCGTCCTGGCCGAGCGGACGCTGGTGGACAAGGTCATCGATGAGACGCTCCGGCTGCACCCCCCGGTCTGGAACATGGGCCGGACGGTGCGCGAGGAGACGATCATGCGCGGCGCGGTGCTCTGCCCGGGCGAGAAAGTAATGCTGGCCTACGGGGCGGCGAACCGGGACCCGGATAAATTCCAGGACCCGGACACGTTCGACATCGACCGCGCCGGGATTACCCAGCACCTCACGTTCGGCAGCGGCAGGCATCGCTGCATCGGAGAGGCGCTGGCCCGGCTGGAACTGCGGCTCACCCTGGATTACATCCTCGATACCATCCCTGACGTGAAGCTCAACGGTCAACCGGTCTTCGGCGGCGGGACCAACCAGTACGGTCCGCGCTCGCTTCCGGTCCGGTTCACTCCGGTGGGCAGCTGAGGACGCCCGTGACCGCCACGCAAGCCGCGTTCGATTCCAGCAGGTTCCGGCACGTTCTCGGGCATTTCGCGACTGGCGTGGCCGTTATCACCGCGGCCGCGCCCTCGGGGCCGGTCGGCATGGCGGTCAGCTCGTTTACCTCGGTGTCCCTGGAGCCGCCGCTGGTCGCCTTCCTGCCGGACAAGTCCTCCACCAGCTGGCCGAAGATCCGCAGCGCCGGGGCGTTCTGCGTGAACATCCTCAGCGTCGGCCAGGAGGAGCTGTGTGCCCAGTTCGCGCGCAAGGGCATCGACAAGTTCGCCGGGGTGGCGTGGCGCTCGGCGCCGTCGGGGGCGCCGATCCTCGAGGGCGGCATGGCGTGGATCGACTGTGAGCTGACCCAGACCTTCGAGTCGGGCGACCATTTCATCGCGATCGGGCGCGTGCTGCAGCTCGAGGCGGCCGAATACGGCGTTCCGCTGGTGTTCTTCCAGGGCGGATACGGTCACTTCGCGCTGCCGCGCTCACCGGAGACCGCGGCGGACGCCCTTGAGGCCTGGTCCGGGCTGTCCGCGACTGGCGACGCCAGGCCGTCGGGCAACACGTTCGAGGGCGACCGGTTCGACGAGCTGGCCCGGGTAACCGGGATGGACGTCCGTGACCTGCAGCGGTACGCGAAGTCCACCGAGGGCGTCGTCAACGAGCTGGTCGGCGGATACGTCCGGGCATTCCACGACGAGTGCGTCGAGATCTCGCTGCGCCCGGTCTCGGCCGCGAAGGCACTGGATGAGCTGCTCCGCGCCGCGTTCGGCTCGATGGAGGAGAACCGGGTCGCCATCATGATCCTGCAGAACGAGCGGCAGTACCTGGCTACCCGGCCCGAGTTCGGCTACCTGGAGCCGCTGGAGCGCGCCATCGAGCAGGTCTGGCTGACCACGCTTCAGCGGGGTGTCGACGAGGGTGACTTCCGCGCTGGACTGGATGTCAGGCTGGCCTACCGGTTTATAGGCGACATGCTGTTCACGACGGCCCGGCGGTACAACTCCGGCCGTTCCGAGTCCCGGGCGGACAGTTTGCGGGTCGCCGAGACCTGCCGGTCGATGATTCTGTACGGGCTGGTGCGCTGACCGCGTAAGGAGGGTTCACGATGTCCCTTTCTATCGATCCGGGCAAGTGCAGGGCCGCGATCGGCTCATGCCGGAACCGGCGATCAGCCGTGGCTGACCCCAGCCGGGCTCGACATTGTCCAACTATGAGAGGCATGAGGGCGGTCTGACGATGATCGAGCCGGGCGACGGGGTGTTCCCCATCGAGGTCCCCGTCCGCGACTGGGTCGCCTACCACGCCATCGGGCGGCCCGGAAAGACCGCCGTGCACTGCGTCGACACCGGCGAGTCCCGCACCTGGGCGGAGTTCGACCGGCGGGTCGGGGCGGTGGTCGGCGGCCTGCGGAACGCGCTCGGCGTCCGACCCGGCGACCGCGTGTGCCTGCTGGCCGAGAACGACGTGCGCACGTTCGAGCTGCACTTCGCCTGCGTGCGGCTAGGCGCGATCTTCGCGCCGCTTAACTGGCGCCTGGAGCTGACCGAGCTGCGCGGCATTGTCGATGACTGCCGGCCGGCCCTGCTCGTCCATGACGACGAGCACGAGGCGATAGCCAGGCGGCTGGCCGCCGGGCACGGACTGCCGCTGCTGTCGTGGGGCGCGCCCACGGCGTCGTCCGGTTACGAGCAACTGCTCACCGCGGCCGCCTTCGTCCCCGGCGGGTTGCTCGACCCCGAGGCGATGACCCAGATCACCTACACGTCAGGCACCAGCGGCCGGCCGAAGGGGGTCACCGGCGCGAACCGGACGGTGCTGTTCCACGCGCTGAACATGGCGGCCACCTCGCGGTTCGCCGAGCCGGACGGACACCATCTGAACCTGCTGCCGTTGTTCTGGGCCGGCGGCCTCAACACGTTCACCAGCCCGATGTTCTACTGGGGCGGCCGCGTCACCACCACGCGGCGGTTCGACGAATCGGTCATGCTGTCGCTGCTGACCGACCCCGGGCTCGCGGTGACGCACATCTGTGCCGCGCCTGAGATGTACTTCCGGGTCGCGGCGCTGCCGGAGTTCGCGACGGCTACCTTCGGCACCTTGCGCCGCGCGCTGACGGGGGGCTGGCGGCCGGATACCGCGCGGCTGCACGCGCTGTGGCGGGCCCGCGGGGTGTTCCTCCAGCTCGCCTACGGTAGCAGCGAGACCGGGCCGAACATGACGGTGCTTCAGCACGACGACCCGGACCTGATCGAGGCGCACTCCTGCGGGACGCCGGTGCCGTTCACCATAATGCGCCTGGTCGGCCCCGATGGGCTCGACGTCCCCCAGGGCGAGACAGGCGAGATCTGGGCCTCCGGCCCGGCCGTCACCTCGGGCTACTGGAACCACGACAAAGCCGAGGCGTTCGCAGGCCGCTGGTTCCGTACCGGCGATCTCGGCCGCCTCGGGCCCGGGGGCGACCTGTACGTCGTCGACCGGCTCAAGGAGATCATCCGCTCCGGCGGCACGAACGTGTACCCGGCCGAGATCGAGCGGGTCCTTATCGACCACCCGGCGGTGCGAGAGGTGGCCGTGGTGGGAGTGCCGGACGAGCAGTTCGGCGAGGTCGCGCTGGCCGTCGTGGTGGCCGAGGACGGCGCCGAGGTGTCGCTGGACGATCTGGTCGAGTTCAGCCGGGACGGGCTGGCCCGCTACAAGCGACCCCGGCACCTGGTGCTCACGGACGAGTTGCCGAGGAACGCGTCGGACAAGATCGAGCGGCACGTCCTGCGCGCGCGCTACGTCGAGCTATTCCGGGCCGGGGCAAGCGGCCCGGCGGCCTGACGCCTGGGTCAGCGCGTCGCCCGCTGTCGGCCGACATCTCGGTCTCGACACCGTGGTTGCGGACTAGGACGGTCACGTCGTGCCCGCGACTGACCAGTTCGCGCAGGATCGGCTGGCCGACCTCCCCGGTCGCGCCGATAAGCAGCCCGCATCACTGCGGCCGCTTGGGCGCAGGCAGATCGAGCTGTGGGGCCATAACCGGAACGAAGGCTGAGAGCCCGCCGTCGATCACGAGCGTGTGCGCGGTCATGAACGAGCTTGCCTCCGAGGCGAGAAAGACAACGGCGGCCGCGATGTCCTCGGGTGTGCCGAGGCGCGGGATCAGCTGCGCGGCCCGCAGCCTGGCCATGTACTCTTCGCCCGCCGTCTCGCGCAGGGCCGGCGTGGCGATGATGCCGGGCGCTATCCCGTTACAGCGGATCCCGAACGGCCCGTACTCCGTGGCCACCATACGGACGAACTGTTCCAGCCCGGCCTTCGCGACGGAGTACGCCGTCCGCGCCGTGCTGCCGATCCGGCCCTTGATCGACGTGGTCAGGATGATCGACCCACCGCCGGCCGACAGCATCGACGGGATCACGTACCGGCAGGCCAGCATGTTGCCGCGGAGCACGACTGCCATCATGACGTCCCACAGGCGGCCCTCGATGCTGAGTACGTCGAGATCGCGGTTGATCACCTCGCCGCTGGTCGGCGCGGCGTTGCCGTGCAGTACGGTGACCGGCCCGAGGTCTGCCTCGACGCGGGCCACCGCGGCCGCCCAAGCGTCCTCCTGCACCACGTCGAGTGTGTGCGCCAGGGCGCGGCCGCCGTCCTGCTCGATCGTCTTGGCCACCCGCTCCGCGGCCTCGCCGACCAGGTCGGTGACGGCCACGGCCGCGCCCCGAGCGGCCAGCGCGCGGGCGGTCGCCGCGCCGATCCCGGAGCCGGCCCCGGTCACCAGCGCCACCTGCCCGGTCAGGTCCCGTCCATCCGCCGCGCTCATCATCGCGTCCTTCCTGATGTTGTCACCGCTGGTCGGACTCGATCCGCCGCTCCCGCAGGACCTTGCTGATTCCTGGTGCGCGGTACGGCGATGCGCAGGGTGACGCCGCTGCTGGCGATGTTGACGTACTTGTGCGAGGAGAACGTGGCCTGGTCGGCCCAGGGCCCGGGCAGGAGCTCCCCGGCGCTCACGTTGTCGCCAGCGACCGTCGCGACGTCCTGACGCTGATCCATGCGCCGCTCCCACCCTCGCCGGATATTCATCACCGCTAGATAAGATAATCCAGTAATGTTTGGTAAGCAATGGTGGATTATGAGACGGGTCGGCGAACGCCAACCCAGCATTGCTTGGGCCGGAGAGTGTCACTCCGGTAAGCTTTTCAGAATACTTACAGACGGAGGGCATCGATGGCACGACCGAGGGTTCCGCTTATCTCGCGCCGTAAAGCGCTCGAGGCCGCCATGGAGATCATCGACAGAGAAGGGCTCAAGGCGCTGAGCATCCGGCGCCTGGGCGAGGTGATGAACGTCAACGGGGCCTCGCTCTACCACCATTTCAAGGACAAGGACGACATCCTCGTCGGCGTCGCCCAGCTAGCCTTGGCCGACGTTACCACCCCGCGTTCGGACTCCGACAACTGGCGTATCTGGCTCCCGCTGAACGCGTACCGCACCCGGCAGGCCCTGATAGCCCACCCCGAGCTCATCCCGCTCATTCTCCGGCGGATCCCGCTCGGTATCGGCAGCCAGGAAGTGGAAGCGAGCGTGGCCCGGCTGCGGGACGAAGGCGTCGAGATGAGCGTCATCGCCCCGCTGATGGAGTCATTCGAACTACTGGCCATTTCCAGCGCCCTGCAGACGGTCGGCGGGGCCGGCAACGCCGAGGAGCGCGAGAAGGCGTACGGCGCCGAGGACTCGATGTACCAGCAGGCCCAGAAGGGTCGAGGCCTGTCCAACGACGAACTGTTCGAGGTAGTCTGCGCGGCGGTGATCGCCTCAGTCGAGAGCTCGGTTCACCTCAAGGAGGCGCGAGCGTCCATCGGCACCGCCTTCGCGGCGGCGGCGCCCACGCCCAAGGCCCGGCCGGCCCGCAGCGCGACGGCGCGCAAGCCCGCCACCGCGGCCAAGACCACTGCAAGCAAGCCCGTAGCCACGGCCAAGCCTGCCACGACGGGCAAGACCACCGTCGACCAGCCCGCTGCCGGGAGCAAGACCACTCCCAGAGGCAAAACCGGTGCCACGCGCAAGGCCGTCGCGAGCAAGGGCGCCGTCGATCAGCCCGCCCCCGCGGCCGGTAAGACCACGCCGACCACACGTAAGCCTGCCGCCACGGCCAAGGCCACCGGAACCCCGCGCAAGCCTGCCGCCGCGGTCAAGGCCGCCGGAACCCCGCGTAAGCCTGCCGCTAAGGCCACGGCGCCCGCGCGCAAGCCCGCCGCCGTGGCCGGTAAGATCGCGGCGACCCCGCGCAAGCCTGCTGCTGGGGCCGAGCCCGCCGCGGCCGGGGCAGCGGGCCGGACCCGCCGGGTTGCCGCGGCGCGTCCGGCGCGAGGCAAGTGAGCGCCGCCGTCCTTCGCTGACCCGGGCGCCGCCCTCCGCTGCCCCCTTGGTGCCGCCCGCCCGCCAGCCCGAGGGGACGGCTGAGCATTTCGCCCCGTAAACCCGATCTTGTTGGATTCCTGCCGTTCAGCGCCTGCCCTGATGCTAAACCAAACGGTGTTTGCTAAACTCATGGGAAGCCATACCGAATGAAAGGGCTGCGCAGATGAAGGTGAGCCTGATGGGGCTCGGTGACCAGATCCGCGATCCGGTCACGGGAAGCCGAGAAGACGCCGTTCAGCGGCACCGGGCCATGGTCGAGGCCGCCGTGGTCGCCGACGAGACCGGGTATCACGGCGTTCATATCGGGGAACACCATGGTCAGGCTTACATCTACTCCGCCCCGCCGGTGATACTCGCGGCGATAGGCGAGCGGACCAGGCAGATCAGGCTGTCTACCGCCGTGACTCTGGCGGCAAATCTTGATCCGGTCCGGTGCGCGGAGGACTACGCTACCGTCGACGTACTCAGCGGGGGCCGGTGCGAGCTGGTGGCCGGGCGCGGCAATTTCTTCGTCACGACCTACCGGCTGTTTGGGCAGCGGATCGAGGACTCGCATGAACTCTTCCGGAACTCGGTGGAGCTGCTGCTCAAGCTCTGGACCCAGCGCCGGGTCGACTACGACGGCCCGTTCCGTTCCCCGATCGAGCACTTCGAGCTGCAGCCGCCCCCGGTGGGCAGCATGCGGATGTGGATCGGCGGCGGCGCCTCGGAGTCGACCGCCGAGCTCGCCGCCCGGCTCGGGCTCGACCTGATGCTGCCCAGCGCGTTCGGGAACCCCGCCCAGTTCAAGCCAATTGTGGAGCTGTACCGGCAGCGCTTCGCCGGCTACGGGCACAGCCGGGAGCCGGTCGTCGGCGCGTGCTGGCACGTCAACGTGGCCGAGAACTCCCAGGCGGCACGGGTCACCTGGGAACCCCGCTACCACGCCTACTTCGACCTGATGAACCAGATGATCCTCAAGGCGACGCCCGACCCGCCCCCATTCGTCCACCGGCCCTTCGACTTCGCCCAGCTGACCAGCAAGGGACCGGCGATCGTCGGCAGCCCGGCCGAGGTGGTGGACCGGCTCGGCATGGCGGCCGCCGAGCTGACCAGCGATCTCAACCTCGTCTCGATCGACATGGGCGGCCAACCGGCCAAAGAGTTCCTCGAGATGACCGAACTGATCGGGACCCAGGTCATCCCGCAGCTCTCGTGACCAGGGGGCCCGCGGCGGGCGGGATCGGCTCAGAGCCGCGCAGGAAGCCCAGGTCCCCACTCGCCCTTAGCCGCCCTGGCGTGGGCGGCCATCGCCGCTGGGCACGTAGCCCTCCCGCGTTCCGTCGACGAACGTCGCCCGCGCGGCCCGTGCGTCCCCGGTCATGTTCAGCTCGTAGGTGTAGCTCAGCTCGGCCCGGTACTTCGTGACCAGATCCCGGCCCACGCTGTGGTTCATCGAACGTTTCAGGGCCTGGATGACCAGCGGCCGCTTGGCCGCGATGGTGTCCGCAAGCTTGTGCGCGGAGGTCACCAGGTCACCGGGGCTGGTCACCACGTGGACGCTCCCGTAGCGGTGCATTTCTTCCGCGGTGAACGCGTCGCATGTGAACATGACCGCGCGCATCCGCTTTTCCGGAAGGAGCCCGAGCGCCTGGATCACGCCGCTGGCCGCGCCGTTGTCGGCTTCGGCCAGCACGAACTTGGTGCCTTCCGCGGCGACGATGATGTCGCACACTCCGACGACGAGGACGCCGATGCCGATGCAGTAACGGTGCACTGCGGCGATGACCGGAACGGGGCACGCCTCGATGGCGACACTTACCTCGAGCGAGTAGCGGCCGTGGCCGAGGATTCCCTCGAAGCCAGGGAGCGCCTGGACCTCCTTGACGTCCCCGCCGCCGCAGAAGCCCTGGCCTTCCGACCGGAGCACCACCACCCGAGCCTGCTCGGGTAGCGAGCGCATGGCCTCGGTCAGCTCGCGCAGCAACCCGATCGAGAACGCGTTGACCGGCGGGTGCTCGATGACGATGTCATAGCGCCCGTTCTCTGAAACGGTTGTGGTCAGTGGCATTCGAGGTGTCCGTTCCCGCGCAGTGAGTGACCGCCGGGCCCGGTGACGCGTCCCCGGGCCAAACGCCGTTCACACTAGCCTAGTGGACTAATCAAACAATGTTGGCTAAAGTTCCTGGCATACCCGCCCCGGTGCCAGCCGAGCCTGGCCGGGGCTCCGCGAGGGCAGGAGACTCATGGCACATGACGCGGTGATCGTAGACGCGATCCGGACCGCTTCGGGGAAGGGCAAGCCCGGCGGTGCGCTCTCCGGTGTCCATCCGGTCGACCTCCTGGCCACCGTGCTACGCGAACTCGTGCGCCGCAACGGACTGGATCCGGCCCAGGTCGAGGACGTCATCGGCGGCTGTGTGACGCAGGCCGGCGAGCAGTCGCTCAACATCACCCGCAACGCGGTCCTGGCCGCTGGTTTCCCCGAGACGGTGCCGGCGACGACGGTCGACCGCCAGTGCGGTTCGAGCCAGCAGGCGGCAGCGTTCGCCGCCCAGGGTGTGATGGCAGGGTCCTACGACGTCGTGATCGCGGCCGGGGTCGAGTCGATGAGCCGGGCCCCGATGTTCTCCGCGACCGGCGAGAAGGATCCGTACGGTCGCTCGGTGGCCCAGCGCTACCCCGATGGCCTGATCACCCAGGGCGTGTCTGCGGAGATCATCGCGGCGCGGTGGAAGCTCGACCGGCAGGCGCTGGACGAGTTCGCGGCGCGGTCCCATCAGCTGGCCGCGGCGGCGACCGCGGCCGGCTGGTTCGCCGGCGAGATCGTCCCAGTGCCGGTCTCGGCCGTCGACAGCAGCAGCAGCAGTCCGCACGAGGTCGACGAGACGATCCGCACCGCGACCACCGTGGAGAGCCTGGCCGGGCTGCGTCCCGCCTTTCAGGGGGACCCGGCCGGGGAGCGGTTCGGCGAGATCAACTGGCTGATAACGCCGGGCAACTCGTCGCCGCTCACCGACGGTGCCGCCGCCGTCCTGATCATGAGCGAGCGCATGGCGTCCCGGCTCTCGCTCCGGCCTCGTGCGCGGTTCCACTCATTCTCGGTGACCGGCGACGACCCCATCCTCATGCTGACCGGGATAATCCCGGCCACCCGCAAGGTCCTGGATCGGGCCGGGCTGACGATCGATGACATCGACGCGTACGAGGTGAACGAGGCCTTCGCGCCGGTCCCGCTGGCCTGGCTCACCGACCTGGCCGCCGATCCCGGTCGGCTCAACTCCCGCGGCGGCGCGATCGCGCTCGGGCATCCCCTCGGCGCTTCCGGCGCCCGGTTGCTGACCACGCTGGTCACGACGCTGGAGCAGACCGGAGGCCGGTACGGGCTGCAGACGATGTGCGAGGGCGGCGGCATGGCGAACGCGACGATTGTCGAACGACTCTGAGGAGTGAAATGACCAGCCCGAAACCGGTGAAATACCAGCGTACGCCCTACCTCGTCATCGAGCGCGACACGGCCAAGCGCAAGGACGTCTACGGATCGATCGGCGACGCCGTCGTCCTGCACGTGCAGCTGCTGAGGAGCGAGGAGCGGAGCTCGACCGCCATCGTGGCGATGCACCCGATCGGGTCGCCCGGCTACCTGCCGATGTTCTCCGGACTGGCCCGGCAGGGCTTCCACGTCATCGCGTCCGACACTCGCTACTCCAACGGCGACGCGGCCCTGCAGATCGAGAACGTCCTGCTCGACCTGGGGGCGGTTGTCCAGGACGCTAGGGAGCGCCTAGGGTACGAACGGGTCATCCTGGCCGGCTGGAGTGGCGGCGGGTCGCTGATGATGGGCTACCAGGCCGAGGCCGAGCGGCCCCGGATCACGCAGACGTCCGCGGGCGAGGACACGCCGCTGGCCGATAAGAAACTGATCGGCGCCGACGGCGTCATGATCCTCGCCGCCCACCGCAGCCGCCACCACCTGCTCACCGACTTCCTCGACGCTTCGATCACCGACGAAGCCCGGCCGCACGATCGCGTCAGGGATCTAAACATCTACGACCCCCTCAACCCCAGCCAGCCGCCGTACTCGGCCGACTTCCTGGCCACCTACCGAGCCGCCCAGCTGGCCAGGAACCGGCGGATCACCGCGTACGCCAAACAGCGCCTGGATGACCTGCGGGCCAGCGGCCGCGACGACGAGGAACACTGCTTTGTCGTGTACGGCACCATGGCCGACCCGCGCTGGCTCGACCTGACGGTGGACCCGAACGGGCGGGCCCCCGGGTCGTACCTCGGCAACCCGCGCCTAGTGAACGACGGCCCGTCCGCGCTGGGGCGCTACACCACCACCCGCGGCTGGCTGTCCCAGTGGAGCTTCGACGACGCCCAGGTGGACGCGGTCGAAGCCGCGGGGCGGATCTCGGTCCCGGTGCTGATCGTGGAGAACTCGCGTGATGACGCCTGCCCGCCGGCCCACCCGCGGGCGATCTTCGCGGCGCTGCCGCACGAGGACAAGCAGTATCAGGTGATCGAGGGCGCGAACCACTACTACAGCGGCCAGCGCGAGCACCTGCAGGCGGCGACGGACGTGATCCAGGCCTGGATGACCGGCCACGGCTTCGCCGCATAAGGCTGAGCACATTGCCGCCTGGACGCGGCCGATCCCGCCGCGCCGGCTGCCCGCGTCGCAGAGTTGGAACGGGCTGGGCTGGACCTGATCTGGGTAGGCGAGTCCTATTCCGGGCGCGGCGGCACGGGGCAGGCGGGCGCTCGCCCCGGCCAGCTACGTCCGGTCGGCTCCCCTAGCGTGCATCGCTAGCGCGGCCCCATCCGGATCGCGCCGTCGAGCCGGATCACCTCGCCGTTGAGCATGCCGTTGTCGATGATGTGCCCGACCAGGGCGGCGTACTCAGGTGGTTCGCCCAGCCGGGACGGGTGGGGTACCTGCTGTCCCAGGGAGTCGAGAGCGTCCTGGGGTAGTGACGCCAGCAGGGGTGTCCTGAACGTGCCAGGGGCGATGCACATCACCCGGATGAACTTGTCCGCGAGGTCGCGCGCGACCGGAAGGAGCATCCCGACGATGCCGCCCTTCGAGGCCGAGTAGGCGGCCTGGCCGATCTGGCCGTCGAAGGCGGCCACAGACGCGGTCATCACGATGACGCCGCGGTCGCCGTCGACCGGGTCGTGCCCGGCCATGGCTTCGGCCGCGAGCCTCGTGGCGTTGAACGTCCCGATCAGGTTGATCCGCACCACTCGCTCGAACTGCTCCAGCGGCAGCACCCCCTTGCGCCCTAGGACGCGGCCGGGAGGACCAATCCCCGCGCAGTTCACCAGCACCCGTAGCGGTCCCCGCTCGTCGGCGGATGCCACCGCGGCCTGGACAGCACCGGGGTCGGTGACATCGGCAGGCACGAAGACCGAGCCGGTCCGCTTGGCCACGTCCGCGCCGTCCGAGGAGGCGAGGTCGGCGATCACCACGTGCATGCCGCGTCCGCTCAGGTACTCGACCGTCGCGAGACCGAGTCCGCTGGCACCGCCGGTGACGATCGCCGAGGCGTCCTGAACGTCCACAAACTGTCCCTTCTCGACGCTGGCCACGGTGGCCATCGGTCCATGGCGATGATACCAACACTGTTTGATAAACTCTACGGGCATGGCCCAGATTCAGGGTCAATGCCACGTCGATTGACCAGTAAATCAAACCTTGATAGGTTAATGAGCTAAGCCATCCGGGCTGCTTCGGCCACTCAGGCTTCGTTGAGAGAAGGAATCGACGTGAAGTTCAATCTCATGTCGCTCGGGGACCACATCACAGACGCGGTGACCGGGGACCGGCCGACGGCGCGACAGCGGCATCGGGACTTCGTGGACATGGCGGTGCGCAGCGAGGCGGCGGGGTTCAACGGGGTCAGCGTGGGCGAGCACCACTGCCTTGATTACATCTACTCGGCTCCGCCCGTGCTGCTCGCCGCGATCGCCGAGCGGACCAACAGGCTGCGCCTTGGGACCGCCGTCACCCTGCTCGCCAACCTGGACCCGCTGCGGGTCGCGGAGGACTACGCCACCCTCGACGTGCTATCCGACGGCCGGGTCGACATCGTCGGCGGCCGGGGTAACTTCTTCGCCTCGACGTACACGCTATTCGGACACTCCCTGGAGGAGTCCAAGGAGCGGTTCGCAGACAATGCCCGGCTGCTCGATGAGATCTGGAAAGGCAAGCCGGTGCACTGGTCGGGACGATTCCGGGTGCCGATCTCCGGTGAGTCCCTGCAGCCTCCGCCCGTGCAGGAGGCGAAGGACGCGATGTGGATCGGCGGCGGCAGCTCGCAGGAGTCGGTCGACCTGGCCGCCCGGCTCGGCTGGAAGCTCATGCTGCCGAGCGCGTTCGGCAGACCCTCTTTCTTCGAGCCCATCGTCCACCGCTACCTCGAGCAGTGGGACGTGCACGCTCACCTGCATGCTCCCGAGGTGGGCGCCGCGTGGCACATGTTCGTCGCGTCGGACAGCCAGGTCGCGCGGAAGCGGTGGGAACCGCGCTACCGCGCCTATCACGAATGGATGCAGCAGTTGCTGAGCCAGGTGAACCCGACTATCCCAGTGCACAATGCGCACGCGTTCGACTTCGACTGGCTGACCACCGAAGGCCCGGCGATCGTCGGGAGTCCGGCCGAGGTCACCGAGCGAATAGCGGCGCTGTCCGCTCAGCTGCGCGTCACCACCCACCTGCTGTACATGGACATGGGCGGGATGCCGGCCGGGGAGCTGGCCGAGGCGATCGACCTTGTCGGCGAGCAGGTCATTCCGGTCCTGGCCGATGCGCCAGTCTGACCGGCCCCGGGCCGTTCGCCTTAACCGCCAGCCCCGCATTATTGGCTGCCAGAGGGTGTCATGTATGTCGCGGTGACCGCCGCGGGCGTGAGCGTCGGCGCCGCCGACGACTGTACCTCGCTGGACGTGCGGACGGCTCCGAACCTGCGCTCCTCGCTGGACGAGGCGCTCAGGCATGCGCGGCTCGGGCAGTGGGACGGCGGCGACGAGGCCGGTCTGCAGGTAGCCGAGCTACGCCGCCGCGCCGTAGCCGATGGGGTCTCGGCCAGCTGGGCACAGCGGTGGGACGGCATGATCAGCTACGCCGGGCGCCGGGGGTGGCTGTCGGCCGACGGCGCCACCGTGCGCGCGCACGTCGTCGACCTGCCGGACTGACCGCGCCGGCTCCGGTCGGCGGTTTAGCGCACCGGCTTGGTTTCTGTCGATGACCGAGTCGGTGCGGCGATGACCGGCCGGGGACCGGCCTAGGCGGACAAGACCTCCGGGGCGATGGCCCGCCACTCGGGCAGCGGCACAGGTGTGGCCCCGCCGAGCACCTGGACGCACACGTGGTCCGCGCCCGCCGCATAGTGGGCCCGGATGCGGTCCCCGACAGTGGCCACGTCGCCCCAGGCCACCAGGTCGTCGACGAGCCGGTCGCTCCCGCCCGCCGCGATGTCCGCAGGCTGGTAGCCGGACCGCAGCCAGTGGTTCACGTAGTTGGGCAGCTTCAGGTAACCGCTCAGGTGCTCACGGGCGACGGCGCGCGCCCGCCCCGGATCGGTCTCGAGCACCACCCCCTGCTCGACCGCGATCAGGAAGCTCCGCGGCACCCGGGCCCGGGCGCCGGCCGTCATCGGCGGCGTGACGAGATACGGATGCGTCCCCGCCGACTCCCGCTGGGCCAGGTCGAGCATCTTCGGGCCCAGCGCGGCAAGGACGCGCCGGTCCCTGGGCACCGCGGTGAGCTCATCGAGGTAGGCGGCCATGGCCTGCAGCGGCTGGCGGTAACGGCCCGGGGCGCCGCGGTTCACCATCGGTGCGTGGCTGACGCCCAGGCCGAGCAGGAACCGGCCGGGCGCGACCTGCTCCAGCTGCTCGAATCCGGCGGCGGACTGCTCCGCCGTGGTGGCCCAGATGGACGTGATGCCGGTCGCGACCGCGATGCGGCCGGTGGCCTGCACCAGCACCCGCGCGATGTCGAAGCCGCGCGTCCCCGATCCGCCGGAGAACCAGATGGTCCCATAGCCGAGCCGTTCGAGTTCTGCCGCGGCGGCCGGCACCGCCGGCTCCGCCACCTGCCGGATGCCAATGCTCCACACGCCGAGCCGGCCAAGGTCCATGGTCTGGATGCTAGCAGCGTTCGATTCCGTCCAGGTGGCCGGGACGGCTATTTACCAAACGTTAATGTATTAATGCCCGGGGCCGCGGGGCTGGGGCTACCGTAATCGATACCAAACATCATATGATTTAGTGTGAACGGCTGGCGGTCCGCGCCACCGGGACCGGAGGAGGACAGATGCCCGCCATGCAGCTGCCCGCCGACCTGGTTGTCCTGGTCACCTACAAGGCGTCGCGTGGCCAGCTCGCCGCCGGACTGGCCGGGCGCGTGCCGGACGTCCGCCTGGTCGGCGACGCGCTGGCCGCCCGGGATCTCCAGGTCGCCATCCGCGAGGGCAACGACACCGCCCGCCGGATTGCCTGACGTGGCGGACCGGGCGGAGCAGGCGGCTCCGGCCCGCCACCTGGCCGCGGTCCTGGCCATCGAGGAGGCCGGCCCGGACGAGTACACCGGGCACTGCCCGGCCCAGGCCTTCGACCGCATCTACGGCGGCCAGCTCGCCGCGCAGGCGCTGCTGTCCGCCGCCCGGACCGTGCGTCCCGGCCTGCGGCCCATCTCCGTGCACACGAACTTCCTGCGCGTCGACGTGGTACGCGAGCCGGTGACCTACACGATCGAGCGGGCCGCGGACGGGCGCTCGCTGGCGAACCGGGTCGTGCACGCCCGCCAGGGGGGCCGGCTGCTGAGCGTGTCGGTCGCGTCCTTCCAGGACCCCGCGACCGAGCACCCGACGCTCGACCACGACCGGCCGGCCGGAGTCCTGCCCGGCCCGGAGTCCCTGCCGACCCGCGATCAGTCGCTCGCCGATCACTTCGGGGACACGGTCACCAGCATGATGACGATGAGCTCCTGGCCCATCGAGGTCCGGTACGTGGACCGGGCACCGTGGACCGCGGGCCGGTCCGCGCCGCGGAACCGGCTGTGGATGCGTTCCGTGGTCAGCCTGCCCGACGACGACCTGACCCACTGCGCGGTCCTGCTGTATGCCGCGGACCTGCACCTGCCCGAGCCGATCCTGTTCCCGCACGAACTCACCTGGTACGAGCTGGTCAACGGGATCAAGGTGTTCGGGGCCAGCCTGGACTACAGCCTGTGGTTCCACCGGCCGTTCCGGTTCGACGACTTCCTGCTGCACGAGCAGGAGGCCGCGGCCGTTGCGAACTCCCGCGGCCTGACCACCGGCCGCTTCTCCACCCGGAATGGAGAGGTGGTGGCCTCGGCGGCCGAACTAGTGAGCATCCTGACCCGTGAGGGCCGGTGACGCCGGTGCCGGCCGGTTCAGGAGCGCCGTAGCTGCCGCCACGGCACGTCGCGGTCCGCGCGCGGCTCGCCCGGCAGGCCGAGCACGCGCTCGCCCAGGACGTTGCGCAGCACCTCCGAAGTGCCGCCCTCGATCGAGTTCGCCAGCGAGCGCAGGTAGGCCCGGCGCACGTCCGCATCGCCGTGCACCGCGGTGGAGTCCGGGGCAGTCTCGGCGTAGCCGTCGATGAGCAGGCCGTCGGTCCCCAGCAGGTCGACGCACAGCTCATAGATGGCCTTGTTCAGCTCGGCCATCTGCAGCTTCGCGATCGATCCTTCCGGCCCTGGCTGACGCCCCGCTCGTTCGGTCGCCCGTATGTTGGTGAGACGTGCGGCCTCGGCGCGAGTCCACAGCAGCATCAGCCGTTCGGTCGCCGCCGGGCCGGCGCGGCCCTCAGCGGCCGCCCGGCGGTAGGCCTGGACGGCCTGGCCGATGGGGCCGGCGCCGCGGGCGGACGGCCGCGCGCCGATCCAGACCCGCTCGTTGGCCAGCGTGGTCATCGCCACCTGCCAGCCCTGCCCGGCCTCCCCGAGCAGGTCGGTGGCCGGGACGCGCACGTCGGTCAGGTAGACCTCGTTGAACTCGGCCTCGCCGGTGAGTTGCCGCAGCGGCCGCACCTCGATGCCCGGGGCGTGCATGTCGACCAGGAAGTAGCTGAGCCCCCGGTGCCTGGGCACGTCCGGGTCGGTGCGGGCCAGCAGGATGCCCCGGTCGGCCACGTGCCCGAGGGAGGTCCAGACCTTCTGGCCGGTCACCACGAAGTCCTCGCCGTCGCGCACCGCCCGGGTGGCCAGCCCGGCCAGGTCGGAGCCGGCCCCGGGCTCGGAGAACAGCTGGCACCAGATCTCCTCGCCGGTGAAGCAGGGCCGCAGGAACCGGGCCTTCTGGGCCGCGGTTCCGTGCGCTCTGATCGTGGGCATGGCCATGCCGAGCCCGATGACGTTGCGCGCGAAGTGATCGGCGGCACCCGCTCGGGCGAAGGCCGCCTCGGCCACCGGCTGCAGGCCGGCGTCCAGGTTCTGGCCGCCCTCGTCGCGGCCGAAGTGGACGACCGCGAGCCCGGCGTCGAAGCGGGCCGCCCGGAACGCCCGGTCAGCCGCGCGGTCCCGCGGGTCGGGTACCGGGTGCTCGCGGAGGAACGCCCCGATGGCGGCCTCCAACTCGCCCGCACCGTACGCGCCCGGCCCGGCCGCGGGTTCCGGGGCGGCGTCCGGCGGCGCGGCCGTCCGTCCGGCCGGGCTCCCCGCGTCGAGGCCCAGCTGCCCGGCCAGCCGGGCACGGTGATCGGCGGGGGAGCCGAGCAGGAGCTGGCTGCTCTTGGCGCGCTTGAGGTACAGGTGAGCGGGATGGTCCCAGGTGAAGCCGATCCCGCCGTGGATCTGGATGTTGTCGGCGGCGGCCCGCTGATAGGCGTCGGAGGCGACCGAACGGGCGAGGCTGGCAGCGACCGGCAGCGTGGCAGCGTCCCGTGCTGCGGTCCACAACCCGTGATAGACGACCGAGCGCGCCGACTCGACCTCGATCAGCAGGTCGGCACACCGGTGCTTGATGGCCTGGAACGAACCGATCACCCGGCCGAACTGGACCCGGGCCTGGGCGTAGCCGACGGCGTCGGAGAGCACCCGGGCGGCTCCGCCGAGCTGCTCGGCCGCGAGGTACAGCGCGGCCAGATCGGCCGTGCGGCGCAGCGGCGCGGCCGCGCCCCCGGCCGCCCCGATCAGCGCCGCGGGCGTGTGCTCGAACCGCAGCCGGGCCAGCTTGCGCGTCTGGTCCAGGGTACCAGTGGCAGCGCGAGCAGGGCGGGGTCCGGGCCGGTCACCGCGAACAGGCTCGGTCCGGCGTCGGTCCGCGCGGCGGCCAGCACGAGGTCGGCGCCGGCCCCGTCCACCACGATGCCGGCCGTGCCGGAGACCGTCCACCCGCCCGCGCCGCGCTCCGCGCTGAGCACGCTACCCGCCAGGTCCGGCCCGGCCCAGGCTAGTGTCGCGATCGTGGTGCCCGCGGCGATGCCGGGCAGGTACCGCGCCGCCGCTGTCTCGTCCGCCATCTCCAGCAGGGCGCTGGCGGCCAGCCCGGCCGTGGCCAGGAAGGGCCCGCAGTACAGCACCGCGCCCATCTCCTCGAACACCACGCCCAGTTCCATTGCGCTGGCGCCGCTGCCTCCGTGCCGTTCGGGAATGATGAGCCCGGGCAGCCCGAGCTCGCCGGCCGCCTGTCTCCAGACAGCCGGGTCATAGCCGACAGTGGTCTCCATGATCCGGCGTACCTCCGGCTCCGTCGACCTCTTGGCCAGGAAGGCGCGGACGGCCGCGCGCAGCTCCTCGGCATCTTCGCCCGGCATGAAGCTCACGTTTACCTCTTCTGAGTGCCCGGTCCCTCGCCGTAGGCCTGCAGCGCCGGCCTGGAAACCTTGCCGGTCGAGTTGCGCGGCAGGTTCTCGATGAGGACCAGGCTGTGCGGCGCCTTGTACCGCGCGATCTGCCCGGCGCAGAACTCCCGCAGGTCCTCCAGGGTGAGGGTGGCCCCGGGGCGGGCGACGACGAAGGCCCGCCCGACCTCGCCCCACCGCGGGTCGGGGACGCCGACCACGGCGACGTCGATGACGTCGGGATGAGTGATGATCACCCGCTCGACCTCGGTCGGCGCCACGTTCTCGCCGCCGGACTTGTACATGTCCTTGACCCGGTCGACCAGGTAGTAGAAGCCGTCCTCGTCCATCCGGGCGGCGTCGCCGGTACGGAACCAGCCATCTTCCGTCCGGGCGGTGTCGACGGTGCCGTCCCTGCGCCAGTACCCGGGGGTGACGCTCGGGCCCCTGATCCACACCTCACCGACCTCACCGGTCCTGGCGTCGGTGCCCTCCGCGGTGACCAGCCGGACGTGGGTGAAGGGGACCGCGCGGCCACACGAGGTCGGCCGTTCCGCCACAGCGTCCCGCGGCATGCCGGTGACGGCCGGGCCGAGTTCGGTGCCGCCGTAGGCCTGCTGCAGCACCACGCCGCGGCCGCTCCACAGCTCGAGCAGCTCGCGCGGCGGCATGCCCCCGGCGACCTGCGCGAGCCGGAGGGCCCCGAAGTCGGCGGCGGCGAACCCGGGCTGCGCGCTGAGTGACGCCCACATGACGGGCGGGCCGGTGAAGTGCGTGATCCCCTGGGCCGGGTCGCCGAGCAGGGCGAGCACGCGGTCGGGCTCGAAGCGCCGCATGGTCAGCACGGCACCGCCGGTCATCAGCATGGATGTGGCGATCGCGGTGAGCCCGCCCGCATGGAACAATGGCATTGGGTTGAGCTGCTTGCTGCCCGGGCCGAGTAGCCAGTCGGCGATGTTGAGGGTCTGCCAGCTGAGCGTCTTGACCGTGGTGATGGCACCCTTGGGCCGTCCCGTGGTGCCCGAGGTGTGCAGGATGTGGGTAGGTAGTTCCATTGACAGGCCGGTGTTCGGCGGCACCGGGGTGGCCTGGGCCAGGGCCGCCTCGTAGTCTTCGATCCCGGCGTCGCACCGCCAGCCGAGGCGGTGCCGGACGCCGGCCGCTTCAGCGATTTTCAGCCCGACGTCCTGCCATACCCCGTCGACGATCGCGACGGCGGGCTCGACGTCGCTAGCCAGCTCGATCAGCTCGGGCAGGGCGAGCCGCCAGTTCACCGGGACCATAACCGCCCCGAGGCGCATGCAGGCGAACTGAACCTCGAACGTGCGGGTGTCGCCCTCGGCTAGGACCAGCACCCGGTCGCCGATCCCGATGCCGCCGCGGTCCCGCAGATGGCCCGCGAGTGCGCCGACCCGGTCGTCGAGCTGACGCCAGGTGAGCCTTTCCCCGGTCTCGGCGTTCTCCAGGGCGGGGGCCCCGCCGAAACGCCCGGCGTTCGTCCGCACACTGTCCTTGGAATGATCCACCGCAGCCCGTCCACTCCTTAGCCGGCCCGCTCCTTCGTCATCCGGGCGACAATAAACTAACATTGATTGGTGAAGCTGGAAAGGGTTATTGTCGGCATTATGACCGACATGCCTGATCGGGCCAGAATCGGGGGCCGGGCGCGAAGGCCCGGATCGGCTGCGGGCGCGCCATTGCCACCCTAGCCAAATGCTGTTAGGTTTAGCTCTGGGACTCAACGAGGAGCGTGGATGAGTGCAGCCACCGGGTTCCTGGCCAGGATCCGCCTCGACCCAGCCGGACCAGACCGGTGGTCGTCAGCGGCCGCCGGGACCGAGCGGATGGCGCTCGGGCTGCTCGGCGCGCAGGCGATGGTTGCGGCGGGCCGCACCGTCGATACCCGCTGGCGCTGGGTGCACGCGGTGCACGCAACCCGCCTCGACGAGGGCGACGCTGGACTGGCGGTGCAGCACCGGGTCGAGAGGACGTACGACACCGGGGCCCGCGCGGTCCGGCTGGTCCGGTCCGTCCAGCGGGACACGCCGCTGGCCGTCACGACCGTGACGTTCGCGGCGCCCCACTCCGGGCTTGGTCCATCTCACCAGTCGGTGGCCGCGGTCGACGACGTGCCGCCGCCCGGTGCCGTGGCGCCGGCCGAGGCGGGCGGCCCCCTGGAAGTCCGCCACCTCGACCGGGCCCGGTGGCAGCGGGCGGCCGACCCGGCCGCGCCGAACCGCATGTGGACCCGGGTGACCGAGGAGATCCCGGACGAGATCCTGCTGCACGCCGCGGCGATCGCGGTGGCCGCGGACCTGCTGCTGGTGGAGCCGGCCGCGCTGCCCGCGACGGGGGAGTGGGCCGACCTCGAGGTCGGCAGGGGCCTGCGCGCGGTCCCGCTGGACCTGTCCATCCGGATCCACCGCGGGTTCCGGGCCGACGACTGGATGCTGCACGGGCACGAGGCTGTGTCGGCGGCCGACTACCGCGCGCTCACCACCGGCTGGTTTGTCTCGCCGACGGGTCGGCTTGTGGCCTCGGTCTCGCAGGAGACGGCGCTGCTGCCGGTGCTGACAGCGCAGCCACACACGCCCGTTCCGGCCACGTGCACCAGACCCTGACGAAACACCGAGAGGATGCCATGTTCCACCACGTCGCCGTCGCGTCCAAGGACGCACGGAAGTCACACAAGTTCTACACCGAGGCGATGGGCTTCAAGCTCAAGAAGATCGTGAAGCGGCAGAGTCCGGAGGGAGGCTGGACCAAGCACATCTTCTACGACACCGGCGATGGAGGACTCTTCGCCATCTGGGACCTGCGCGGCATCGAGGGCGTGGTGATCGAGCCTGGGCAGTGGCAGGCCGGCATGGGCAGCGGCCTGCCCTACTGGATCAACCACGTCGCCTTCGACTGCCATGACATCGGCGGGCTGGAGCGGTGCAAGCAGCGCTGGCTGGACCACGGCTACAACGCCGTGGAGGTCAAGCACGAGTTCATTCACTCCATCTACACCAGGGATCCGGACGGAACCCTGGTCGAGTTCACCTTCGACACCCAGCCGCTGACCGAGGCGGACGAGCGGGAAGCAGCGGAACTGCTGGCCGACGACACCCCCGCCCAGGTGCCCGAGTACGAGGGCGTGCAGCACAAGTCGCCGCACTACCAGGCGCGCCGCGCCGCGGAGAAGGCGGGGGAGGAGCAGCAACTCGGCGAGGCCGGGGCGGCGATCTGAGCGAAGAGCTTGCGACCAAGCGCTACGCCCTGAGCAGGTCAACGAGGATACGACGACCTACTGAACGGTCGCATCATTCGCGGGATGATCGTCTTCTGGCGGTACCGGCGTGCCAACGCCCGGTCCGCCGAGCGGGAGGGGTGCAGCAGGTGACAGACCATGGGTGACGAGACGGCGCGGTTCGACGGACGGCGTGTGCTGGTGACCGGGGCAAGCCGGGGCATCGGCGCCGCCATCGCACGGCGGTTCGCCGAGCTTGGCGCCGACCTCGCCGTCACCGCGCGCAGCGCCGACGCCATCGAGGCGCTGGCCGGGCAGTTGCGGCGGGCCGGTACCCGGGCTGTGGCGGTCCCCGCCGACCTGACCGACCGCGAGTCGCTGCGGGTCCTGACCGAGCGGGTCGGTGAGGAGTTCGGCGGCATCGACGTGCTAGTCAACAACGCGGGCATGCTGCCCGCCGCGGTGCTGGCTGGCGCGGTCGGCTGGGTGGAGTGGGATCAGGTGCTGGGCCTGAACCTATCCGCGCCGTGGTACCTGGCCTGCCGGGCCAAGGAGCTGATGGGGGAGGGCGGAGTCGTGGTCAACAACGCCAGCACCGCCTCGTACTACCCGTCGCGCGGTCTGGTTGCCTACAACGTCAGCAAGGCGGCGCTGGTGATGCTGACCCGGGTGCTTGCGCTGGAATGGGCCCGCGACGGCGTGCGGGTGGTCGGGGTGGCCCCCGGCAAGATCGACACCGAGCTCGCGCAGCCGATCCTGCGCTGGACCGAGAAGACCGAACGGCCTCTGAACCCGATACGCCGGATCGGCCAGGCTCACGAGGTGGCCGAGCTGGTCGCGTTCCTCGCCTCCCCGCAGGCCGGATTCATCACTGGCGTGACCGTGCCCATCGACGGCGGCGAGCTCCTCACAGCCGGGTCGGAGACCGGCCGCTGAGCTGCCGCGTCAGATGCGGCGGACAATAGCCGGGTCGCCAGCGCTGGTCAGCAGGGTCGGCGTATGCCTCTAGATGCGGCAGCCCACGGGCGGCCAGGCGAACACGTCTGGTAGGTGCCGGTGGGTCACTTCTTCCACACGGCGGAATCAAAGAGCCAAACCAGGACACCCGGGTGACCTCCTCGCCAGTCACCGCGTCAAGCACCGGCCGACCCTCGTCATCCGGCTCGGCCCATCCCACCGCTCACGTAGCTTCGCAGCGCCGTCGTCGCTAGCTCCTCCCGTAGCGTCCGGCCGGTCCTTACATATGCAACCCCCCGAGTTTCCCCCAAACCCCCGGCAAATCACCCCGTCCCCGCCGCCATGGTGGATGCCGACGATCCGGACCGCAGGTGCAGTACGCGCCGACGTCCTTCAACGATGTCAGGGATGAGCAATGGTGCGAGAACTACAGCCGGGTGATCCGCAGGTCATCGGACCGTACCGGCTGCGTGGGCAGCTGGGCGCCGGCGGCATGGGCCGGGTGTTCCTCGGGCTTTCTGCGGGAGGCCAGCTGGCGGCCGTGAAGGTCATTCGGGCCGACCTGGCCACCGACCCCGAGTTCCGGGCCCGTTTCGAGCGGGAAATCGCCGTCGCGCGGAGGGTGAGCAACCTGTTCACCGCGCCGGTGATCGGCGCGGATCTGGACGGGCCGGTGCCGTGGCTGGCCACCGCCTATGTCGACGGGCCGTCGCTGGCCGACGCGGTCGCCGAACGCGGCCCGCTGCCCGTCGCGTCGGTGCTCCGGCTGGCAGCCGGGTTGGCGGAGGGCCTGAGCGCGATCCATGCCGCGGGCGTGGTGCACCGGGACCTCAAGCCTTCGAACGTGCTGCTGGCCAAGGACAGGCCGCGCGTGATCGATTTCGGCATCTCCCGGGCCACCGAGGTCAGTTTCCTGACCCGCACTGGCCTGGTGGTCGGCTCGCCCGGCTTCATGTCCCCCGAACAGGCCGAGGGCCGGGAAGTCGGTCCGGCCAGTGACATCTTCAGTCTGGGCGCGGTGCTCGCCTTTGCCGCCACGGGTGAGGGCCCGTTCGGTGCCGGGTCGACCCCCGCGCCGGTCTACCGCGCGCTCTTCCAGCCGGCCAGCCTTGATCACGTGCCGGCCGAGGTACGCGGGCTGGTCGAACGTTGCCTGGCCAAAGACCCCGGCCAGCGGCCCACCGCCCGGGAGATCCTGGCCGGGATGGGCGTGGTCCAGCCCGAACCAGTGCCCCCTACGGTCATGGACCGTCCGGCGGCCGATGCGTCGATGACCGTCACGGCCGCGCGACTATCCGTGTTCACCGCACCAGCCGCCGGCCAGCCCCAGCCCCAGCCCCACGAGGACCGGCTACGGCACCGCCTCCGCCGGCTGGCCCTAGCCGCGGTGATCACCGTATTCCTGGCGGCGTCCGCCGCGGGCGGCATCGCCCTGGGGGCCTCAGCGCACGAGTCGCCCGTCGCCCACTCCGGGCAGGCCACGCCCGCGCGGATGCCCTCGACGGCCACCAGCACACCGCGGACACCGGTTTCTATGAGCACGTCCCCGTCGGCATCGGCGGTACCGACGACGGCTCCGGCCGCCACCCCGTCGGCGACCATGCCCGCGTCCGCGAGCATATCCCCGTCGCCGTCCCCGGCCGGGACCACGTCCGCGGTGCCGAGCGCGTCTACCACGCCGAGCACGGCCATGCCCCCGAGTTCGGCACCGACGCCGACCGGTTCGTCGGCGCCGAGCGGATCGGCGGCCCCGGGCCCGACCGGGTCAGCGGCGGTACCCCCCCAGGGTTAGCGGGCGCAGGTTGGCCAGGTACATGCCGAAGCCGTTCCTGATCACGATCCCCGTGACCGCCTTGTCGGTCATGTCCGCGGGGAAGGTGCAGGCCGGAACTCGCCAGCCGTGCTGGCGCCGCCGGTCGGACAGGTCGAACACCGAGCAGCCGGTGATGTCGTCGCGCAGCTCGAACGGCGCACCGGAGTTTCCGGTCCTCGGTGAGCAGCTCGAACGGGCCCATCTTGGCGATCTGGCCGGACAGGTGGAGCGCGATGTCCTGGCAGGTCCGATGCACGTGCCGGTTGCCGCTCAGACCGAGCTCACCCAGGCTGCGGACTCCGACCCATTCGGTGACAGCGAGAATCGACGTTCGTATCTTCGCTCTAATCAGCACTGCCAGCTTCAACTCCTGGCCGCCGGGGACGTTACAGGTCAGGGCGTTGTCGGTGAGGTTAGTTGGCTATCAACCGCTCGGCGAGCCAGGATCGGGCAACGCGCATTGGGCACCCGCGTCGTGACCTCGCCGGGCCTTCGGCGGCCGGTGCGCAACCTCGGGAATACCGGGTGAAACGTAATGCCGCGTCCGGGCTCTAACCCGAAGTTGCCGTAACTTCGGTCTAACCTCGATTCCCGGTCAGATAGTTGAGTTGAGGTTTCCTGTGGCCTGGCGGTTACCGTGGCGGGAACCGGAACCGGAGGGTGCGGCCGTTCCACCACGGGATCGGGGTTTCGAGGTCGGC
>Ga0302325_10002165_pt1 | contig 48237 bp, 42 predicted proteins | sample Palsa_T0_2_FD_201948 | JGI IMG/M metagenome (GOLD analysis project Ga0302325, IMG submission 201948) | Peat permafrost microbial communities from Stordalen Mire near Abisko, Sweden - Palsa_T0_2 | ecosystem: Environmental > Terrestrial > Soil > Palsa > Peat permafrost | place: Sweden: Abisko...
CTGATGGCCTCCCGCCGGGAAAAAGAAGCTTTGTCTCCTTTTCCATAACCGATTTTCACTTTTGTAAAAAACAACTGTTGACCTGGGCGGCCTGTCATGATTCGAAGGCGGGGGTTGACATCTATTGTTTTTTGGACAACCAGGGCTATAATGCCGGTATCCCCTCCCGCTTCGAATGCCTGCTGGCCATGGGCGCCCTCGAAAGCCTGGAAGCCACCGCCGCCGCACCCGATAGCAACCGCCGCGACTCCAGCCCTGTCGACGCCCTTTCCCGGCTAAAGGAATGGGCCGCCAGCCGCCAGGAATGGCTCTTTGGCCATTTTGCCTATGATCTCGCCAAAGAAACCGAACCCTTCCACAGCCCCGACCAAACCGCAGCCGCTATATTCCCGGCCACCCCGCCTCTCCACCCCGATCCCATCGGCTTCCCCGACCTTTTCTTTTTTGTCCCTGACATCCTGATCGAACTCCAAACCGACAGCATCCGTATCGGCTCTTTCCGCGCCGATCAGGAGGCCATCTGGCAGGAGATCAGCTCTACGTCCATCCCCTGCCTTCCCGAGCCCGCTACGGCCGTTATCCCTCCCTTTAAGGCCCGCTTTACCCATGACGAATACCTCGCCAGGGTGCTCGACCTGCAGCGCCATATCCGCCGCGGAGACTGCTACGAGATAAATTTCTGCCAGGAGTTCTTTTCCCAGCCCGCTTACCCGGATCCCCTCTCTACCTGGTGGTCCCTTAGCCAGGCATCCCCAACCCCTTTTTCCGCCTTTTACCGGTTAAAAGAACGTTATCTGTTTTGCGCCAGCCCCGAGCGTTACCTGAAAAAAACAGGCGCCACCCTTTTTTCCCAGCCGATCAAAGGCACCCTGGCCCGCCCACAATACCAGCCCCTCCCCAACCAGCCGCTCCCAGGTCAACCCCTCCCCAACCAGCCCCACCCCGGTCAGCCCACCGCTGACCAACTCACCGCTGACCAGGCGACAGCCGACCAGGCCGCCGCCCGGGAATTGTTCCACAGCGCCAAGGACCGCTCGGAAAACGTCATGGTCGTCGACCTCGTTCGCAACGATCTGTCCAGGATCTGTCTGCCCGGCTCGGTCCGGGTGGAAGAGCTCTACGGCATCTACCCCTTCCCCCAGGTATTCCAGATGATCTCGACTATCACCGGCACCCTCCTTCCGGGGATGGACTGGACCGACGCCATCCGGGCGACCTTCCCCATGGGATCCATGACCGGCGCCCCAAAAAATCGGGTGGTCCAGTTGATCGGACAGTATGAACGCTCCCCCCGCGGAATCTTTTCCGGCGCGGTCGGTTACGTCACACCAGACGGTGATTTTGATTTTAATGTAGTGATCAGGAGCCTTTTATACAACCGGGAAAGCCATTACCTCTCTTACCAGGTTGGTTCTGGCATTACTTTTTATAGCAACCCGCAGGCCGAGTACGAAGAATGCCTGGTCAAGGCAGCTGGAATCATGTTGGCATTGGGAATAGGCCAAACGTCGTAAATCTATTTGATAGCCACCCCCTGAGCGGCAGTCTGTCCAAGCTCATCGCTGTTGAGCTGTTCCATCGACTCTGTGAGGATCTGGTATTTATTGGCTTCGAACAGTTCCATCTTGTCGGCCGGTAGCTTCAGATCATAGCTGTTGTTGCTGCTGGCCATGATCTTATCAAAATCCGGGTTATACCGGCTAAAGGTGGATGAGTCCATCAGCGTAAATCTGGCGATCACCGAAGAAATGTATTTGCCGGAAATGACCGCGGTTTTGGCATTGACCAACTCCTGCGCGCTCAGCTGACGATGAAAGACATACATGGCCGAGCCGGACAGCTGCTCCGTGGCTTCCTCACGGGTAAGCGTGGTGACACTGCCCTGTCCTTCAAAAACATACTGGGTAGCAATAAACTTCTTTACATGGCTCCTGGATTCAGCCGGCAGATAATCCTGCAGATCCCAGAAATTGCGGCTCCCGCTCCGATGGATGGCACGATATACGTTATTGGTGCCCGTGTTATAGGCAGCAATTACTAACAGCCAGTCTCCCAACTGATTATAAAGATCTTTCAGGTAGAGGGCTGCAGCGCGGGTACTCTTGTAATAATTCCGGCGTTCATCCACATTCCGGTTGACCTTCAAACCCAGATCACGGGCCGTTTGCGGCATCAGCTGCCAGGGACCCGCAGCGCCTGCCCGCGAAACCGCGGAAGGCTTTAGATTGGATTCTATGACCGCCAGGTATTTTAATTCCCTGGGCAGATCATATTGAGTGAGGATGGCTTCGATAAGATTGAAATACGGTCCACCGGTGGTGCGCACCAGCTGCAGCTCTTCCCAGTTCTCCTTGACGTAATCGTGGACGAAATTCAGGGCCTTGGGGTTTAGCCTTGCACCATTGCTTGCACCCACCGAAGTGGCCAGGAAAAGCTCGGAAAACAGGTATAACTGGGGGTTGTCGTTGGCAACGGTAACCGCAAGGGGATTGGTAGCCACCAGTCTCTCCGTATCGATGAGGGGGGACCGGGAATCAGTGAGCATCCCCGGAAAATCACATAAAAAATTATCTCCCCGGGGAGAAACATTATCGTTCGTAGGGGACATCCATCCTGAAGCAAAAACAATGATGGTTGCGCCCAACAATAAAAGCCTGCTGTTGTACATTTGTCCAACGTTTTTAGATGGTAAACAGCCCATATCGGCGCTTACAATCTTTCATAGGTTCGGAAACGCTTCACATCTCTCAGTCACATAGAGTAGGATTTTCGTAGGACTTTATTGTTGCATCATCAGACGCGAGAATTGAAGCAAAGATAACTCATTAAATCGACTCGTCATAGCCTGCATACCAAAAGGCATGCCATTTGTGTGGGTGAAAAGCGGGAGGGAAATTCCGGGAATTCCGGTGAGATTTGCATAAACCGTATATATATCAGCAAGATACATAGCAATAGGATCACTCATGTTTTCAGCAAGCCTAAAAGCGGTGCTGGGGAAGGTAGGAAGGATCAGAACGTCGAAATCCTTGAATATCAAATTGGTGTGGTCCATCAGCAGTTTTCTGACCTGCTGGGCCTTGGTAAAGTAGGCATCAGAATAGCCCGCACTTAACACAAAGGTTCCCAATAAGATACGTCGCTTGACCTCGCGTCCGAAGCCTTTGGAACGGGTCCGCTTGTAAAACGTTGTTAAATCAAGGTCCTCTTCCCCGGTCCGATAGCCATACCGGACTCCGTCAAAGCGGGCAAGGTTGGAGGAAGCTTCCGCCGTCGTTAAAACATAATAAGCGGGGGCAATATAGTCAAATAGCTCAAAATCAAGTGCTTCTACGGTATGCCCGGCCGCGCGCCATTCCTCCAGGCGCCCCAGGATGGTCGCCCCGATCTCGGGGTCCAAACCCGGATGGGTCATAGCCTCTTTAAAATAGGCGATCCGGTATTTTTTATGGAGACCCTCTTTCCCCAGCTCAAGGACGGGGACAGGCTGCTCTGCCACCGTGCTGTCGAATTCATCCGGTCCCGCAATCACCTCCAGCACCCGGGCAATATCCGGTACGGTCAGCCCAAAAATGCCGATTTGGTCAAAGGAAGAGGCGTAGGCAATCAATCCATACCGGGATACCCGCCCATAAGTAGGCTTCAGACCCAGGATACCGCAAAAATCAGCCGGCTGCCGGACGGAACCGCCCGTATCGCTGCCCAGGCTGGCCATAACGAGCCCTGCCTGCACAGCCACCGCCGACCCCCCCGAAGATCCCCCCGGTACCCGGCTGGTATCCCTGGCATTCAGCACCGGGCCATAGGCCGAATTCTCATTGGTGGACCCCATGGCGAATTCGTCGCAGTTGTTCCGCCCGATAAGGATCGCATCTTCCCCGAGGAGCTTTTCGACAACCGTGGCATTATAGATAGAAGTAAAACCCGCCAGGATTTTTGACGCGGCGGATAGCCGATGACCCTTGTAAGAAATAACATCCTTTAAGGAAATAACAACCCCATGCAGCTTCCCAGGGGCTTTGCCGGCCATTCTTTTTTCATCCAGCAACCTTGCCCGCTCCAGCGCTTCCTCCGCGAATACTTCCAGGAAAGCACCCAGATGCTTGTTTTCTTCGATCCTGGACAGGTAATGCCCGACGGCTATCTGACACCCTTCCGGATTGTCCGCTAAAAAACGATGATAAGCTTCTATGGTAGTGAAGGAAAACATAAATTAACTCCATTCCGCTGCCTCATCCAGCTTCTTTTTCTTTTCTACTTTCGCACAAAGCAGAATGCTGATCTCATATAAGATAATCAGGGGAACCGAAGCAACGATCGTGCTAAGCATATCCGGGGGAGTGATGATGCTGGCGACGATCACTATGATCAGGATGGCATACTTGCGAACCCTGCGCAGGTAGGCCGCGCTGACGACCCCGACTTTTGCAAGGAAATACATGACCAGCGGAAGCTGGAAAGCCAGGCCCGCACCCAGGATCAGCGGCACGATCGTACCGAAGTAGCTCCCGATCGTCCAGATATTTTCGATTTTGTCATCGATCGAAAAATTGCCAAAAAAGTTAATGGTGTAAGGGGCGATAATAAAGTACCCAAAAAATACACCCAGGAAAAAAAGGAGGGAAACATAGAAGATAACCCCGCGCGTGTTCTTTAATTCCTTTGGTTTTAATGCGGGTTTTGTAAACTTCCAGAATTGCCAGAATACATAGGGAAAAGCAAGGATAAAGCCGCCGATAAGAATGATATTGAAATAGGTATCGAACTGCCCCCCGACAGTGGTGCTTTGCATTTTTACATGGATCGAGGTCATACAAAGCTTATTCCCCAACCCCCATTTTTGACTCAGCCTGCACAATATCTTGTAGGTGAGAAAATCTCCGTTCGTAGGCCCCATCAGGATCCGCTGTACAATAAATTTATTGTATATCGCTATCACGACAGCCCCAATGGCAACGGCAAGCGCCGACTTAAAAAGATGTCCCCTCAACACATCTAAATGTTCGATGAAGGACATCTCTTCCTTCGTCCCATCCTTCGCTCTTCGCTTAAATAATTTCATGAAAATGGAAAATACAGTATTCCAAAAGTATTGAATTGCGGCAAAACATGCTTACAAAAAAAAGAAAACCTCGCAAAAACAATTGCGAGGCCTTGCTACTCCGATAAAGAGTAAAAAATTAATTGTGGATAGAAGAATCGGATGAAACCTTCGTCGTTGTCGTGGTAGTAGTAACTTTCTTGTCGTCGCTGACATGTTCTTCTATCTCCCTTTGCACATTATCCTTCGCATCCTTAAATTCACGGATACCTTTTCCCAACCCACGCATCAGTTCAGGTATTTTCTTACCGCCGAATAAAAGAAGCACTACAAGTGCAATGAGTATGATGTGCGGACCACTGAATAAATCTCCCATAACCTATATTTTAAAAGTACTATTAAAGGTAAATAGAAAATTTGGTAACAAAATATTTTTAACACCCCCATTTACCTATTTGGCGGATGCGCCCTTCACAGCCACAGCCATTCTTTTTTCCTTGATTCGGGCGCTTTTGCCACTCCGCTCACGCTGGAAGTACAGCTTGGCGCGACGTACGCGGCCAACCTTATTCAGCTCGATCGATTCGATATTAGGGGAAAATAAGGGGAATGTCCTTTCCACACCCACCCCGTCGGAAATCTTACGCACGGTGAAAGTGGCTGTATGCCCTTCGCCCTGACGCTTGATCACCTCTCCCTTGAAGCCCTGGATACGCTCCTTGTTGCCTTCAATGATTTTATAGTTCACCGTGATATTATCACCGGCTTTGAACTTGGGAAACTCTATTTTTCCCGTCAGTTGCTCATGTACAAAAGCTACAGCAGCGTTCATAACTTCATTTTTTTAAGGATTGCAAAGCTACCAACATCCATGGTAAAATCCAAACTTTTTTCCCGCCTGGCCGGCCGGCTGTTTATCTCGCCACATTCACGGCCCTCTTTTCCCGGATGACCGTTACCTTGATCTGGCCGGGATAGGTCATTTCCGTCTGGATTTTCTGGGCGATCTCAAAGCTTAGCTTGTCACTATCCATGTCCGTCACCTTATCGGCTTCCACAATGACCCGAAGCTCACGTCCTGCCTGGATAGCATAGGCCTTTTCAACGCCAGGGTAAGCCAGGGCGAGGTTCTCCAGATCCTTGATGCGCTGAAGGTATTGTTGCATGATCTCCCGCCGCGCCCCGGGACGGGCGCCGCTGATGGCGTCACAGGCCTGGATGATCGGGGCGATCACATACTGCATCTCCACTTCGTCATGGTGAGCGCCAATGGCATTCACCACAGCGGGGTTTTCCCCAAATTTTTCGGCCAGCTTCATCCCAAGCAAGGCATGGCTCAGCTCCGTTTCCTCATCCGGCACCTTGCCGATATCATGCAGTAGCCCGGCCCTCTTGGCCAGCTTGGGGTTCATACCCAGCTCGGCAGCCATAATACCGCAAAGATTGGCCACTTCCCGGCTGTGCATCAATAAGTTCTGGCCGTATGACGACCGGAACCGCATTTTACCCACAATCCTCACCAGCTCCTTATGCAACCCATGGATACCCAGCTCGATCACCGTACGTTCGCCGATCTCCATGACCTGCTCCTCGATTTGTTTACGGGTCTTTTCCACAATCTCCTCGATCCGGGCAGGGTGGATACGGCCGTCCGTCACCAGCCGCTGCAGTGACAGTCGGGCAATCTCCCGCCGGAGGGGGTCGAAAGACGACAGAACAATGGCTTCGGGGGTGTCATCCACGATCAGATCCACACCCGTAGCCGCCTCGATAGCCCGGATATTGCGACCTTCCCGGCCGATGATCTGGCCCTTGATTTCATCGCTTTCCAGGTTGAAAACGGTAATGGAATTCTCGATGGCCTGCTCCGCGGCCGTCCGCTGGATGCTTTGGATGATGATCTTCCGGGCCTCTTTGTTGGCTTTCTGCTTGGCGTCATCGATGATCTCCTGCTGCATGGCCAGCGCCCTGGTCTGCGTTTCCTGCCGGAGGCTCTCTACCAACTGCGTCCTGGCCTCCTCGGCCGTCAGGGCAGCGATCTTTTCCAGGCGGCGGATATGCTCTTCCTGGTGCTTCTCCAGCTCCGTCCGCTTCTGGTTAACCACCTCTATCTGGCGGGTCAGGTTCTCCTTGATAATATCATTATCCTTGGCCTGCTTGTCCAGGTTTTCCAGCTTCTGGTTGATACTCTGCTCTTTCTGCTTGATCCTGGACTCCCCTTCATTGACCCGCCTGTTCTTTTCCAGTACCTCCTTATCGTGCTCCGACTTTAGTTGAACAAACCGCTCTTTTGCTTCCAGCAATTTCTCTTTTTTCAGGTTTTCCGCGGTGATCTGGGCGTCGCTGACCAGCTTTTTGGCCTGCGCCTCGGCATCCTCAATCTTTTTTGTCGTGTTTTTCGCAAAAACGAATTTCCCGGCAATTATTCCGATTACCAGGGCGATAGCACCTGCTATTATAGCCTCCATTGAATCTTAAATTTAAAGCGTTCACAATCATATATTTCTTATTCAAATTCGTGATTGCTTGAATAAGTGGCACCTGCGGCCCAACCCAGGGTCCGTTATTGTGCTAGTTGGCGAAGATAGGAAATGTGCGTGAAAAGGGCGATTTTGAAATTTAGCCCTTTTCACGCAAACCGCTAAAGTCTGACCCTTCGGGTCGAGCCGCTTCCAGCGGCTCCTGTGCGTGAAAAGGGCGATTTTGAAATTTAGCCCTTTTCACGCAAACCAGCTTTATAACGCCTTATCCAATTGCTGCTCTATCCGCGTCAGGACTTCCAGTGCCGGGGCGCTGAGACCCGTCGCCTGCCCTCCCAACGCCTGCGTTGCATACCACAGCAGGACCATGGCAACATAATCCTGCATGTCCCGCCCCGCAAACTGGGTCTTATATTCAATAATTTTGTCATTGATCGTCCTCAAGGTGCGTCGGACTACCTCCTCATCGGTAGGTTCTATCTTGATTCTGTAAGTGCGATCACCTATCACAACATTTATTGTCATTAAATCTTGCATAGATCAAATAGTTGTTTTATATTTATCCACACCTTATACACAGGAGAAATGACGCAGGGAAAAAGGGACCGATTTTTGACTTAATTCATTACCTCATATAAAACGAATGTTTGCTTACCAATACCCTATCTAAAAACTACACTTACCATGTTCCTAAAAGTCAAATCCCCCGTCTTTATCGACCACCTGACGTTCCAGGTAGGCGAATCCCAGAAATGTATGTTGCGCGCCGTCCTGCGGGATGATACCGGAATCGTTTGCAGCGCTCTCGAGACCGAGGTTGAAAAAGACCAGCAGGAGCTGGATTGGAATGGCCTCAATGACCTGCCTTATGGCGTATACACCCTTGAAATATCCCGCGGGCAGGATGAAATGAAAATGCGGCTCGTAAAAAGAGTCTGACCGCTTCACTCCCCCAACAAGGCAATGCACCGGTCAATTTCCCGGATGTACTGGCCCAGCCTTTTTTCCAACTCCTTTCTCTCCCCTTCATTCATCGCCGCTTTTGTAACCCCCAGGATTTCCACCTGCTGTCGTAATTGCTCCAGCCGTTTGCCATCCCCGGTCTGATTTTCCTGAAGCCGGCGCAATTCCTCCTTTAATTTCCCGTTTTCTTTCAAAAGAAAATCCCGCTGCTTCAGCAATTGCTGCAGCTTGTCCTGTATTCTCCCGATCTGCCCTTCCACCCCCGTCCCTTCCTCCTTCCCGGCATCCGGCGGTCGGCCTGCCGCATAGTTATCTTCACTCATACCGTGGCTTTTGTACACCCTTGGGAATACCTACTTCCGGATTTCTGCGTGCACTTCTTTTTCAAGCGCGCCCATGATCTTGTTGACCATTCCGTCAATTTCCTTATCCGTCAAGGTCTTGTCCTCATCGAGAAAAGTCAGGCTTAGCGCCAGCGATTTCTTGCCCGGACCCAATTTCTCACTTTCAAATATATCGAAAAGCTTCACTTCCTGCAATTTATCCAGACGCGTAGCCCGGACAGCCTTTTCTACTTTTTCAAAAGGCAATGATTTCTCAACGATCATGGCCAGGTCACGGTATACCGGCAATTGCCTTGGCAGCTCCCTGAATTCGATCTTCCGGGCGGATGCCAGCGCAATTATATGATCCCAGCGGACATCGGCGAAAAATAATTCCTGCCGGCAATCGAATTGCTTCAGCACGGCGGAGCTTACCGCCCCGGCCTCCAGCAATACCCGGCCATCCCGGACAATGGATAACCCGTTCGCCAGCTTGGGATGACGCCCTTCGCTCCAACCAGGGGACTCCAGCCCTACCAACCCGAACAGTCCCTCACACAACCCCTTCAGATAATAAAAATCCACGGGGGCCCCTTCTCCCTTCCATGAATCTTCTCTGAGCCGGCCCGTCAGGTAAAGGCAGAGATGATTCTCCTCCATATAATTGCCCACCCCGCCGGAAAGATAGGTTTTGCCAAACTCAAAGAACCGAAGCCGGTCACTTTTCCGGTTGAGATTATAGGCAACGGACTCCAGCCCGGTTTCCAGCATCGATGGTCTCAGGATATTTAACCCGGCACTCAGACTGTTGATCATTTTTACCGCCGGTTCCAGCTCCTCGTCGCTGAAATAAGCGCTGTTGGTGATTGAATTGGTCAGGATCTCATTGAACCCCTGACCCACCAGCCAACTGGCCGTCGCTGATTTCCAGGCCGCCTGTGAAGGATTGCTTTCTACAGAAGGGGAAATGGTAAGGGCAACGGGGATCTGGATATTGTCCAGACCATCGATCCGCATGATCTCTTCCACAATATCCGCGGGAAGATGGATATCCGGCTTGTGCCAGGGTACCGCTACATGAATGGCGTCAATACCTTCCTTGATGATCTCGAATCCCAGACTCAGCAGAATATTTTTTACCGAATCCGGATGATAGTTCTTTCCGCTCAGCTTCTTCAGATAGTGATGCTTCAAAATAACGGAGGTCTTATTCTTCGGGTCCGGGTACACATCCACGATCTCGGAAGCAATTTCCCCCCCTGCCAGCTCTTTTATCAGCAGCGCCGCCCTTTTTAACGCATGGACCGTGCCGGAAATATCCATCCCTTTCTCAAAATGTACCGCCGCATCCGTGCGCAGTCCATGACGGAACGACGTCTTCCGGATATCGGTCGGGTTGAACCAGGCGCTTTCCAGGAAAATGTTTTTGGTAGCAGCGCTGATGCCGCTGTGCAACCCGCCGAAAACCCCTGCGATACATATCGGTTCCTCCGCATTACAGATCATCAGGTCATCGGCCGACAGCTTCCTTTCCTTTTCATCCAGCGTCACAAAAGCTGTTCCCTCCGGCAGGTTCTTCACGATGATCTTCCCGCCTTTAACAGCATCCAGGTCATATGCATGCAGCGGCTGACCCATTTCATGCAGCACAAAATTGGTGATATCTACGATATTATTGATCGACCGGATACCGATCGCTTTTAACCTGTCCTGCATCCACCGGGGAGATTCCCCGATGCTGATGCCTTTGATGCTGAGACCCGAATACCGCTCACAGGACTTTTTATTCAGAATGCTCACCGCCACCGGCAGACTGTTGTTATCCGGTTTAAAAGCGTTCAGCAAAGACTGCCTGGGCCGGTACTCCTTGTTTTCATGGTGCGACAGCCAGGCGCAGACATCCCTCGCAACCCCCCAATGGCTCATCGCGTCCATATGGTTTGGCGTGAGACCGATCTCGATCAGGTGATCATCATAAATAAACGACTTGAACCACTCGGCTGCGGGCGTTCCCACCTTCGCCTCCTTCGGCAACACCAGGATGCCGGCATGGCTTTCGCCAAGACCGATCTCATCCTCCGCGCAGATCATTCCATGACTCTCCACCCCACGGATCTTCGCCACCTTCAGGGTGACCGGCCCACCCTTTATGGGGTAAATGGTTGTGCCCGGAAGGGCTACCACCACCTTTTGACCGGCTGCTACATTCGCCGCTCCGCATACAATGGATACCGCCTCGGGGCCGCCGGTAGTCACCCGCGTCAGCTTCAGCTTATCCGCATCCGGATGCGGCCCGCATTCCAGCACTTCCCCGATCACCAACCCCTTCAACCCCCCTTTTACCGACTCATATTTCTCCAAACTTTCCACCTCCAGCCCAACGGAGGTAAGGATCCTGGAAAGCCGCTCCGGTTCGATCTTTACCGGCAAATAATCGCAAAGCCAATTATAACTGATAGTCATGACAACAATTCCTGTTTTAGGTTGGATCGCAAAGATAATCGATCCGGCCAACACTTGACCCAGGCGGCCACGCGGAGAAATCCGGCGATCCCGAAAACAATTCAGCCACCCCGCCGTTTTAGAATTTGATTTGACATGAGAAGATTTGTAAATTTGTCAAAATTTGATAATCAATTGTTAATACGCCTGAAACGACGATAATTTGCACGGATCATGCATTACCAATAAGCTGATTGAGAATCTACTTTCAAAAAACCACCTAAAAATTGTTGTATGCGTAAATTGATTTATGCGCTGGTCGCCCTTACCCTCGTCGCCCAGTATTCCTGCGGTCCCACCCATGTCATCGTCGAAAGCCCCGCACCCGAACCGCCGCCACCGCCGGCGCCCGAAGTCTCTTACCAGTCTTTTTATGATGCCTTGAGCCCCTACGGCCAGTGGATCAATAACCCGCAATACGGCTATGTATGGATGCCAAATGTGGGGCCGGATTTCAAACCTTATTCCACCAACGGGAATTGGGTGTACACGGACGGGGGCTGGACCTGGGCTTCCAATTATCCCTGGGGCTGGGCTACCTTCCACTATGGCCGCTGGTTCTTTGAAGAAGGATACGGCTGGATGTGGATCCCCGGCAATGAATGGGCGCCGGCCTGGGTCAGCTGGCGACAGAGCCCCCAATATTATGGCTGGGCGCCGCTCGGACCCAGCGTAAGCATCAGCGTATCCTCCGGCGGCGGCTATAACCCGCCCGCCCATTACTGGTGCTTTGTTCCGCAGCAATATGTCACCAGCCCGCACGTCAACAACTACTACGTCAGCGAACAGCAGAATGTGACCATCATCAATAACACCACCGTTATCCATAACACGACCATTGTAAACAATACGGTCAATAACACGACCATTGTCAACAACAATGTCTCCAATACCCGCGTCACCGTCAATAACTACGCCGGCGGCCCCGATCCCGCGGAAGTATCCAGAGTCACCGGCACTCCACTGAGACCGGTTCCACTGCGGGAAAGCAACACTCCCGGGGAAAGCACAGCCGGCGGCGGACTGGCCATTTACCGCCCGAGGGTCAACGCTGCCCCTCAAGGCAACGACGCTGCCGCCATCCTGCCCGCTCCTGCCCATGCACAGACCCTGACCGCCGTCCGGCCGGTAAATACGACGATCTACAATAACAGCCGGAATACCAATATCACCAACAATACCGCCAATACGACTAACAACAATACGGGCAACAACAACACAATCAACAACAATACCACGACCAACAACACGAACAACAATGTCAACAATCGGACTGTTGTAAATCCTTCGAATACAGGCTCTTCTGCCAATAGCGGGCAACCCGCCAGCCCCGGCTTCAACAGGCCGAATACAGCCGGTCCGGGGAATGGCGGCGCTCCGGTCGTAAAGCAGACTTCATCCAAACCGCCAGCGACCAATCAGCCGCAGGGCCAGGGTTTCAGCCGTCCACCCGCTTCCACCAATATACCCGGCGCCGGACATCCGGCCCAGGTGACAACGAAAAGCGACACGTCCAAACCCGGCCCCAAAAAGGGTCCCAGGCCAACGGTAAAAAAGAAGCCCGTTGTCCCGGACGACAAGCCGCAAAACTGATCTTTTGATAATTGGACCGAAAAATGAGGCCGGTACTGCATTTTATAGCGATGCCGGCCTCTTTTCTTTATCAAAAATCCCACCGGCTGTGGTGAAACCGCATCCTGTAGTTTCACTATCCTGGCAAAATATTTATGCCAAATTCTTTGTGCACAACCGGTGTGAATTTTATTGGCAAAAGGACTGAAAACTTTTTTAAATTGTGGAAAGCTCACCTGTTAGTGTGCGTAACCGAATGTTATCTGTGGATAAGGGGGTGGATTTCTATAGGAAAAATATAGAAAAAGAAAAAACTCTTTGGTAAAGATCAGGAGTTCTATATTCGCCCTCCTGACTCAAAAGGGGTAACATTCTGTTCATGTTGGCATAACAATATCTTAATAAAAGCATCGCATGACCAGGTGAGCCCCCGGCAACGGGACACTGGACACCCTATTTTTTAATTTTTCTGGACGGTTACTCATATGGATCTCACGAATCTGAACCTGAACAAGGATCGCAATAAGATGAGGCGCAAGCCATCCGTAGACCTCAGCACCATGGTTTACGGCAAGGTACCCCCCCAGGCCAAGGAGCTCGAAGAAGCGGTATTGGGCGCTATCATGTTGGAAAAGAGCGCTTTCGATACGGTTGTGGAAATCCTCAAACCCGAATGCTTCTACCTGGAAGGTCACCAGCGGATCTATCGCGCCATGCAATCCCTGGCACAGAAAAGCCAGCCTATCGACATCCTTACCGTCGTAGAAGAATTAAAATTCAGACAGGAACTGGAAATGATCGGCGGCCCCTATTATGTCACCAAATTGACAAATGCCGTCGTCTCCTCCGCCAATATCGAGACGCATTCCCGGATCATCCTGCAGAAATTCATTCAGCGGGAGCTTATCCGCATCAGCGGCGAGATCATCGGCGACGCCTACGAGGACAGCACCGATGTATTCGACCTCCTCGACGACGCGGAAAGCAAGCTCTTCGAGATCACCAACAACCACCTTCGCAAGAACTTCGACAGCATCGATACCGTCCTGGTCAAAACCATCAAACGCATCGAGGATCTGCGGCACAACCAGGAAGAGATCACCGGCGTTCCCAGCGGATTTCCGACCCTGGACAAGGTCACTTACGGCTGGCAGCCTACCGACCTGATCATCCTCGCCGCCCGACCCGCTGTCGGTAAGACCGCTTTTGCCCTTAACCTGGCGCGGAACGCGGCGCTTCATCCGACAAAACCTACTTCTGTCGCCTTTTTCAGCCTTGAAATGAGCTCCGCCCAGCTCGTTCAGCGTATACTTAGCGCCGAGAGCGAGATCTTTATGGAAAAGATCGCCCGCGGCCGCCTCGAAGAGCACGAAATGAAGCAATTGTACAAAAAAGGCATCGACAGACTGGCCAAGGCCCCCATCTTTATCGACGATACCCCCGCCCTGAATATCTTCGAGCTGCGCGCCAAATGCCGCCGCCTCAAGAACAAGCATAACGTTGGCTTTATTATCATCGATTACCTGCAGCTGATGAGCGGAGCAGGCGATAACAAGAACGGCAACCGCGAACAGGAGATCAGCCGGATCTCCCGCGATCTAAAAGGGCTGGCCAAAGAGCTGCAAGTGCCTATTGTCGCCCTTTCCCAATTGTCCCGCGCGGTTGAATCCAGAAAAGAAGGGGAGAAGATCCCCCAGCTTAGCGATCTGCGCGAATCGGGCGCCATCGAACAGGATGCCGATATGGTCATGTTCCTCTACCGCCCCGAATACTATGGGATCACCGCCAATGAAATGGGCGAGAGCAATAAAGGCGAAACGCATGTTAAAATTGCCAAACACCGTAATGGCTCCCTCGAAACCATCAAGCTCAGGGCCCTTTTGCATATCCAGAAATTCATCGAATACGGCGAAGACAATTTCGGCGGTATCGGGATACCCTCCGGTGGAAGCTGGAAGCCCGTTAAGGACGATGAGAGCGGTGCAAGGCTTTATATCCAGGCCGGCAGCAGGATGAAAGACCTGCCGATGGACGACGACGAAACCCCATTTTAAAGATCCGGGGCCTCAGCCAGACTATCGGTAACTTTTATGCTTCCTTACTTTTATATTCCCGCTTTTGACAAAGAACAGGCGGAAATCATCCTGAGCGAAGATAATTCACGACATATCGTCCAGGTGCTTCGCATGCAGCCCGGTGAAACACTACAGCTCACCGACGGCAAAGGCGCCCTCCTAACCGCCCTAATCCTGGAGGACCACAAAAAGAAATGCCGCGTAAAGATCCAAGCCAATATCGCCGTGTCCCCCAACAAAAAAAACGTGGTCATTGCGATCTCCCCGCTCAAGAACGCTTCCCGCTTCGAATGGTTCCTGGAAAAAGCAACCGAAATCGGCGTCAGCGAGATCATCCCCCTGCAAAGCGAACGTACCGAACGGCAGCATCTTCGTCACGACCGCCTCCATAATATCCTCGTCAGCGCCCTCCTTCAGTCGCAGCAGACCTGGCTGCCCGTCCTCCACCCGCTGACCCCCTTTTCCACGGTCCTGGACGATACCCGCTATGATCGCCGCCTGATCGCGTATTGCCTGGAAGATGCTTCGCCGCCATCCAGAGCCGCCGGACCTTCCGGCCTGCCTCATGCCAATCCCGATACATCATCCCTGATCCTTATCGGACCCGAAGGAGATTTTTCAGCCGAAGAAGTGGCTTCCGCCTTAAAAAATGGATTTATTCCGGTGACGCTGGGAGAAAACCGCCTGCGGACAGAAACTGCTGGCGTAGTAGCCGCTACCCTGCTCTGTATCGGGTGATATGGGCAACATCCGGCTGCCGAACCCGACACGCCAAAACCCTGGCCGCCTGATCTAGTGCCAGGCGGCAACAGACCGCATGACCGACCTGTTGTCTCCTGGGCTTACTAATTTGACACTTCAAAAATAAGGGATTTATTTCTTCATATATTGCCAATTCCTGGATTTTCCTTCCGCCAGCCATTCCAATGTCGTGGCAATACGCTTATCCCGGGTTGGCTCCGTTTTCGCCTCCGTGATCCATTCTATATATTCCCGCCGGTGAGAAGGGGAGAAGGCCTCAAAAGCGGCCTGCGCCTTCTTGTTCTTTTTCAACGCCGCCTCTAACGCTGCCGGGACCGGCAGTGCTGCCTTTGGCTTACCGGTTTTTGCCGGAGCGGATTTTTTCACCCCTTCCTGGTTTAAGGCGGCGGCCTCCTTTACAAAGGCGATTATTATCTTATCGGAAGGCAGGTCCTCCAGGGAGGCGATCCGGTCGAAATTCCCCATAGAGTCCTTGTCTTTTATCCGCAGGACACCCGCCGGATCGCTCAGCAGACCGGCATTCCAAAAGCCAAAGCTGCAATGCTGTTTAAAAGCGGAAATATTGCAAAGGAGCGCCCCTTTGTACTCAAAGAAAGGCCGGCTCCATTTTATCGTTTCCACCACAGCAGGACAACCTTTATGGATCAGCTTTCGCAGATGTTGCAGGATAGGTCTGGCAAAATCGGGGGATTGCGCTATATAGCGGTCGATACGGGGATCGGTGGCAGCCATGGTTAAAAATATTGGTTCCCCTAATTTAATAAAATCCCCTATTTGGCCGCCTTCTTTTTCATCCGGGTATTCAGCAATTCCACAGCAAAGGCAAATGCCATCGAGAAATAAATATACCCCTTGTCGATATGCATATGGTGGATAGGCTCCAACCCTTCAAAAAAGAGACTGAATCCCACCATCAGCAGAAAAGCCAGGGCAAGCAATTTCATCGTGGGTCGCCGATTGATATATGCAGAGATTTTCCCGGAAAAAAAGAACATAAGGATCATCGCAATGACAACAGCCGCGATCATCACCGCTACCTGCTGCGCTAACCCTACAGCCGTAATGATGCTGTCAAAGGAAAAAACCGTATCCACCAGCACCATCTCACCGGCGATGGCCCAGAAGGAAGTCGCCGATCCAACACTGATCACCGGTTCCTCCGCACCCCCCCTTAATAGCTTGTCATGGATCTCGCCAACCGTCTTATAAAGCAGGAACAATCCCCCAGCCAGCATGACCAGGTTCCGGATACTGAACCGGTAACCCACAACCGCAAAAAGCTCTTTGTTACCGTTATTCACCAGCCAGCCCAGGAACAGCAATAACCCCGACCGGATCAGGATGCCGGCAAACATCCAGATGCGACGGGCCTCCAGCTGCCGGTTGGCCGGCAGCCGCCCGATCAGGATGGACACAAAGATCACATTATCGATCCCCAGCACGATCTCCAACGCAGCCAGCGTCACCAGGCTCACCAGGGAATCGAAACTAAACAATGGAGGCATATTCAGTAAGTTAGGAGCGGCAAAAATAAGGTTCTTAAATCCCCCGGCAAATCCGCCCCACAATAAACGGCCCCTCATAAATAAACCCCGTCCATACCTGCACAAGAACGGCCCCCGCTTCCATTTTCTCCCGGGCATCTCCCTCCGTAAAAATCCCCCCCGAAGCAATCACCGGGATCCGCCCACCCATCTTCTCACACAGATAGCGCACCACCTCCGTCGCCCGCTCCCGCAAAGGCGCCCCGCTCAACCCACCCGCTCCAATGACTTCCAACTGCTCCTTCGATGCAATCAATCCCTCCCTGCCAATAGTCGTATTCGTTGCGACCAACCCATCCAGCCGGATCTCTAGCGCTAACGTACTCACATCGTCCAGCTGCTGCTGGTTCAGGTCCGGTGCTATCTTCAGCAGCAATGGCCTGGGCGACATCCCTTGCGCCGCCGCCAGTTCCGCATTCACCTCCTGCAAACGCGTCAATATCCGCCGCAAAGACTCCTTTTCCTGCAACTCCCGAAGACCCGGCGTATTGGGCGAACTCACATTCACCACAAAATAATCCACCCACCCATACAAGGCCCGGAAGCAAATCTCATAGTCCCTCCAGGCCTCTTCATTCGGCGTGACTTTATTCTTTCCGATATTTCCCCCGACGATCAGCCGCCCATCCTGCCCCCCCTGACGATCCCCCGCCTTCCCCGACCTCCGCCGGCCCCGCTTCGCCCCTGCCGCCGCACAGGTATCCCGCCAGGCCCTCAGCCGCCCCGCAATCACCTCCGCCCCATCATTATTAAACCCCATCCGGTTGATCAACGCCTGGTCCTCCGGCAGCCGGAACAATCGCGGCTGCTCATTTCCCGCCTGCGCCAGCGGCGTAACCGTCCCGATCTCCACAAACCCAAACCCCAGCGCCGTCAGTTCCCGCAGGTACAAAGCATTTTTGTCAAATCCCGCCCCCAGCCCTACCGGGTTGGGAAATACCAGCCCGAAGACCTCCCGTTGCAAGCCCTTCCCACCAGACCCGCCAGTGCCAGCCCCCGGGGCACCCCCCGAAAAATCATCCATCCCCTCCGGCCGGCAAGCCCATTCCACCAGCCGGCGCGTCACCGGCCAGCCGCACAACCCCTTCAAACAGCGCATGGAAAAATGATGCACTCCTTCTGGCGGGAAAAAAAACAGGACAAAACGGACTATCTTATACATATCGCCACGAAGATACGTATCCATAAAAATTTCTTACCTTTATGGTATAAGTTGCATAAACAACTAAACAAATATTCGTATGCAGGAAGCGTATATAATCGCCGGTTACCGCACGGCGGTTGGAAAATCCAAACGCGGCAAATTCCGTTTCTACCGTCCCGATGATATGGCCATTACCGTAATCAAAAGCCTCCTGGCCTCCGTACCCCAGCTCGACCCAAAAAGCGTGGATGACGTGATCGTTGGAAATGCCGTTCCCGAAGCCGAACAGGGCTTGCAGGTAGGCCGTATTATCGCCGCCCGGGCGGTCGGTATCCATGCCCCCGGCGTGACGGTCAACCGCTATTGCGCCAGCGGTCTCGAGACGATCGCGATCGCGACGGCCAAGATCCGTTCCGGAATGGCCGACTGCATCATCGCCGGTGGAACGGAAAGCATGACCATGGTCCCGCAGGCCGGCTGGAAGACAGTACCGGCTTATTCCATCGCCTCCGAAGAACCGGATTACTATCTCAATATGGGTCTCACCGCCGAAGCCGTCGCCAAAGAATACGACGTCAGCCGCGAAGACCAGGACCTATTCTCCTATGCCTCACACCAAAAAGCAATTCACGCCATAAAAAGCGGCTTTTTTAAAGACGGTATCCTGCCCCTCCCGGTAGAAGAAGTCTATGTCGACGAAAAAGGACGCCGGCAGAAAAAAACATATACCGTAGATACCGATGAAGGTCCGAGGGCGGATACCTCCCTCGAAGCTCTGGCAAAATTGAAACCGGTCTTTGCCGCCGGTGGCTGCATCACAGCCGGTAATTCTTCCCAAACCAGCGACGGGGCCGCCTTCGTCATTGTCATGGGCGACCGGATGATGAAAGAGCTTGGCTTACAGCCCATCGCCCGCCTGGTAGCTTGCGCCAGCGCCGGCGTCCATCCCCGCATCATGGGGATTGGCCCGGTGGAAGCCGTTCCCAGGGCGCTCCGGCAGGCCGGGATGAACCTCGGCCAAATCGACCTGGTAGAACTGAACGAAGCCTTCGCCTCCCAGGCCCTGGCCGTTATCCGCACGCTGGGACTCAACCCCGATATCGTCAATATCAATGGCGGGGCTATCGCCCTGGGTCACCCCCTGGGCTGCACCGGCTGCAAACTGACCGTCCAGCTGGTCCATGATATGAAAAGACTAAACAAGAAATATGGGATCGTCACCGCCTGTGTCGGTGGCGGACAAGGCATAGCAGGCATTATCGAGAACATTAATTGAATTTTAACCCTTACTCACTTTTTGAAAAGGCTCCTTTTACGGGGCCTTTTTTACTTCTCATATCATAAATAGTTTTAACTTGCCTTGTAGTTGAAATACTTACGGAATCTACTAAAACACAATGATTCGAGTTTTTATTACCGATGATCATGAAATCTACTTAGAAGGCCTGGCCTTATTGTTGAGCAAACAAGAAGGCATAGAAGTTACCGGTACCGCCACAACGGGTAAAGGTTTGCTTGAATGCGTACAAAAAGGGCTGCAAGCAGATATTTTATTGCTGGACGTATACCTGCCGGATATGCCGGAAGAAGAGATAATTCAACAGATCAGGGCCTCCCATCCGGACCTTCGCGTTATCTATCTGACCCTGCTAAGAGGAACCCGGTATGTGCATAAACTCGCCAAATACAATATCCAGGGCTATATCCTGAAAAATGCTTCACTGGAAGAGCTGCTGGGCGCGCTCCGGTCCGTACAGGATGGCGGTCGCTATTTCAGCAAGGACATCCATATCGGCGACAGAGACGAAGATTTTCGCAACACGATCACCATCGAAGACAGGCAGATAGACGAGATCCTTTCCCGCCGCGAACTCGAAGTATTGCGCCTGATCTGTAAGGAATACAGCAACGCCGAGATAGCCGAAAAATTATTCCTCAGCGTAAGCACCGTAGAAACACACCGCAAAAACCTCATCGCCAAGCTGGGCGTCAATAACACCGTCGGCCTGGTGAAATTCGCCCTGCGAAATAATCTGACGGATTGAAGCTCCTGGTATCCCTCCTGCTCCTGCCGGTCACCTTGTCCCTTTACGGACAGGCGGACTCGGGTACCCTCCGGCATATCTATTACCATGCGATGAAACTCACCGAAGCCCGCGCCGATTCCATCGGGTACTACGCCGATTATATCAGTCATAGCTACGATAAAGACCGATGGCCCCCCGCCCGGATCATGTCCCTCCGGCTCTACGGATACTATTTCGAGAACAAGGCCAATTACACAAAGGCAATCGATTATTACCTGCAGGCGCTCGAAGCAGCCCGCAAATCCAAGTATATCGAGCATCAGACCGAGATCCTCGCCGATCTGGCTGCCGTGTATACCTCCGACATGAAACAACCGCAGAAGGCAAAAGAGATCTACCAGGAATGCGTCCGGCTCAACCGGCAGTTGGGGGATGCTCATTCCTTGCTGAACTCCTATATCAACCTGGGCGCCATATACAACCGTCTTGGCCTCTATGACAGCGCCCTCATCCTTTTAAATGAAGGCTTGCGTATCGGGAAACCTCTTGAGGCGAAGGGAACGGACGACCTAACCGACCTCTATAATAATATGGGCAATTCCTATTACTATCTAAAAAAATATGACCAGTCCATCGCCTATTTCAGGGACAACTATAACCATGATATGTCCGGACAGTCCCCGTCCCGATTAGCCGATGTCTGGCTGGATGTCCTAAATATGGCCGATTCCTATTCAGAGAAGGGTTCCTATGATTCCGCCGGTAAATACGCAGACCTGGCCCTGCAACTTGCCCATCAATTGAATTCGAAAAGTAAGGAATCAGATAGCTACCAGGTCCTCGCCCAACTCGCGCAGCACCGGGGCGATTATAAACGGGCCTGGGAATACCAGGGCAAATGGTACAGCCTCGACACCGCACTCGTTAATGGCGAAACCTATAAGGCCATTGCCGAACTACAGGAAAAATACGAGGCGCGCGAAAGGGAAAATGAAAAGCTCGTCCTCCAATCGGAAATCGTCCAGCAGAAATTTCATTACCGGTTCGTGCTCATCATGGCCATCAGTCTGCTATTGATCGCCATCGCCGCCGCCATGGCCTTTGTTATAAAACGCAAAGCCAACAGGCAGCTCCAGGCCACCAACGACCTTATCGTCCGGCAAAACGAACGATTGTCCGAACTGAATCATGAAAAAAATTCCCTGATCAGCATCGTATCACATGACCTCAGCACTCCCTTTGCCACCATTAGCATGTGGCAACAGCTTCTGCTCAACGAGAAGGACAATTTAACCGACAGCCAGCGAAAAGCGCTCGAACGCATCGCGCAGGCTACCCATTACGGGGAAAAGCTCATTCGGCATATCCTCGACGTTGAAAAGGCCCAGAACAACCAAAATAAATTGCAATTGGAAAACCTGGATCTCCGCATCTTTATCGAATCCCATCTCGATAATTTTATCCCGGCTGCCGCCAGCAAAAATATTCGCCTGCACCTGGATTGCCCAAGCCGGTCTATCTATTTTCTCAGCGACCGGCAGCTCCTGGGACGAATGCTCGATAATTTGCTGTCCAATGCCATCAAATATACCAGCACGGGAAAGAATGTCTGGATGAGCATCAGTGAAGAAAAAGATGCCGTCAGCATCAAAGTGCGCGACGAAGGCGTAGGCATCCTGCCAGATGAGCTGCCCCATCTTTTTTCAAAATACAGCAAGATCTCCTCCCAGCCGACCAGCGGAGAATCGTCTACCGGTCTGGGTCTCGCTATCGTCAAACGGATTTGCGAAGAGCTGAACGGACAAATTTCCTGCGAGAGCTCCCATGGCGAAGGCTCGGTTTTTACCGTCGTTCTCAAAAAATGATCACCCGGCCTCCTTCCGGCGCCGCCCCCAATGAAGAGCTCACCGATGACATCCGCCCCCCATGCAATTAAATAATAATATTCTCTTTTTTGCGTTAATAATCCGATACTAACCCTATCAAATAGATCGATGAAAGGCCGTCCAGGTACCAGGACGGCTTTTTTGTGCCCCGGCAAGAGTGCCCGCATCATGCTCCGGAAGCGCCCGCATCATACTCCTGTGGGCGTGCCCGTATCCCCTTCCTCCTTCGGCCGGAAATAGCTTTCCGACTCGTAATCGAATTTTTTTACCGTCGTCTTTTTATAATCGGGGTCGTAAGAGACAAAGAAATAAAGGTAGACGACCCGGCTGAACCGCATAAGCCAGGGCTGCATCACAATGAGAAAGACCGAATTAAATGCCAGCCACCAGAAAAACCGGTGATCTTGCGTCGACATTCCGATCAGCACCCACCACACGACAAAGGTCACTACGGACAAAACAAAAGAAAGCGCATAGCTCACATACCCCGTTCCATACCAGAAGCCAACTTCCAGCTCAAACGGCTGCCCGCATTCCGGGCACTTCACCGGCATCTTCAAGAGCTGCTTTAATTTCCAGGGACTGGGCTGAGAGAACATGGGGCCCCGCCGGCAACGGGGACATTTCATCGTGAGGAGACTCCAGAAATAGTTTGGCTTTTCTTGTTTAGGCATGCACAAAGTTAATCATTTCCCCGAGCCCGCCCAGCCCGAGCCTGCCCAGCCCGAGCCTGCCCATCCCCGCCCAGGGCGCCATCACCCGGCCGGCCGATCGCCTCACACCGTCCAGGTCGTCAATCCATGCTGCGTAAACTGATAAGGCTGGCAATGTCCACCCAATCGGGTCAACACGTCTATTACCCCATATTTGGAAATGGCAGGACAATAAAAGGTCATAAAACCTCCCCCCCCGGCGCCCGAGATTTTTCCACCGGTAGCGCCCGCCTTTTTGGCCTGCTCATAAATATTGTCGATAAGGGCATTGGAAATCCCTTCGGCCATCTGCTGCTTCTGACGAAAGCCAAAATCCAGGATCTCGCCGATCTCATGGATACGACCCTTCAGCAAAGCTTCTTTCATCAGCTGCGCCTGGTTCTTTAGCTGGTGCATGGCGTCGATCGACTTCTGTTTCTTATCGACGACGTTCCGGCTCTGCACTTCAATGATCCGGGCGGATTCCCGGTTCGTAGCCGTGTAATACAGCAGCAGGTTGTTTTCCAGCTCGAACAGGTATTGTTGTTTCACCCGCAGCGGATTGACGATCACCCGGTCTTCCTTATAAAATTCCATATAGTTGACTCCGCCAAAAGTAGCTGCGTACTGATCCTGCCTGCCACCGGCCATCCCCAGATCCTTTCTTTCAATATCATACGCCAGGTGCGCCATATCGTACTCTCCCAGCGGGAGCCGCAGCATCTCCGTAAAGACCCCGATGATAGCTACCACAAGGGTGGAAGAGGTACCCAGACCCGAACCCGCCGGCGCATCGACAAAGGTCGACAGCCGGAAACCTTTCGCGGACCACCCGTATTCCTTCCGGATCCGGTTGTATACCCCTTTGAGAAGATCCAGCTTTCCATCGATCGGCAACTCACTCATCCGGGCCCCATCCTCAAACCTCAGCTCTTCTTTCCGGTCGACACCCTGCAGGATGATGCTATAGTCTTCCAGTGGCTCGATCGTAGCATGCGCATACAAGGACAGCGTGGCATTCAGGATCGCTCCGCCATAGAGATCACTATAAGGGCTTACATCGGTGCCGCCTCCGGCCAACCCGATACGCAAGGGAGCTTTACTTCTGTATATCATAATAGGTTGTTGAATTCTTCCTGTACCCGCCGGTAATCCTCGGGGATACCAATATCGATAAAATAGTTTTCCTGGACCAGCCCGAACAGCCGCCGTCCGGCAGCAGGCCCAACGGATCCGTCCGCCCGGTCACCACCCCCGCTCAAATCCCCGGCCCTCTGGCCCCCGCTCAACTCCCCGGCCCTCGCGCCCCCGGCCGACCCCTCCAGGTAATCCTTTTCAAAAGAAAACACCCGTGGCCATTCCTCCCCCAGAAAAGCTTCCCGGTTAAGCGCATAGACCCCGCCATTGATCAGCCCCGCCCGATAATACTGCTTCTCCCGGAACCGGCTCACGCGCTCCCCCTCGCCCAGCTCCACCACGCCAAACCGGTCGAAGTCCCGCATCGGTTTCAGACACAGGCTGCAATGGGCCTTTCGGTCTTCATGAAAGTCCGACAGCGCCTCCAGCCCGATCCGGAAAAAAGTATCCCCGTTCAGGATCAGTACGGTCTTTTCCTTTGCCAGCCCGCAAGCCTGCCGGATAGCGCCACCGGTCCCCAGCGGCTCGTTCTCGAGGCTGATTTCATATCCCCCGCCCGGAAAGGCTGTCCGGAAGAAATCATCAAAATAGGAGTTTTTATATCCCAGGGCAAAAATGAATTTTTCAATGCCCTCCCGCCGGAAGTAATCGGTCACAAAGCCGATAAACGGCCGCCCCCCCACCGGGGCCAGGCATTTTGGAAGTTCGGGCACCGCAGACCGGAGCCGGGTTCCCAATCCACCCGCCAGCACAATGGCCTCTTTGATCTGCTCCATGTTATACGTTAAAATACTTTTCTTCCACCAGCTGGCAAATGATATGCCCCAACAGCATATGCGCTTCCTGGATGCGGGGCGTATTCCGGGAAGGAATGGCGATGAGATGATCGCTTAGCGCCGCCAGCTTTCCACCGCCTTCCCCCGTCATCCCGATCGTCGTGATGCCCTTCTCCCGGGCTGTCTGGAACGCTTTGAGAATATTGGCCGAATTGCCCGACGTAGACATCCCGACCAGGATATCATCGTGCTTGCCGATCCCCTTGATCAGCCGCGAATAGATCACGTCATAGCTATAGTCGTTGGCGACAGCCGTCATATACGAGGTATTGCAATGCAACGCCTCCGAAGGCAGGGCATCCCGGTCGATATAGAACCGCCCCGAAAATTCCGCCGCCAGATGCTGGGCATCCGCCGCACTTCCACCATTACCGCAGAAATAAAGATGTCTTCCCTCCCGGAAGCGCCGGACGATCAGATCCACTATTTCAACCACCCGGCCGACAAGCGCAGGGTCATTCAGTACCTTGGTCTTTACAGCGACGGATTCACGAATAATGTCCTCTATCTTTTTATTCATAAAGCAAATATCTGATTTGAATCGAAAATCTCATCGATCATCTTTGCATTTTTCTCAACAAACTCTGCCAATCCCCGCCATTGATCACCCGCGGCAAACCCGCACTCCGGAGATAGTCGACCGCCTCCCAGCATTGACCACCCGCACCGCAGCAAAGGATCACCGGCCTTCGCAAATCCCGTATCCGGTCGATATTGGCCCTGATCCGGTCCGCAGGAATATTCAGCGACCGGGGAATATGCCCCTGGTCATAATCATAGGCAGTCCGAAGATCGATGATCACCGCACCTTCCTGCAACGCCTCCCTGATCCCGCCACCGCCGCCAAAGAGTTCTGATAACCAGCTCATGAGTTGTTTATATTGCATTAAGAATTAACGGCTGAATACTTCCTTTCTCCGATCTGCTGCCTCCACATGGCATAATACAAACCCTTCGACGCCAGCAGATCCGCATGCGTCCCCACTTCTTCCACTTCCCCTTTTTCCAGCACATAGATCCGGTCGGCATGCATGATCGTTGACAGCCGGTGAGCGATAAGAATGGTGATCTGGTCCCCCTCCGAGGATACTTCCCGGATCGTCCGCGTAATATCTTCTTCCGTCAGCGAATCCAACGCCGAAGTAGCTTCATCGAAGATCAGCAACGCCGGCTTGCGCAACAACGCCCGGGCAATCGACAACCGCTGCTTCTCGCCGCCGGACAGCTTCAACCCGCCTTCTCCGATCATCGTATCGATGCCCTTTTCTGCCCGTGCCAGCAGATTGGTACAGGCAGCCTTTCGCAACGCTTCCTGTAGCTCCGCCCCACTCGCACCCGGATTGACAAACAAAAGATTCTCTTTAATGGTGCCGGCAAACAGCTGCGTGTCCTGCGTAACAAAGCCGATCTGCCGGCGCAGATCGTCAAAGTCGATGGACGTCTCATCCATCCCATTGTACAGGATCCTTCCCGACTTCGGACGATAAAGACCCACCAGCAGTTTCATCAGCGTCGTCTTTCCGCTGCCGGATGGCCCTACAAAGGCGAGCGTCTCGCCCTTGCTGACTTCGAAGCTGATATGGTCGATCGCATTGTGCTGCGCCGTCTGATGCTGAAATACGACATCCCGGAAGGCCAGGGTTTGTACGCGGCCCAGACGCCGGGGATCGGTGGGCGGCAGCTCCGGTATCTTTTTCATCAGATTGTCGAAGTTATTCATCGACGCCTCCGCCTCCCGGTAGGAAAGAATGATATTGCCCAGCTCCTGTAAAGGACCGAAGATAAAAAAGGAATAGAAAACCATCGTCATCACCTCCCCTTCGGTAAGCCTGCCCCTGAACACCAGCCACAATAGCACGAACATGATCGCCTGCCGCAGAAAGTTGACAAAGGTACCCTGGATAAAGCTGAGCGAGCGGATACCCTTTACCTTTGTCAGCTCCAGGTCGAGGATCTTAAAAGTATTCTTGTTCAGCCGCTTCACCTCCTGCTCCGTCAGCCCCAGGCTCTTCACCAGCTCGATATTACGCAGCGACTCTGTCGTACTCCCCGCCAGCGCATTCGTATCGGCCGTGATTTTCTTTTGAAGCCGCTTGATCTTTTTGCTCAGCAGACTGGTCAGCACCGACAACAGGACCATCCCCGATACATAGATCGGCATGATCGACCAATGCAGGGTGAAAGAATAGATGGATACAAAAACGACCCCCACCAGGATACCAAACAGCACATTGATAAAGGCGAGAATGAATTTATCCGTATCATTTCGAACCTTGGTGAGGATGGATAAAGTCTCGCCGCTCCGTTGATCCTCAAATTCACTAAAAGGAAGAGCCATCGAATGCTGCAGCCCGGTCGTAAAAATAGTGGCCCCGAACTGCTGAACGATGACATTGCCGAAATAGTCCTGGAAGGCCTTCGCAATCCTGGATACCATCGCAACACCGATCAGGATGCCGAGGTATTTCATGACCCCCCAGATGAAGCCCGACTGGCTTCGCGGCCCGTCGCGATGCCAGACCATCTGGTGATCCAGATGCCCGTTGGCCAATACTTTCTGTGGTACAAAATGCCCCTCTTCATAGGGGTGTGCCGCAAATTTGTCGAGTATCCGCCCGAAAAAATAGGGGTCCAGCATCGAAAAAGTCTGGTTGATCGCCGCCAGCAGCAAAGCCAGCATCACCAGTCGCCGGTACGGCCTCAAATATTTTAATAGTGTCCTCATCTTACTTATTACATCCTATTTTATTGTCAAAAGTAACTATATTAAGCAAACAGTTGGCGATTGGCCGTCAAAAGTTAGTTATGGAAAAATTTGATTTTTTGATTGTGGGAGCGGGTTTATTCGGGTCAGTGTTTGCACAGGAAGCATCCAAAAGAGGGAAAAAATGCCTGGTGATAGATCGCCGGCCGCACGCCGGCGGAAACAGCTATTGCGAGAATGTCGACGGGATAAACGTACACAAATACGGAGCACATATTTTTCATACCAATGACGACCGGATATGGCAATATGTCAACTCCTTTGTAGCATTCAATCGCTATACGAATTCCCCACTGGCAGTTTATAAAGGGAATATATATAACCTCCCTTTCAATATGAACACGTTTTATCAATTATGGAAAGTAAGAACACCGGAAGAAGCAAAGGCCAAAATTGAAGAACAAACAAGGGAATTGAACATAAAAGAACCCCGGAACCTCGAAGAACAGGCCCTATCCCTCGTAGGACGGGATATTTATGAAAAACTGATCCGGGGATATACGGAAAAGCAATGGGGTAGAAAGGCCGCTGACCTGCCCTCCTTTATCATTAAACGACTACCCATCCGATTTACCTATGACAACAATTACTTTGATGATAAACACCAGGGGATACCTGTCGGCGGCTATAATAAACTGACCGAAGGATTGTTGAAAAATATCGAAGTGAGGCTGGGTGTCGATTTTTTCAGCGATCGGTATGAACTGGAGCGACTGGCACATCGCACTGTTTTTACCGGACAGATCGATGAATACTATGATTTCAGATTCGGCCCTCTTGAATACAGGAGTTTACGATTCGACCAGGAGCGGTTACCAATAGCAAATTATCAGGGCAATGCCGTTGTAAATTATACCGAAAAGAAAGTACCCTATACCCGCATCATCGAACATAAACATTTTGAATTCGGTACCCAGGCACATACGGTCATCACCCGGGAATATCCTTTGGAGTGGAAGGCCGGCCTTGAACCGTACTACCCGGTAAACGACGACCGGAACATGAAAATATTCAGACAATACCGCGAACTGGCCAATCGGGAAACCGATGTCCTCTTCGGCGGAAGATTGGCGGAATACCGGTATTATGATATGCACCAGGTGATCGGCGCCGCGCTCAGCATGATAAAAACGTTGTTTTCAGCGTAACCCCTTCGGGCCATAAAGCAGCAATAAAGGAAAGAAACAAAACAGGAAAACGCCATGCTGCATCGTCAGCGGCGATTGCGGCAGGAAAAAGATCACCAGGATCAACACAGTAAAGAACGACTGCCCGGTCTTCAATTTCCAGGCAATGCCGATCATCAGCCCGAAAAGGACCAAAAGGATGGCCAACCCGACCATCCCAGACCGAACCAATGTTTCAATATACTGATTATGAAAGTTGTAGCCGATAAATCCGCGTCCCTTCCGCCCCGGCGCTCCCAGGTACATATTGGCATCTATATATTTCTGGTTGAGGAAGTCCTGGCTGTCACCCGTACTGACCCCCCACAGCCACGCGCGATGTTCCTTTAGGATCTCGAAGGCAAAACGCCATTCCAGCAATCGCAGCTGGATGCCGTTGAAATAGACACCCGGGTTAAATTGCTCTTTTTCGATCACACTGATATTGGCGGCTTCAATATCGGTGTATCTTTTTTTGATCGGATTATCCGTCAGCACCAGCAAAGCCGCAATCAGCACAACCGCCAGCCCCACCCCAATCAGGAGCATCCGGTTCTGCCGGAAAGAATATTGGCGTAAAAAGAAATAGGCCAATATCAGCAGCATAATGACCATGAATTCTTTGGAGGCCAGCAGGACCACCATCCCGCAGAAAAAGACGATCAGGACCAGTCGCAATCTTTTCCCGCCCGCCGGGCTGATCCCGGGAATGCCCGCTCCCAAATCGGAAGAAAGGAGAAATAATAGCCCGAAAAGAATAAAGACAGTATAAAATATGGCATTCTGCGAAATAGGACGGACCAGCGGATGATAAAAGAACTCTTCGATATCCCGCGTTTTTATATAATTGCCGCAGGCCCGGACAAGACACCAGCAGGACGCCGCAGCCAGCAGGAGACAACAGACGGTCATTATCTTCTTATAACTTTCTGCATCGGCAAAAGGCCGGGAGCACAGCACAAAAGGGATCGCTACCAGCGTGGCATCCTTGGAAACGATGTTCCAGCCGGCATGGAGATTGTGCGCATGCAACAGACCGAGCAGGTCGGTCAGGAAATAAGCAAAAAAGGCCAGAAAATATTTATTGGAAAAAGCAGCCTTTACATTGGAAATGGGATTGCCGTTAAATAATCCGCAGGCGCCGAAAAGGATGATGCAATAGCTGTTGAGGTTGAACCAGGAGAAGATCGTAGTGAACAATACGGCAATCGTTACTCCAAAATAAAATGGCCTCCGAAGAAAAACGACAGGGGGGGAAGCGATAGCTTCTTTAAAAAATCGATCGATTTTCAATTTTTCAGATTCTTTGAAATTCGCAGGATCGACTTGACAAAGGCCACGAAATACCCAATCAGGAAGCCGCCTATCAGCCCCAGGCCCAAAAGAGAAAGCATCCCCGGCTTAGGCCCCAGCGGTACAGAAACCCCCTGCACCAACTGTACGCCAGTGCCGAAAGCCAGCCTTTCCCTCAAAGCGGCCAGCTTTTCACCGATCTCTACTTTTTCTTTGGAGATGTTCGAAACATCCAGGATCAGGCGATCGTTGCCATTTTTCTCACCCCTGGTAAGACTTTCAACAAGGCTCCTGGCAGAATCCAGTTTCGTCAACTCTCCATCCGCTTTGCTGATCTGACGTTCCAGATCTTCCTTCCGGATCGCCACTTTTTGCCGGACGTAATCGTTATTCCGCAATCCATACAGCAAGGCATCCTGGATGTTTTTTACCTCAGAAGTGTCCCTCACATTTAAATTGAGAACAAAACAATAAGTCCCGTCAATCAGGTTGGGCATAGATTCGGTCTCCAGGAACAGGATATTCTTCACTGTCTTCTCCGGGCAGTTAAATTCCTTCTCCAGGAACTGACTGCCACCATTATTTTTCAGTAAAAGATTCCAGTTGTCGACTACCTCGCCTTGCTCCATATCGTTGAGGACCGTCGATTCCATTAACAATCGGGTCTTAAAATATTTTGGGAAGGCTATGTGCACGATAAATCCGCAAAAAAGACCCGTCAAAGACGAAATAAGAATCAGGATGCCATAGGTTTTGAAAAATTTTTGGCTTTTCCTTATCAGCATCGATAAATCGACATCATCGTCCTTTTCAGGAAGAGACCCCTGGTTGCCGGTCATATGTATGGGAATATTGTTTAATATTGAATTGCTGCGATTATTATTATTACCTTCGCGCTCTCCTTTATGGCTGCAAAATACAGAAAAAAACTATTCTCCAACTTTGCCGCATTGAGCATCATTCAGGGAGCTAACTTTATCCTTCCCGTCTTGATTATGCCGGTGGTCATCCGCAGGATCGGGGCGGATGGTTTTGGGGTGGTTTCCGTAGCCCAGGTGGTAATGATCTTCCTTTCCACCCTCACCGATTATGGCTTCAACCTCACCGCCACCCGGGATATCGCCATAAACAAGACCGACAAGGAAAGGATATCCGGGATCTTTTCATCCGTACTGTTCTCCAAATTGATCCTCTGCTCCCTGGCTTATGGACTGCTTTGGATCCTGACGCTCTCGATCCCCTTCCTTCGTGCCCATTTCCTCCTCTATCAATTGGGATTCGCTTACGTAATAGGGCAGTCTTTGCTGGTCAGCTGGTTCTTCCAGGGGATGGAAAAAATGCAGTATATCACGATCAGTACCCTGTTTTCGAGGATCATATTTGTCCTGCTGGTCATTTTTTTTATCCGGCGCCCGGAGGACAAAAATCTTTTCCTTTTGTTTGCCGGGATCGGCAATACCATTGCCGGGCTTTTCAGTGTGTGGCTCGCCTTTCGTATTTTTGCACTTAGGATTTCCAGGCCATTGCGTGCCGATATCCTTCATGAGCTAAAAGATGGCTGGCAGATTACCGTATCAAACCTTTCTATCAATACCTATCAATATATAAATATTATCGTACTGCGTTTATTTTCCAATGATCTTATTGTCGGATATTATAGCATCGCCGAAAAAATTTTTTTTGCGATCAGGCAGATCCTGGGCATCTTCTCCCAGGTTATCTATCCCCATGTTTGCCAGCTAACCCGGGAAGGCTGGCGGCCCGTTGCGCTGTTCTTTAAGGACTTTTACCGGCCTTTTCTGCTGCTCCTGCTCCTCGGATGCAGCGCTGTCTTTTTCTTCTCTCCCTGGATCATCCGCGTGCTGATGGGCAGCCGCTGGTCCGAAATGCCGGTCGTCCTGCTCAGAATGCTGGCCTTCGTTCCCGTTATCGTTTGCCTGAATATCCCGGCTTACCAGATATTGCTGGCCTTCGACCGGAAAACCAGCTATCTGCGTATATTGGCCAGTGCCACGGTGGTGAACCTGCTGGTCAATCTTTTGCTTTGCCGGATATGGGGACCGGTAGGCACCGTCCTTAGCATCATAATCACTGAATTATTTGTAACGGTGGGTCTCAACCTGGAGCTTTACAAAAGCAAGCTGTTCGAATTTATCAAGTCGGGTATTATATGAATACAAAATATTATTCGGTTAAAAAAGGAAACTATTTTTCCAATGTTCGAAGGGATATCATCAGCCTGATCCCGGCCAATCCCAGCCAGAAAATCCTGGAAGTCGGCGCCGGTACAGGTAATACCCTCTTATATATAAAAGAAAACGGGATCGCGGCAGAAGTAATGGGGGTTGAACTGATGAAGATGCCAGGTTCCAGCCAGGATCATCCTGCGATCGACCGGTTCCAGATAGCCAATATCGAACAGGAAGACATCCAGGCCGAAGAAGGATATTTCGATGTTATCCTATGCCCCGATGTGCTGGAACACCTGGTAGACCCTTGGGCTGCCGTAGAAAAAATCAGCAGGTATTTGAAAAAAGACGGTCTGCTCATCGTCAGTATCCCCAATCTGCGGGAATGGAGGACCATCTTTAGTATCCTGTTCAAAGGGGATTTCGGTTATCAGCCGGAAGGCGGCATTATGGACAGGACCCATCTGCGCTACTTTTGTAAAAAAAATGTATACCAGCTGCTCTCTATACCCATCCTGTCCATTATCTATTGCAAGCCGAACTTCATGCTGAAAATAATTCCGGAATTCAGGAACAGGAGAATATTCAACCTGCTTACTTTTAGAGTATTGGAAGATTTTCTTACCGTTCAATACTTATTTATTGCCAGGAAAAGCTGAAGATATGCCCCGTGTATACATCCTCATTCTTAATTACAGGAACTGGCAGGATACGATGGAATGCCTCGAATCGGTATTCCGGTTGCAATATCCCAATTTTCACGCAATCGTTATAGATAATGATTCCGGGAATAATTCACTGGAAAGACTGATGGATTGGGCAGAAAACAGACAACTCCCCCCGGGATCTGCCTCCTACCAGTATTTCAGCAGCCGGGATCTGGAAAAAACCATTGACCCGGACTCTTTTTCACGCCTGGTCTTCATCCAGAATGAAAAGAATTCCGGTTTTGCCGGCGGCAATAATGTTGCCCTGAAATTATTGATTGACCAGAACGCTTTTATCTGGTTGCTCAACCCGGATATGGTGGTGCAGGAAAATACATTGACCGAGCTGGTGAACTTTGCTTTGAACCAGCCTGACAGATCGATCATCGGCGCCGTCATAAAATTCTATGGCCGGGATAAGATCCATTTTTACGGCGGTAGCAGGATCCGCTTTTATTCCGCCACAGCCCGGCCCATCACCTCGCCGGCCCATATCCCCCGGCTGGACTATATTTCCGGCGGATCACTTTTTACTAAGGCGGCGAGTTTCCATGACATGGGCTTATTACCCGAAGAATATTTCCTATATTGGGAGGAGACCGATTGGTGTTACCGGGCTACACAGGCCGGCTATCGGCTGGCGGTTTGTTTCACGGCCATCTGTTATGACAAGGTTGGCACCTCGATCGGCAGAGGTTTCCTGGCCGAATATTATTATACGCGCAACGGATTGATATTTGTGTCCAGGTACCAGGCGGATAAGATCCCTTTTGTCTTCTTCTTCTCCCTGTTCCGGCTTCTGAAAAGGACCTTGTCCGGGCGATGGGATCGCGCACGGGGGATCCGGGAAGGAATAAAAGCATACTTGAAAAGGGAAACCAGTGAAGTTAAATAGATACATCATTTTCGCCCTTATTTATTTCTTTCTCAACTCCCTGGGATTGCCCATCGGGCTTACCTATACCGCCCTTTTAAGCCCTTTTTTCTATTGGTGGATACTGGTCACCCGCAAACAGGAGGTGCTGATCCCTTTTTTTCTGGGCCTCCTGCCTTTTTCCGTCCTGCAGGTGCTGTCGGGAGTCGACACAAAAAGCTACTTTATTTCCGTGTTCAATCTGACCGCCGTCTATATTTTCTGCCAGGCCTTTTACACCTTCTTAAGGAACTGCAAGGACATTGAAGGTATATTCAGAAAATTACTGATCATCAATTTCGTTCTCTGTCTTATTGCCATCCCGCTTTACTTTACCCCCTGGTATGATATCCTCTGGATAGAGCAATTCCTCACCAAAGGAATAAAGTCCTTCCGGCGGATGAAATTATTCACATATGAAGCCTCCTATTACGCTACCCTGTTTGTCCCGCTGCTGTTCTTCTACTTTCTCAAACTGGTCACCCGACGCAACCGATCGAATACCTGGCTCCTGCTGCTAATGCTCCTACTGCCCCTCGCCCTGTCCTTCTCGCTCGGTGTTCTCAGCGTGATATTGATAGCCATACTTGTCAGCTTCCTCGTTCATGGCGGCAGCATAGTAAGAAAAAGAAGGGGACTGAATCTCATAGCCTGGATGCTGCTGGCATCGGTCACCACCGTCGCGGTGCTGGTCATCTTTTTCCCCGACAACGCCCTCTTTCTCAGGATCACCAACATTTTTGCCGGCAGCGACCAATCCGGCAACGGACGGACGGTCGACTCCTTCATACTGGCAGACAGGATCCTGGACCGCGGTAACCCCTGGTGGGGGATCGGTCCGGGACAGATCAAGATCGTTGGGTCCGGGATCATCCACCGTTATTACGATTATCCACCGGACTATACCGTGATCACGATCCCGAATGCCGTGGCGGAGACCTGGACGGTGTTCGGAGTCATCGGGCTATCGTTGAGATTTGCCGCGGAGATATCCCTTTTCTTTTACCGGAAGGTCTGGTGCAATTACTATCGGCTTATTTTATTTGTTTTTGTTTTTATTTATCAATTCACCGGCAGTTTTATCACGAACCTTGCCGAATACGTAATTTGGATACTGGCCTTTACCAGTATTTTTCCTCAATTTGATGTAAATTTCACGGCAAGATCGCCAAAACAAGCCAATCATAATCCTGATGACAAAGACTGAGCTCCGCGCATCGTTAAAGCCATTATTCCGAATCCTGGATATCCTTTTGTCGCCTTTTACCCTGCTGGCTTCCCTGCTTTTTTTCGGCATCAGAAAAATGCGGATGGCAAATATGCCGGTCAGCAAAACTATCTTTAAAAAAGTAGGCGTATTCCCCATCCTGAATCATTACTATGAGCCGCTTTTTGACGACAGGTTGCTAAAACTGCCCCTCGACAGGGCAAGACCGCTGCCGGGGATCCGGTGGAACGATCAGGAACAACTGGCATTGCTGAAAGAATTTCATTACCAGGACGAACTCTCTTCCATCCCTTACGACCGGTCTGGCGCTGACCTTTCCTTTTATTACAATAACCCCTCCTTCGGACCGGCCGACGCAGAATACCTGTATTGCATGGTACGTCATTTCAAGCCGGGACGGATCATCGAAATAGGCAGCGGCTATTCAACCCTGATGGCGCAGCAGGCGATCAAAAAGAATAGCGCTGAGCATTCGTCCTATCGATGCGCGCATATTTGTATAGAGCCGTATGAAATGCCCTGGCTGGAAAAGACAGGAGTAGAAGTGATCCGTAAAGTGGTGGAAGAGGTCGGCCTTTCCCTCTTTGAATCCCTGGACAAAAATGATATCCTTTTTATCGATTCCTCACACATGATCCGGCCTCAGGGCGACGTGCTGTTCGAATTCCTTGAAATATTGCCCACTCTTTCGCCGGGAGTCATCATTCATGTGCATGATATCTTCAGCCCCCGCGACTATACCCAACAACATCTCGTAAAAGATGTCCTGTTCTGGAATGAACAATACCTGCTGGAAGCCTTTCTGACCTGTAATGACCAGTTTCGGATCATAGCGGCCCTTAATTATCTGAAAAGCCATTACCCGGAAGAAATGTTCGAAAAGCTTCCGCTGCTAAAAGGACGACCCGCGCATATACCGGGCTCGTTCTGGATGAGGAGGAACTGACCGGCCGGATACACCACGCTTAGCCGGTAAGATACATCCTTATCACCGCGCCCCTCCGCAAACCCGAAGCCACACTTTCAAGAAGGATGGCAATCGGCAGTAACAGGGCGACTTTTAAAAGTAAGCGCTTGTTTTTTTTATTCTTTAATTCGTAAATGATATTGTTCCTGTAACCGAATAGCTTCAGCAGGGTGTCCACCATTCCTAATACGCCAAGATGAAAAGAGAAGTAGGTCGTCTTCAGCGGCTTTAGTCCGAGCTGGCGCAAAAATTGCTCCAGCCTTTCCGGTGAAAAATGATGGATATGACGGGGGACATCCAGGTGGATCCATTTGTCCTTTGCAATCCGGGATTGCAGGCTTTTTATATTGGGCACCTCGAAGACCACCAGCCCCCCCTTTTCAACATTTGCTGCTATCAATTCCCTTAGCAGGACTTCCGGACCAGGCAGATGTTCCAGTACATGGAACAGCGTGAGCACGTCAAAGCGAAAAGGGAAGATGGCCCCCCCCTCGTAGAATACAGTACTGACCTCCAGTCCATAGACTTCTTTCGCATAAGCAGCTCTTTCCGGAGAAGTTTCGACACACCTGACTTCCCAGCCGTCTTCTTTGGCGAGCATACCGAATTTACCCTTGCCGCTCCCGAAATCCAGAAGCTTGCCTTTTTCCCGGTTAAAAGAATTTATTTGCCTGATCACTCCACGATATTCACGATTGAGTATCCTGTCATAAATGGAATCCCTGTTCTCCACTACTTTATATACCGCATCCGAATAAAGATCACGGGTGTCGACCTCCTTTATTATTAAGGTATACAGATGCCCGCATTGCCGGCATTTTACGATATCCGCATCCGGAAAATACGCTAATTTTTCATAGACGATATCATATTGACCGCTACCACATAAGGGGCAACTCAGATTCATGGTCATTTGTTTTTGTAAGCTTTATAAAGACTCTCCATCAGCGCCTGCGCCGTCTTTGCCCAGGTATATTGCCTGACCCTTTCCAGACCCAGCAACTTTTTCCTCGTGTACAATTCCCCGTTACTCAATAGTTCGTCTATCGCCCGGGCAATGCTGTCAGGCCGGCCCGGATCGATATAGGTGCCCGCCTCTCCGCATACTTCCGGTAAGGAAGTGGTTTGTGCAACGACGACAGGGATACCCGATGCCATCGCCTCCAGCGGCGGCAGACCAAATCCCTCCGCGTAGGAAGGATAACAAAATAATTTCGCCATGGCATATGTCGCAGTCAATTCTTCATCGGTCATCCCGCCGGTCATCAACACCCTTTCCCGATTGACAGGATCGGCCAGCAGACCCTGCCATTCAGGAGCCTTCCGGTCTTCCTTTCCCACAATGACAAGACCTATTCCACGATCCTGTATTAATTTAAGTGCTTTTAACAGGTTTTCAATGTTTTTTCTGGCATTCAGCCGGCCTACGTACAACAGGTACCGGTCGGGAAGCCCGAATTTTTCCTTTACGGCATCCAGCCGGCCGCGGTCGTGATCGCTCTCCGGCTTATACATTTTCGTCACCCCCAGCGGAACAATATCTATACTTGACCGACTGTCCGTATACCCATATTTCAAAAGGTCACCGGCGACAAACTCCGTGGTGGCGATCAACCGGCTCACCCGATGCCGGGTGAGCCAGGGCAATGGCAGGAAATACAACCGTTCCTTCCAGCCGAAAAATTGCGGATAGTCCCGAAAAAGAACGTCGTGTATGAACGCCACCGAAGGCATCACCTGTTTCAGCGAAGGAAAGGTCTGATACAGCATGACGTCCACCTTTAAGGTCCGCAGCTGTCCCGTCAGCAGCAAAAGATTGGACAGCATATTATTGTCCGCCCATACATACCGGAGGGTGATATTTTCCGGGTGAAAAGGAAAATTACGGCTCTCATCCCTCCTGTCAAGGAACAAGATCCATTCATGCTCCGGGTAGAGCGCAAACAATTCGGGCAGCAGATTCCAAAATACTACCCTTGTACTCACAGGACCCGTAAAAAACCATTTGGCATCTATACCTATTCTCATGTCTTTCCCTTCATTTATGAAATGACTTCCTGGATGAACCCACTTCGATACGGGTTGTATCGCCCTGGTAGATATACCGACCCTGCTGGTCTTCGATGGCAATGCCCAAATGGTAATTTCCCATCGGCAGACTGTCGAAAAAGGCCAGAGCGCTGAAACGCCCGTCCCCCAGGTAAGGCCGATGGAAATGATCGGTCAGGTCCGGGCTGGGCAGGATAGCGGCGGGGGCCAGATAAGACCTATCCGCCGAACTCAGGCTGATATAAATCGAATCTCCCTTGTTGTTTTGCGTGCTGTCGATGAATGCCCATCCTTCCATGGAGACATAGCTCAATCCTTTATTTAGCCGTACAACGAAATACTGGATAGGCTTTTCATCCGATACGGGTATCTTACCGGTCTTTGCAAATTCGGTTTTTGTACTGGTGACCCGGACCGCCGAATCCAGCTTGTCTTTATTTTCCGCATCCAGCCTTGCATTCATCGTGTCCAGGTATGCATTTTTTACTCCCTTCGCATACAGGTAGTAATAGCCATCCACCGAATGCAACCGGGCGGAATCCGTTTGCATCAGCAGTGCGAAATGTTTCAGGAAGGGCGGGGTAGTGATGTATAAGGTTCGCGGGGATATCTGTCCGCTTTCCAGCATCCTGGCCAGACTATCGTCATAAATTTGCATGGCGGGGCCATCGTTCCTTGCCACATAACCGATATTGATCGGTTTCCTCTCCTTCGCGGCCAGCCAGGAAAAGTCCTGGTAATCCATTTTTTTGAGCTGATGCGATTCAAAGGGCGGGTAAAAAACGATATTGTCAAAGGCATTTATCAGCGGCGTCCAGCTTTCATCCAGCGGCGGATGATAGGTGCCGGCAGCCGGGATCCATTGCCGGGCGGTCAGCAGGGATTTGATATCATACAGTTGCAGGATTAACGCGGCCAGAAGAATGGATATCCCCAGCGAAAACCTGACCGTTGACCTGGCGATGCCGATCAGCGTGAACAGCAGAATGACATAATAGGGCAGCCAGAAGAACCTGGCGCTTGCCCGGAATATATCACCCAGGTTCGTCAGGGACAGGGGCAGTGGAATTCGGATAACGACCTTGTCATTTATACTGATATTCTGCGTCACGGAAAATAGGGTCAGCAGGATCAGCAGGACCAGCAAGGGAAGGAGAGGGGTGCCATTGAGCGCGAGATTCTTACGGGGCGGGCCGGCCTGCTTTTTCCGGCGGTTGTAAACGAATTGGATAAGCAGGATCAGTAACAACAGGAAGATACCCATACCCAGGTACATATAACCCTCATATTGGTGCCAGCTTACCTGCTTCAGCGCGGGTAAGAAGGAGGAATACCCGGAGGGATTAAAGAGCGAATTCAGATTCAGGCTGTACAAACCGTACGCGCCACCCACCCCCAGCTCTTCCCTTTTCTTAAAATCGATCAGCCCTATCAGGTACCAGGTTAACAGAATGCTGGCCACACTCACGGCCAGGTAGCCGAAAAGACCCTTTTTCCCGGTGGCCTTATCGTAAAAGAAAAGCTTTATGGCCAAGGCAACACTCTGCCCGAATACCATGATACAGAGATAGGGGTTGATGGCCGCCGAAGCCAGCAGCAACAATAATTGATGGGAAAAGATCTTTCGGGTCCCGACGGACTTCGGATCAAGGAAATAGACATACAGGGAGCCGATCAGGAGCCAATGGGCGCAGAGTGCGGGATGCAAACCCCTATAAACAAGTACCGGGTTGGCGACGACAAAAATGACTGAAAGGAAAATAAAGACCGGCCGGAGGCGGAAGAGCTGCAATAGCTTGACGGTATAAAAGGCCGTCAGCAGATCGCATAACAGGAACCAGATGCCGAAATACTGAAAATCCGCCGGCAGGATCGGCGAAAAAATTTTAAAGAAAATAGCCATTAAAGGGATGGAGTCCGTAAAACCTACATTCGTGCCAAGCGGATAATAGTAGCCGGAGACTCCACCCAGGGGAAAATGCCAGGGCTCATTGCGGTAAAAGAACCACCCCAGGTAATGGGTTCCCCAATCCTGCCTGACGGTCATCAGCCAATTGACATTGGTAGGGACAAGGATTGGAAAGCCATACGTCAAAAGGAAGATGGCGACCCCTGCCAGCAGGCAGACAAGTAGGAGCGTATTTTTTTTCATAGAAGTCTTTTGGTAATAATCTTTCAGGCTGATATTTTCAGACCGACAGGTTAATATCTCCGGGCCAGCGTAACAAGCTCTCCGCAGATGGCGGGTAAGGTCTTCAGGCTTATTTTCGAACCGCCGATATCTTTCCAACCCTGCAAAGGCTGTTCGATACCTCCGCTCAGCAGCCCCTTTTTCTTCAGCCGAATGAATATTTCCACGTCAAAAAGCCAGTTACAATAAAAAGGTGAATCAAAGACGGCGCTCACGACCTCGGAAGAAAATATTTTCGCCCCGCATTGAGTATCATATATTCCCAATTTAAAATGCAGATCGATAAGGGTGGAAATAACTCTCCCGGCTATATGCCTGAAGGCCTTTCTGTTGATACCGGAATTTAATTTCTTGATCCTCGAGCCGAAGACAAAGGAGGCCCTCTGTTCCCTGATAATAGTGTACAGCTTTATGAATTCGGCTACAGGAGTAGAGAAGTCGGCGTCCATATAACCGATGTATACAAACGACCGGGTGTCGATCACCTGCCGGACCCCCTTGGCAATGGCCTTCGCTTTTCCCTCGTTCTTCTGAAAAGAAATGATGGAGATCCGGTCAGGGAATTGCGCGGCCAGATCGCTCAGCACCGCGAGGGTATTGTCGCGGCTGCCGTCATTCACAAAAATAAGCGTAGCATCGTCAAGGCCTTCGACCAGTTTTTCAATGGAAACCCTTTTCAGTCGGACTTCTTCATTGTAACAGGGGATAATGATGGCTAGGCTCGGCATATACAATAACATGAAAGTCCCGGTAATCTGATTCCCGCCTTTTTAAGCGCGTTGCTTATCTTAAAATCTATCGTCAAAATGAAATTAATGACCGTCGTTTTGGCGGGACCGCCCCCCCAGTTATCGATAGAATAATCTTTTTTCTTCAGCAGCTTCTTTTCAAACCATCTGCCTATTAACAAAGAGAAAAAGAAATATCCACTGTCGATCACGGTGAGCCCGTGCCGGAGGCATAACTCTTTTAATTGTGATACGGTATAGCGCCTGTAATGGCCGAGCAGGACATCGTGATTGGAAAAGACCGATTGAAAGGCAGGTACGCTGAAAAAATAGAAAGCAGGGTTCTTTTCCAAGGGCTCTTTAATGATCTGATCGAGGACGATCTTCTCATTTTCAAGATGCTCCAGCACATCCATGCACAGGTAAAGACTCGTTCCGGGCTGCCGGCCGCTTGCTTCCATACCCGGTATGCTGGGGAAATATCCGATGGGTGAGTTATGGTTATTTTCCTTCAGCTGGGCGATGATCTCCGGCGTATAGGCGATATCTATAGCAGAATAGGATCCCGCAACCCTGTTCTCGCAGGTGAGATTGATGACATAGGCGTCCCCGCTGCCGATGTCTACTAATTTGTCCTGCGGTAGCGGAACGTATTTCGACAGCAACCGCAGAAGAACCTTCCCTCGCGCGGTCTCCCAGGGATGCCGTGCATAATTGCTTGTAACATGTAATCTGCTGAATTCGGATATATCCATACGATGGTTGCTTGCTGCTTGGTGGTTTGGGCGCAAAATTAAGATTATTCAATAAACTTCCTGCTACTGACGAGAAATACTTTCTCATAGTCACCGATGATCTTGTCCCAGTCATACAAGGTCCGGATCTTTAGCGTATTTTTTTGTTTCCGCTCATCGATGAGCGCCTGCGTCTGCGTCCCGTCAAGGATACCGGCCACTCCCTGCGGCGTTGAAAAATAGCAGGCGTCATTGTTCAAAATAGCTTTATTGAATGCATTGTCATGCGCGGCGATCGCGCACCCGCAGGCCATCGCCTCCAGCAGGGAAGGATTGGTGCCCCCTACGGAATGCCCATGCAGATAGAGCGACGAATAATGCCTTAACGCGTTGACCAACCCTACATCATAAATGGCGCCGAGGAAATGCAGCTGCTCATGCCGGTACGTCGTCTGCAGATACTTCCCAAAAGCATTCCCGGGATTCCCGATCAATACCAGCGGCTTCCTTTTTTCCGATTCCATCCACCCCCGGATGATCATTTCTATATTGTTTTCCGGCTCCATCCGGGCCATCAGCAGATAATAGCCATCCGACCCAAGCCCATAACGCCCGGGAACCCCCGGATCGAATTGTTTGGGAATATCCGCCCCATAGGGAATATAAATGGAGGACCGCCCATATTCCTTTTCGATATAATCCCTGATGCCGATCGAATCGGCTACCAGCACATCGCCATATTTTACCGCCCAACGCTCTGCCAGCCGCAGGAATCTCCGGGTAATCCGGTTGTATTTGCTTCGTTTCCATTCCAGCCCATCCATATTCACCACATTGACGGCCTTTTCCGGCCAGAGCCGGCGCCAGACGGAACTGCTCGTATAACCCAATTGCAACAAAATATCATAATCCCGGTGGGCCGCATCCCTGAAACAGTTGTAGTCATAAATAAACTGCCCGGCCGTGCCGATCTTCTTCTCCCAATCCCCGCAATGAATAATATGTATTCCCTTCCATTCCTTCTCCCGGAAAGGATGCTCGCTGGAGTTGTAGACATAAACGACATGCCCTCTTTGCTGGAGACCCAGGGCCAGGAATTGAGCAAATTGTTCGAATCCGCCATATACATTAGGAATACCCCTCGTTCCTAAAATACCTATTCTCATTCCGTCAAAAGTTTCGCAAATGTAAATGTTTCGTTAGTAGTAACTTTTGAATCATTTATTTTAGGATCTTTGCAGAGAATTTATATTTATCCTACTGAAAGCCATTGCTTTGCCTTTTCGGAGCGTTTGCTTGTCCCATCGGGCTCCCCGATCTTTCCGGCCCTTTGCGCAGAGAGATCCGGCCTAAGGAATTTATACTTTTTATAGAGCAATAAGTTATATAAAAATCTGTTATAGTGGTTTTTAGAGCATATGACAAATTGAGTATTTTTTTTATATGTTGTTGAAAATATAAACTGTATCGGTCATTAAACCATTAACTGAAAATATCATCAAATGCCCCGTTGCGTCTCAGGCGGATCTTGCGGAACGGTCGTATTTCATGGATGTCTAAACTAGCAAACCAAGACCTTATGTTAGAAACCTCGAAAGTCAGGAAAAGAAGTTTTAAGAAAAGGAACAGAATCGACGCAAGTACAATCAATCTCAGGAATTACATCGATACCCGATATAACTATTTGTCAGCTAAGCGTATTTTTGACATAATCGTTTCCCTATTAGTCATTGTATTCATATTCAGCTGGTTACTTCCTATTTTGTGGCTTTTGATCAAATTGGACTCCAAAGGGCCCGTCTTTTTTGTACAAAAGCGCGTAGGCTTCCTCGGCCATTCTTTTCCCTGTCTTAAATTCCGGACGATGTATAGTAACTCCGAGGCCAATACAAAACAAGCTACGGAAGACGATCCCCGCATCACCCGGATGGGAAGATTTCTTCGTCACTCCAACCTCGATGAAATTCCCCAATTCCTGAATGTACTGATCGGTCATATGAGCATTGTCGGCCCCCGGCCCCATATGTATCAGGACTGTTCCAATTTCTCCCGCGTAGTAGACGCCTATAAATTTCGCAACCTGATGAAACCCGGGATTACCGGCCTCGCTCAGGTTAAAGGTTATCGCGGACCAGCCCAGAGCTTCGATAAGATTTTTCGCAGATATCAATGGGATGCTTTTTATGTCCGCAATGCCGGTTTCTGGCTGGATATGCGGATTATACACCGAACAGCCATGCAGACCCTTTCTTATATTTTCAGCAAGTTCATCGTTATCGAAGAGCTGCCCGGAGTCACAATAGGAAAACAGTGGATTGAGCCAAAGCGAGTGCTTAACTAAACTTTAACGTATACCGTCCCTGCCTATCCGTTGGCGCGGATTGGCCTTCTTACCTGCATTTTGTCTACATTGAATCTTTCCTCCTTACCCGTGTTAACAATTATGGGTGCGAAAGCAACGTTTTCAAAGTGAACGTTGTCAAAACCCGTGAGATCAGCTTAATTGGTTAATGTCTATAACTTGCCTGCTAGCCAAATGATTGCTTCCCCCTCTCCAATGGCACCGTTATTGCTAAAAGGAGAATAAGAGAGAGACAGAATAAAGTAATCAAATTTTCAAGGATTTCATCTTAACGACGATAGGTAGCACATTAGCCGAATAAAGCGTCATCAAGTTGAGCAAAAAACCAATCCTTCGTAACATGCAGAGCACAATTGTTGAATCGGCCGTCTATTATCCTGAGAACTGGGAAAAAGGGACTTGGAAGTTTATTCGCGAATATTGGAGCGATCGTTATAACTATTTGGTATATAAGCGATTAATGGATGTATTTACCTCCCTGACGGTTGTGCTGCTCATTTTCCCCTGGCTGTTTCCCATCATTATTTTATTGATCAAACTGGACTCGAAAGGCCCCGTTTTATTCCGGCAAAAAAGAGTAGGGTTTCTCGGCAAAACCTTCTGGTGCTATAAATTCAGGACCATGTATGTCAACGACTATGCCGACACCCGCCGGGCCTCGAAAAACGATCCACGGGTGACGCGTGTCGGCTGGTTCCTCCGCAATACCTGTCTCGATGAGATCCCTCAATTTATAAATGTCATGCTGGGGCAGATGAGTATCGTAGGCCCCAGGCCCCATATGTTGAAAGACACCCAGGAATTTGCAAACCTGGTGTCCAACTATAATTTTCGCAACATGGCCCGCCCGGGCATCACCGGCCTTTCACAGGTCAGAGGCTATCGCGGCCCCGCTACCAGCTTTGAAAGTATTGTCCGGCGTTATCAGTGGGACTCTTATTATATCCGGAATGTCAACTTCGGGCTGGATCTGAAGATCATGCTGGAGACCGGTCTGCTGATGGTCAAATCCCTTTTTTACCGGGACCAGCCCGTGCCACTGGACAATAAGGTCTTCCAACGCGGTGAATCCCTCGTCACCGTCAAAAAGATTGCCTGATCCTCATCGGCCGCCACTCCGACCGCCGCACCGACCGCGAAGCCGCGCCACACCGACCGCCAACCCCCCCGCCACACCGACCGCCAACCCCCCCGCGCCTCCCAAAGACAATTTTTAGGTGCTACACAGCTAAAGTCTTATCTTAGGTTTTAACACAACATTTTCATCGATGACGATCGACAGACGGGCTGCCATAAGGCAGCTGGCACTCTTATCGGTAAGCGCCGCCCTGTTGCCTTCCTGCCTGGGTGAGCACTCCAGGCCAGACCTGGTGCTAAAGAATTTCAAAGTCGACGGCGACCGGCAGAAAACACTGGAAGAACTAACGACCACCCTCATTCCGACAACGGACACTCCCGGCGCAAAGGAGACATCCTCCTGGCTCTTCCTCCTCAAAATGCTGGATGATTGCTCCTCAAAGGCGGACCAGGATAAGTTTTTCAAAGGAATGCAGCAGCTGGACGACGCAACACAAAAGGCGGTTGGAAAATCCTTTGTAGCCGCAACAACCCCCCAGCGGGAAGCCATGCTGACAGCGATCGGGGACAAAAAGATCCCGGGCGAAGAACTTGCATTCTTCTATTCCACCGCCAGAAAGCTAACCATCCTGTCTTATTCCTCCTCGCAATATTTTCTTACCAAAGTCCAGGTATACGAACTGGTGCCCGGTCGCTGGCACGGCTGTATACCGGTACCGCAGCAACTGAAACCGGCATCATAACCTTTAAATTGTTCCCATGGGAGACTCCATCCAGAATAATCATTTTGACGCTATCGTCGTCGGCTCGGGAATGAGCGGCGGCTGGGCAGCAAAGGAATTCACGGAAAAAAGTTTTAAGACCCTTGTCCTCGAAAGAGGAAGAGAGGTCCGTCATATGAAAGACTACCCGACTACCAATATGATGCCCTGGGAATTCGAACACCGGGGTGAAATTCCTTATGATATCCGGGAAAGCAACCCCGTCGTCAGCCGCTGCTATGCCTTCCGCGAAGATGCCATGCATTTTTTCGTAAAAGATACCGACCATCCCTATGTCCAGGAGCGGCCCTTTGACTGGATCCGCGGCTACCAGGTCGGCGGAAAATCCATCATGTGGGCCCGCCAGACGCAGCGCTGGAGCGATTTTGACTTCGAAGGCCCCGCCCGTGACGGCTTCGCTACCGACTGGCCCATTCGCTATAAAGACCTCGCCCCCTGGTATAGCTATGTCGAAAAATTCGTGGGTATTTCCGGCAACAAGGACGGACTGCCCAATTTGCCGGATGGGGAATTTCTGCCACCCCTGGACCTGACCTGCGTGGAAACCTATTTCTCAGACTTTGTAAAGAAGACCTACAAGGATCGTCATGTCATCTATGGCCGCTGCGCCCACCTGACCGAACCCACAGCCTTGCACGCGCAGCAGGGCAGGGGACAATGCCAGAAAAGGAATCTCTGTCAGCGCGGCTGCCCCTTCGGCGGCTATTATAACAGCAACTCCACTACCATTCCCTGGGCGGAAAAGACCGGCAATCTTACCCTCCGGCCCTTCTCCGTCGTACATTCCATTATCTATGACGATAAAAAAGGAAAGGCGACCGGCGTCCGGGTCATCGACGCCCATACCAAAGAGACAATAGAATATTTTGCACCCGTCATCTTTGTCAATGCCGGAGCGCTTAATACGAATCTCGTCCTGCTGAATTCCACCTCTGCCCGCTTCCCCCATGGCCTTGGGAATGACAACGGCCTGCTCGGGAAATACGTGGCTTTTCATAATTACCGGGGACATATATCTGCTGAATACCATGGATACCCGGATAGCACGACGGATGGCCGGCGCCCGACGGGAGCCTATATCCCCCGCTTCCGCAATCTTCACCAACAGGACAAGGACGCCGATTTTTTACGCGGCTATGCCGCCGGTTTCTCCGCCTTTCGCTCCTTTGACCATCCCACCGATGGGGTCGGCCTCGCCCTAAAAAAGCACCTTTCCTCCGGCCATATCGGGCCCTGGCGTGTCGGCTCCCATATGATGGGGGAGACCATTCCAAAAGAGACCAACCAGGTCAGCCTCGACAATACCCTGAAGGATGAATGGGGCATCCCGCAGTTGAAAATAAATATCAGCTATGATGACAACGACGAAAAGATGCTAAAGGACTTTTTTACACAAATGACGGAGATGTATACCGCCGCAGGCTTTACCAATATCAAAACCAACGATAGCGGCCAGGCCCCGGGCCTCGATATCCACGAGATGGGTGGCGTCCGGATGGGGAAGGACCCAAAAAATTCCCTGCTGAACGAATGGCAGCAGCTGCATGCCTGCAAAAATGTATTCGTCACCGACGGGGCCTGTATGACCTCCACCTCGACGCAAAACCCATCGCTGACCTATATGGCCATGACAGCCCGCGCCGTCGATTATGCCGTATCCCGGCTGAAAAAAAACGAGCTTACCTAGCACGTCCATTACAATACAGTTACTATGAAAGGCTTTTTATTGACCATTGTTTCATTTTTGCTGGTCGTCCTGGTGCTCAATGCCGGCTATTACCGGGAATGGTTTCAGGCAAAGCCCGCGCAATACTGGACCGATTTTCTAAAGGAAAAAGATGACACCCTTGATGCGATCGGCATCATGAAAAGCCGCTACGGCATTTCTTATGTCATTTCCATCCGGGTAAAGGAAGTGGTGCAAAAAAGAAATCTCGTAAATCCTGTCATCCTTTTCGAACCGAACAGCTATTACCGCGACTCGCTGCATATCTATCCCAATGTTCATGCACCGGAACCGGCTGTATTTTATTATTACACCGGGCTGGAGGGGGTCTGGATAAATTCCCCAAACGTCAGCAAGGCCAACTTCCTGGTCCGCGT
>Ga0302325_10002166_pt1 | contig 48205 bp, 39 predicted proteins | sample Palsa_T0_2_FD_201948 | JGI IMG/M metagenome (GOLD analysis project Ga0302325, IMG submission 201948) | Peat permafrost microbial communities from Stordalen Mire near Abisko, Sweden - Palsa_T0_2 | ecosystem: Environmental > Terrestrial > Soil > Palsa > Peat permafrost | place: Sweden: Abisko...
ATCGGACGATCATTCAAGACTCTTATTCCTTGCGTGCTGCGATTCTAACAGGCCCGAGACCAGGCCGGATTCGATCACAGTCGTCGTGGCGTCAGTCAGCCAAGGAGCTTTGGAGCGCGGCCGCGCTATGCACGTCGCGAATGGCGTGTGGCACTCTTTTTAGATGTCCGGCGTCGTTTTGAATGGCTGCTGGCATCGAAGTCGGCAAGCACGTGGGTCGCCGCTGCCTGAAAACGCCGAGGGTCACCATAGGATCGCGCCACGAGCATCGCCCCCTCGAGCGCTCCAAGAAGCACTCGCGCCCGCTCGATGGCTGCTTCCCTGAATAAAAAGTCGCCAGCCCGAAGCCCTTCCTTAAGCACGCCGGTAAGCCAGCGCTCGTTGGCGTCGAAAAATGACTTCAGACCTTCCTGCATGGGCACCGGCAGAGTCGCGTACTCCGCCGCAAGCATTCCGCACAAACACATCCGTTCATTGCTCAAGACGCTGTTGTAGAGCGCCACATAGCGCCGCAGCTTTTCACGTGGCCTCTCAACTTGTTGGTCAATCGACTCGAGCGCCGCCCCAAACGCGGCCTGGTAACGCTCAATCAGTGCGCGCCCAAGCTCCGCCTTAGAGGGAAAATGATAATGGAGGCTTGCCTTGGTGACGCCTAACCGCGCCGCGATATCGGCATAGCTGAAACCGTTATACCCGCGGGTCTGCGCGAGCTGCTCGGCTAAATCGAGAATGGCCGTTGCCGCTGCCGTCGGTGGTGCAGTGCGGGACGGAGGCGCCTTCCTTTTCAAGGCTTGTATCATGAGGACTTGATATTAACTTACTAGTAGGTAAACTACCACCGCTGCAAATAAAAGCTCTGGATAGCGCGTCCCTGCAGTGGATATCGCCTCTGCTGATCGAGCATCCAGTCGTGTGAAGCGTGCGTAATCAAGGAGACTGCAATGCACAGTCACGAACAGAAAACCGAGCACAAGTCATTTAAGAGCCCCGAGGAAGTTCGCAATTTCCCGCGCGGCAAGGCTGAGATTCTGAATGTCGGGGGCGCCGAGGTCGGCCGCTTGGTCTTTGAGCCCGGATGGCGCTGGTCCAACGATGTCAAACCGCTCGCCAAGACCTCGAGCTGCGAAGCTCCACATTTTCAGTATCACGTCTCCGGCAAACTCGCCATTCGGATGGACGATGGAACCGAGTTCATTGCTGGCCCGGGAGACATCACGTCGCTGCCCAAGGGTCATGACGCCTGGGTCGTGGGAGATGAGCCGGTTGTGGTCGTTGACTGGTTCGGCGCCAGTAATTACGCCAAGCGGACCTGACAGAGCCATAAGTAACTGATCTTCGTTCACCGTGGTGGCGGTGGGCGTCGGCCTCGTCACGGCATGCGAGACCCGGCCCATGCCGAGTTACTCGCATGCCGAATACTAAATGACCAATCGAGAGTTAGTCCGGTTTCTCGTGATCACTTTTGTTGGGGCGTTCGTCGGCCAATGGGTCGTCATTCATTTTGGCATTCAGGGCCCGGCCAGCTACGGACTCATGATCGTTATGTGGATGCCTGGCTTGGCGGCTCTAGTTGGGAGCGCGGGCTCACGTCTACTCGCCTGCAACGCGCTCAAAACGGCCGGATGGAGAATGCTTGTCCCGGCGCTTCTTATCGGCTGGTCGGTGACTGCGCTACAAGCGGCACTGCTTTCGCTCGGATCATGGGGAAGCTGGAATACCCAGAATTTCCCAATCATGAATGGGGCGATCCGCGCCGAGGGCATAGGTCTATTGCTCGGCGATCAATGGCAAAGTTACGCCCTCTTTGCTTTCAACTGGACCCTGACGCTGCTTGCCGGTTCATTGGTTTCAGTGATCCCAGCGCTCGGCGAAGAACTCGGATGGCGCGCCGTTTTGCAACCAGAACTTGAGCGACGCATGGGAAGGATGGCGGCCACTACCACCGTCGGCCTCATTTGGGGATATTGGCACCTTCCCATGAATTTGGCGGGATTCAACGATTCCGTGCATCCCACCCTCACCGCCGTCCTGCTCTTTCCTATCGGATCGGTCTTCCTATCGTTTCCATTTGCTTGGCTTTTCGGTCGCAGCAAAAGTGTATGGCCGGTGGCTCTTTGTCACGGCGCGGGCGATGCAATCCTCGGCGGTCTACTGATAAGGTCAAATTCATGGGCGGCCGAGAATATTTCTCTTATGCTTGCCTCGATCTTAATCGCCCTTCCATTCATAGTGCTTGTGATTCGTGCGTCAACCGAGAGATGCGAAGCGGCATCCGGCAACGTCCCGTAGCAGCCATCTTGTCGAGATTGGCGAATAGCGCGAGTAACGAAGCACGGCGTCTATGGGATCGCGGCGTGAGCTACAGACTTCGGTCCTCGATCATTTTGGCCTCTCCGATACGGCTGCGGCTGAACCGCTTGAGATCGCATTGGCAGCCTGAAAAGACCCCGAACCGAACTAAAGGCGGCGTTTTTGCTATGCTCGGGCATAGCTCGAGCTTTCACGCGCATAAGGTGCCTATGGTCAAGATTTCGCTACGTGGAGTTGTCGGCAGGCGACGCGTCACGAATCTCAACCCAGCTCTGCACGCCGAGCGTTCGAATGGGCACTCGCGGGTCATCGCCGGACCGCCGCTCGCTGCACATTTCCCCTCGAAACGAGGTTGATCTTTGAGTCTGACTGATTTGGACTGGCTCCCCGCGAGCTCAAGCTGGGGCGAGCGGCTGCGGGCGGCCGCCGGGCAAGAATCTGTTGCTTGGAAGGACATGGTCGAGCTGGCGAATGCACGCCTCGACATGGTTAAAATCAATCGGCTGGATAGCGCCATCAGACGCGCGTTCCCGCGGCCGCCGGACGGCTTGAGAGCAAACCCTATTCGTCTCGCCGTCCTCAGTTCAAGCACGATCGATCACTTGCTACCGGCGATCCGCGTTGCTGCTGTTCGGCGCAATCTTTGGATCGACATTGTCACGGGCGATTATGGCCAGTACAGGCAGGAGCTGCTGGATTCGAATTCGGCGCTTTATGAGAGGCCGCTTGATGGTGTGCTGTTTGCTTTCGACGCTGCGCATCTGTTGGCCGGCGCCGATCCCAGCATGACGATGCAGCAAGCCGACACGCTGTTGAACCACACTCAGGATCGGGTCGCCGAATTATGGCGCCTCGCCCGAGAACGGTGCGGATGCCAAATCGTCCAACAAACACTGCTGCCTCGATTTCCAGCTTTGATGGGTGGCAACGAACATCGGCTGGGCGGTTCTCTTGCAAACTTGGTAACGCGTATGAATTCGCGATTACGGCTTGCGGCCGATGCTGAGGGAGTCGATGTTCTAGCGATTGACGAGATCGTCATTCAAACAGGATTGACCGGCCTGTATGATCCGATGCTCTGGCACCGCGCGAAACAAGAAATCTCGCCGCTGGCCTCCGGCCTCTATGGCGAGCTTCTCGTGCGCTTGCTGGCCGCGCGGCGCGGATTGGCTTACAAATGCCTGGTCCTCGACCTCGACAACACTTTGTGGGGAGGGGTGATCGGCGACGATGGCCTGGAAGGCATCAAGCTGGGCCAGGGAAGTGCGCTTGGAGAAGCGCATTTGGATTTCCAGCGCTACTGTAAAGATCTTTCACATCGCGGTGTGATTCTTGCGGTGTGCTCCAAGAATGACGATGCGGTGGCGAGATCGGTCTTCGAGTTGCATCCGGAAATGATATTGCGGGCGTCCGACATCGCTTGTTTCGTGGCGAACTGGGAAGACAAACCCGGCAACATCCGTAGCATCGCAGAGCGACTCAACATTGGCATCGATGCCATCGTCTTCGCAGATGATAATCCCTTCGAGCGGACCATCGTGCGGCGGGAATTACCGATGGTGGCGGTACCTGAACTTCCAGACGATCCCGCGCTATACGCGGCCTGCATCGCAAATGCGGGATACTTTGAGTCCCTGCGCATCACCGATGATGACCTCAAGCGCGCGCTCCAATACCAAACGAATCTCGAACGTGAGCGCGTGCGCGAGTCTTTCACGGATATGGCCGGCTATCTCAAGAGCTTGGATATGCGCATGACATGGTCACCCTTTGACACTGTCGGACTCTCGCGCATTGTTCAGCTCATCAATAAAACCAACCAATTCAATCTTACTACCAAGCGATACGATGAGACCTCGGTGCGTCAGTTCATGGACGATCCGCATGCAATTACGATGCAAATTCGCCTCGAGGACCAACTCGGCGACAATGGCATGATCGCGATCGTGATCGGCTCGCTTGATGCCGAGAAGGAGTTTCTCATCGATACGTGGCTCATGAGCTGCCGCGTCCTAGGCCGCCAAGTTGAGCAGGCTACAATGAATCAGTTGTGGGAGCTATGTTCGGCCCGCGGCGCGACCAGCATCGTGGGGGAATACCTACCGACGCCCAAAAACGGAATGGTGAGGGATCATTTCAGCAAGCTCGGCTTTGGACCGATCCAAGGCGAGCGGGACGGTCCCCAGCGCTGGCGACTCGAGATTGCCGCGTATAAACCTTTGCCCACATTCATTACAGTCATGCGAGGAAGTTAAAATGAATGAATCGCAGGTCGAAAGTGCGCTCGCCGATATCATCAGGGACGTACTCGATCAACCTGACCTCAAAATTTCAAGAGCCAGCACCGCTGATCAAATCGAGGGTTGGGACTCCTTGAATCACATCACTATCGTGGTCGCCACTGAACAGAAATTCGGAATCAAGTTCAAGACCGCGGAAATCGAGACTTTGAGGAATTTTGGCGAACTCGTGGATCTGGTCGAAAAGAAGCTCAACCAGAAGAGTTGAGTCGTTGGATGCTGTTTAATTCCTATGTTTTTCTACTCTTCTTCCTGCCGCTGTCTTCAGTCGGCTACTACTCATTAGGACGATACGCGGGAACCAACGCGGCGAAGATTTGGCTGGCGCTCGCATCATTCGTCTTTTATGGCTGGTGGAACCCCGCATTTGTTGTCTTGCTGCTGATATCGATTGGCGTCAACTACGCCTTGAGCGTGCTGATTATCGGCAGTGAAGGCCTCGCGAGCCGGCAGCGCGGCCTATTGGCGCTCGGCGTCACGCTCAATTTATCGGTGCTCGCTTACTATAAATATCTTTTCGCCGTGCTGCATTTCTTCAACGCACATGATTGGTTGTCGACCGATTTCGGCAGCGTGATCCTACCGTTGGGCATTTCCTTCTTTACCTTCACGCAGATCGGCTATCTGGTCGACTGCCAACAGGGCATGGTTAAAGAGAAGAACATCCTCAATTACATCTTGTTTGTCACCTTTTTCCCGCACCTGATCGCTGGACCCATTTTGCACCACCGCGAGATAATGCCGCAATTTGCGGATGCGGCAACTTACCGGTTCGATACAACAAAAGTCGCAGCCGGCCTGACTCTATTTGTCATGGGCTTGACGAAGAAGGTTGTCTTGGCCGATTCCATTGCCCCGTGGGCGGAAATGGGTTTTGCTCACGCAGCTCAGATCGGAACGCTGACGACCTGGTCCACGGTATTGGCATATTCGATGCAGCTGTATTTCGATTTTTCCGGCTATTCCGATATGGCCATTGGGCTCGGCTCGATGTTTGGCGTGCGATTGCCGCTGAATTTCAATTCTCCCTACAAATCAACTTCGATCATCGATTTTTGGCAACGTTGGCACATGACGCTGACGCGCTATCTGACGCTTTTGATCTACAACCCCATCTCGCTTTGGATCACTCGGCGTCGCTTAGCAAAAGGGCTTCCTGCCAATCGCAAAGCCTCGCAAACTTTGGAAGGCTTTGCCTCACTGGTGGTTTTTCCCACATTTGTAACGATGCTGCTCGCAGGCGTATGGCACGGTGCGGGTGTGCAGTTCGTGGTCTGGGGCCTGCTGCATGCGCTGTATCTGACCGTCAATCACGCTTGGAGAATTTTTGGACCGAGGCCTCTAAGTGCTGCGGTCTCAAAACTGCGGTTTGCAGTCGATCATGTATGGCGAGTGGCGCTGACTTATGCATCGGTATTGCTGGCGCAGGTGTTTTTTCGCGCGGACAGCGTCTCGGACGCATTCAAGCTCGTGGCAGGAGCCTTCGGGCGACACGGCTCGGATTTGCCACTGTCGGTCGCGGGCTTCAGATTGGTCCGATTTGGTCCGGTCGGCGACTTTTTGTATCGTCACGGAATCATCGCGCTCACTCCCACTCATCTGCAGTGGGACACGGTCACCAAGCCGCTTCTGGTGAATAGCCTGATGATCCTCGGCATGACATTGATCATATGGGGTGCCCCAAATGCGGTGCAAATCATGGGACAGTTGTCTCCGGCGCTGCAGAAGATTCCTGCGACCAAGTGGCGGGTATTAATTTGGCGGCCGAGCATTGTTTGGGCGCTGGTGATCGCTGTTTCATTGTCTTACGTCTTGACGCAACTCGACCAGCCCGGCCGCTTTTTGTATTTCCAGTTCTAGAGTTTGTCATTTAGGAGGCTTTCGCGCTTGCTGGAAATGTCTTTCTTGCGCTACTTGTGGCTGGTGCTGATCGTCACGGGCGTTTTGTTCGGCGGCCGCGAAGGTTACGTCCAACTGGTGAAGTTTGGATGTTTGCCGCCGGGCGGCGTACCGCCCGCGGAGGGATGGTTGCAATCTTGCTCTTCCCCCCAAGTCGGAGGCATCGATGAGACTGTGGTATGGTTTGGTCTGGAGAAATCGGTGCCGCCGGCCGTGCAGGCAGCAGATGTGCTTATCTTTGGCGACAGTCGCATCGAATTCGCCTTCTCTCGCGGCAACGCTTCAGAATGGTTCTCAGCACATCAGCTGCGATCTTATTTGTTGGCATTCGGTGGAGGCGCCGAGAGCGGACTTGCACAACAACTGTTGACGAAATTCCAAATCCATCCCGCGGTTTTGGTATTCAATGCCGACCCCTATTTCACCGGCGAATTGAGCCAGCACGGACAGGCGATTAGGGACAACCCGGATCGCGAACTGAATGCGGTTCTTGATACCCAATCATTTATTGAGCGCTATGCTGGATATTGTCGCTACGTTGGGTGGCTTTGCGGGCGCACGACGACCGCCTACCGAGCCTATGCGGACGGGCGCGTCTTCACGTACTTTCCGGAGAGATTTTGGTTCGGCAAGGCCATGGCGGCTCATCTTCCCGTTGCAAAGCCGCCGCCTTGGAATACTGCGTCCTTCGACATTTACTTGCAGCACGCACAGGCCATCCTTGCATTGGCGGGGACCGATCGAAGCTGCGTCGTATTTACCATCGTGCCGAACTCGGAACAGGATGACGGTCTGGCGAAATATCTCGCGCGGGAGACGGGCGGAGTGGCTATCGCACCGCAGTTCGACGGGCTCACGACTTCCGACGGTTCGCATCTGACGATCGAGAGCGCCAGCAAGTGGACGCCAGCTTTTTTGCAGGAAGTGCTTCCTGTCATTGCACGGTGCGTGCATCCAAGGTAAGGAGTCCCGCCAATAGCCTGCGGGGCTGTTAACCGTGAATCGAGCTTGAACGAGGTCTCCGGAACCTCAGCGCCTGCTCGCTGCGGTACTCGATTCTCGTACGATCAGTTCAGCCTGCATCGTGGCTGAGGGCGCATCCTCGCCGTCCAACCTCCGGAACAATAAATCGACGAGAATTCGCGCGCCGCGTGGCAGATCTTGTCTCATGGTGGTCAATGTCGGATTGAAATGCGCCGCGAGCGCGATGTCGTCGAAGCCTACGACAGCGACGTCCTTTGGCACGTTAAGCCCGGAGGCCGTAATTGCACGGATGGCACTTAGCGCAATAATATCTGTAGCACCAAAGACTGCGTCGAACTGACCGTCCTCTTTGATGAAGGCTCGCATCGCTTCGTACGCGGTATCTGCCGTCATGTGCGCTGGCACGATGCGGGCTGCAGCGGTTCCACGGGGTGCTCGGTCGAGTGCATACTTATAGCCCTCGTGTCGCAGTTTGATCTCAGGCACGGCAGGATCTCCGAGAAACACGATTCGGCGTCGGCCGCTGCGAATCAAGTGTTCCACGACCACTCTTGCGCCGCCGACATTATCAGTACCGACGGTACAATACGATTGGTGTTCCAAGTGCCCGCCCCACACAACCATCGGACGGTAGCTAGCCGCAGCTTCCTCCAGCGCCGAATGTTCGGTACTTTGACCAATGATGATGATGCCGTCGGCGCGGTGAGAGGCGATAAGCCGCGGCAGCCAGTCGTCCATCGGGGGAAGAATCTTCTGCAGAAACATTCCATAGCCGCGTTGCGTAATTTCGTCGGCGAGATGCCCTAGCATTTCCACGAAAAATGGGTCGCTGAGCGCCTGTCCAGTTTCATGCCCCAGAGGTATCACCACGCTGATGGTCCGGGTGCGCCGAAGTCGCAAATTGCTCGCGATCGAGTTGACTACGTAACCCTGCTCTCGTGCCAACTTTAAAATCAAATCGCGCTTCTTCTTTGCCACAAGAGGGCTGCCCGCTAGAGCCCGCGAAACGGTGGAGGCGTGAACGCCAGCTAACTTCGCGATGTCGCTCATTTTATTTGCGGGGAAGGTACGTCGTCTTTTAGGCATGCCGCAATAGTAGCGGAAGTCTGGGGCTCGGTCCGCACGCCGCCAGCATTGTTTTCAGAGTGCTGCCGGCGCTTCGCTGCGTTGATCGAGTTCGAGCAAGCGCCGCTTGGTGGGGTTAATAAACCAATTGGCAGCAAGCCCAAGGAAGAGCAAGAAGGCAAATACAGTCGCCAGAATAAAGCCATACCTGACAGACCCGAAGAAGTCGCTTACGGCTGCCATTGCGAGGGGGGCAAACGCCGCCGCTGCGGCCGTATAGAAAAGTATGATGCCGGCAACGGCCCCGTGATGCGAGCGGGGGAAGCAACTGATCCCTTTCGAATTCAGAGTCGGATACATCGTCGACATGAAAAGTCCTGACAAAGGAAGCAGCAGAACGCCGAATCTGACGCCCAACACCAAGCTCCCCGCGAAACATGCCAATATCGACAATCCGCACAGCGCGATTACGCTCGTCCATTGCAGACGACTTAAGATCATGGCTCCCAAGAATCGGCCGACTGCGCGAAAGACGAAGAAGAGCGTCAGTGCATAGGTGGAAAGCCATCGAAATTGGCCGTCATAGCCCAGCAAGTAAGTAGGCATCCATACATAGATCGCCACCTCAACGGATACGTAAAGCGCAATCAACAACGAGAACCCCAATGCCCACGGGTCTCCCGCTAGTTGCAATGTCTGCTTAAGCGCCGCCGTCTTGGTGTTCAAGCGGCTTTCTCGCGGATACTCGACGATGAGCGCGCAAATGACCAGGACAACGCAAATGCCGGCCGCTAACACGTAGAGCCATTTCCACGACGCTCCAGACGCAATGAGAACAGCTACCAGTGCGGGGCCAACGATCGAACCTACGCCGAAAAATCCCTCGAGCGAATTCATCAGCGCGGTGTGCTCAGAGGAGGACTTCGTGATGTCGCCAATGAGAGCGAGGGCGCCAATCTTGAATACGCTGATACCAAGACCGGAGAGACCCAGCAATAGAACAAAGATGCCGAACGACCGACCCAGCGCAAATAGGCCAGATCCGATCGCGTAAAGGGTAAGCCCCACAATGATCGTTGTCTTGCGGCCCCATTTATCTGCCAGATACCCGAGTAACAGAGCACCCAGGGCAATCGCACCCATTGGCACGTAATGAAACGCACCTGCGGCGGTCATCGTGAGGTGAAAATCTTGGATGACCCGGGGGATGATGCTACCGACTGCATCCGTGGTCATGGCAAACAGGAAGAACATCAAGCAGGTAAGTAACTTGATGAGCGTATAGCTTCGTTCGGAGCTACTGGCCAGAATGCTCATCTATCCGCCCGCCCTCAAGCTCGACCCCCAGCGATGCCCCGGACCGTAACATGTTTTCGTCATGGCAGAGTCGCCTCGTTCTCTGCATCCATGTTGCAATTAAATGCAATCGTTTGCAATATGCAGGCTGTCCCATTTGCACTCAAAATCGACGATTGAATAAACAACAGTGAAAAATCAAGTTCAACTCATCGCATATGCCGATCGCCTCGGGACAGGTGGCGTCGCCGGCGTGGCCGCTCTCCTTAAAGGGCCTCTGCGGGGATTGTTTGGCGGAATTCACCTTCTGCCCTTTTTTTTACCGATTGACGGTGCAGATGCAGGTTTCGATCCCATCGATCATACGAGGGTCGATCCCAAAATTGGCGACTGGGCGGATGTAAGAGCGCTGGCCAGGCAAGTCGACGTAATGGCAGACGTCATCGTGAATCACATGTCTATCGATTCGCCGCAGTTCCGCGACTATTCTAAGAGTGGAAAGGCTTCGCGCTTCAACGGGCTCTTTTTGACCTTCGATTCCGTTTTTCCCGCGGGCGCATCCCAGTCGGATCTGCAAGCCATCTACCGACCGCGGCCCGCCGCACCTTTTACGGAGGTCCACTGCGAGAATGGCGACAAACGCGTGGTCTGGACTACATTCACTTCAAAGCAGGTCGATATCAACGTGCGCAATCCTATTGGCGCCGCGTATCTTGAAAACATACTGGACATATTGAGTTCCAACGGCGTTCGCAGTATTCGCCTGGATGCGGTCGGTTACGCAATAAAGCGGGCCGGCACCAGCTGTTTCATGTTGCCGGAGACGTTTGATTTTATCGACGATTTCTCGAGTGCGGCTCGAAGCCGAGGCGTTGAGACTCTTGTGGAGATACATTCCCACTACAGTCTTCAGAAGCAGATTGCCGCACACGCAGACTGGGTTTACGATTTTGCGCTTCCCCCCCTCGTGTTGCACGCCTTTGCCTCGGCGACAGCCAAATGCCTGAAGGAATGGATAAAGATGAGGCCGACGAATGCGCTGACAGTGCTTGATACCCACGATGGGATCGGGATCATCGATATCGGCAGCGATCGAAGTGACCCCATCGAGCGGCCGGGACTCGCGGCGGCCGAAGAACTGGATCGCATCGTTGAATATGTCCACCAAAACAGCCGCGACCAAAGCCGGCTGGCGACCGGGGCGTCCGCCGCAAATCTAGATCTATACCAGATTAACTGCACATTTTACGACGCGATGGGCCGCGACGATGACCGCTACATTATGGCGCGTGCAATTCAATTCTTCCTGCCCGGAATTCCACAAGTGTACTACGTGGGTTTTTTGGCCGGCTGCAACGATATCGAACTCCTGCGCCGCACCGGTGTAGGTCGCGATATCAATCGGCACTTCTATGACGAGTTGGAAATCGCAAATGCGCTGAAGCAAGCCGTGGTCGTACGGCTCAGCGCCTTGATTCGTTTACGAAATACCCATCCGGCATTTTCAGGCACCTTTGAGCTTCGATCATCGTCCGACACGTCCCTGGCAGTGCGCTGGAGCCTCGGAATCGACGCAGTGTCACTGTACGTAGACTTCGCTTCCAACGAATTCGATTTGCAATGTTCGCCCGTCTCTTGGGGCGAGCTGCTGGATGTCATCAACTGCCAGATCACGGAGCGAATCAGTTCCAGTGATGAGACAGATCGCTAGAAGCGGCTACGCGCAATCTAGTCGCAGGTAAAAATTTGTCGCCAGCAAAAATCGCTCGCTTGGGGTAGTCGGCGGACCCGCCGGTACGCTTGGCATCGACCTTGGTTACGCCTTGATACAATCGATTGTTGCGGGTTGCAAACGATTGCGTGACACAGTATTGTTGCGGCAAACGACGCCATAGTCAGGCGCGGTTGGCGGCCCTGCGGACCGCCGCCACAAGAATGGATGAATAAGAAAGGGGGGTTGAAATGAAGACTTTAGGCGCGGTTGCAGCTTCTCTGGCGGGTCTTGCGGCATTCTGCGCTCCAGTTGCGCGGGCACAGCAGGCGGGCCCCAGTTCGTCGGATGCGCTGACCGAAATCATCGTAACTGCCGAGCGGCGCCCAGAGAACCTGCAGACGACCCCCATCGCGGTCACGGTCCTCAGTGCAGATGAACTGGTGCAGAAGGGCGTGGTTCAGATGTCTGACCTGCAAACCGCTTCCCCTTCGCTCTCGATCACCCCCGCCGGCTTGACGGCCAACGTCAATATTCGCGGGATTGGTCTTGACAGTGGCTCTCCGTCGGTCGTGCCCGGGGTAGCCACCTACCGTGAGGGCCTGTGGCAGCCCCCGATTCTCACGACAGATTCCTTCTACGATATCGGCAGCGTTGAAATTCTGCGAGGACCACAAGGAACCTTTGTGGGTTCCAACTCGACTGGCGGCGCGATCTTTATCAACAGCCGCGATCCTGATTTCAACGGGCTGCATGGTGATGTTCAAGCCCAAGTGGGCAACTACTCAGAATGGGGAACACAAGGCGCCCTCAATCTCCCGATTGATGACGCGTGGGCCGCACGCGTTGCGTTCGCTGTGCACGAGCGCGACAGTTTCTACACCAACATTGGATCACAACTGACCGCCGTGCCGCAGCAGTTCAATCCGCCGGGCGCGCTGGACGAAAAGAATGCGCGCTTCGGACTCTTGGGAAAGCCCATCGACGATCTGGAGATCTTGCTGAAGGTCGAGGTCAACGACAAAAGTACCGGCGGTTACGCTTACAAGCCGGTCCCGACCACGGAATATGCCCCGTATGCCTCTCCGGACCCGTGGGTACTCAACTATGACCATTTCACTCTCAACGATGAACTCGGCGTTAGAACCAGCCTGAAGATCGATTGGGACATTGCGGGCAGCGGTGTCACCCTGCGCTCGATATCCGGGGATCAGTTCATGTGCGTGCACAACGTCTACGACAACGATGGCACTTCCTCGACGCTGCCAGGGCCGCCGGCGCTGGTGAATACACAGGCGATCATCGAACGCCCGCTCACGCAGGAATTCAACCTGATCTCGCCCTCCACCGGTCCTCTGCAATGGATCTTCGGGACGTTCTATCTGCACGACATACGCGAAGTCGTACTCAACATTCAAAGTCAGGCGATTCCCGTTAGCATTGTGCCGGACTTTACCCAAATACTGGAGTCCGCCGCGGTGTTCGGGCAGGTGAGTTATCAGATCGTTCCGCGGCTGCAGCTGCAGGTCGGCCTACGTTACACCTACGACAAGAACTCGGTGCCGTCCGGGGAGGGCGTTACGATCAATCTTGGGATCCCCGGCGCGCCGCCGATCTTCGCCAATAGCTCGGGTCAAGAGACAGACTCTGCAACAACTGGGAAGGTGGCGTTGAACTGGACGGTCAATGACGCCAATTTTTTATACGCCTTCGCCGCCAAAGGCTTCAAGGCCGGCGGCTTCAACCCTGGAAGCGCGGGCTTCCCGCAGTCGAACTTCGCTCCCGAGACGGTGTGGGACTACGAGCTCGGGTGGAAGGCGAATTTTTTCGAGGACCACCTGCGTACCAGTCTCGGAGGTTTTTTCAACAACTACACCGATCTGCAGGTCGGTGCGTTCAATCCGACGACCGCACAGGCCACGTTGATCAACACAGGAAAATCCATCATCAAGGGTGGCGAGTTCGAGCTGCACGGACGATTCGCAGGACTGCACGTGGATGCCGGCGCGGCCTACGTCAACTCAAGACTGGGGGCGATCAGCCTCGTCAATACGGAGGCGCTCCCGCCGGGGACCACACTGCCGCAATGCGCTTCTGGGGCGGTGCCACCCGCCTGCTTCGATTACAACCCATACATCGTCAATCTTTCCGGCAGCGAAAATCCCTTTTCACCGCAATGGACCTTCAATGCCGGTGTGGAATACGAAATGCCCATCGCGGCCTCGGACACGCTCACCCCGCGCATCAACTACTCCTATATCGGCCATCAGTGGACGACCCTCTTCGAAGAGCGCGCAACGGACTATTTGGGCTCGCAAGGTCTATGGAGCGGGAGCTTGACCTACCAACACAAGGAATGGCGAGTTCAAGCGTACGGGTTGAACCTGGCGAATAAGGTCTACGTTTCCGGGCAAACCTCCCCGGGTACAAATCCGAATAATGAGTTCTTCGGTAATCCTCGCCAGTACGGGCTACGGGTTTATCGAACGTTTTAGAAAAACGGAGGCTCTGTGCGTTTCGCATCGGCGGACAGTTCGAAGTACCGAAGATACGCGGCGATCGCCGTCGCCGGCGCCGCTTTGTTGGGCGGTGCACTCCCCTCCCCGGCCGCTAAAGAGGCCGTTAGCGGCACTGCGGATGCAACGTCTGCCGCCGGAACGGCCGACCGGTGCGGCACGCTTAAGGATCTGATGAATGGGCATTGGCCTGACTCCACGACGCACATTGTCGCGAGTTCGTGGCAGCCCGCGGGCTTGCAGGTGAAGACGATGATGGGATCCGTGGGACCCCTGCCCGAACATTGCGAACTCACGGCGGTGATGCACGAGCGCGTCGGTTCCGATGGGCAACACTATGCGATTCGCTTCCACCTGCGCCTACCGGCTCAGTGGAACACGCGTTTTTTGTTCGAGGGCGGCGGAGGCACCGAGGGCGACCTCGGGCTCGCAGTCGGCTTCATCGGATTTGGTGTATCGCCGGCGATCGCTCGAGGCTATGCGATCGTCGCGCAGGACGCGGGGCACGATAACGCGACCAACAGCGTTGCCGAGCGCGGAGGACCGGTCGCTTTCGGATTCGATCCTCAAGCGCGAGCCGACTACGGCGGAGCTTCGCTTAATCCAGTCGCACAGGCGGCGAAGGCCATCATTCTTATCTACTATGATCACTTACCCAGCCGCTCTTATTTCGTCGGATGCTCAAAGGGCGGTCAGGAAGGCATGGTTTTCGTGCAGCGCTATCCGGATGTATTCGACGGCATCGTCGCTGGGGCGCCGGGATTTTCGCTGCCGCGCGCTGCGGTTGCGGAGACCTGGGACACCCAAGCCTTTAACAGTCTGATCGCACCTGCGGGCCAGAAGAGCACCGATGCTCGCTCACTGTCGGCAAGTTTCAGCGATGCGCAACTTTCTGTCTTTCGCGAGGCCATACTCGCCGCATGTGATGCCGATGATGGCGCGCGCGACGGTATCACTGCAGCATTCGGCTCATGCAGTTGGCTGCGTGTCGAAAAGGAACTCAAACACAAACTGTGCTCCGCCACTATCGGCGCTTCATGTCTTAGCGAGGCGCAGATCAAGGTCTTGGGTCGCGTCTACGGAGGACCCCGGAACAGCGCGGGCAAGCCGCTCTATTCCGATTGGCCGCTCGATGCGGGCGCCGGCAGCCCGGCCTGGCGCATCTGGAAGATCGGCGCAGCGAATGGCAGCGCCCCCTCCATCAATGTCGCGATGGGGGCACCGGCCTTGGCCGCCATCTTCACGACCGCGCCGACTGCTCTGCGTGCCGATCCGCAGGCCGCGCTGGACTACGCCCTGGGTTTTAACTTCGATTCCGACGCGGCCAAGATCTACGCAACCGAAGGCCCGTTTCGCAGCTCCGCCTGGACGGACATCGCAGCCCGATCACCGCACCTCGAGGCGTTTCGTGCGCACGGCGGAAAGATGATCGTCCCTCATGGCGCATCGGATCCGGTATTTTCCCTCAATGACACCCTCACCTGGTACCGAGAAGTCAACCAGCTCGAACGCGGCACGGCATCCAGTTTCGTTCGAGTTTTCCCAGTACCCGGCATGGCTCATTGCGCCGGCGGGCCCGCCACCGATCAGTTCAACGCCTTTGATGCCTTGGTCGACTGGGTAGAGAAAGGCACAGCGCCCGATCGCATCCTCGCCAAGGCGGGACCTGGCAGCCCGTGGCCCGGTCGCACAAGGCCCCTTTGCCCATACCCGAAGTTCGCTCGGTACTCAGGGAGCGGCAGCATTGAGGATGCGCAGAATTTCAGCTGCAAGTGAGGCGCGCCCTTTATAGGCAGCCCTTGAGCCAGCGCGTCTCGGGGCACAACCACGAAAACGTAGGCTTAAATGTCGGGGAGGAGTTTGTGCAATCACCCACTGAAGGCAATCCAGAGCCGATAGCTCATCGACCAATTGTCCGTGCGCTGATGTGCGCGTTGCTCTGCTTTGGCATCGCAGGCGGGGGGGCGGCTGCGACGCCCTCTGAAACTGTTGTCATCGACGAGAATGGAACGGTTCACGTTCCAGCGCACCAGGTGCCGGTCTCGAATCTTCTAAGTCCCGCCGCGAAGGCCTATCTCACCGAACATTTGAGGCAAGTGCAAGATCCGAAGATGCTCGTGCAGACCAACGGCATCCCGCCGTTGCTTGCACCGTATCTTGCGCGGCAGCGCGAGCTGTTTGCCATCAACAAGGAGGATACGATCATCGCTGGCGTGCGCGCCTATGTATATACGCCTGCGGAAGGGATCGCTGCAGGCAACCGCAAGCGCGTGCTCCTTGATCTTCATGGCGGCGGATTTACCGGTTGCTGGCCCGCTTGCGCCGAGCTCGAGTCGATGCCCATAGCCGCCCTGGGACAGATACGAGTAATCAGCCTGGATTACCGCGAGGGACCCACGTACCGATTCCCGGCTGCGAGCGAGGACGTTGCGGCCGTCTATCGCGAACTTCTCAAGACTTATCGAGCGCGCGACATCGGCATCTACGGCTGTTCGGCCGGGGGCATGTTGGCCGGAATGGCGGTCGCATGGTTTCAGCAGCACTCGCTGCCGGCACCCGGTGCAATTGCCGTGCTCTGCGCGGGAATGACGCTGGCCCCGGGCGGTTTCGGCGGCGACGCTGCGTATACGACAGCGGCGATCGGTGAGGGTCGTGCTCCGCCGATAGTGCCGCAGGATAGCGAGGACGCCGACAAGCATGCGGGTGCAACGCCCTTGGCCTATTTGGCTGGGACGCTAGCGAGCGATCCGCTGGTGGCGCCGGCGAGTTCTCCGGCGGTGTTGGCGCGATTTCCGCCGACCCTGATCGTTACAGGAACGCGCGCCTTCGAGCTCAGCTCAGCGGTCTACACGCACACGCAGTTGGTCAAGCAAGGCGTAGACGCGGAACTTCATGTTTGGGAGGGGATGTTCCACGGCTTTTTCTATAATCCCGATGTTCCCGAGTCGCGCGAATGCTACCAAGTCATCGTGAACTTTTTTGCCCGCCACCTCGGACGACAAGCGCGCTCATGAGACGATGAACTACCGGATTGCGCTTTGGTCGGTCATCGCCGCACTCGCGGGTTTCTTGTTTGGTTTCGACACCGTTGTCATCTCAGGTGCAGAACAGACAATCCAAGCCCTGTGGCATCTGGATGCGGTCATCCACGGCATCGCCATAGCCTCTGCACTCTACGGCACGGTCCTTGGTGCCCTGTCGGGCGGGTTCGCAGCCGACCACCTTGGTCGGCGGAAAACGCTGCTCTTAATCGGTATGCTGTATTTTATTGGATCGATCTGGTCGGCGCTCGCGACCGATGTGTATGGATTCCTGATCGCTCGGATCCTCGGAGGCGTTGGGATTGGTCTGTCGACGGTGGCCGCACCGCTATACATCTCGGAGATCTCTCCTCCGCGCTACCGCGGTCGCCTCGCGGGGATGTTTCAGTTCAATATCGTGTTGGGAATTCTCATCGCGTACTTATCTAACGCGCTGCTCACTGGATTTGGCGATTCCGCGTGGCGATGGATGCTCGGTGTGGCGGCATTGCCGTCGCTCATCTATACCGTGCTCACCTTACTGCTGCCGGAGAGCCCGCGTTGGCTAATTGTGCAAAAGAGCGACGTAGCCGGCGCTCGACGAGTTCTCGCGCTCATCAGCCCGGGCGCCAGTGAAGCGGAAATCATAGCCGAGGCGCAAGCGATTAAATCGGCAAGCGTGGCGAGAAGCCACTCGACGAGATTCTGGACCTGGAAACTGCGAGTCCCAATCATGCTCGCCTTCTTGATTGCTTTTTTCAATCAAATGTCAGGGATCAATGCCATCCTCTACTTTGCGCCGAGGATCTTTCAGCTCGCGGGGTTGGGAGCAAAAGCCGCATTGCTGCAATCCGTGGGAATCGGTGCGACCAATCTTGTCTTCACGTTCATAGGACTTTGGCTCATCGACCGGATTGGCCGTCGCACCCTGCTGTACACCGGTTCGTTTGGATACATTGGATCGCTCGGCTTGGTTTCCTGGTCATTCCTGACAAGTCACTATCAATTCGTGCCAATTTGCATTTTTGCCTTCATCGCCGCCCACGCAATCGGCCAGGGGGCGGTGATCTGGGTATACATTTCGGAGATTTTTCCGAACCGCCAACGTGCCGAAGGGCAGGCCTTCGGATGCGGCACCCACTGGGCGTTCGCGGCGCTAATCACGAGTTTCTTCCCGAAGCTGGTGGCCGATTTTGCACCAGGCTATGTGTTCCTCTTCTTTGCGGTCATGATGGTTCTGCAACTGATCTGGGTCAAAGGTATGGTGGTGGAGACGAAAGGGGTTCCACTTGAGCAGATCATTGTCCGCTAACCAAATGCACTTTAGAGGTGGCGAATGGCAAGCGGATGGAGATGAATTCTCATCCGGGCGTAACGGCTGCTCGAGACGACACGCGGCGGAGCACGATGTCCCTTGCGCCACGAACCGCGCAACGGCGGCGGCGCCCACGAAGCGCCGCGAATTTCATTCGTAACGCCGCGACCGATTAAGGTAATGCGCGGGAAATGATCGCTGCGCAACCTTGAGCGTGTACGACAAACAATCGCAAACCACCGAGCCACCATACGAATGGATATTGAAATGAGCAGACTCAAACCGATGTACGCATTGGCATTGGCCTCAATGTTGGCGGGCGGCCTTGGAGGGTGCGCAGGTTTTCGGCCAAGCGGAACCCAAAGCGTTACCTCCGACGCGGAGATCACGGCCGATGCAGAGGCACGATTGGATCAAATCGCGGCCTTAGGGCCTCCGGGATCGATCAGAGTGCAGACGATCGATAACGTCGTGTATCTCAGTGGCGTAGTCGATGGGGGATTGGCAAAAAGGAACGCCGAAGCGGCCGTGCGCCAAGTGCCCGGCGTCCAACAGGTCGTCGACGACATCGGCGTTTCACATAAGTAACCGACATCTCAATTGATCTTAAAGGGCGGCGCGCCCTCGATGAGCGTTACAGAAGACCTTCTGATTGACAGGCGGACGCGTGGCCAAACGTTTCATAGGCTGCCATTTCAAGTGAAACAGTACCGAAGGGTGCTGAAATCACCTCGCGAAGCCCGGGCCGAAATATTGCCCGAAGCCATGAATCGCATTGCAATCTATGAGCAAGACTACCTTACGCGCACGCTACTCCGGGAGTGGCTCAGCGACGCAGGATATCGTGTTTCCCTGGGTACGTTGCCCGACGCGAACCACCGATGGACGGCAGACCTGGTGATCGTGAGCGTCTACATGCCCAAGGACGCCGGAACGCTATGGGTGGGCAACATCAAGAAAGCGCATCCGGGCGCACCGGTGATCGCGATCTCCGGCCAATTCCGCTACGGGCTGTCGGCGAGGGGCGCCACCGCAGAGTGTCTCGGGGTACAGCAGGTTATCGCGAAACCCCTGATCCGCGGGGATCTGCTGGAGGCGGTGCAGGGGATCATAGGCATGCCAGAGTAGAGGCTATGCGGCAAGCGCCCACAGCAAGCGGCGATATTCCACTGGATACCAGCTCGACCCGTGTCAGCAGGCTTCGCATTGGCGTGGTTGTATTTGGAACTCTCGTCATTCTGGCTTTCGCCGTTTCATCCGCGTATGACGCCTGGGTCTCATATCGCTATTCTCGTGCGGCCACCGAACGCGAGATTGGCAATGTGGCAAACGCGCTCGCCGAGCAGACCGCCTGGATACTGCGCGGCGTCGATCTCTTGTTGCTCGACACCGCGCGATGGTACAGCAGCGATGCCCGCGAGATTCCGGTCGAGCGGCTCGATGGCGCTCTTGCGATCCGCACCGCCGCAGTGCAGCAGGTCCGCCAGGTCACGATCGTTGACTCGCAGGGCAATTCGCTTTATCGGTCGCGTCGACTCCCGGCGCCGAATTTCAACGTGTCAGATCGCTCGTACTTCATCGCTCAGAGGGACGGCAGCGCGCAGGGAATGTTCATGAGTGAACCGCTGGTGACCCGTTCCGAAGGGCGTGCCGGTGTTATCTTTTCGCGCCGGCTCGATGACGAGAACGGCCGCTTCGCAGGCATCGTCACGGCAGTCGTCGATCTTGAGGAACTCAATCGATTCTATCGAGCCGTCAATGTCGGCGTCGGCGGCGCGATCCAGCTGATCCGCGATGACGGAACTCTGCTGGTGCGAAATCCGCCGACGCCGGATGCCCTTGGCAAAGAATTTCCGGGCCTTACTGCTGCCGGCCGGATCCCGGCAGCGCGGCTGGTCAATCCGATCGATGGACACACGGACTTTATTGCGGTTGCCCCCGTGGGGAGTACCCGCTTGAGTGTTGCTGTAACGCGCGAATCAGCGGCTGCGTTTCAAGCGTGGCGCAGCGAGACGATCCGCGTCGCGGCGCGGACGCTCGTTCTCGCATTCCTCGGGGCGCTTACCATCGCAGCGTTGTTGAGCCAACTGCGCCGGGTTGCTTCCGGCGAGCGAGCGCTGCGCGAAAGCGAGGAGCGTTACGCGCTCGCCATGCAGGGGGCGAATGAGGGGCATTGGGACTGGGACGTTCGGGCCGACCGCCTGTTCCTCTCGCCTAAGATGAAGATGCTGGGTGGCCAGCCCGCCAATAGCGAGATCTTCTCTCGCGCCTCTTGGATGGCCAAAATCGTCATTCACCCCGACGATTCGCCGCGGTTCGAGGCGGCGTTGAGAGATCATTTCGGAGGACTCAACCCGCGCTTCGAATGCGAATATCGCGTCCGCCATCCCGACGGCGACTGGCATTGGTTGCTGGCGCGCGGGCGCTGCCTGGTCGACCGGGAGGGCAAACCGCAGAGATTCGTCGGCTCGGCGATTGATATAACCGCCCAGAAGCAGGCTCAGGTCGTCAAGGAACAGCTGGAAACTCAATTGAGGCAATCGCAAAAGATGGAGGCGATCGGCACGCTCGCCGGCGGGATTGCACACGATTTCAATAACATCCTTGGGGCAATTCTCGGGTACGGCGAGCTTGCGCTTCAGCATTGCGCCGCGAGCGAGTTGCGGCGCTACCTCGACAACATCATGCATGCGACCGAGCGCGCCAAGCTTTTGGTGGAACGCATTCTAGGATTCAGCCGCAGCGGGCTCGGCGATCGCGTACCGGTGAACGTCGAATCAGTCGTTACCGAGGCCCTCGAACTGCTCCAGGCGTCTCTACCCACGGCCATCCGCCTCCAGAGTAGGATCGACGCAGGCAATGCGGCAGTGATCGGGGATGCAACCTATCTGCACCAGGTAGCCATGAATCTTTGCACAAATGCCATGCAAGCAATGGAACTCGGCGGCGTACTCAGCGTCGTTCTCGAGCGTGCTCAAGTCAGCGATCCGCAAACTTTGTCGCGCGGTTCGCTCGCCCCCGGACCCTATGTGCGGCTCATCGTCAGCGATACTGGCACGGGAATTCCCCCGGCCGTTCTCGAACGCATGTTCGATCCTTTTTTCACGACCAAGGACGTCGGGGAAGGCACGGGTCTGGGACTGTCCCTGGTTCATGGCATCGTCACAGACCTCGGGGGCGCGATCGACGTCGCAACCACGGCGGGCGCTGGAACCCGGTTCGAGATTTGGCTGCCCGTTGCAGGTGAAACCGCTATTGCGCCTGTCGAGGCCTCGAGAACACTGCCTCGGGGTAGCGGCGAAACCGTGATGATCGTGGATGATGAGCGTCCGCTCGTTGCGCTCGCCGAGGAAATCATTGCCGATCTCGGCTACGAACCGGTCGGATTCGACTGCAGCAGCTCGGCGCTGGAGGCATTTCGAGCCGCGCCAGATCGATTCGATCTCCTGCTTACAGATGAATCAATGCCGGACCTGGTTGGCACTGAACTCGCGCAGAAAATCCGGCGACTTCGCCCCAATATTCCGATTATCCTAATGACTGGATACGAGGGTACACAACTCGCAAATCGTGCGGAGGCCATCGGCTTGAGCGAAGTGTTGCGCAAACCATTGCACCGGCGCGATTTGGCCGACTCGCTTGCGCGCGTCTTGCGAGCCGTTGATTGACGGCTAGGAGGCAGTTCTTATGTCGGAGATGATGAGCCCGCACATTTTAGTCATCGACGATGACGCGCAGATCCGCGCACTCTTGAAGGAGTACCTAGCGGAGAATGGGTTGCGTGTCAGCGTCGCATCGACCGGCGAGGAGATGTCCAAGGTTCTCGGCGAGGAGGCGGTCGATCTCGTGGTTCTGGATTTACGATTGGCCGGCGAGGACGGATTGGCGATCGCCCGTTCGCTTCGGGACCAGTCATCGATCCCGATAGTCATGCTCACCGGTGTGCGCGACGAGGCCGACCGGGTGATGGGATTGGAACTGGGAGCCGATGACTACGTCACCAAACCATTCAGTCCCCGAGAGCTGTTGGCGCGCATTCGCACCGTGTTGCGGCGGACCAAGAGCGCGGTTCCAGCGTCGGCGCGACAACGCGACATTCGTGCGTACCGGTTCGGGGCTTTCGAACTCAATCTGCGCACTCGGCGGCTCAAGCAGCTAGCGGGCGGACAAATTGTATTGACCAACGGCGAGTTCAACCTGCTCGCCGCTTTGCTGTCGGCCCCGGAGCGAATTCTCACTCGGGATCAGCTGCTGGAGGCGAGCCGGGTGTACGACAACGAAGTCTATGACCGCGCTATCGACATCCAAGTGCTGCGATTGCGCCGAAAGATTGAGCCAGATCCTTCGCAACCCAAGTTCATCGTCACTGAGCGCGGCGCGGGCTACATGTTCTGTGCCCCGGTTGAGGTCGTGTACTGATCCGCTGCCCGCATATTTCAAATGACATGCGCGACGAGGCTCCTCGTTGCAGGAGTAGCGGCCGAGCAACACGCGGTCAACCAGCCGCGAGCAGATTGCTCTGGTCAATAGGCTCTGATCGAGGAAGACTTCGATGAATACCCTTCGCATGTTTGTATTCGCGGTGGCCGTCTTGAGCACGGCATTCCTCTTGCGCGTAATCGCCGACGCCCTTTGTCCCGAGCAACCGATCCCCACCGCGAAGGCGGCTCACGGCGCGGCTGTCTTGGCGCGCCCGCAGCCGGCAGCGGATCGGTATTCCCCCTGACTGGATCCTGGGCGACGCTGGGGAGCACGCAGTTCCGTGCACTCCTCACTCTGTTTCACACGTAACCGAGGCGACGGATTTTGCAACGCGCATCACATCCGCGGCATGCATAGTCTGTCCAACCGTTCAATCAGGAGATTCCATCCATGTCAGCATCAATTCAGCTCCAGATACCGGCGGCGCAAGCCGACTTCGTGCAGATCCCCAAGACCCAGCTGAAGGTGTCGCGGATGGCGCTCGGCACATGGGCGATGGGCGGCTGGATGTGGGGTGGAACCGACCAACGCGAGGCGATCGCCACCATTCATGCCGCCCTGCATCAAGGCATCAATCTAATCGATACAGCGCCGGTGTACGGCTTCGGCGCGTCCGAAGAAATCGTCGGCGCCGCCCTTGACGGCGTGCGCGCTCAGACCGTCATTTCCACCAAGACTGGACTCGAATGGCGCGATGGCAAGATCTATCGGAATGCGAGCCGCGCCCACATCATGCGAGAGATCGATGATTCGTTGCGCCGTCTGCGCACCGATTACATCGACATCTATCATGTTCATTGGCCCGATCCTCTTGTGCCGGTGGAGGAAACCGCCGAGGCGATGCGATCGCTTTACGAACAAGGCAAGATCCGCGCCATCGGCGTCAGCAATTTTTCGGTGGCCCAGATGGAGCGCTTCCGGCAGGTCGCCCCTCTGCACGTCCTGCAGTCGCCGTACAACCTGTTCGAACGCGGCATTGACGCAGAGATTCTCCCCTACTGTCAGGCCAACGGCATCTCGACGCTGGGCTACGGCGCACTCTGCCGCGGCCTATTGAGCGGGAGAATGAGAGCGGACACTATTTTTCAGGGTGATGATTTGCGCGGTGTGGATCCAAAGTTCCAACCGCCACGCTTTGCCCAGTATCTGGAGGCCGTGCGGCAGCTCGATGAACTCGCGCAGCGCCGCTTTCACCGCCGCGTGATCCAACTGGCGGTGCGTTGGATGCTGGACCAGGGCATTAGCGCTGCGCTCTGGGGTGGGCGGCACCCGAATCAACTCGAGCCGGCGCTTGATGTCGCGGGCTGGTCGCTCAATGCCGCTGATCGCTCGCTGATCGAGCGCCTCGTGAACATCGCGGTCACCGATCCCGTCGGTCCCGAATTCATGGCGCCTTTGCAACGCGATTAATTATCAACAGATACGGAGCGACGAATGAAAATCGGATTTATCGGACTGGGACACATGGGAACGGCAATGGCGGCCAATCTCGTCAAAGCTGGACACGACGTCACCGTATTCAACCGCAGTCCCGGTAAGAGCGGTTCGCTCATCGAGCTCGGTGCGCAGGAGGCGGCCGAGCTTGCCGAAGCGTGCGACGGGGAAGCGGTTATCACGATGCTGGCGAATGATGATGCCTTGTCCGACATCACCTTTGGCGAAGGCGGAATCGTCGCTCATCTGCGCAAGGGCGCGATCCATCTCTCGATGAGCACGATCAGCGTCGCGCTTTCCGAGCGCTTGACGCAGGCGCACGCGCATGCTGGACAGCGCTACGTGGCCGCACCCGTATTTGGGCGACCCGACATGGCGGCGGCGGCCAAGCTATTTGTTGTCGCCGCGGGCGACCCGGCCGCCGTCGATGCCTGCAAACCCCTGTTCGATGCACTGGGACAGAAAACATCGACGATCGGTGTGGAACCGTCAGCGGCCAATCTCGTCAAGCTTACCGCCAACTTCCTGCAGGCTTCCGTCATCGAGTCGTTGGGCGAGGCCATCGCACTCGTCGGCAAAGCCGGCATCGATCGGCGCGCCTACGTGAACCTGCTCACATCCACGATTTTCACGTCGCCCGCTTATACGATCTTTGGCCCCCTCATCGCCGCTGGCACCTTTGGGCCCGCGGCCTTCGCCGCACCGCTGGGATTCAAAGATATTCGCCTGACTTTGGCCGAAGCCGAAACTCTGCGTGTGCCCATGCCGCTGGCAAGCTTGTTGCATGACCGTTTTGTGCGGCTCTTCGCCCAGGGCGGGGAGAATCTGGATTGGTCTGCCATCGGTGGTCTGGCGACCCAGGATGCCGGTCAGCAAACTCGCGTGACGTCATCGATGTCGACTGCAATATAGCAGCCGTCCTGCCGTTTCCGGTGCGCCAATGCTCGCTCTAGTCCGTATTGCACTCAATCGGCCCTATACGTTCGTCGTCGCGGCGTTGCTCATTTTTCTCATCGGCTCGCTCGCAGCAATGCGCACACCGGTCGATATTTTTCCGAGCATCAACATTCCCATCATTGGCGTGGCCTTTCAATATCAGGGCTTACCGCCCGACCAGATGGCGGGACGCGTGATTACCCCTTTCGAACGTGCGCTGACCACGACGGTCAATGACATCGAGCACATTGAAGCCAATAACTACACCACTTTCGGCATAGTCAAGATCTTCTTCCACCCCACCGCCAACATCGCCACCGCCAACGCGCAGGTCACCGCGATCGCGCAGACCTTGCTCAAGCAAATGCCGCCCGGTACGACGCCGCCGTTGATCATCAATTACAGCGCCTCGACGGTGCCCATCATTCAGCTCGCGCTTTCGGGCAAAGGCTTAACGGAGCAGAATCTTGCAGACCTGGGCATTAATTTCGTGCGTCCCCGCCTGGTCACGGTGCAGGGGGCGGGCATCCCCTGGCCTTTCGGCGGCAAATCGCCGCAGGTGATGTTCGACCTCGATACCGCTGCGATGCTATCCCGCGGTTTGACGGGCCTGGATGTCGCCAATGCGCTCGCCGCGCAGAACCTCATCACCCCGGTCGGTACGGAAAAAATCGGCAATTATGAATACACCGTCAACCTCAACAGTGCGCTCTCGAAAATCTCAGATCTGGGGGATCTGCCCATCAAGAGTGTGGGAGGCGCAATGGTCTACATGCACGACGTGGCGCAGGTGCACAACGGCAGCGCAGTGCAGACCAATATTGTCCATGTCGACGGCAACCGATCGGTGCTGATCAGCGTCTTCAAGAACGGCACTACCTCGACACTCGATATCGTCAGCGGCATCAAGAAGATGCTGCAAGTGATCAAGCCTTCTCTCCCGGACGCGCTCCAGATCAAGCCTATCGGCGATCAGTCCGTGTTCGTGCGCGCCTCGATCCAGGGTGTAATCCGCGAGGGCGTGATCGCCGCTGCTCTGACGAGCTTGATGATTCTGCTGTTCCTCGGCAGCTGGCGCTCGACCTTGATCGTGACGACATCGATTCCGCTCGCGGTTTTGGGCGCAATCGGCACGTTATCGGCGATCGGCGAGACGCTGAACATCATGACTTTGGGAGGGCTCGCCCTCGCGGTAGGCATACTCGTGGATGAGGCGACGGTAACGATCGAGAGCATCAACTACCATCTCGAACAAGGAAAGGAGGTGGAAACCGCCATCATCGACGGCGCCTCCCAGATCGTCATTCCGGCCTTTGTATCCTTGCTTTGCATCTGCATCGTATTCATTCCCATGTTCTTCCTGAGCGGCGTGGCTCGCTTTCTATTCGTGCCGATGGCGGAGAGTGTGATCTTTGCAATGATCTTTTCGTTCTTGCTGTCGCGTACACTGGTGCCGACGATGGCGAAATACCTGCTACGGATGCACGTGGCGCGTATCGCCGCCGCTGGTGTCGAACCGCCGCCATCCAAGAATCGGCTGGTGCGCTTGCAGCGCGGCTTCGAAGCGCGTTTTACGCAAATGCGCGCCGGGTATCACGGTCTGCTGGCCCTCGCCATCGAGCATCGGAGACTGTTCGTCACAGGGTTTGTGAGCTTCATCGCGGTGTCGTTCTTGCTGGCGCCATTTCTGGGGCGCAATTTCTTTCCGCAGGTCGACGGCGGCCAGATCCTACTACATGTGCGGGCGCCGATCGGCACGCGCGTCGAGGAAACCGCCGCGCGTTTCGCGGACGTGGAGCGGGCGATTCGTAAGTTGATTCCACCGGCCGAGGTGAGCGCGGTCGCCGACAATATCGGCACTTATCTGTCGTCGATTAATACCATTTACAACAACACCGGTACGATCGGCGAGTCGGACGGCGACATCCAAATCTCGCTCAACCCGGGGCATGCGCCGACCGCCGACTACGTCAGCCGTCTGCGTCAGGAGCTGCCGCGCCGTTTCCCGGGCATGAGCTTTTCGTTTCTGCCCGCCGACATTGTCAGCCAGATCCTTAATTTCGGCGCACCCGCGCCGATTGATCTGCAGGTTCGCGGCAACGATCTTCGCGCGGACTATTCTTTTGCCAATAGGCTCCTGGCACAAATCCGCCATATCCCCGGCATCGCGGATGCTCGCATCCAACAGTCGGCCGGTGTGCCGACACTTGACGTCAATCTCGACCGCAGCCGGGCACAATACACCGGGGTGACCGCGGCCGACGTGACCAACAGCCTGGTCGTCAACCTGGCGAGTTCCACTCAGGTGGCGCCCACTTACTGGCTCAACGAGACAAATGGAGTCACGTATCCGATCGCGCTGCAGACGCCGCAATACCAGATCGATACACTCCCTGCCCTGCAGAACTTGCCGATCAATGCCACCGGTGCGCCATCCACGGTGCTGGGTGGCATCGCCGATATTCGCCGCACGCAAAGTTCCGCGGTGGTCTCCCAGTACGACATCTCCCCGATGGTGGAGATCTACGCGACCACTCAGGGGCGAGATCTAGGCGCGGTCTCCGCCGATATCCAGAAGATCATGGCCCAGAACGACAAGGACAAGCCGAAGGGCTCGATCATCGCCCTGGTCGGCCAGACGGCGACCATGAACAGCGCCTACTCCGGCCTGCTGTTCGGCCTCTTAGGCGCCATCGTGCTGGTCTACTTTGTGGTTGTGATCAACTTCCAGTCCTGGACCGACCCCTTCGTCATCATCACCGCTTTGCCGGCAGCAATCGCCGGTATTGTCTGGATGCTGTTCGCCACCCATACCACGCTGTCGGTGCCGGCACTTACCGGCGCAATCATGTGCATGGGCGTGGCGACTGCCAACAGCGTGTTGGTGATCAGTTTCGCACGCGAGAAGCTCAACGAAATCGGCGATGCGACCCAGGCCGCGCTAGAGGCGGGATTCGTGCGTCTGCGCCCGGTTCTGATGACGGCCCTCGCCATGGTGATCGGCATGCTGCCCATGGCGCTCGGCCTGGGCGAGGGCGGAGAGCAGAATGCACCGCTCGGCCGCGCCGTAATCGGAGGATTGATCTTCGCCACTGTCTCAACACTGTTCTTCGTCCCTGTGATGTTCAGCATCATTCATCGGCGCCGCGCCTCAGAGCCGGCGCCGAAAGCTAACTTCGGAGCAGCCCATGCCCCCGCCTGATCAAAAGCCGAGCCGTCCCGTTTCGCGTAAAATTGCCTTGGTCGGCGGCGCATTCGCACTCCTTGCCATCGCTGTTGTTGCCTACGGCCTCGGCACCCGTCAGGCGCAAAACACGCGCCTTCACGATATGACCGAAGCGCAAGCCGCGCCCGTGGTGGCGTTTGTCACGCCCACCAGCGTAAGCAATCAGGCCTCTCTGGATTTGCCCGGGCGCCTGCAGGCCTACATCCAGGCGCCCATCTACGCTCGCGTCCCAGGCTATCTGAAGAGCTGGAGGCACGACATCGGCGCCAGGGTGAAAGCCGGCGATGTGCTCGCGGAAATCAATACACCCGATCTCGACCAGCAGCTTAGTCAGGCGCGCGCCGATTTGAGCGTCGCCCAGGCCAATGCCAAGCTCGCGCAGATCACCGCGGAGCGTTGGCAGTCGTTGGCGAACACGGACGCGGTGGCCAAGCAAGATGTGGATACGCGCACATTCACGTGGAATGCCAATATTGCCCAGGTCAAGGCAGCGCAGGCCAACGTCGATCGCCTGGTCGCGGAGGAAGGTTTTAAGCGGCTGATCGCGCCATTCGACGGCATCGTCACTGCGCGCGAAACCGACATCGGTGCGCTGATCAACGTGGGAGCGGCCGGCGGCGCCGAGCTGTTCGTCGTCTCCGAGACCGGGAAGCTCCGCGTCTATGTGAACGTGCCGCAGAACTACGTGCCCAGTGTGCCGCCGGGGACCAAGGCCACGATCAGCGTGCCCGAGCATCCTGGAAAGACTTATAGCGGGACGGTCGAGGCCTCGTCCCAAGCGGTCAACCCGAGCACCGGCACGACCCTGATGCAGCTCATCGTCGACAATGCCTCCGCTGAGTTGATGCCGGGAGACTATGCAAGCATCCGACTGCAAATGTCGGCCTCCATGCATATGCTTAGCGTGCCCTCGAGCGCGCTGATTTTTGATGCCAAGGGGCTTTCCGTCGCCACCGTTGAGAGCGGGAACCGCGTGTTGCTCAAGCCGGTGTCGATAGGGCGCGATCTGGGTACGGTCGTTGAACTCGCCTCTGGCCTCGCACCGACTGACCGCGTGATCGAAAACCCCCCCGATGGAATCGACAATGGCACCCTCGTCCGTTTTGCCGACACGGCGCCGAACCCAAATGCAACGGGCTAATCGCGCGCTCTGGTTTTGTGCGGGCCTGACGCTGCTGCTCAGCGCCTGTTCGCTCGCGCCGCCGCTGAAGACTCCAGTCATTCCAGCTGCGGATGCGTATAAGGAAATCGGTCCGTGGACCCAGGCCCAACCGGCGGATCGCCTGCCGCGTGACAATTGGTGGGCGCTTTATGGCAACCCAGAGCTCACCGAGCTTGAGCAAAGGTTGATTGCCGGAAACCCGACTCTCGCCGCAGCCCTGGCGAACTACGCGCAAGCCCGGGCGCTCGCCGATCAGGCGCGAGCGGGGCTCTTTCCCTCGCTTGGCTTGAGCGCCGACGTCGAGCGCAATCGCGAATCCATCAACGCGCCGCTCAGGGGTCTCTCGACACCTACCTACTACAACGCCAACACCCTGGGCGGCAGCGTCAGCTATGAACTCGATTTATGGGGACAGATTCGCAACGAGGTTGCCGCGGGAGAAGCCAACGCCGCCGCATCGGCCGCGGACCTCGAGAACGCGCGCCTTTCGCTGATTGCGCAGCTGGTGGAAGATTACATTCAACTGCGCAGCCTCGACCGCGACAGCGCGATCCTCGATGCGACGGTGAAAGCCTATGCGCGTGCACTTGTGCTCACCGAGCAGCGCCACGATGCCGGCATCGCACCGGGCTTGGACGTCGCGCAGGCGCAGACCCAGCTCAATGCCGCACGCTCGTCGTCGGCGCAGACCCTCGCTCAGCGCGCCCTGATGGAACACGCCATCGCGGCGCTGCTCGGCGTGTCTGCCTCGACGTTCACTCTCAAGCCGGAGTTGGTCGACATTCAGCTTCCAAAGATTCCGAGCGGCGTCCCGACCACGTTGCTCGAGCGGCGTCCGGATATCGCGGCCGCCCAACGGCGCATGATCGCGACCAATGCCAACATCGGCGTCGCACGTGCGGCCTACTTCCCCACGCTCACGCTCGGCGCTCAGGCCGGATTCCAGAGCACCGGCTTTGCAAACTGGCTGAGCGCGCCAAGTTCGTTCTGGGCTATCGGGCCAAATGCTTTACTCAGCGTGTTTGACGGCGGCCTGCGTCGCGCGCAAGTGGCTCAAACGCGCGCTGAATTCGACGCATCCGCCGCGAATTACCGCGGTATCGTCGTCAGCGCGTTTCAGCAGGTCGAGGACAGTCTCGCCACACTGAATCACTATCACGACGCTTCGATCGACGAGAAGGCCGCGGTCGATGCAGCACAGCGCAGCCTCGACTTCTCCATGGCGCTCTACAAGCAGGGTGCGGCCGACTACCTCACCGTGGTCACCTCGCAGACTGCTTTGCTGCAGACTCAGCTGGAAGCGCTCAACCTCGATACCCTGCAGCTCACCGCCAGCGTGGATCTCATCCGGGCGCTCGGTGGCGGCTGGGAGGATTCCGCCCGCGGATCGTGACTTCGCCGTTGGGAGAGTCGTGCTCACCAACGACCTGCAGAGCCAATCCGATTGATGGACGTTGCCGGCGAGGCCGAAAGTCTTGCCGCCGCACTGAATCACTCCGCATTCAATGTGGCAAATGCCCTCGGTCCTTGGCTCGGCGTCAAGGCAGTCGCTGCGGACTTCGGCCTCACATCCACGGGGTATGTGGGGCGCGCGCTTGCCGTCGGCGGGCTCGCCGTGTGGGGAATTTCGCGATCGAGGTCGGCACAGGCGGTGTTGTCTTGTGCATTGCAGCGCTGCTGACGATAGATCCATCAAAGGTGCGTGACTCGGCCAGGGTTGGCCAAACTGCACCGGCTTTGGTAATTTTACGCCGCAAGATCACTTCCCCTTCTAACCGCCGCGGTGATTCTATGAGCTATTTGTATCGCGACGATGCGCCCGTGGATTTCAACCTCTTTCGACGGAAGATTCTGATTGGAGGGGGTCTCGTGCTTGGAGGCTTGGCCACAGCGCCGATTGTTCCGACAGTTGCCGCTAACACCTCGGCAAGTGACTTCCCGAACCAATTCATGGAGCTATCCTCCCTGCTGATCGCGCATCGGTTGAATCACGACGTGGGCTTAAGGTTGGCGGCCGCGCTTCGAATGAAGGACACCGCATTCCCAGCGCATGTCAGCGGGTTGATTGAGATCGCGAAAAATAAGAACGCAAAGATAGTTGAAGATTTCTTCGCGGATGTTCCCGGCGGTCCGCTGAGAGATACCGCTCTGCTCATCATTTCCGCATGGTACCTGGGTGTGATTGTCGATGAGCCGGGCGCCGAGGTATTTGCTTACGAACTCGCTCTCATGTATCAGCCGACCCGCGATGTGATGACGATTCCGACTTACGCCATCTCGGGACCCAATGGATGGACGTCGGAGGGACGTCCGCTAGCCAATATGCCGGACTTCTAGGCCAATTGACCTGAGCGCCCCAATGGCAACCGAGACCAATGCCGACGTAGTGATAGTGGGTACGGGCATCGTGGGATGCCTAATTGCGCAGCAGATGCTCGATTCGGGCTTGTCCGTCTTGATGCTGGAAGCGGGCCCGAGAGTCGATCGCTGGCGCATCGTCGAGAATTTTCGCAACCTGCCGCCCGGCCTGCGGCTGCATTTCGATGCGCCCTATCCGCCAAAACCCTGGGCGCCGCACATGGAATCGTACAGCGATGCCGCCGCCGCCGAGTATCTGCAATTGGAAGGACCTAATGCGCGCGCCTATCGCCAGGGATACGTGCGATACGCTGGTGGCGCTACCCGGCACTGGGCCGGCATCTGCTGGCGTCTGACGCCTGAGGACATGCGCCTGAAATCCTTGTATGGAGTCGCGCGTGATTGGGATCTCGACTACAGCGCTCTGGAGCCCTACTACACGCGCGCCGAGTATGCGATTGGCGTCTGCGGTCCCTCCGACCCGGCTCTGCAGTGGCCGCCAATACGATCGAAACGTTATCCAATGGGACCATTGCCTTTCGGTCCCGGAGAGCAGCGTTTTACCGACGCTGCCGCGCGGCTCGGGCTGAAGAATGTCCCTGCCGCGCAAGCGCGCAACAGCCGTATTGCCTATGACGGACGGCCGCCTTGCTGCGGCAACAATAACTGCATCCCCGTCTGCCCGATTGCCGCCAAGTACGATGCGGCCACGGCGTTGCCGAAAATCGAAGCCAAAGGTGGCCGCATCCTTGCGAACGCCGTGGCATACCGGGTCGAGACGGGGCAGAAGAATGCGATCGAGGCCGTGCATTACTTCGACTCTGACAAGCATTCGCATCGAGTTATCGGCAAGATTTTTGTGCTTGCCTGCAACGGCATTGAGACGCCGAAGCTGCTGCTGCTGTCGAAAGATGAGCGCAACCCGAAAGGCGTGGCCAATAGTTCAGATCAGGTTGGCCGCAACATGATGGATCAGCCCAAACTCGTGGCCGAACTTATCCTTGCCGAGCCGATGTGGACCGGCGTTGGCCCGGTTCAGGGCAGCAGCATCATGCAGACTTCTCAAGGCGAATTCCGAAGCAAACATGGCGGCGCGCTGTTTCGCTTCAACAACTTGGCGCGCGGCGCCTTCGGCGGAGTCGCCGCGGTACGCCAGGGACTCGTCGGTAAGGCACTCGATGCGGAAATTCGCCGTCTATCCGCATGCACGGCGGAACTCACCATCGAGCACGAACTGATTCCGGACCCCAATAATCGTCTCACTTTGTCGAACAAGAAGGACTGGTTGGGCATCAATAAGCCCAATATCTATTACGACGTGGGCGACTATGTGCGCCGTAGCGCGAAGGAATACTCTGTGCCGCTCGTGCGCAAGCTCGCCGCCGAGTTGGGCGCTACGGATGTGCAGGTGTCGACGGAATTCACCAACAGCGATCACATCATGGGCGGGACAATCATGGGCGCCGATTCGGCCGCCTCGGTCGTTGATATCGACTGCCGCGCACACGATCACCACAATCTGTTCCTTCCCGGCGGCGGTGCAATGACGACCGGCGGCTGCGGCAACAGCACGCTGACGATGGCCGCCCTGGCTCTGAAGGCCGCCGATGCCATCGCCACACAGATGAAGAGCAGTTAACGTGCCGAAACTACGGCGCGTTTTGTGCTGTCTGCTGATCGCTGTCGCCAGCAACACGTGGTCAGCGCATTCGCACGCTGGCGAGCCCGATCAACTTATCCAACGCGGCGAATATCTGGCCAAGGCTGCAGACTGCGGCGCTTGTCACACCGCACCGGGCGGCAAACCCTTTGCCGGCGGTCTTGCGATCAGCTCGCCCGTGGGAACCATCTATTCGACCAACATCACGCCCTCGGTGAACTACGGTCTCGGCCGCTATACCGAAGAGCAGTTCGCGCGGGCACTGCGCCGTGGAATTCGCTCGGATGGCGCGAATCTGTACCCGGCGATGCCATACACATCGTATTCGATCTTCACCGATGCCGACGTGCAAGCACTCTACAGTTATTTCATGCACGCAGTGGTGGCCGTCGACGCCGCGGGCCCGTCTACCGATCTACCATTTCCGATGAACATCCGCGCCTCGATGATGGGGTGGAATCTGTTGTTTCTGAACAAGAAGCCTTTTGAATCCGATCCACAGCAATCGGAAGCCCGGAACCGCGGTCGTTATTTGGTTGAAGGCGCTACACATTGCAGTGCCTGCCACACCCCGCGCGGTTTTCTCATGCAAGAACAGAGCAATCAAGCGTTCGCTGGCGGCCAGGTCGGAGCGTGGTATGCACCGAATATCACCTCCGACATTGACAGCGGCATTGGCAGCTGGAACCAGGATGAACTGGTCAAGTTTCTGCGGGGCGGTGACGCACTAGGCAAGGCGCAGGCCGCGGGCAGCATGGGCGAAGCCGTTGAGCACAGTTTTCAGTACCTAACGGATGCGGATTTGAATGCGATCGCGACATTTGTGCGCACAGTCCCCGCTATCCACGACCCCGCCGATCAAAGTTCGCGTTTCACTTTCGGTACAGCATCCTCCGACCTTGGCGTATTGCGCGGCAGGACCGGCATTCGAAACGATAGCGGCGATCCCACTGGCGGCGAGCTATTTCAGGCCAATTGCGCCTCCTGCCATGCGCCTTTCGGTCAAGGCAGCAAAGATGGCTACTATCCGAGCCTGTTCAGCAACTCGGCCCTCGGCTCAAGAAACCCAAACAACCTGATCGCAGCGATTTTAAACGGCGTCAACCGCACCACCTCCAAGAGCCAAGCTTACATGCCCGGCTTTGCTGGAGGTCCCCATGACCTCGCCGCGCTGTCAGATCAGGAAGTTGTTCTCTTGGGAAATTATCTACTCGAGCGTTATGGCCATCCCGGCATCAGCGTTACCGCGAAGCAAGTCGCCGAAGTGCGCCGCGGGGGTCCATCATCCTCCCTTGTTACGTTGGCTCGACTGGGCGTTGCCTCGGCAGTGGGTGCCGCGGCGTTGATTGTCGCTCTCATCGTCATGAGAGCGAGAAAGCGGAACATACGAATCGCTTAAGTGGCAAGGCAACAACTGCGGAGGCATTCAATGAGCGATGTGCGCACCGAAACCGATAGTCTGGGCGAGGTCAGCGTACCCGCCGACAAACTCTGGGGAGCGCAGACTCAACGTTCACTTGAACATTTCAGCATCGGCAAAGACTTGATTCCGCGAGAAATGATCACCGCCTACGCGATCTTGAAAAAGGCGGCAGCCAACGCAAACCACGCCGGCAAGCGACTGGACGATCATGTCCACGGCCTGATCGTGCAAGCCTGCGACGAGATTCTGGCAGGCCAGCATCACGACATGTTTCCCTTGCATGTGTGGATGACCGGCAGCGGCACCCAGTTCAACATGAACGTCAATGAGGTCATCTCCAATCGCTGCTGTCAACTGGCCGGAACGCCGCTCGGCGCGAAGACTCCGGTGCATCCGAACGATCACGTCAACATGTCGCAGTCCTCGAACGACTCTTTTCCGTCGGCGATGTACATTGCGGCAGCGGTGAATGTCGTGCATCGGCTGATCCCAGCCGTGAAGGCGCTGCATGATGCAATCGCAGCGAAAGCCGCTGAATGGGATGATGTCATAAAAATCGGTCGTACCCATATGCAGGACGCAACGCCGATTACGCTCGGGCAGGAATGGTCCGGATACGCCGGCATGCTCGCTGACAATCTCAAACGCATGGCCGCCGCTCTACAGGACGTCTATTCTCTGGCGCTCGGCGGCACTGCGGTGGGTACCGGAATCAACGCGGCTCCTGGATTCGCCGATGCAGCGGCGGCCGAAATCGCCAGCATTTCCGGGCTTCCCTTTGTCAGTGCGCAGAACAAGTTCGCCGTGCAGGGCGCACACGATGCTCTGGTGCAGCTTTCGGGCACGCTCCGCACGCTGGCCGTATCGCTGTACAAGATCGGCAATGACATCCGGCTGATGTCCTGCGGTCCGCGCGCCGGGTTCGCCGAGTTGATCATTCCCGAGAACGAGCCGGGCTCGTCGATCATGCCCGGTAAAGTCAATCCGACCCAAGCCGAGGCATTGACGATGATTGCCGTGCAGGTGATGGCGAACGATGTTGCCGTCGGCTACGGCGGCGCTGGCGGCTACCTCGAGATGAATGTCTACAAGCCGCTGATGATATTCAACCTCACTCATTCCATCACGATCATGACCGACGGCTGCACGAATTTCCGCAGATTTTTGATTGAGGGCACAAAACCGAACCTCAAGAGGATTCAGGAATACGTTGACCGTTCGCTGATGCTGGTGACCGCGCTCGCGCCAGTGATCGGCTACGACAAGGCCTCAATGATCGCGCATCACGCGATGGATCACGACCTCACGCTGAAGGCGGCCGCGCTTCAACTCGGCTTTGTCACCGAGGCGGAGTTTGATCGTGTCGTTGACCCGGCCAAGATGGTGAGGCCCTACGTCGCCAGCGGGCATTAGAATCGCCGTGAGTTCTGCAGACAACCTGGATCTGCTCTCGGCGAGCGCCAAGCTCCTATTCCAGAATGGCCAGACGACTGAAAGGACGGTGGTGGCGGCGGAGCGGATCGGCGCGGTGCTCGGATATCAACCTATGCTCTTTCCGTACTCGTTCCTGGCCCGCATCTTCTCAATGGCGCAATAGATCTGATTCGCGGGCGGCTATCGTTGGGCAGCGCACGAATCGGATACGCGCTGCTGATCATCCTGGCTATCAGCTCGGGATTGCTCATTGGGCTTTCGCTCGGCGGCGTCAGCTTACCGGCCTCCGGCACCGCAATGCAGGTGCCCTTCGGCTACGACCTCATAGCCGCGGGCGTCGCAGTTGGAGCTTATGGCACTTTTTTTGCCATGCCGTGGCGCACGTTGCCGGTACCAATCCTGATCGGGGCGATTGCGCACGGCACCCGTTGGGCAGTTATCTCCCTGGGTGGCTGCAGCGTCCAAATCGGTGCGCTCGTCGCCTGTTCAATAGTCGGTATCGTTGCCACGCCGATTGCCGACCGTATGCGGCTACCGTTCGCAGCGTTCGGTTTCGCTTCCGTGGTGTCGCTGATTCCCGGCGTGTTCTTGTTCCGCATGGCCGGAGGGCTCGTCGAACTGATCGAACAGGGGGAGAAAGCGTCTCCGGAATTGCTTCTGAGCACCGTCGCGGACGGCACGACCGCCGCGCTAATTTTCGTCGCCATGACTTTCGGCTTGATTGCGCCGAAGCTGCTGATCGAACACTTCTTCCCAAGGACCGAGGAAAAGATAGGACGATGATCGCCCACTCACTAAAACGCAAGTGCGGTACGCTAGTACCAAAATGCATGTCCTCATAAGCATTGTCTCTCGGTCTCGATGCTTCAGCCGTATATGCAGATGACAGAAGGTTAGTTCCGAGGTGCTTATTCCTACGCTACCTTGCGCTGCCTGCTAAAACTCGCAGGTGCATTAGGCTGGAAAATGATGATGAATTACGGGTTTGGGATGGCAGCACCGCGATCATTTGTTCGATTCGTTCTGGCGCTGGCGGTACTCGTGTGCGCCACGGCGTCGGGGCCGGCGCGCGCACAACAAAAGACCGGACCTGGGATCACCGGCGATGACAGCCTGACATGGCGCGGCATTACTGTATACGGCGTCGTCGACATCGGCCTGCAATATGATACGCATAGTGCGCCGTTCACGCCCTACCGGCCGGCGGCGAGCGGCAATATCATACGGTCGAATGGTCGCGAGTCGGTGATCGGTCTTACGCCCAGCAATATGGGACAGTCCAGAATAGGTCTTCAGGGAATCGAACCCTTGAACGAGGAGTGGTCGGCCGTATTCCAAGTTGAGAGCTTTTTCAATCCGCAGTCCGGCCAGATCGCTGATTCTCTGAAGTCCTTGGCGGCAAACAACGGAAAATCCCTGTCCTCCCAAAGCGTCGGCGTCGATGGAAGCTCTGCCGGCCAGGCCTTCCAGACGGCCTACGCCGGGCTGCAATCAGCGCGCTTCGGTACTCTCACCTTTGGGCGGCAGCTCACTTTGTTATCGGAAGGCACCATCAAATATGAGCCCAATTACAACGCCACGGCATTCGGCCTTCTCGGTGCGTCAAACACATACTCAGGAGCCGGCAGCAGCGAAGACAATCGGCTTGATTCGACGGCGAAGTACTTCGTAAGCTTCGACGAGTGGGTGCACCTTGCAGCCCTGTACAAATTCAACGGGGCCAGCGTCGGCTCCAACACCGCGTTTCAGGCAGATATAGGCGGCGAATACGCGGGCGTTTCGGTCGATGCCTATTATTCGAAGGTCAACAGCGCCATCACAGCAACCGCCTTGACCGCCGCTCAAGTCGCTGAACTCCCGGCGCTCGGTTATTCTCCTTCGAATTCTCTGGCTGCCACGATCTCAGACAATACGACATATGCACTCATGGCCCTGTACAAGCTCGATCCGCTTAAGTTCTTTGCCGGCTACATGCATATCAAGTACGCCAATCCCTCAGACCCGTTGACCGCTGGATTCAACGATATCGGCGGCTACGTACTCGCCTTCGTCACCAACAATGCGTACAACATTGCGAAGACCAATAATGTGTATTGGACCGGTGTGCGCTACACCGTCATTCCCAACCTCGACCTGACCGCGGCTTATTACGGCTATCAACAGAACGCCTACGGCACAGGAAAGCAAGCGGACTGCACCACGTCGGCGCACAGCACTTGCAGCGGTAGTCTCGAGGCGTTTTCCTTCGATGCCGACTACCACTTCAATAAACACTTCGACGCCTACCTCGGGGCCATGTACAGCGGCGTGCACAACGGCGCGGCCAGCGGCTACATATACACGACGAACATCAACCCTACCGTTGGCGTGCGTTACAAATTCTAGGTCAGGCCGACAGCGCGGGTCTTAAAATGCGCTCGGTCAACGCAGCATGAATTCCACAAGGCGTTCGATCAGCCTTCCGAATGGCGGCCGTATGATATCCGTCAGATTGAGGCCGGCCTGTTCAAAAACGCCCTTCGCATGGCTCAACGTCTTGAATCCCTCTGGGCCATGATAGGCGCCCATGCCGCCTGGGCCGACGCCGCCGAACGGAAGGTCATCTTGCGCATAGTGCAGGTTTGTTTCGTTGATGGAGACGCCACCGGAAGTGGTGTGCTGTAGCACCAGGTCACGGGCAGGCCCCCTGGGGCCGAAGAAGTACAGTGCCAGAGGGCGCGGTCGTGCATTGACGTAAGCAACCGCATCGTTGATTTCGCGGTACGGGACGATCGGCAAGATGGGGCCGAAAATCTCTTCAGTCATGAGCCTCATATCTTCAGTCGTATTGAGCACCACTACCGGGCTCAGCGTGCGCGGATGCGTCCGCAGCGGGCCGTCGGCCTCCTCGCCGATCTCAACAAGCTGTGCGCCTTTCTCGCGCGCATCAGCCAGAAGCGACAAGAGACGCGCATGCTGACGATCGCTGACAATCGATGTGTAGTCTGGGTTCGTGGTGATACGAGGATAGAGGTGCGATACGGCGTCGCGATACGCCTGGACGAAGTCTTGAACGTTTTCCTGAGGCACCAGTACGTAATCGGGCGCGATGCAAGTCTGTCCTGCGTTCGCAAGCTTGCCATAAGCGACGCGCCTAGCAGCCGTGGCGAGCGGCGCGCCGCGGTCGATGATTGCAGGAGATTTTCCGCCGAGTTCAAGGGTTGCGGGGACGAGATTGTCACTCGCCGCGCGCAAGACCGCGCGGCCAACAGACGTGCTTCCGGTGAACAAGACGTGATCGAAGGGCAGGCCGGCGAATGCGGCGCCGAGTCGCGCGTCACCCGATATTACGGCGACCTGTTCCTGATCGAATACTTCAGCAAGCATTGATCTTATGAGCTGGGTCGTGGCCGGAGTCACTTCCGACGGCTTGATCATGACGCGATTGCCAGCCGCAAGTGCGGTCCCGAGCGGCATCAGCGTGAGTGCAACCGGATAGTTCCAAGGAGAGATAATTCCTACGACGCCCAGCGGTTGATACTCAATACGCGCCTTTGCCGGTGCGAACTGAATCGCGACGCGGCGCCGTTCCGGTCGCATCCAGCGCGCCACGTTTTTGTGCAGGTATTGGAGGCCACTGGTGACTGAGACCAGCTCAAATAGGGAGGTTTCGTGGTGTGAGCGATGGCCAAAGTCATCGCTGATGGCGTGAATGATGTCGCCGCGGCGATCGTGGACTGCCTTCATGAGTTTCGTCAGGTTTCGGCGGCGCTCATCGAGGGACGGCGGACCTTGGCGGATGAATGCGGTGCGCTGCCGCTCGAGAATCGCCATAAGCCCGGCGCGGATATCGGGCACTACGTCCGGGGTCACCTCACCTGAGGAGGGTTCCGTGTGTACCGCGAGAGTTGATGACATGACGATTTTCTCCTTCGATCCGCGCTGGCGCGGGGGCCCATGATAAGCGTTCTCGCTCAAATCGGAGCTACCGAATACGTCGGCGCCTTCGATGTCCGCTCCCGTACCCAATGCTCAAAGGCCGGCCCCTTCTCACGAATTCTATGTTTTGATATCTCTCTCGCCCTAAACCGGCCGCATAGGTGATCCTAGATGAACATGATGAGCATTCGACGATGGCATTCATATGTCGGTTTTTTCATTGCGCCAAGCGTCCTTTTCTTTGCGCTGACCGGTGCCGCACAACTATTCAGCCTTCACGAGGCGCACGGTAAATACCAGCCACCGGCCGTCGTCGAGAAGCTCAGCTCCGTTCACAAGGATCAAGTGTTCGCCTTTGGCGATCACCACAAGCAGGCAAACTCTGTGCCTGACGTCGAGAAGCCAGAGACTGAAGCAGCGCCGGCTCCGCCGGCCGGCGATCAGAGCGACGGCGATAAATCCCCGATATCAACCTTGTTGCTGAAGGGCTTCTTTCTGCTGATAGCGCTCGCTCTTGCCCTATCCACGGGATTTGGACTTTGGATAGGGTTGACACAGCCAAATCGAAAACGGATCGGCTGGCTGTTAGTCATCGCCGGAGCGCTGATTCCGCTGAGTTTGCTTGTCTTCGCATGAGGTGTGGGCACAAGCTCGAGGAAGGATCTACGCCTCGATGTCGCCACGCACCGAATCGTTTGCCAAGTGCGCGGCGACATCCCCAGTCGAGATAATCAACGTTCGCGCTGGATTCCCGGGCAGAGCGTGGTAAGGCAGTTCATCACACGTGGCGGCGTGCCAGACGACTTGGCGCAGCGCTATTGCTTTTCAGACTGTGCGACAGCCTTTGCGTTCGCCTTAGCTGCCGTGTAATCCGCCTCTGCTTGGTCCTTGCACATCTTCTGCGCGTCGCCGCTGGCCGACTCGCAGTTGGCAAGCGCCACCTTGCGATTCCCGTCTGCCTTTGCTACCGCCAGATTGTAGGCGTCCTTCGCGGCCTCATTATTGAATGCAACAAGTTTGTCGTCGACTTTGCCCGCAGCGCCGTTCAAGTCCTTGGCCGCCGAGTCTTCGCTCTTCGCCACTTCCGTTGCAGCCTTCTGCTCCGCTGTCGCCACATCTTTTGCAACTGTATCGGGCGATTTTGCGTTGTTGCAAGCCGCAAGGCAAAACGCAGACAACATCGCCGAAGTTAATAGTAAGCGCATGGTGATCCTTTCTTGAAAGTTATCGAGTGCGGTCTGGTCCACTAGCTTTGTGCTGGTCCACTGTATTTATTCTGGAGCGCTATTTATTTTGGAGCGCTCGCTCACTGCTGATGGAGACTATTCGCTCTGGTACAAATCGCCAAGTTGAAAAGACCAACAGTAAGCGTCAGATGACGCCTACGCGATTTCAAGCCGGCCGCTCGAGCTAGCGTTTTTCTCCGCCAAAATTGACGGAAAAACTGGCGACCCACGTCCGGGGATCACCCAGCTGGATGTAGAGCTCGTTCGAAAAGTTCGGCGGAACGTCCCCGAAAAAGAATCCGCGCACTGGATAACGCTTGTCCAACAGGTTCCGGCCGGAAAGATACGCCGACCATCGGGCCGTCTCCCAACCAATCTTCGCGTTGAGGAGCCCATAGGGACGCGAGGTCGTCTCGTTCGGCGGGAGGTCGAAGTAATACCCGCCCATGCCCGTGACGTCGACCCGCGCGAATGCTCCGCGCCGGTCGCGATACGTGGCATTCACCGCGGCTTGCCAGTGCGGCGCATTGGCAAGCTCGCGGGATACCGAGAGGGTGCTTGCTCCGGAGGCGCCTTGTTGCACGAAATCCTCGAAGTAGGTTTGCAGCAGCCCAAGGTCCGCGCCCAATGTCACCCGGTCGCTCGCCCGCCAGGCCACATCGCTCTCCAGGCCGTAGTTGTGACCGCTCGCCGCGTTCCCGGTGTAGAAAATGAAATCGTCTGGATTTGTCGGGTCGCTTTGGAAGCTGGTCTTTATTTGAGCATCGTGCCGGGAGAGATAAAAGATGTCCGCGTTGATCTTTAGGCGATGTTCGGCCATGTCTGCCTTGTAGCCCGCTTCCAGACTGATGTCCGACTCGGGGTTGAACGACAACTGATTCGGGAGCAGTCCCTGGCTCAAATTAAATCCGCCGGCCTTGTATCCGCGCGACACCGCCGCATAGATCGATTGGGTCGCACCGAGCTTCTCTGTCAATGAGGCATGACCTCCCCACAAATTGTTGGCCGGGCTTAAGCTTGCGGGGATTACCGACTCGATGGTGGTCGGCAGCACGGCAGCATTGGTGTAGCCGGTATTCGTGCCGAGGAAGTTCGTGGTGGTTCCTTGGTAAGTGGCGCTCCAACGCTCGCCGCGCAGACCCAGGGACCAGCGCAGGTCCGTTGTGATATCGCCATCCAGCTCGCCGAACAACGCGAGATTGCGCGCCCGGTAGCCGCTGTTGATGACATCATCGCTTTGGTCATCGACGGGATCGACCGGTGTACCCAGCGGCTGATAATCACCCAGGCTCAAGTCGCTCAACGTTTCATCGAGTTGATTCCCATAGAAGCCGACGAGCCATCCGAAACCTTGGGACTGCTCGGTGCCGAACCGCAGTTCGATGGATTTCGTGGCACGGTCGCGATTCTGAATCTCCGAGTACTGATACACCGTGGCAAGCGGCGCCCAGAGCACCGGGTTGCCCCAGTCGCCGTCGTAGCTGTACTTGATGACAGATTTGGCATACGCGGCGATCGCCGTCAATCCCACGGTATCGCTCGCCAGATAGTGGACACGGGCTGACACGCCGGTCGAATGCTGCGAGTCGACGCCGGGTTGATCCGACTCCGTGTTTCGAGAATTGTCGATCGCATACGCGTCGTAGCCGTTGTCGATGTTGACTTGCATCGCGGTCAACTCGACGCGCAGCCTGTCCGATGGCGTGAGCACCCATTTGGCGCGATAGGTGTATTCATCCTCGAGGTTGGTGTCATCGCGGTTCAAATACAGATTGTGATAGTAGCCATTCGTGTAATAGTGCTGCACGGCCAGCCGAAAGCCCGAATCGAGCGAATCAACGGGACCGCTCAGCACGGCGCCTTCGGACCGGGTGCCATAGTCGCCGCCATCGAGATCAATGCGGCCGTAAAGCGTGTCGGTCGGCTCGGCGCTGCGTAGATAGATGAGTCCGCCAAGCGCATTGGCACCGTAGCGCGTGGCTTGCGGCCCACGCAGCACGTCCACTTGATCAATGTCATAGAGAGTGCCTACGGTGCCTAAGCCGCTGAAATCAACGTCATCGATGAGAAGGCCGACAGCAGGATTGGGCGCTCCTTGGTACTGTTCCAGCTCGCCGATGCCGCGCAACTGAAAGTAGCGTGGCAGCGATGTATCGCCCGCCCAGTTGAGATTCGGAATGAGCCCAAGCACATCCTCGAAGTTGGCGCGACCTGCATCCCGCAATGTTTGGCCGCTCAAGACAGTGACGCTTGCCGGCAACTCGATGGCCGGCGCCGCCCGGAGCGTGGCAGTGACGATGATCTCGTCGAGTTGCGCATCATTCAAGGATGAATCGACTGCCTCGGCCGGTAGCGAGACGGTGACGATAAGCAGCAGACAACAAAGCGATGAAGGTTTAACCATGCTCCCTCCGCCGGTACTAACCGGATCAGGTTCAATGGGTTCGCGGGTGTGCGTCGTAACGCTGTCCGCATCTCAGGCCCTTGAGGCTACCCCAGCTATTTCACGCGAATACTGTAAGGGTTTTTCGGAGGAGTACAAGTCGAATCAGAGGGAACGCGGCAACGGAGTCTGGACACGCGATGACCATGACGTTGCCCGGTCGCCAAGATTGCCGCTGTCGCTCGTGAACTTTTGTAACATGAGGGTTAGTGGGGGTCAATCCAGGGGACTGTCATGGCGTATGTAATCAAAGCAGAGGTCGGTGATCCGCGGGCAAGGACGTTCAAGTTCACCGCCCGCAAGACGATGTATGGCGGCAAGCTGATCGCCAAAGGCGACACGGTTTTTGTATTCGCCAGCGAGAACGAGGGCGGCCACGGCCTTATTGCGCGCGGAATTGTCACTCATGCCGAAGTCATTCCGAAGCAGCGCGGCGTCGCGCGCCAAACACCGCGCGTGAGCGTCACTATCAGGCGAACGCGGCTCGCCAAGCGGCCGATGGGACGCCGCGAGCTCAAGCATCTCACGAACTGGGATGACGACAGTCCAGGGACTGAGCTCAACTTCAAATTCTACCGCCAAGCCACTGACAAAGTCGCCGCCATCTCCGATCGAGCTGCGTCGTTCCTCGCTAAGTGCTTCTAACGCTATCCAGTCCACAATCGCGAGTCCGTCCGCGCGTCAATGCGGGGCCGCGTCAGTTCAATACGGTCGTAGACAAGTCCGCGCCGAGCAACTTGGCAAATTCCTCGGCTGCAATCGGTCTCTGAAAGTAGTAGCCCTGCCCCTCTGCGCAATCTTGCGCCTGCAAGGCTAGAAACTGATCCCGAGTTTCCACGCCCTCAGCGATGACTCGGAGATGAAAGCTACGCCCTAAATTGATCACGGCGCTCACGAGATTCGAGTCATCGGAATTTGTACAAAGGCCGTGGACAAATGACTTGTCGATTTTCAGAGAGTCGATCGGAAATCGTTTCAAATAGCTCAAGCTTGAATATCCTGTGCCGAAGTCGTCCAGCGTGATTTGGATGCCCATATCCTTGAGTGCGCGCAGCACAGCGATCGTGGGCTGCGAATCCTGCATGAAGGCCGTCTCGGTCAATTCGAACTCAAGATACTGCGGCTCTAAACCGGTCTCCTGCAGAATTTCGCGCACATCGGACACGAAGTTGTTCGATCGCAATTCCGCCGCCGAAATATTGATGGCGATGGGGATTGGCGCGAGATGGGCGTCCAGCCAGGACCGTCTTTGTCGACACGCCTCGCGCAGTACCCAGCGACCGATGGGAACCATATAGCCGCACTGTTCCGCAATGGGTATGAAATCCTGGGGAAACAGTGTGCCTCGTTCGGGTTGGCGCCATCGAATCAGTGCCTCGGCGCCAGTGAGAGTCTCCGCCGAAAGATCCATCTTCGGTTGGTAGTGCAATACGAATTCGCCGCGATCCAAAGCCTGGCGCAGGCTGCCCTCGATGGACTGCCGCTGCAGCGCACGCTCGTTCATGGCGGGCCTGAAAAACTGGTAGTTATTCCGCCCACCGTCCTTGGCATTGAACATCGCAATATCAGCATTCCTAACAAGCGTCTCGGAATCTGTCCCATCATCCGGGTAGATGCCGATTCCGATGCTCAGAGTGATCTGCAGATCATGCTCCTCGACTCGATGGGGCATGGCGACAAGAGTGAGAATCTTTTGAGCAGTCAGGGCGGCATCTTCTGCATGCGCGACGGAAGAGAGCAGGATCAAAAATTCATCTCCCCCTTGGCGGCTGACCGTGTCCGAGCTGCGCACGCACGCCACCATCCGCTGGGCGATCGACATGAGGAGTTTGTCGCCGATCAGGTGCCCCAGCGAGTCATTGACGTGCTTGAAGCGGTCCACATCGACGAATAACACCGCCGGATGTTGTTGATTGCGGTGCGCCTGGGAAATCGCCTGGGTCAGGCGGTCGTTCAGCAACAGGCGGTTCGGCAAGTCGGTCAGATAATCGTATTGCGCGAGATGTGACAATCTCTTGGACATCGCGCGCGCCTGCGTCACATCGTGAAAGACCATGACGCCACCCGTCACGCGTCCTCTGCGATCATGGATGGGTGCAGTGGAGTCCTCGATTGCCGACTCGATTCCGTCGCGTCGAACCAGGATGCTCCCTTCTGGCAAACTCAAAGGCTTGTTGGTCTTGATGACCGATGCCATGGGATCTACCGCGCGGCGGTGATCTAAAACGTCGATGATTTGAAACACTTGAATAAATGGCCGTCCGAGAGCCTCCTCCATCCGCCAGCCGGTCAACGCTTCAGCAGTTGGGTTCAGAAAGGTCACCTTGCCTAAGACGTCGGTGCAGACAACCGCATCACCAATTGAATCGAGCGTCACCTGCGCCCGCTCTTTTTCTCTGAATAGGGCCTCTGCGTTCGATGTACGCTCGAGCATGTTGCGCAACGCCTTGGGCAGCAGAGGGCTATCGAGATGATCTTCTAGAAGGTAGTCCTGCGCTCCGCGCTGTACGGCGAGCTTCGCGGCATCCTCATTCTCGAGACTGGTGAGCACGAGAATGGGAACATCGGGCGATATCTGGAATATCCGATCGAAGGTTTCAAGCCCCTGGCTGTCGGGCAGGAACAAATTGACCAGGATGGCAGCTATGCGCTCTTTTCGGTCCCTGCGTAATCGCTGCACCGCCTCGGAGCAACGCTCGACCCACTTGACGCTGAAGAACCCGTCGCTTGAGTTAAAAAGTGCCTCTTTTACCCGTTTGGCTTTCGCGCCATCGTCATGTATCAACAGCACGGTCTGCGGCATAGCACCATCCTTGCGCACCTACCGCATTGAACTTGCTAGAGTTTGTTCTTGTCTGTCTGCTAGCGCACATTGCGCCCGCCCACGTAATCTTTCACGCAGCCAATCTATGGGGAAGCAATCGGGCATATTCTTGGTTCACCACCGCATAGCATTCACACGTGCGCTTCTCCAATCCCTCGCGATCCAGAACCTCAATCCTGCCTTGTGTGTAGCTGATAAGTCCGGCTTTCTGCAGGCTCAGTGCACCCTCGGTCGCTCCCTTAAGAGACACGCCGAGCATATGAGCGATGAGAGCCTGCGTCATCACCATTTCCGTGCCCTGAAGTCGATCCAAGGTCAGCAATAACCAGCGACACAGCTGCTGATCGAGTGAATGATGCCGATTGCAAGCCGCCGTTTGGACCATCTGTGTGATCAGCGCTTGCGTGTAGCGAAGCAACAGATGAAGCACCGGGCCTGCTCGGTTGAATTCCTGTTTCATCAACTGCGCGCTCAACCGATAGGCGCCCCCGGCACTTTGAACCAGCGCGCGACTGGAGGTGGACTCGCCGCCCATGAAGAGGGAGATGCCGACGACGCCGTCGTTCCCGACGACTGCGATCTCGGCCGATTCGCCATTTTGCATCACATAGAGCAGCGATATGATCGCCGTGGTCGGAAAGTAAACATGACTGAGCGTTGCTCCGGGCTCGTAAAGCACTTGCCCAAGGGGCATGTTGACGTATTCGAGATGCGGTAACCAGTGTTGCCACTGTTCCCGAGGCAACGCCGCTAACAACTGGTTATGCGTCGGATTGGTCGAAGCGTCCATCGTCATGCTCTCCTGAGTTAGCAACACGCTTAGCGAAAGCAAGCGCGTTAAAATCCCGCACAGAAACATTCGCGTCGCTGCGGCCGCAAAAAAACCCCGGCGGCCACTTGAGAGCGGCCAACCGAGGTAGTAGTCCTGGCATGGGGATGGCAAGCCAGGATTTGGCCCTCATGCGGAGGGCCAGGCGGCTTGACACTAGTCTGATCGGTACGCGATCACCGTCTGCCACCGCACGGAGGTGCCAAATAAACGGCGAAATCCGCGCAGCTCCAGATGCCGCTCTCCCGCCGCTCGGCAGTGCGGTAAAAATTTGCGAATCAGCCCGAAAGATTCAATTCGCTAAGCGGGCGGGAAGCAACCGGTCGTACTCTTTCTTCACCACCGAATAGCACTCACAGCTGCGATTTTCCAATCCTGCTCGGTCGAGCACGGTGATATGGCCGCGCGCATAGCGAATCAGTCCTGCGCGTTGA
>Ga0302325_10002169_pt1 | contig 48130 bp, 52 predicted proteins | sample Palsa_T0_2_FD_201948 | JGI IMG/M metagenome (GOLD analysis project Ga0302325, IMG submission 201948) | Peat permafrost microbial communities from Stordalen Mire near Abisko, Sweden - Palsa_T0_2 | ecosystem: Environmental > Terrestrial > Soil > Palsa > Peat permafrost | place: Sweden: Abisko...
GACGCGTCGATGACGCGCAGTCCCTCGCAGCCGTTGACGCGCAGCTCGGCGTCGACGACGGCGTGGGCGTCCTCGCCCAGGCGGCAGGTGCCGACGGGGTGGTAGACCGAGAAGGTCGTGCGTGCGATGTGCTCGCGCAGATCCTCATCGCCCTCGCCCTCGGGCGTGTTGTACGGCGCGGCGCAGTAGGGCGCGAGCGCCGGCTGGGCGCAGATGTCGAGCGTCGCGCGCATCCCGGCGATCATGCGCTGCATGTCATCGCCCTGCGTGTAGAAGGCGTTGTGCACAATCGGCTTGGCGGTCGGGTCCTTGGAGCCCAGGCGCACCGAGCCGCGACTGTGGGGCGTGAGCAGGCACGGCGATACCCACACGCCGTGTGCGTCCGGGTCGCTCATGCCCTCGTCGACGATCTGCAGGGGCACGAAGTGGAACTGGATGTCGGGCGCCTGCGCGTCGGGGGCGACACGGGCGAAGCCGCCGGCCTCGGCGAAGTTGGAGGCGAACGGGCCGGTCTGCGTCGCTTCGTACTCCTCCAGCGCGGGCGGTTCGAGCGCCAGCAGCAGGCTCTGCTCCTCGGGCGTCGTCCACACGGCGTAGGCGGCGGCGTGGTCTGAGAGGTTCTCGCCGACGGCGGGCTGGTCGAGCAGCACCTCGATTTCGCGCATCGTCAGGTGCTCGGCCGAACCGATCCCCGAGAGCATCAAGAGCTGCGGCGAGTTGTAGGCGCCGCCGCACAGGATCACCTCGCGCTCGGCGCGCAGCTCCTGGGCCTGGCCGAGCTGGCTGGCCTGCACGCCGACCGCGCGGGTGCCCTCGAACAGCACGCGCTGGACGTGCATGTAGGGCATCACGGTGAGGTTGGGCCGCTCCATCGCCGGGTGCAGGTAGGCGACGGCGGTGCTCGCGCGCATGCCGCCGCGCTGGGTCACCTGGTAGAGGCCGACGCCGTCCTGGTGCTCGCCGTTGAAGTCCTCGTTGCGCGTCAGGCCAGCCTGCACCCCGGCCTCGACGAACGCGCGCGAGATGATGTTGTGCGAGCGCTCCTCGCTGACCGGCAGGGGACCGCCGGCGCCGTGCCAGCGCGAGGCGCCGCGCTCGTTGTCCTCGGCCTTCAGGAAGTAGGGCATCAAATCGGCCCACGACCACCCCGGCACGCCCCAATCGTCGTAGTCGCGGTGGTTGCCGCGGATGTAGACCATCGCGTTGATCGAGGAGGTGCCGCCGAGCACCTTGCCACGCGGCAGCGGGATGCGCCGGCCGTGGCACTCGGGCTCGGCCGCCGAGCAGTAGTCCCAGTCGACCTCCGTGCGCCCCAGCTGCAGGTAGCCGAGCGGCACGTGGATGTTCTCGTTGACGTCGGGTGGCCCCGCCTCCAGCAGCAGCACCTGCACGTCGGGGTCCTCGCTGAGGCGGCTGGCGAGCACGCACCCCGCCGACCCCGCCCCCACGATCACGTAGTCGTACATGTCATCCCCTTCCCCTTGGCCCTTGCTTTCCGGCCACGATACTCCCCCGCTCAGGGCAGCGGTGCGATCTTTGCGAGCTGACGCTCGGGGGCGACCTGGACGACGTCCCACACGAGGCCGACGCGCGCGAGCACAGCGATCACCCACGCGGAGGGGTCCAGCTGCCACCAGCGCAGGCCGTGGCGCGCGGAGGTCGGGAACGCGTGGTGGTTGTTGTGCCACGCCTCGCCGAGCGTGGGGAGCGCCAGCCACAGCAGGTTGCGCGACTCGTCGTCGGTGGCGAAGCTCTGGCGGCCGAAGAAGTGGCACAGCGAGTTGATCGAGAAGGTCGAGTGGTGCAGGAAGAACATGCGCACCGCACCGCCCCACAGCAGACCGGTCAGCCCGCCGACGATCGTGCCGGTAAGCGCGACGCCGAGGCCGAACGGGAACGCGAGCCCGGCGAGCACCCACAGCACGAACGTGCGATCGATGAAGCGCACCACGGGATCGGCGAGCAGGTCCTTGGCGTAGCGCTGCTCGTCCGCCATCTCCTCGCCGCCGAGGATCCATCCGACGTGGGCGTGGAACAGCCCCGCCAGCGCACCGCGCCAGCCGCGGGCGTGGTCGACGTGGGGGCTGTGCGGGTCACCCGGCTGGTCGGAGAAGCGGTGGTGCTTGCGGTGGTTGGAGACCCACTCGATCACCGGGCCCTCGACCGCGGCCGAGCCTAGCGCTGCCAGCAGCGCGCGCATCGCGGGGCTGGTCTTGAAGCTGCGGTGGGTGAGCAGACGGTGGAAGCCGACCGTGATGCCCAGCCCGGTGAGCAGGTAGGTGACGGCGAACACGACCAGGTCCGGCCAGCGCAGCGCTCCGCCCCACGCCAGCCACGCGGCCACACCGAGCAAGCCGACCGGCAGCACGGTCACGACCACGTTGGCTACGCGGTCGATCGCGTCTTGGTCGAGCTTCATCCGGGCACCGACGATACTCCCCTGCGCCGCGGAAGCGTCAGATCTGGCGCAAATTTGCTCGCCGACCGGGGTGCCTTACACTCGGGCCGTGCGCGCCGCCCTGCTGCTGATGATGACGATCGTGGCGTTCCCGGCGAGCGCCAGTGCGAGCACGTCGCATGCCACCAACTGGGAAACGCGTGGCCACAAGGTCGTGTGCGGGATCACCCGAGTATGGGGGACGGCGTTTGACCCGGGCACGCAGGCGCCGCTCAACAGCTACTGGCCGGGCCTGCAGTGCTCGGCTGCGGGGATCCCACGACCGCGCCAGGGGGTGGGCGATCCGTTCGTGCAGCTCGGCCAGGGTCGTGCCGGCCGCGCTCGACTCGTCGACGAGAGCCAGAACGATCTGACCTCCAATGCGCCGTTCGCGGCGCTGGCGGCGGGCAGCACGTGGAGCCTCGACCACATCACCTGCGCGGTGCACGGCGAATCGGTCGACTGCACGAACTCGGTCGGCCACGGCTTCACGATGTCTACGGGCCACGTGCACCTGTTCTGATGAGCTACGCCGAGGGATTGCAGGAGGTCGGGGACGGCCTGTATGCGTACTTGCAACCGGACGGGGGCTGGGGCTGGAGCAACGCGGGCCTGGTCGTCGACGGCGAGCGCACACTGCTGATCGACACCCTGTACGACCTCGCGCTGACCGAGCGGATGCTTCAGGCGATGCGCCGCGCGGTGCCCGCCGCCGCGCGCATCGACACGCTTGTCAACACCCACGCCAACGGCGATCACTGCTATGGCAACCAGCTCGTCGGCGGCGCCCGCATCGTCGCCTCCGAGCGCACGGCGGCCGAGATGACCGAGCTTCCTCCGGCGGCAATGGCGGCGTTGGTCGAGCAAGCGCCGGCGATGGGCGAGGTGGGCGCGTTCTTCCTGGAGTGCTTCGGCGCGTTCGACTTCAAGGGAATCGAGCTGACGCTGCCGGCGCAGACCTTCAGCGGGGAGCTGAGCGTGCGCGTGGGCGAGCGCGAGCTGGCGCTGATCGAGGTCGGCCCGGCGCACACGCGCGGCGACACGCTCGTGCACGCGCCGGCCGAGCGCGTGCTGTTCTCAGGCGACATCTTGTTCTCGCAGGCCCACCCGATCGCGTGGGCGGGTCCTGTGTCCAACTGGATAGCCGCGTGCGAGCGCATCCTGGCGATGGACGTCGAGGTGATCGTGCCGGGACACGGACCGCTGGCGGGAGCGCCGGCGGTGCGCGAGCTGAAGGCGTACCTCGAGTACCTGTACGAGCAGGCACGCGCTTGCCACGCGCAGGGGATGACGCCGCTGCAGGCCGCGCGCGCGATCTCGCTCGACCGTTGGGCCGACTGGGGCGAGCGCGAGCGGCTGGTGGTCAACATCGCGAACATCTACCGCGAGCTGTCGGGCGAGACCGAGCCGATGAACCCGCTGGCGGCGTTCGAGCAGATGGCCGCGCTGGCGCACGGACCGTAGAGGAGCGACGTGAAGCCCACGGCGGCGCAGGCGCCGGAGGTCAATCCGGCCGTTTGGGCGCGGCGCCCGCGCGCTCGCTCCAGCGCGCGGCCCACGAGTGCAGGGGGGCGATCGCGTCGAGCAGGGTCTCGCCCTCGTCGGTCAGCGTGTAGCCCGTTCGGTCGTGCAGCTTGACGATGCCGGCGTCGCGGAGCTCGTGCAGGCGCTGGTTGAGGACGCTCGAGGACATGCCCTCGCAGCGCGCCTGCAGGTCGCGGAAGTTGACGGCGCCCTCGCGTAGCTCCCACAGCACGCGCAGCGTCCAGCGACGGCCGAGCAGGTCGAACAGCACCATGATCGGCCTGCCCGTGCTCGAGCCGCGCACGGAGCTGCCCGGCCGCGGCGCGGACCTTGCCCCGCGCGGTGCGGAGGACCCCGACGACGGCCCGCTTGCGCGCTTCGGAAACAGAAGCTACACTCCTTGCTTTGGTTATCGAAGCGAAAGGGTACCGTGATGCCCGCGCCACGAATCGCCCCCGTCGTACCCCCATACGAGCCCGACACGGCGGCGCTGCTGGCCAAGTGGATGCCGCCCGGCGTCGAGGTGGAGCCCCTGCGGCTGTTCAGAACGCTCGTGGTGCACGACGAACTGGCGTCGCGCATGCGGCCTTTGGGAGCGGGCATCCTCGGTCACCCACGCCTTGACCCACGCGATCGAGAGCTGCTAATCCTGCGCACGTGCGCGCGCGGGAGCGGAGTACGAGTGGGGAGTGCACGCGGTCTCGTTTGGCAGGCCCCTCGGCCTGGATGACCGGCAGCTGGCGGCGACGGTGCACGGGTCGGCCGATGACGCGGCGTGGTCGCGGGCGGACGGGCAGCTGGTGGCGGCCGCGGACGCCCTGTATGACACGGACACGATCCCGCAGGAGCTGTGGGAGGAGCTGTGCGGGCGCTTTCGCAGCGATCAGCTGCTCGAGCTGGTGATCGTCGCCGGCTGGTATCGCCTGATCTCGTATGTGATCAACGCCGCCCGGGTCGAGCTCGAGCCGTGGGCCGCGCGCTTTCCGTGAGGCGCACGCCCGCCGGAGCAGGCCGCGGCCGAGCTTGACCGTCGCCGATCAGTCGAAGTCGGCGACCGAGTAGACCTCGGTTCGCTGCAACACCATCGGAGGCGTCGACTGGCCGGACTCGCCGGGGACGTGGTGCACGGTGTAGGTGTCGCGGCCGAGCTGGAGGATCGCGGCGACGGTCCTACCGTCGATCGCATCGGGCTCGCCGACGCGCAGGCGACAGTCGAGTCCCTGGCGACGGCATTCGATCTCGCGGATGCGGCGGTCGCGCGAGACGGATCCCGTGCAGGCCTCCGCCTGCGCGCGCAGCGTCAGGTAGTTGCGCTCGACAGCGACGTCGCCTTTTGGCGAGGATGGGAGGAAGAAGGGTGTCATCAGCGCCGCCTGGCGCCTTTGCGAGGGGCGCCCGCCTCCCGCGGCGGGTAGCGCTTGCGCTCGTCGGCCGTCATCTGCCTGATCACGAGCTTGCCCTGCTCGACCTGCTCGCGAATGTCCTTGACCTTCTCTTCGTGCTTTTCCTGCTGGCGAAGCTGCTGGGGACCTGGCACGTGATCGCTCCTAAGGGATTGCGCATCCGCGGGCCGGTGCCCAGCGCTCGGATGCTGGTTCGAGGCAGATCGGCGCCTTCGGGGGGTGATCTCCTGTTCTGGCCCGCCCTCCGCCGTAACTCGCGCGATTGGCGATCCGGGGTCCACGCTGTATTAGGAGCAATCTGCACTATCCAGCTTACCGCGGTGAACCCCTCGCCGCGGGGCCCGGCTGCAGAGTTGCGGGGATATGTACTCGACCTGCTAGCTTCAACCGCAGCGGTCGATCCTCGGCCGCGAGGCAGCTCGCTTGAGTACCGCCAGGAGCGGTTCGGGTCGGCCATAGCCTCCGAATCGTGCGCGGAACCATTGCGCAGCCAAAGGAGCAGTTCATGAAACAGCAGTCTTTCGCCGATCTCGGCGTATCGAGCGCCGTCGCCGGCGCTCTCTCCCGTCGTGGCATCGAGGAGCCGTTTGCGGTGCAGCGGCTCGTGCTCGGCGACATCCTCGCCGGCCGCGACGTTCTCGTCAAGTCGCCCACCGGCTCGGGCAAGACGCTCGCCTTCGGGATCGGGCTGGTCGAGCGCATCGAGGCCGACGAGCGGGTGCCCGCCCGCCCCGTGGCTCTGGTCCTAGCCCCCACCCGCGAGCTCGCTAGCCAGATCGTGCGCGAGCTGGACGACGTCGCGCAGGCGCGCAAGCTGCGGGTGACCGCCGTCTACGGCGGCGTCGGGCTGACGGCGCAGGCAACGCGCGCCGCCAGGTCGCACATTCTGGTCGCGACGCCCGGCCGCCTGGAGGACCTGCTGCAGCGCGGGGCATTCACCCTCGATGCGATAAGGATCCTGATTCTCGACGAGGCCGACCGCATGCTCGACATGGGCTTTCGCCCGGCGATCGACCGTATCGTCAAGGCGTGCCCGTCGGCGCGCCAGACGCTGTTCTTCTCGGCTACGCTCGACGGCGTCGCGGGCCGCCTCGCCGACCAGTACACCAGCAAGGCCGTCAGGCACGAGAGCGGAACGCCGGGCGTGTCGGCGGCTAAGCAGGTCGAGCACCGCTTCGTGGCGGTTCGCGAGAATGGTCGCGTCGAGGCGCTACTGACCGAGCTGGGCCGCGAGCGCGAGCGCACGTTGGTGTTCGTGCGCACCAAGCGGGGAGCCGACCGCCTGGTCAAGCGCCTCGGTGCCGACGGCGTGGAGGCGCTGGCGATCCACGGCAACAAGTCACAGCGACAGCGCGAGCAGGCGCTGTCTCGCTTTCAGTCAGGGCGTGTCGATACGCTGGTGGCCACCGATGTGGCCGCTCGAGGAATTGACGTAGACGGGATTTCGCACGTGATCAACTACGATCCGCCGGGCGACCATGAGGTATACATCCACCGCATCGGACGCACCGGACGGGCGGGACGCCGCGGTGTGGGTATCACCCTCGTCGGCGCGGGAGATCACCAGGAGATGAGCCAGCTCGCCGGCCGGCTCGGCCTGCGCCAGGAGTTCGGTGGAGCAGGAGACCGTCAGCCACACCAGCCCGCAAGGCAGCCCGGCGCCGCTTCCAGGCGAACGCCCCCGCGCCGCAGACGGCGCTCGCAGGGGATCGGATGATCTCCGCCGAGTCCGAGGGGCGGCGGCCGGACTCCGCGTCTCGTGGCTCGGCACACCCGATGCGCGCGGCGGATGACGCCGCGGAGAGAGAGCACGAGCTCGACCTGGGGCTGTGGCGCGAGCGCCTTGCTCCCTACGCCCAGGCCAACGACGGGCGTGCGGCGCTGTGCCTGGCGACATCGGTCGTGCCGTATCTCGGCCTGACGGTGGCGATGTACCTGCTGCTGGGAGTGTCCTACCTGCTGGCGCTGGTCCTGGTGGCGCCGGCGGCGGTCTGCCTGGTGCGCACGTTCATCGTCTTCCACGACTGCACGCACGGGTCGTTCCTGCGGTCACGGCGTGCCAACGCGTGGCTGGGCATCGCGACGGGCCTGTTGCTGTACGCGCCGTTTGTGCGCTGGCGCCACGACCATGCGGTCCACCATGCGAGCTCCGGCGACCTCGAGCGCCGTGGCACCGGGGACGTGCGCACGCTGACGGTCACCGAATACGGCGCGCTGCCCTGGCGTGGTCGCCTCGGCTACCGCCTGCTGCGCAACCCGCTGGTGATGTTCGGCCTGGGACCGATAGTGGCGATGATCATCGGGCCGCGCATCGTCGCTCGCGATGCCCGCCCGCGCATGCGTCGCAGCGTGATCACCACGGACGTTGCCCTGGCGGCGATCGTGGGCCTGCTGTGCTGGCTGATCGGCTGGCGTGCCTACCTGCTCGTGTGCGGGCCGCCCGCCCTGTTGGCGGGCTCGATCGGCATCTGGCTGTTCTACGTCCAGCATCAGTTCGAGGACGCCTACTGGGAGAGCGCCGACAGCTGGACCTACCAGGATGCGGCGCTTCGCGGGAGCTCGTTTCTGAAGCTCGCGGCTCCGCTTCGCTTCTGCACGGGGAACATCGGCTACCACCACGTCCATCACCTGAACGCGCGCATCCCCAACTACAACCTACGTCGCGCGCACGAGGAGAACTCGATCTTCCAGGCCGTGCCGACGCTGCGCTTGTGGGACGGCCTGCGCGCGGTTGCGCTGAAGCTGTGGGACGAGGACGAGAGGCGCCTGGTCACGTTCGCGCAGGCACGCCGCGTAGCGCTTCGAGCGAGCTCGCGTACAGGCCCTGCTTGATCGCACCGAGGGTCGCTGGGTCCTTCGGTGCGAGCGCGGCGGCGAGCTCGGTCGCGGTGCTCAGCACGAGGTCGGCCTCGACGGCTCGTTCGACGATGCCGGCTTGCGCAGCGGCGTCTCCCCCGTAGCGTCGGCCGGTGGTCATCGCCTCGTGGGCGACGCGGGCGGACAGGCGCGCGAGAATCAGGGCGCTCATCCCGGGGGTGAACGGGATGCCGATGTCGACCTCGGGGAGACAGAAGAAACCGCGGTCGCAGCGCATCACGCGCTGGTCGTGGGCGAGCGCGAGCATCGCGCCGGCGGCGAACGTGTGGCCCTGCAGTGCGGCGATCGTGGGAACGTCCAGCCCGAGAAAGCGGGCGAACATCCCGTGCACCCGGGGCACGAACCCCTCGATCTGGTCTTGGTTGGCAGCCATCCAGTCGAGGTCCAGCCCGTTGGACCAGAACTTGCCGGTGGCCTTGGTGACGAGCGCCCGTGGCGTCGATGCCGCCTGGACCGCATCGAGGTGGGCTTCGACGGCGTCGACGAACGCGGTGTTGAAGCGGTTCTCGCCGTCGCCGAGCTCGAGGAGGAACACATCGCCCTCTCTTGTGAGCGTCGGGACGGACTGGTTTTCAGAATCGGCGCTCAACGTGGGCTCCTCTTGCTCGGCAGGACGGGTCTACGCCGCTATGCCCTCGACGACCATCTGCAGTCCTGCGTGGCGAACGCGACCGGGAGCGAGCCCGGCGTCACGCATCAGGCCGTGGACCTCGTCTGGTGAGCGCTCGCGCCCGCCCTCGCACTCGACGAGCATCAGAAGGTCCACCATCGAGGCGACCGGGTTCGGACGGTTGCGCTCGAGGTGCTGGTCGATCGCCACGATCCTCGATCCGGTCGGCATCGTCGCACGCACGCGGCGCAGGATGTCACGGCAGGAGTCATCGCTCCAGTCGTGCAGGATCCACTTGAGCACGTAGACGTCGGCGCGCGCGTCGATCTCGCCGAAGAGGTCCCCGGCTCGCCGCTCGACCCGATCGGCAACGCCACGTGAGCGCAGGAAACCCTCAGCCTCGGCGAGCACCTCGGGAGCGTCGACCAAGATGCCCTGTGCGGCGTCGCGGCGTTCGAGGATCGCTGCGAGCAGCGTCCCGATTCCCCCGCCGACATCGCAGATCACGCCTTCGCGCGGCCATGGGTAGGCGCGGGCCAGACCCGCGAGATCCACGGCGGTCAACTGCCGCATGGCCTCACCGAAGCGGGCGCCCTCGTCGGGGTGCTCGCCGAAGTAGTCCCAGATCGACTTGCCGTGCGCTCGCCGGCGCCCCGAAGGCTCCGCTCCCTCGCGCAGTTGGTGCTCGAGCTCGGCGTGCGCGGCCGCGGTCGCCGGTGCCGCCTGGTAGGCGACCCAGGACGCGGCCGAATGGGGGTGGTCGCTGCGCAGTGGCGCACCGAGACGCGTGAGCCGCGCGCGGCCGTCGCGATCAAGACGAACCAAGCGCGAGGCCGCTGCGGCCCCAAGTACGCGCAGCGTCACATCTTCGGAGAGGTCGAGCTCTCTGGCGAGCTCGCGCCCGTCACGCGCGCCGGAGCCCAGCGCGTCCGCGAGTCCTGAGGTGACGAGCACACCCGCGAGCTTGGTGCGCTGCATGCCGGCCGTGAAGTCCCATAGCGCCGACTCGGCGGGCATCATCCGGTCGGCGAGTCCCAGCACGCGGCTACGCACTGCCAGTCCAGCGCGTATCGCGGCGTTGGGTACGGGAAACGGCGGCAGCGGCACAGCGGGCATAGCGTACGCGCTGCGCGTGCCTTGTTGATGCGCGCCCAAACGCCGAACCCCGGCCTCGTTGGAAACCGGGGTTCGACCTTCTACGAAATGGTGGAGCTAGGGGGACTCGAACCCCCGACCTCCTGGGTGCGATCCAGGCGCTCTCCCAACTGAGCTATAGCCCCCTGCCAGGGCTGGCGGGTTATTTCCAAGCCCGAGAAGTGTAGTCGTAGGGCGCTTTGCGCTCGGCGCAGTATGGTTTGGGGGCGTCATGGGACTGCTCGACGAAGCCATACGCGAACACCTGGAGCTCAAGCGGCGCAGCGGCGCGGATCCGGGCGAGGTGGCGCGCGAGGAGCGCGAGGCGCTGACGCCCGTCGTCACGGACGAGCGCACCGAGCCAGACGACGAGATGCGGGAGCCTGTGCATCACGACGGCGAGCAAGAGCAGGTCACGGAAGCGCACGCCGTGGACTGGGAGGACGATCCACCGGCCCGTGCGATCGTCGGGGACCCGTCGACAGTGGCGCAGGAGACGGCTGAGCTGGACATGCAGGCGGTGATGGAGGAAGACCCTGACGCAGCCGACAGCGGTTCGCCCGTGGGGCCGGTCGCCGCGGGGCCCGTGTACGCGGCGACCGATCTGGCGGCGTCCGCGGAGGACTCCCTCGAGTGGTGGGGGGACTCAGACGAGCCAGACGATCACACGCAGCGCGAGACGCCCGGGCAGGAGCGCCTGTCGTTCGAGTAGATCGTCCGGTGCCGGGCAGACCGGCGCGGGCGGGAGGGGCGCAGGGCACGGCTCGTGCGGCGAGGATGTCGGCCGACGGGCGCACGAATGAGAGCGATGGGGCGGCTGATCTCGTGCTCGATTCGCCCGTTGGCGTGGGCTCGACGGAGCGTATAGTGGGACATCTAGGGGCCATAGCTCAGCTGGGAGAGCGCCTGCTTTGCAAGCAGGAGGTCACCGGTTCGATCCCGGTTGGCTCCACTGAACTGTTCGGCGCGCAAACCGCAGGTGCGCCGACGCGGTAGGTGGGCAGGATTTCGTTGCGGCTGTTGACTCGTAGCTCGGCGATGAGGATGGCGAGGAGTGCCTTGGCTTGCTCGCGCTCGCCTTGAGCAATGGTGTGATCGAGGTGGTCGGCGACGGCGCGGAGTGCCGCCCTATCAGGCGTGGTCGGTGCGTCTGCGGCTAGCTCGTGGGCGAGTGCTTGGTCTTGGTCGTGGAGAGCGTCCAGGCGTGCCTTGAGCGTGGTTAGGCGTTCGTTGAAGTGCGCGGGGTTGAGGCCGCCGGCCTCGAATGCATCTTGGTAGCGGTCAATCGTTCGTTCGGAGCGGGTGATCTCCTTGGTGAGCGACGCGCGTTGTTCGGTGAGTGCGGCACGGTCGGTGTCATCGCTCGCGGCGGCCTGCTCGATGGCGTCGCGGATGAGCCCGCCGTCGCGGTAGATGCTGGTGAGCTGTGTGAGGATCGCGGCCTCTAGCTTCTCGCGGGGTATGCGCTCCCCGTCACAGCTTTTGCGTCCGAGCTTCTGTCTGCCGGAGCAGGCGTAGTAGTGGTAGGTGCCACCGTTGCCTTTCGCGGACATGCCGACGTATGCGCGGCGGCAGCGCCCGCAACGCACGAGCCCGGTGAGTAGGAACTCAGCGCGGCTTGCGGCGCGCATCGCCAAATCCTCCCCGCGCTGTTTCAGTAGTGCTTGCGCGCGGTCGAAGGTGTCCTGGTCGATCAGCGGCTCGTGCAAACCAGGGAACGTCTGATCGCGCCAGTGAACCCTTCCGACATACGCCTCGTTGCTGAGTACCCAGAGCACGATGTTGGGCTGCCAGCCACGCGACGGAGCGGGCGCATGTTCGTCCACGAGGCGCCGTGCGATCGCGGCGGCACCGAGTCGCCCGGCGGCGTAGTGGGTGAAGATGCGGCGGATGACGGGTGCGGTGCGTTCGTCGGGGATGAGTTGCTTTTGCTCGTTGCGTGCGTAGCCGAATGGGATGCGTCCGTTGGGCCAGCGTCCTTCGCGGGCGCGTCGCTCGATGCCGCTAGTGACGCGGTCGACGATGGTGGCGTGCTCGAACTCGGCGAACACCCCGAGCATTTGCAGCATCATCCGGCCGGCTGCTGAGCCGGTGTCGAATGGCTCGGTCGCCGAGCGCAGCACGACGTTGAGGGTGTCTAGCTCCTCGGCGATGCTGGCGAGCTGACGCACCTTGCGCGATAGGCGGTCGATGCGGTAGACGAGCAACTGGTCGATCCTGCCTTGGCGGGCGAGGTCGAGCGCCGCTTGGAGGCCGGGCCGGTCGAGCTTTGTACCGGTGGCGCGGTCTTCGTGGTGGGCGATGATCCGCCAGTCCTCCTGCACCTTGCAGAACGCCTCTAGCCGTTCGTGCTGGGAAGCGAGCGAGGTTGGCTGGTTCTCCTCGTCGGTCGAGATGCGGGTGTAGATGCATACGCGTGTCATCGCCAACGCTCCTCCTGCTCGTGGTCTTGCGGGTGGTCGAGGAGACCAGAACCGCCGTCGGATCTCAAGCCCTCGCCACCCCGCAGCCGCCCGACGGTCACATGCTGTCTCTCGTGTTCGGCTTCGGTGCGTTCCTGGGCGCGGCGTTGCTCCCATTCGCGGGCGAGCTCGGCATCCTCCGCCGCCACCGCAGGCGGCGTGTCCTGCGGGCGGGTACGCGCACCGAGAGGGGAGAGTGCCGCCCAGCGCTCGAGCATCGGCACCTGCCAGCGCCGGCCGAGAGCCCGCTCACGTGGCGTGACCTCGGCGCCGTCCAGCGTCTCGAAGTCCGTCATCCCGCAGGGCTGCTCCTCGTAGTCGAGGCAGCGCCAGATCTCCCGGAGCGGCCCGCACGCTTCAAGCTGGGCCGTGGTGGTGACCCAGAAGCGCGCGCTCGGCACCCGCCACGCATCCTGCCTACCCTCGCGGCACAGGCGTTGTGCGCGGCGCTCGCCCGGCACGACGAAACAGACGTTGTGGCAGCGCACGCTGCGGGCTTGCTCAAGCGTCGTGGCGTAGCGGCTGATCTTCCCGGCGAGCGTTGCCATCGGCTCGGTCGCGCGATCCCACTCCACCGCCATGACCACGAGCCCGAAGGGTGTGCTCAGCGCGACGCTGGCGTCCGGTCGCGCCATCTCGTAGGCAGGGTGTGACCAGTACGGCTTGATTGCGCCCCAGCCCGGCTCCCACGTACCGACCCACACGTCGGGCGTGTCGAGGGTCGCGGCGACGATGCTGCAGACGAACCTGTTGCACTCCAGACGGTGGGCGAGTTGGGTGTGCTCGCGAAAGTCCTGCTGGCGATCCCAGCCGAGGCCACGCCGGTCACGTCCGAGACGGGCAGCGACGAGGTGTGCGCCGACCTCATCGAGCAGCCAGTGCGCTTGTGGCTTACCCAGCGAGAAAGGGCCTGCCGGATAGAACCGGTCGATTACTCGATGGCGATACAGCCACAGCAGCCGATCCTGGCAGCGACGCGACGAGCCAAAGAACAACAGCCGTAGCTGGTCGGTCGTCAGGATCTTCTGGCGATACAGGAGCCATGCGATCTCCCGGTCACGTTCGGTCGTGTGCTTTGCTACCTCCCAAGCGAACGCGCTCCCTACACGCGCCGGTCGCGTAAACATCCCGTTGGGCATCTACTTACCTCCCTTTGTCGCGCGCTGGGAGCCGTGGCGTTTTGCAGTCCCAAGCGGGGAATCCGGCGTATCAGCTATAGGTGTAGCGCCGGGCATAGGCGCACGCAATTCGCGCTTGAAAGCGCCGGGCAAAACGCCACGGCGCTCCTTCGCGGCATCAGCGAGAAGTTCGGCGAGCAGCCGGATCGCGTCGAGTTCCAGCTTACGTGAGAGCCGCTGCACGCGAGGGCGAGCGGCACGAATGTAATCGTCCATATTTTCTGGTGCCGGTGAGAGACCCTTACGACGGCAACACGCCGCCAAACCGGAGCCCAACGGGACACCAGGCCACTCGGCCCGCACCCGATCAAGGGCTCCAATAAACGAAGGCCGATTTCGAGCCGTTTCAGTACAGCCCGACACCAATTTTTATGTTGTGTCAGCCCCGTGTCAGCAGACACCACAGCTACAACAGGGCGCTACGCCTCGCGCTGAGCGCCGCAACGGCTCGCCGTGGGGTCAGGCGTCGGCCCACTTCCACACGTTGCGACGCCCGCCACGCCGATAACGCACGCCACCCAGCTCGTCGGGGTCGCGCTTCTCATCACCCGGCTCCTTACGGTCGTCAATGTCCGGGCTGGCGTCGTCGGGCTCGACCCACTCCGACAGGCAGTACATCGCTGACCCGAGCTGCCAGCACGCCGACTGCAAACGCTCAGCAAGCGCGAACCACGCATCCGAACGAGCGCCACCGGCATCGAGCGCCCCGGCCGTCTCAGTAAGCACGCCGCGCAACTGCCCCCGGAGCCCGTCGATCCGCTCGGCAGCCAGCGCCTGAGCGTGCCGCCACACACGATGCTGCGGAGACTCCGGCAACCCCTTCGAGGCACCGGATCGGTTTGCGCGCTCGACGCGCCTGCGACCGCTGCTCGTCAATCCCCAGATCACGACCCCGTGCCGACGCGAGCGCACGAGCAGGCCGGCAGCGATGAACGCTTCGATCTGTGGGCGCAGCCGCCGCGTCGTCCACGAGCCATGAACGAACCCCAGATGTTCCGCGATGTCGCTCATCATCACGCCCTCGTCCTCCCGCTCACGATGGCGTTCGGCGCGCTCCACGGCCGCGAGCACCAAGTCATCGGTCACCGGCTCAAACCGGCGCAACTCGCCATCACGATCACCTCGGACTCGCGGTGATCCAGTGCTCGTTGCTCGCTTCACGCTACCTCGCTGCTGTCGCTCGTCTTTGCTGCTGGGCATCTCGCTGGCTCCTTTCGGGTACCCCGAGGAGCGCGCACGCGAGCACGAGCCGCTAGCCGCAGACAGCTACGGTTTCCGTGGCATCGAAGGCACGCCCTTCGGTGCTAAAGGTCGGGCGGGTGGCTCAAACACCCGTCCGGCCGCTTTCAGTTGTCGATTGGCGCGGACAGCAGAGCAGAACCAGCGCCAGATCTCAAGGGGCCGTCGGAGGGCCACCGCAGCACGCTCAGTCCCGACGCCAAGGCGCGCGCCATCGGCCTCGGCTGTACACAGCTAGGGCACAAAAGTTCGCTTGACGCGTGCGACCTCGTGTATGCGCCGCTTGTGCTCGGTAGCGTAGAAGCGGGCCTCGTAGGTGCCGACTTCGAGAGGCTCAGCAATGTGCGCGATCGCGCCGTAGGGCTGGTGACGTGGGTGGAGTTCGTCTGTCACCTCGAAGGCTCCAGATGGTCTCCTGATGATGCACTCGGCCGCGCCGAGCCGATCAACCCCCACCGGCACCTCCGTCCTACACAGGACTTCGGCTGCCCCCTGGCCGGGCATGACGGCCTCCCAGATGTCATCGCCGCCAAAAGCGAAGTACCGCAGCAGCCCCCATGCGCCTGAGCAGATCGTCAAAGCGACGATCCCGCCGAGGCCGCCGAGCAGCGCCGGGAGCAACACATCCCAAACGGACGGCACAGCCGCTGCGACCCTGCCGTCGATGGTGACGGTCGACAGCTCAGACACAGCGACCGCCGTGCCGATTACGGCCCCTGTGGTCGGTCCGAGTAGCAGCATTGGCAGCCGGGAGAGAGAGTCCTCCACGTAGAACAGGAGCCACCAGAGAAACCGCCATCGCGGGAACTGCGGTTCCGAACCCCACCTGGGGTAGAGGAGCGTCGCACCCACAGCAGGTTTCGCCATCGTGGGCAGGCTACATGGGTGGCCGTACCGACCGGAAGTCATTGAACTCGAGCTGTACCCGATGCACGCGAGCCTCGTCTCACCACTCGCTAATCGGAGGTTAGGCCGGTCGCGCTTCCTCACTCTCACCGGAAATCTTTAAGCAGGACGGGCGTAGACGGCTCAAGGCGAGCTTCAACCGTCTCGTTCGCCGCCGCACCCGGCAGGTAGAAAACCTGTTGACCATCCTCGTCTGGGCCGTTGCTGACAGAGAGTCGGTTTCGTTGAATCAGGAACAACAGTCGATAGACGCTCCTAGATATCTCGACCACGTCATCCAGATTGACCTCTGGCCCCGACATCTGGTAGCGGAGCAATGCACGATCAGCGATCAGCTCATTGATGTGCGGTTGCGTCTCTGGAGTCAGCAGCATCATCAGGGCCTGCTGCCCTGGGGGACGGGCGAGCATCTGTGCCAGGTTCTCATTCGTGAATGCGATCAAGGGCGCTGACACGTCTTGCTTGCGCTTGTCGATCGTCTCCGGTGGCAATGTTCCTGAGAAGGGCCGCAGGGGGAGCTTGAATCCATGCTTGTATTGAAGATGGAAGAACTCGTAGGTGAGGTACCAGTCGGTGACCTTTCGCACGAGGTCGAGGAGGCGTTTCACCGCCTCCTCGACGGCGGCAACTGCCTTCTCTGGATCTTCGGCCTTGCTCAGCCCATCTTCAATCACCGCCGTGGGCGGGAGCAAAAATCGCTTGCGAAGCCCGTCGTCGCCTTCGGTCATCAGCCGCTTGCTGAGCCCTGTGACTTTGCCTGCGGCGTAACTCGTCATTCGTTTCACAAAATCCATCGGGTCCCTGGCGAAGGTCAGGAGCGCGAACAAGTCCTCGCAATGTTGAGCAGCTTCATTTACCGCGGCCGCTGTGATTCCAAGCGCGAGGGGACCGTATACGTAGTCGTCGGCCTTCCAGGAGTCGTTGTCCATCTCGGTAGCTGCCATCTCGCCGAGCCGACGTAGGTTTGCTCGTAGATCACGGAGGCCCACGATCAACACCCAGCGCCAAGCTGGAGCCCAAGCTGCAAAGAAGTTCCTGACCTGGGCCTCGTTGATGCGCTGCTTCGTCGCCGCGTTCATCACGGCTCGTCACGCTACAGCTCCTAGACGGATGCAGCACGAACGTCCACGAGTTTCAGCCGCGCACTAGGGCCAATGAAACCAGAGTGAGCCTGCGCCGCCGGTGCTTGCTCCCGGCCGCCGGCATCGGACGTTTCCCCGCTTTCGCTTCGAGGTCGCGGTGGGCTCGCAGGTAGGCCTCGCCGGCCTCATCGGTGAGTTGAAGCAGCGCCAGGATGATGAGTCCGGTCGCCTCGCCCTTCTTGGACGCAAGGGTGGAGGCCGTCACACGCGTGAGCGAGATGAGTGCGGATTGGCCGGGGTCGGCAAGCCCTGCCGGACTTGGGCCGGTGAGGAGTGAGCCGCGGCCGTCAGTTGGGAGCAGGTCCGGGGTCCAGGTGATGCCCTTGGGGTTCGCATGGATGCCGTGGCTCGCCATCCGGTAGTACGGGCGCATGTGCTGAGTCCCCACGCTCTGCTCGATCGCAGCCAAGGTCACGTTTTTCTTGGAGTAGCGCGGATCCTTGGCCGCAAGGGCAGCCTGCGCCCAACCATAGGGATCGCCAAACCGCGATCCGTAGCGCCCGATCAGCGCGTCGAAACGATGCTTCGCAGCTTCGACTTCCACCTCCGAGTAGGGCGTTTCCCCCAGGCGCTCGGCGTGCTGCTGGAACTCCTGCATCCCTCTCCAGGTCTCGATCGCCTCATGGGCGAAGTAACGCTCGGCGCAGTCGTCGCCGTTTTCCGCGATGAAGTCCGCAACGATCGCAACCTCATCCAGAGCTCGCCAGCGCGCGAGGCCCGCCTGTCCATAGCCCGCCTTTAGCAGCACCAGCACCTCCTCGGCTATTCGGCAGGCCCGAGCCAGCAGCCGCGATAGCGCCTCAAATACAAAGTCATGCTGGCCATCCGGAGGCACATGCTTCTCGTAGAAGAACTCCCCGGCCTCAAAAGCGACCTTCATCACCATCTCCGCGAGATCAAAGGCCGGCCCCCAGTGCTCAGCCAGCCGCTTCTCGAACTCCGCCTGCCAGTCACGGCGGTGCTCAAGCATCCCCGGCGCGTCCTGCTTGAGGCGCTCCACCAGTCCCTTCGCCGCGTCCTCTATAGCCTGCGAAACGATCGTAGGGACGAGAGTGTCAACGTTGGCCTCCAGCTTGTCCAACTGCTCAGGTGTCAAACCCTCGAGAGCACGCTCCAAGCCATTCTCCATTGCCTCCCGAAAGTTCTCGTCGTAGTCGTACTCCATACGCGGACGGTAGCTTCCGCCCCGGCCGTCGTCGGGTTGATGGTCCATCCCAGCAGATCCCTTGAGCGCCAGCACTCGTCGAGATCAGCGGCTCCACACGCGGCTTCGGGCGGGTCGCCGTCGCCGGGTTGTGCCGTGCCGGCACACCCGCTCAAGACGTGCACAGCGCACTCAAGCGCCAAGTTCGTCCAAGCGGAACACCCATCTATGGGCCCGCGTCGCCCACCGTCGTAGGCTGGGGCGATGCTCATGGTCATCTTCGGCGCGGGCGCGTCGTACGACAGCGACGCGAGACGACCCGTCAGCGGCCCTCGGAACGCGTCACGGCCGCCCCTGACTGAGCATCTGATTGACGAGCGACACCGCAGGATTGCTGACGAATACCCCGCCAGCATCTCCGTGATCGACTACGTGCAGCAGAACATCTCCGAGGACTCGCCGAGCAGCCTGGAGATGATCCTTGCGCAGTACGCGGCGAGGGCGGAAAACAGCTCTGCGTGCCGCCAGGCCCTCGTCGCGTTCCGGTTCTACTTGTGCCGCCTCATCACGAACGCCACCGACGAGTGGCTGCGCGAAACCCACGGCTTGACGACCTATCTCAGCCTGCTGAACCAACTCCTGGAGTGGCAGGAAACGTCCGGCGAGCGCGTCCAACTCGTTACGTTCAACTACGACATGCTCCTCGAGGACGCCGCGGCGCGCGTGATCCCCGACTGGCGAATCAACGCATTCGGTGACTACGTCAGCCGCACCGACTGGGGCTTGCTGAAGCTGCACGGCTCCGTCGGCTGGTCGCGTGTGGCCAGCCCTGCCGACGACGCCCGCGGCGAACCCAACTCCGCCCGGGCGCTCGCCGCGGCCGACCTGGCGCACGCCGGGAATCTACCCCTCCGAGCGGTGAACGCCACGCGCGTTACGTCAACGGACAACGGCGACGTGCTGTTCCCCGCCATCGCCGTTCCCCTGGCGAACAAGACGACGTTCGAGTGCGAAGAGATCCAGGTGGAGGCGTTCAAGAGTACGGTGCCCGAGATTCGCCGCCTCCTCGTCTGCGGCTGGAGGGCCGCTGAGGCCCACGCGATCCAGATACTGCAAGACATCTATCCGGGCTTCTACCTCGGTATCGTCACCGGCAGTCGCCCCGACCTCGCCGACGTGCAGGGGAACCTCGGGGACGTGTTCCGCAAGGGCAAGCTCGTCCTGACCCAAACAGACGGCATGTCAGCGTTCGCGAAAAACATGAATCAGCAACTCGCGCCGTTGCTTGTTCCGTGGTAAAAGCAGGGTGTCGTCCCGCTGCCGCGGGCCGCAAGCGCCGGCCGGCCGGCGTGCATCGGTCAATGAGTTTGTTCGTCCGCCCCGGGGGGCGCCAGTACTCGTCCGGCGCTTCGCGGCGCAAGTCCCACCGGTCGCGCCATCTTCGCGGTTCCCTCCAGTTAGCCCATTCCCACGGCTGGTGCCGCCATCAGCACGTGGTTTGCGCGCCGAGCAGTTTCGCCCACTTCGATAGTTCGCGCTTGAGTTCGCAGTTTGAGCCGGTTTACCGCGTAAATCCCGGAAATCGAAGGTTTGGGGTGGCGGTAGCCGGTTCGCGCGTGGAGTTCGCGCCGAGTGTCGGCGTTCGGGGGCTTGGAGACGCGAAAACGCCCAAGGAACTTCCCGGGCGCTCCGGTTGCTGCTCTCTGCTTGCATGTCTCGCTCAAGCGAGGATCGGCGGTGAGAGGTCCGAGGGTGGCTTGCCGATCTTGAAGCCGAGCGCGACCGCTGCTGGTCCGTAGCTGCCGGTCAGTCCGAGGAAGCCGCGTTCGTCCAGCAGCTTCTCGGCCTTCTGTTTGCCGTGCCACTGGAACTTACGCTTGCCGGGGTGTCGAGTCTTGCTCCGTGTGGAGCCAAGCCAGCCACAGCGTGCCGCGATCCTAAGCCAGTCCACGAGACACGCGACGTTCGCGCGCAAGCGATGACAACCGATGCTGACACGCTTGCTCCTGTTCGCCAGCACGTCTGAGCCGACGCGGTAGCGGTTGCGCCAGTACAGATGCACGCCCTCGTAGGTCTGGTGGGACTCGGCTAGCTCGTGATACAGCGGCTCGGTCTGTGCGAGCGGGACAAGGAACCGCCAGTTGGTCGAGCAGGAGATCGTCTGGTCTTTTTCGCACGCATCCGTGAGTTTGCGCTGGCAGCGGAACCAGAGCCGGGGCTGCCCGCGTGCGGTTGAGAATTTCGTCTGCTGCATCGGCCCGCCACAACCAACGCAGCGCTTGATCCCGTGCCGGTCATACTCCAGCCGATCCGCAGGTACGGGTTCACCCTTCTGCACGCGCCAGGGAAAGACCGGGGCGGTGCCCTGTTCGGTCGCGTGCTGGAAGCACTCCGCGATGGAGACGCCGCGATCAGCGGTGATCGTCTCGGGAGCATCCCCGATCATCTCGACCGCCTGGTCGAATAGCTCGGGAAAAGTCTTGCTCTCTTGCTTGCTCGCGCTATCCACGGACGGGATCACGCCCCCGGTTAGGTGGCAGACGATCTTGCCCGACGAGTACCCATGCCACATACGCCTCGAAAGTTTTCCCGGCCGGCCATATGACCTGATTCCAGCGTCAAAGTCGCGCGTCAGAAACCAGCAGCCATTCATTCGGATGCGCTTGTACTTGCGCCCCTTCCGCGTAACAGTTTCCGCCTTGCTCGGTGTGTATTTCTTTACCTGGGCTTCCGCGTCCTCGGGTGATCCCGCGTTTTGCTCTTGACGACTCTCCCGCGCGTCTTCGGTGTTCGCTCGTCGTGGACCACGATAACCAGGGTTCTTGCACTTATCACCTTTCTGGCAGTCATGGATCAAACGCGCGTGCGTCTCATCCTCGGTCCAATCGACATGGGAGTGAGCGTAAACCCGCGAGTCGTGTTCCCGGCAACGCTGGATCACAAGCGCCGCTGCACGCAAGAACTCGTCGCAGACTTCCTCTAGCTCCGCGAGCCGCCGCCAAGTAGTCGCGTAAGACGGCCGCGCCTCGAATCCGCACTCGCCCCAAAGCTCGTCGCTCGTGTTGACCCACCACGGTTGCACGTCAACATGGCCGCTGGTGATATATGCGACGGCGGCTAGCTCCCAATGTCCCGGCTCACGTTTGCGCGCGTAACCAACTTCGAGATCGCACGCTTCACGTAGCTGATCCCAGACCCACGGCTGCGACTTGAGCAACCGGACAGCGTTCAACGATCCGCGTAGCTCCTCGACGGATGAGAAATCGGCGGCGTGCACCAGCCGATCCGGGGCTTGGAATCTGAGACGCGGCATAGATGTTGTTGCGCTGCATTACTGCCTCCAGTTGAGCGACAGACGCTCAGTGGATTTACGAAGTAGATGAGTTGTAACACGGAATCCGCGCTCCGCAAAATCAAATCTCCGAGCGCACAACGTTCGATTACTCACGCGAACTTCGCTTGCACTTGTTCCAAATCGATGATAGGCGTCGAAAGGAGCAGACGATCTGCTCACCAACCGGATACCTCTCACCACCGGGCGTGCGCCGTTAGCGCGTGCTTGTACTGAGTCGTACCCGTGTTGGCCCTTCACCTACGGATGAACTCAAAAACAAGCAAGCGAGCTACCTACTGCCAGCAGCGGCCAGCGCCGCAACGTCTCTGGATGGAGCGGCCGCATTTCCTTTTGGAGTACGAGGTGCCCGAGCCTGACGAGTCCTGGGACTCGGAGCGGCTTGACGCGCTGCTGGAAGAAGACGCCGAAATCACATTGGAGGATTTTCTTGACAACTTCGATTAGCACCAGGATCAGCGCCGTGCGTGCAGGGATTCGCGCGAGCAGGCCGTATTTCGACAGCAGACAATCGTCTACAGACGGTCGGGAGTCCGGCCGTGGCTAAACACACCCCGAATAAGGAGGAAGCACGCGCTAACGACCTAGCGCTGCTCGCGCTCGGTCGCGCCGTCCGCGAGCTACGCGAGCGGAAACAAATGAGCGTCAACGCGCTAGCTACGGCGCTTGGGACAACGCCACGACGGATCAAACGGGTCGAGGACGGTCTTGTTGATGTGCGTTACGACCTGCTCGTGGGTCTGGACAAGACACTCGATGCAGAGCGCGGTGAATTGATCGGGCGCACGGAAGCACTGGAGCGAGAGTTGAACGTGCCGACGCGGACCGCCGGCACGTGCAGTGATGACAAGAGAAAGGAACCTGAAACGAAGTGATAACCCTTGTCCACCCTCGAACATGGGCGGCAACATTGATTGCTGTCGGGACTGCTGCACTTCTGTCTGCATGTGGCGGGAACAGCACCGTTTCCGCGAGCGCTGTCGCTAGTTGTGCTCACGCACAGAAGCAACCAGCCAGCGCGCTCCCTAATGGCGCTCCGACCTTCCGCGCCGTGGTCGCGAAAACAGTCAAGAATAGTTGGCTATGGCAGAACACTAACCTGGCGAGCGCGACCACAGGAGCGCCGGTCTATGAAATCTACGTCTTCGCCACCAACCAAGGTGCTGGGGCGGCATTCAACCTGATTGCCAACGACAGCAACGCGCGTGAAGAATACGGCGATGGCGGCACGTTCAGGCGAGGAAACGTCGTTATCAGCACGGACCAGGGCGAACCGGGAGCACTCACGGCCGACGCGGAAAAGCTGCTCAACAAGTGCGTAGGCGGTGGCGCTTCACAAGCCACCACCCGCGCCGGGCAAGAAGTGGTCGACGGACAGACACGCAGCGAACGCCAGCGCAGCGAAGAAGACGGAGCGGCACCGAGCACAGGCGAAACGACCCCGACCGCTGCGAGCACGACGGCAGAACCCGCACAAGAGCCACCGACGAGCGAGGACGCGCCCAATCCCGGCCAGAGTCCGGCTTCGACACGGGAGGGCGGATAGAGCCGGACGAGCGCGCGCCGATGCTGCGCCTCGATGCGCTCATGCTCTTGCGTGGCGTGCGTGAGGTAGCGAGCCATGCCGACCCGGAGAACCCCGTCCAGGTCAGCCAACGGCGCTTTGACCAGGCGCGGCCGGTTAGTCAGAGCTTCGCCAGCTTGCCGCGAGCGCAACGGATCGCGGAGCGTCTACGGATGTCGTGGCGTGATGTTCTCGCCCTCGCGCACGCGCCCGAGCGCACGCACGCCCACCGGCTTGGCCGCGCGCAAACCGAACCTGCGCACGACTGGCTGACGCGCGACCTGATCGCGTTCGCTGTGCGGCTCGTCGCTCTCCGCTTGGAGGCGCGGAGCGTCGGTCCGATCCAGTACCGGACGGAGCGCGCAAAGCTACTACGCGAGGATTACGCCGCCTACCTGCACGGGCGACAACTGCGGCTACCGAGCGAGGATCAGATCCGTGTCGCGATGGATGGCGATTGGGATGCAGCGCTCGCGCTCGCTGAGCTTGCGCCGCGTCCACCGCGCGGCGATCAGGGCCGAGGCAAGTACGCCCCCACAACCGCTGAGGTTCTCGAGCGTGCCTACGAAGCTCACGGCACGGAGCTAACGAGCAAAGAGATATGGACCTTCGTCAAAGCCAACGGCATCCCCTACGGCCGGGAACGTGGCCGGCTCTGGAGCGAGTGCGTGAGCGAGTGGAAGCAGCAGCGCGCTGCCCGTGGCATGGACGTGCCTGCCGGCCCGCCGCCGCTTGATGAGCGCCCCGACTACAGCCAGCTGGTCGGCGCGGCGATGGCCGGTGAGCAGAGACGGCGAAACTGGAGCAACGTGGAGGACTGCCTGCCGTTCATCATGGCTTACCTAACGCAGCTACCATCGAGCGCGCGCTCAACAAAGCGTGGCTATCAAGCCTGGGCGTACACGAAAGCGGACGCGCCGCATCCGTCAGCGTTTGACCAGCATGACGGTGGTTGGGGGCGGTTGAGAGCACTAGCCCAAGCACGGATGCTGGAGTCAGAGGACTAGCGCCGAAGGGACTCGAATGAGCGCGCATGAGTTCCACCCCACCAGAGCAGCGCTCGGGCTCCAACGAGGGCGACTCGCACACTAACTCGAAAGATGACTCTCAGCCGCCCAGTAAAAAGGCAGCCTCACCGAAGCGCTCACGTGAGCCCAAGTTCAAGCGGCCCGGTTTCGGTCCGAAATATCCACCGCTATCCGACGAGCACGGCAAAGAACCACTCGATTCGCCTGCTTTGGAGCGCTACCGCGCACTTGATACGCTCGCGGCGGCGCTGTTCCAAACCGGATTGGCTGTGTTCGTCGGAGGCGTGGCAATCGCTTTTACCGTTCACTCCCTCACATACCGGATCATCCTTATCTGCGCGAGCATACCGCCTTTCTGCGCCGGTTGTACTGCTGGGTTTGCGATGTTGGACATAGCGCACGAAGACCCCGAATCTCCGACCTTTTACGATTTGCGCGCTAAGCGTAGCTCAGTAGAAAGCTCGGGTTTCTGGCAGATTTCCAGCATCCTTGTGGCTCTGGCCCTCCTGGTGTTCGTGCTCGCGATCACCAACAAACTAAACGCCTCTAAAAGCTCCGCTCAGAGCAACATACCTAGTTTGTACAGACCTACTCCAGCGGCCAAGAACAGGCTGACAAGTCCTCCAACCAAGACCACCGTCTGTGAAGCGTGCAGCAAGGGGGAAAGGATCGCCCATACAACCAAGATGGTGCCCACCGGAAAAAGGACCACCCAGCAGGTGCCGTACCACGGGGTTCGGATACGCCGCGACGGGAGTTCTCGTGCCAAGTGTTGAGATGCTAGATCATCACTCATACGCAAAGTTTAGCGTGCGCTCCAACGTCCTTCCCTGAACCTCCACATGCGTCCTGGGCTCTCCGACACGCCTCTAAGGCGTTCGTGAAGTCTCTCACTTGGAGAACGACGCGCAGCCGCCGGCTACGACCATTGGGCGTTCCGATGCTCGGACGCGCTGCGCGGCAGCCGCAGGAAGCGACTCAAGGGAGGGCGCTAAGCAGCCTTCCCGACACGACGTATAACCGCCTGCCTCACGAAGTCCTCCCAGGTGGTCAAGCCATCCTTTGACGGCTTGCGCCAGTCGAGCCGCCATGCCTGCTGAGGAACAGCCATGCCTGTCGTGTCGACTGGCACGGTGAAGTGCGAGTTACCAAATAGGACCACATGCAGATAGGTGGCGCCGTCTCCTGGGCTCGTGAAATAAAGCAAATGCTCGTCGCCCTCAGCAAGCCGTGAGCCCGGCTCGACGTGATCTGGCACCAGAGGCGGAGCCTGTTCGTCCTCTGTTGACGAGTCCCGGTTGTGCATCCACTCGCGGAGCCTGTGCGCATCCTCTGACGAGCGCCAGGATAGTGGGTAGACACGCGAGCCGACAGCGAGCGCGATCTTGGCTGCCTCACGCCTCCAAACATCGGTACGCATAGTGAAATGGACAGTGATCTCCGGCTGGATTTCCCCGTGTTCTTCGCCCTCGATCTTGATTTCCTTTCCTTCGGCGGCGGCGCGCTTACGCGCTCGCTCCAGTAGCCGTTCTGCCTCTTCCGGGCTACTCGCACGAATCTCCTGCCGATCATTGCCAAGGTCCACAATCCGCGAGCGCCTCACCGGCTTATTAGTCTCGGGATCAGCGGTGAAGAAATCACCGTCGGCTGTATAGCCTTGTAGCAGCGGAGATGCAACTGGACGTGCCTTCCTGCCCCGTCTCGGATCGCGCTGTCCTGCAAGGTGGCGGTGAGCTTGAAGAAGCGAATCAGCTAGGAACGGCTGGTCTATCTCACGCCCCGCCCACTCGTTACACTCATCGCAGACTGTTGGCACAGTGAGAGAAGCACCCAAGCTACCGGGAATCGCGTGCTCCGGTTTCTCGTCGCCGGTCAAGACGGCGGCGAGGCAGTAAGCGCAAAGTTCACCCTGTTCCGACACGCGCCCATTGTAGCCACGCCGCTGGTCGTCCAGGGCTGGCAGTCGGTTATGGTGGCCCGACAAGCTCGCCGACGTGCTGAACCATCGTCGCGGTAACGAGCAAGGCGGCATGAGCCGTGGCTGCCTCAAGTCGGCCGATGCTGTCGAGATGGTGCGCGTCGCTCGTCAGGCCGGCGAGTGCCTGCCACGTGGCATCAAGGAACTTGATCCGCGCGTCATCCGGCTCGACGCTCAAACGCTGTGCGATAGCCGTGGCAACGTGTTCTTTCTCTTGTAGCTCAAGATGTTGCTCGACGTAGTGGCGCACGTCGCGACACTTCTGGATGCTCTCCCGCCATTCCGCCGCGTCATAAGCGCGACTCGCAGCGTCGAACAACGGCACCACCCCATCGCCAAGCGGTCCTTCCGGCGCAGGCACTTTGACCGCGATGAGCCGGTAACGGTCGTGGCCAAGCGCGGGCGCCAACTGGCGCGCCCAAAAATCACAAGGCAACTGAATTTGCAGTTCTTCCGCCTTCGGACTCGCGAGCGGAAGCACGTCCAAGGCGGTGCCCCGTGCGTTATCAAGCACTACCTCGCGGATCATGCAGATGCGGAGATCGAAGACAAGCGAGAGTTCAGCCACGGTGCCGGCGGTGCCCTGGACAAGCTCATCCAGCAGGCGCAAATCCTCGCCAAGAAGCTCAATCCGTAGTTGCGTCTGGACAGGTCCGGCGCCTTGCGGCTGCGAGTTGAGCAGCCCGTGTTGTCCACCTGTGCCGCTGATCGTTCCTGCCAGGCCGAGACGCTTGCGCGGGCCGGTTGCTGGCCGCGTCGTCAGGAACGCCTCCAGCCGATCCAAGAACAAATCGTTCTCGCCCTTGTATAGCTCCACGCCGAGCGGGAACACGAGCGTTGGCCGGGATGCTTCGGTGTCAGCGCGAATCTGGAGCGGGTCGACCCGGAGCAGCCCGACCCTGGTCGACTGCAAGAGGATGCTGGATTCGTGGATCACGGACACAAGGATGCCAGCAGCGGACGACGGGCTCGCCGCCACCGACGATTCGGATTAGTTCAAGCGTCCGAGTCTCTTGCCAGGAGCCAGAGCTAGTCCCAATTGCGCGGGTTACGGCGTCCGAGTCGCCGGTTGTCCTCGATGTCCGCGCTCTTGTCGCTTGGCTCTGCCCACTCGCGCAGGCAGTACGTTGCTGAGCTGAGCCGTTTGCACGCCTTCGCAACCTTCTCCCCGAAAACGAACCACGCCTCGGAGTCGGTCGCCTCGTCCGTGAGCGACCCCGCGCCTTCGTCCAAGAGCGTGCGCAATCCATCGCGGAAGCTGCCGATACGCTCGCCGGCAGCCTCGCGCGCCTCGCGCCAGCGGCGATGCTGCGGAGACTCCGGCAAGGAGACTTCCCCCGCCGCCTTCAAGACCCGCTCGCCCTTGCGCGTGGCCGTGTGGACGACCGAGCCGTGCCGCTTGAAGCCACGGATCAGCCCCGCTGCCTCCATCTCCCGGAAGCGCGGGCGGAGTTTATGGCCGGTGCTTGACCCCATCTTCAAGCCGAGATGCGCGACGACGCTGGAGTAGTGCGCGCCATCCTGGTCGCGCCCGCTGTGGAGTTCGGCGCGCTTGAGTGCGGCCAGGATCAGAGTGTCAGGGAACGACCCCTTGGGATCGGGCATAGGCAGACCTCCGTGTTCAGGCCCGCGTTGCTCGCGGGGCCGGTTAGGTTCACGCCCCGCAGTCGCCGCCGTGATCGCGGGCCGCGTGAGCGCTTGTCAACGGCTCGTGAACAAGAGCCGCGTCGAACCTACGCCCACGCCAGCGAGCAGTCGAAAAGATTTCGAAATCGAGACGGCCACGCCGCAGCCCAACCCCCCAAATGCCGATAGCCGGGATTCCGCTGTTATGCTCTCAGCCCGTGGGCTTCCAGTATTTCCACTTGGATGACAGCGCCGTGCGCGCCCAGATGTTGGACGGCTGGAGGGAAGAGTGGGCCGAGCTTTCAGAGCACTGGCCGCGAGAGCAATGGCCTTACGGCAAACAGCTCACCGACGAGGGATGGGTCGCATTTGAGCGGTTGATGCCAGAAGCACTCACTAGCGAGAATGACGACTGGCTCGTGAACGAGATGGACCAGGCCGAGTACTGGATGGATAGATCGCCGCGAAAAACCAAGACCGGCGTAACGATGGTCAACTACAACAAGCAAGATGCGCTTGAGCGTCTTTGCTACGGCGAGTTCAACATCGCCTACATCAGAGGCTTGGCCCGCACGCTTCTCGCGCGCGGGGAGACGACTTGCCTGGTGTACCGCGCTGATCCGGCGTATGAACCGCGTAAAGAGTGCTCTGATTGGGAGGGCCAGACCTTCCCCCTCGCCGATGTGATCGCCGGCCATCGTGTCCGCTACTTTCCCCCGCCAGGAGATCCAACAGCGTGGTCCATCCCCACCGGGCCTAACTGCCATCACAGCATTCGAGCTATCGGCTCATAGGCTCTGGCTACCTCTGCGCCTGAGTCATAGACCAGCGCCATTCGCCTCCTTCGCGTCTCATGCGTGGGCACAATCACGTCGATATGAGGGGGGATGGACCCGGCACTTCTATTGCCCGCTGTACGGGAAGTTTCGATCCTCGTTGATCCTGAGCGACCGACCGCGATCACGCAGCGTGCGTTTGACGCGGCACGCGCCCGGAGCGTGGTCCCGAACCTGCCGCGTGCGAAGCGGATCGTTGAAAGCCTGAACGCGAAACGACGCGATAAGCACCTGACGTGGGCGGGAGTGCTCGCGCTCGCTCACGCGAAGCAGCAGGAGCGTACAAAAACCGTCAGCACCCAGGAAGCCGGTAAGCCGCCCCGGTTGAGCGAGCGGCAGATCGTTGACGCTCTCATCTTCGTGTCGATCCGCCTCGGGACCAAGGCTTTCACTCGGGAAACCTATGAGTACGAGTTGCACAAGATGCGGAAGGAAGGCGTCCCGGTCAATCAGCTTCGTCTCCCTTCGGGGCAGCAGATTGTGCGGGCACTAGCACGAAAGCTACGCCAGCGCGAAGATGCTTGGGCCGCCGGTTTGCGTCTGCCCCGAGCATCGAAAGAGAAGTCAGCAACTACCGTAAAGACAGTCTCAAAGCTCGTGAGACGCAAGCGGTGGCCGATCAGTAAGGAGAACGCCTGGAAAGCCGCTCTCGAAATGGCCGGGCTACAACAGGTTGAGCGCGCTTACCTTCCCTCGCCTAGCGTCAGCACTGTTGAGCTACTAGAAAAATGCTTCGCCTCGCATAAGACACAACTAACCAGGGACGAGGCCCGAAAGTTCATACACGCCAACAACATCCAGTACAGCGATGCTCACCAGGAACTCAACTGGGGAGAATCCGTCGCGCAGTGGAAGAAAAGCCTCGAAGCGCGCGGCATCGTCCCGCCAGTAGGACCACCAGCACGCGACCAACGCCCTGACTACAGCCTGAACGTTGGCGCAGGCCACCCCGACACCAAGACAAGACGGATCGGCTGGACCGACATCGATGCTTGCCTCGCTGACGTGTGCGCCTACCTGGAGCAACTACCAGCAGGCGGGCACTCATTCTTCGCCGGCTTTCAACTCTGGCTCGAGGCACAAGGACGCGCGCCAATCTCCCGGAGCGCGTTCGCCAAGCATGGCGGCTGGAGCCATGTTCGCCAACTCGCTTACAAGCGCCTCTACCCCGGTCTTGAAGTCGAGGCGAAGGCACACGAGCGTAAGCACCGGGTGAGCATCCAGAACCAGGCGAGCACCGGCAAGCCGCACGCCAAGACGATGCAAGTGCCGCGCGATATGCCGAGCGCAACCGAGGCACGCGAGATCACACCGGAGCCAAGACCGCTAGAGCCAGCCGATCGGCTTCGAGCCTTGAACTTCCGCTCACCCTACCCCAAAAGACGCCGAGCCCCACGCCGGAACCCGAGCCCATTGATATGAGCCGGGATGGACCCTCGCCTGCTACTGCCCGCCGTGCGGAAGACTTCGACGCTCGTTGATCCTGAGCGACCGACCACATTCGGGTCGGTCCGTCGATGCCCTGTAGGCTACGCGCACAGAAATCCAACAATCAGAGGAAAGCGAGGGGGCGGACAGATGCTTGCTGCATCTCTGAGCGACATTGCTGGCGTCGCATCCGTGATCGTGGCGCTATCAGCTATTGCGGTGACCGTGGTCCTTTGGTCACGGAGTCGGCAACGCAAGGGCATCTCATACCGGCTCTCGACAGCCCAGGTCGTAAGCGTGCGACGCGGTGCTGAGGATCGGATCAAGGTGCTCTATGACGACCAGCCTGTAGACGAGGTTCGGCTTTTGACCGTGAGGATTGTGTGCTCAGGCACCGTCGAGATTAAGGAGGATGACTACGTTCGTCCACTTTCTGTAGATTTCGGAAGCCGTGCCGTGGTCTTGTCGCCTGAAGTTGCGAAGACTGTACCCGACGATCTTGCGCCCAGGCTCACAGTCCATGGCACACGTCTAGAAATCGAGCCGCTCCTTCTCAATCCAGGCGACACGCTTGAGATTGCTGCACTCGTGTCGGGGATGAGCAATGTTGAGCATCTTGATGGAAGGATTTCAGGTGTCACGAAGTTCATCGACCTCCAAACCGACGCGCAAACTCGGCGCTTGTTTCGTCGCGCGACAACGCTTGCATCTCCCGCTTTCGCGCTCGCCGCCGCTACAGCGGTCGGAGTGCTCAGCGTGACTATTGGGGCACTCTTCGCTACGAGCCAACACACCGAAACGCGGATCGTTCTCGACGATAGTCGCACTCTGTGCGGAAAGGTCCTTCGCGTTGGCACGGAAAGCGTGCTTGTCAGGCTAGCCGGAACCGGCCAGCTACATACCTCATCTATACATGAAGTGCGAGCGATCAAGGAAGATGATTGCTAAAGCGCTCGAGGTGGTGTCGGTCCAAGACCCGCATAAAGAGCGTCCAATCCGGGTGGGTGCGGGCGTCCAAACGCCCCGGAAAGCGCTCCGAATCTGGCCCCATGACGTAATTGAGAAGTGTCCCACTTGAGAACTGCCTGCTAATCGGCAGGTTTTGAGACTGGCGGCAGCGGCGGGCTACGGCAGAGATCAAGCAAAGATCAAGCAAGCCCGTCGAGCGCTTCTCGCCGAGCCAATCTGAGGGTCTTGAGATCGTGCGCGCGTTCTGCTCTGATCGCGCGCCAGCCAAGACAATCGAGTGGCCGGGCGGGTGTTGACGCACCCGCCCGGCCGTGCAGCACCGAAGGACGGACCTTCGATGCCACCGGACCACCGTAGCTTTCTGCGGAGACGGTCCTGCGAGTCGCGTCCGTGCTGTCGGTGCCCGAAAGGAGCCGCAATGAGCACGACAGATAACGATGACCAGGCACCGAGCAAAGGGATCGAGCTGCCGGAGTCAGCCCGACGATTCCACGAGCTATACCGCGCGGACCTCGCCCGTGTTGAGCCAGTCTCGGACGCGCAGATACTCGCGGCGATCGACCGCGCCGAAGTTCACGAGGAGCAAGAGGACGCCTCACGCGCAGATATCGCCGCGCACTTGGGCTTCGCGCATAACTCGTGGACGACGAAGCAGCTTCGGCCGCAGATCGACGCACTCAGGGCCGCTGAGCGAATCCGTGACGTTCGCCGCTGTGGGCTGGACTTGCTCGCGCTGACAGCTGCCGGCCGCCGGTCGCTTGAGGCAGCACAAAGCGCGGGAGCGGTGATCCTGCCGGAGTCTCCCCAGCATCGGAAGTGGCGGCACTCGCGTATGATGGCGGGCGACCGGATCGACGGATTCCGCGAAGCACTCCGAGCGTCGATGGCCGAGGTTGGCGCGCTGCTCGACGCGGAGCAGACACCCTCGGATGAGTGGCTTGAGTTCGGCAAGCGGCTGAGCGCTGAGTGCAGGCGCCTCGGGTCCGCCACGTACTGTCTATTTGAGTGGGCAGAGCCCGACGACGGGCGTGCCGACGTTGACGAGGTTCTAGGCCGCCGCAGTGTGGTGAGCTGGGACAGCGATTACCACGGCCACTACTAAGGAGGGCGCGTCCTGTGGCTCGCGTTGTAGACATGGAGCGGTAACGAAACGAGTGCCCGTTTACGCCACGGAACGGAAGCGTTGCCCGCACTACGCTAGAAGATCGTCGAGGACGCTCTCCCGTACGGTGGTCGAGATGTCGTCCAGGCGCGCAACGTCAACCAACAACCGTCCCTGCACGGTGAGGCGCCAACGCACCATGGGGACGCCCCATATGCCCGAGGCACTGTGAGGGTCGGCAAATATCGCAAGCACCGCGAACTGACGCCAGGTCAGGCGGTCTGCTAGCTGCGTGAGCCAATGCCCATCCGCAGGCGATATGTCCGGCCGGACGGCGAGGCTCGGCAGGATCGCGCCCAAATGTCTTAGCTTGCGCTCTTGGTAGGCGTTGGCGGCCTGCAATAGGACGCCCTCCAGGAGCTCGTCTGCATCCGAGCGCTGCCCCACGCCGGAGTCGAAGAACCCGTCATCTCGAAGCTTCTCGCCATCTTTCGCACGGGTTTGTGCATCGTCCAGGGCCACAGCGAGAACCGTGCCAACGCGTTCCTGCTGGCGAGACACCAGTAGCCGGTCGTATACCTCCACGCCCACGCGACGTATCGTCTTGGTGATAGCAACTCCGGCAGCGGCGCCGCCGATCGAGCCAGCAGGGCCGCCTACGAGGCCGATGGCCCCACCGGCTACAGCCCCGATCAGATCACTTGAGTTCTCGATCAGGTCGCGGAGACGACGGCTGTCGGTCTCGGGAGGCTCATCGCTGTCCTCATTCATGGGGCTGCCAACTCTAAGCACTACCCCATACGTTGTGAGTTGACTAGCTGCTGTCTTGCTTGGGCCGTTCGACGCGGCAGCCGCCAAGATCCCGTCGGCGAGCCACCCCGACTGGACGGCCGCCCCGCCTATGGACCGGCGTCGGCCCGAGCGATCTCTGCCTTGAGTGCCTGACGGGCGATGTAGCGGAGCACCGGAATTGCTTCGAGGCACCGGTTTACATCGTTGAGACGGTCGGCGACGACAGCGTCACGGCCGGGCGAGATATGGGCTATAGCGTTACGCAGCGGCTCACGGTAGGACTCCCACACCTCACGGAGCGGCATACCCGCGAACTGGCCGTATTCGGCAGGATTGAGCGCGTCGATGTCGGTCACGATGTCGCCGGGACCCGGAAAACTGGCCGCCAGCGGGTCGGCAGGGGCCGTCACCCCTGCTTTGGCGGCCGCGCGCGTTGTTTTCAGGTGAAAGCCGTGGACACCTTCGGTGACCCTATAGAACGCGAGCGCTTGGTAGAGCGGTGTCGTAGAGCTGAGTCCGTCGCGGTAGGTGGCGAGCAGCGGTGATAGCTCGGGGTTCATGTTGCCAGCGATCGTGTGGCTCAACGGACGCAGCTTTCCCACAAGCATCGCTCCGACACTGAACGTGCCAGTCGCTAGCTCCGTGACGATGGTCGCCTTCACCTCGACCGCAGTATTGGCCTCAAACGCAAGTCGGCTGAGGATCACCATGACCTGGTCGTGCGCGTGCTGCTCCGCGGCACCCATGTTGCTGTCACGCAGTGTGATCTCTGCATGGCTAAGGTGCCCCTGCGCGTTGCTGTGCAGTATCCAGGCGCTCTGGTCCTGACTGGCTATAAGGTCGACTTCGGCACCGCCCTCACTGAGGATCAGCGAGTCTCCGGCGGCTTCCAGCGAGGCGACGTTTAGGTCTGAGGCCACGCTGCTAACCCCCGGCACGCCCAGCACGAACACGACACGGTACTGGCCGGGTGCGCCTCTCGCCCCCCCTGGGGGCTCTGCTTGGCCACGCACAGGAACGATCACGAAGTGGTTGTACTCCGTGACCTCGGGCCGCGGCAGCTCAACACTGGCTTGTTCCGGACTGCTCACGGGGGAGATCGTAAATGGCCATGCGGGCGAGGTCCCTTCAGGGTCCACCGGCACCCAGCGCATTGCCGTCCAGTTGCCCGCCGACGAACGGGAACCCATCCTCGTCACGATGAGTAGCGTCGGTGGCCTAGCGCGATGCGGGATGGAACAGGTAGGCGGCAGGGCCGCTGCCACTCCGACCCGCAAGGCTTCGCCCGACGCCGTGCTCAGGCCGCTTCCTGAGGTGGTGTGGGGAAACTTCGGTGACAGGTGCCTCAAACAGCAGTTCGCACAAGCCGTGTTCGGAGAGGCGCCAGGCGAGAGCCTGCTCTGGCAACTCGATCTGCCAGATCCTGGTGGTCTCGCGCGCGTTAGCATTGCCAAGGGGCGGCCATGACCAAACCGGAGACCGACGCGGAGACAGAGCCTCAGTATGCCCCCGTGGGGCCTGGGTGGATGCCGGCGCTGGCCGATCCCGACGGGGTGCCTCGTTGGCTCAACGGCCGTTCGTTTCCTGCCGTGTGGCGCGACACGCTCCCGTTCACGATGGGCGGCATCATGGCGTCAAAGGACCATCCCCAGTTGAGGCTGGGCAGTCCATGGAACGTCGAGCCGGAGGCGGGCTCGGACGAAGATGTCGATCAGGCGATCAAAGCAAAGATTCACGTCGGCCTGCGTACGGGCACGGTCCTGGCCCAGGCGCAGCTTGTCGTCGTGGACCCCCGGGAGGCTGCCTATATTCCCGAGTGGGTAGATGTCGAAGAGGCAACGCGGTACGCCGTAGGTGCCCATCTCCCAATGTCTCCGATCTATATCGACTTCGAGACGGCAGAGGGTGCTCCGCTTGCATGGGACGCCGAGACTTGGCCGCTTCCGTTCCACCTGCGAGGCGCCGTGTGCTGGGTGCGCGATGGCCTGCTTAGCGTCATCCCGTTCGGCAGCGTGGGGGGCAGCCATCCTTGGGGCGGAACCGACTATCAGGCATGGGCTCGTTGGGTCTTTGTCCAGGATGAGCGATCTGAGTGGCCCCGGCCAGGTCCAGGAGATTCAATCGCGAGAGCCGACGGCGAGGTCGCGTCATGGATCGACCTCGATGGTGAATCAGTATGTGCTCAGCAGGTCAGCGTTGCCATTAACTTGACGGAGCGGGTTCTCCGGGTCCTTTGGGCAATGGAGGCGGCAGAAGTGTCCCTCGTACCTCCGACGCTCCCTCGCCCGGAGCGTCGTCGTGCTAAGCGGGCGGGACAGAAAATCGGACTCGTTCCTCGAAGTCTGCCGGCGCCACCGGCGATCCCGGACCACCGAGACCAAGATGGGGACTTTGACGACGAGGACAAGATGATCGAGTCATGCCCAGTGCGAAACGGACACGGAAGACTCAACGAAGCTCATGTCCTATGGCACGAGGCTCTATCTGCCTACAACGACCCAGACGCATTCGTCACCAAGCTAAATGCGCTGATCCAAACCCTGCGCAATGTGACGTGGGCACTTCAAAAGGACCTCGGAAAAGAGAGCCCCTCAGAGGCGTGGTATGCGGAATGGCAGTCTCGCATGCAGGCCGATCCCGAATGCAATGGGTCAAGAAAGCTCGGAACCACATCGTCAAGCAAGGAGACCTCGATACGTACTCACAGGCGCGGCTTCGAGTCGTGGGAGAGGTGCTTCACAGCGCTCCGATCGACATTGAGGTTGATCCTGGTGCTCCCGTCGAGGAGATCGCTCGGCGGATCAACCTTCCAGCTATCGGCTCGCGGACGCTCCACGAGGGGACGCTCGTCGTCGAGCGGCGCTGGACGGTGGATGGTCTCCCTGATGACGAGCTACTGGACGCCATGGCGCACTGCTTTGGGATGCTTTCCCAACTCCTCCTGGAGGCACATCAGCAGTGCTCGGCATCCATGGCTACCTGCGAGGAGACTGCCAACGATCCCTGCGGGTGGGGGGCCAGTGAGATGCACCCGAGCGGGCGGCTCGCCTGCATGTGGGCCGGTCGAGAGGCACGCACGAGTCGCAGGAACCTCTCGTCAGGCGCGCCTATCCGGGCGACGGTAGCGTCCGTCGCCGGCCCTCCGATCGACGGCGAGGACCTCCGAAACCGGTATGGGCTTGCCATCGATCCATTGCCCGAGACGGCGGATGCCTTCGAGAAGGCGCGTCTTCTCCATGAGCAGGGTCGCCGGCTGTTGTTGATCGATAAGCACCATGTGATGCTTGTGTGGCTGCTACGCGAAGGCTCGGTCCTGGCACAGCGATTGATAGAGCCCGATGACCATCGCGAGTCGTACCTCGCCATGGAGTTGATCGCCGCTGAGGTCAACCGACTCGGAGCCGACGAGATGATCGTGAGCTCAGAAGCATGGGAAGCGGAGATCGTCGCGAAAGACGATCCGCGGGTGGGCCTGCGAGCCACCGAGCGAGAGGATCGCCGCGAGTCGTTCCTCACGTACGTTATTCAGCGCGGCGGTCGCGCGGAGACGTGGCGCTCGGCTATCACGCGCGCGGAGGATGATGTGCAGCTCGGAGACATCGAACATCTGGAGGCCGGCACCCCGCCGTTGGTCCGACCCGTCATCGAGGCCTGGGCCGAGTGGGACTCATGATCCGGACTCCGCTTGCGCAACCCCCGAGCCGAGGAACTTTCGACAGGCAAGAAAGTAGGCGGTCCGTGCTGTGTTCCACTCGTCCTGCCAGCTTGCGTCTCGGCTCTGTGCTTTTACCCATCAGCTCAGTGACTGTGCTCATTGACGGAAGGATCTTGAAAGGCGCGAGAAGCGCCGCAGCGGTCATCGCCCTGTTGATCTCGACGATACGTGCCACCCTCGCGGTCAACGACACCGGGATCGCTTTCGTCAAAGCCGCACGCGAGCGGGCCGGGGACAACTGCGGGCCGTTGGCGTGGCGGCACGAGATCGCGCACCCCTTCACCGCCGCGCGCGGTCGCAGCGGCGCACACCTGCTGGTCGCCGACGCGCTTCTCTCCTACCTGCAAACCGCGCCGGATGAGTCACTGATCCTTCACCAGCGATTCATCGAGCTCGACCGAGGGACGATCCCGCCCGAGCAGCTAGCCGCGAAGCTCGCGCGCTACGCGCAGCTACAGCACTACAAGCCCAAGCCGGCGCCGCCGGACGCGCCCGACGGGCCGCTCTGGCGTGCCCACTACCGCACACTTCCCCCGGTGCTCGTAGTGCTCGCCGACCAAACCCCGGCCGCCACACGCACACGCATCCAACGGGTGATCGCGCTGCACCGCTCTGACCCCGCGCATACGCGCTACGGCACACCACCAGCGTCGTTTGTGACCCTCGCGGACCTCGCCGCGCGCGGCCCGTTCGCGCCGATCTTCATCCCCGCCGAGCAACCCGACCACTACGAGGACTGGCTCGGCAACACCAACCAACACCAACCGAAAGGCAAACCCGATGTGCCCGCATAACACCATCACAACCCCATCCCCGGCGCGTCGCCACACACGAGACCAAGACTGTCCAGCGCCGTCAACCCTGCCGCGACGCAGACAACGGACGCGGAGCCACGCGCCGTATCGCACCGCTGATCTGCCGCTGGCGCTTTGGCCGTGCGCGCAGAAGACGAGCCAATGGCAGCGCCACGGCCGCTACCTCCCCGCATCGAACCGTCACCCCGGCAAGATGCTCCCAGCGCTCGCCCGCCGAGCGATCGAGAGCTACAGCGACCCCGGCGACCTCGTCCTCGACCCGATGTGCGGGATCGGCACGACACTCGTGGAGTCGATCCACGCGGGCCGTCGAGCAGTCGGGACTGAGCTAGAGCCCAGATGGGCGACACTCGCTCGCGCCAACATCGAGCACGCCCAACACCAGGGTGCACGCTCGCCCGCGCGGGTCATCGAAGGCGACGCACGCCATCTACCTCGACTCCTCGCCACACACACGCCCGTCGATCTGATCCTCACCTCGCCGCCCTACGCCTGCGAGGTCGCGGACGTATCCAACGCGAACCTCGTCAGCGGCGTCGGGCCGATCCGCCGCGGGGACACCAGCAACTACAGCGCCGACAAGACCAACCTCGGACACGCTCGTGGACGCGCCTACATCGCCGCTATGGCAGAGGTGTACGAAGCGTGCGCCGCCGTGCTGAAGCCAGGCGGATACCTCGTGCTCGTGATCAAGGACATGCGCTCCGGCGGCACGCTGCACAACCTCAGCGGCGACACGATCACGCTCTGCGAGAACCTCGGCCTGAACTATTGGCAGCGCATCATCGGCATGCTCGCCACCGTCCGCGACAGCGAGATCGTGATGCGTCCGTCGTTCTGGCAAACGCTGCACGCCCGCCGGATGCGCGCACGAGGCGAACGCGCCCACGTCGTAGCTCACGAGGACGTGCTCGTCTTCCGTAAGCCCAACACGCCCGCAGCATGAGCCCTCAACCCACGGAAGATCCCTTGAAAATGGCCCCGGCACGCCAGATTGGGCAGGCCAAGAAAGTCCGCCGGCCCTGCAATCAAGCGACTCGGCCGCGCCCGGCTGCCAGACCCTTGAGATCACGGCCCGGGTCTGGTCTGATCGAAGACGATGACGCGAGACCGATCGAGATCCCCGATGCCTTCCTCGATGCCTTGGCGCGCAGGCTCGCTGCGCGGCTTGCCGAGCAGACGGCCGACCAGCTCACAGCGCTGCATGAGGGTTCGCCGTGGATGACCTTCGAGGAAGCCGTCGAGTACACGAGAGTGCCGGCAGGCACATTTCGCAAGCTGAGCGCCGACGGAACGTTCACTGCACACGGCGGCAAGAGAAAGATCTACCACCGCCAAGAGCTGGACGCCGCGCTGCTGAGCCTCTCCGCACGCACACGCCGCTGAGACAGGCGAACTGATGGCGCGCAGCGAGCGGGTACGCATAGAGCGAGGCCTCTACCGAAGCGACAAGACGTACATCGCTTGCGCGACATCGCCGGGCGCCCGCAAGGCGAAGTGGAAGACGATAGGCGAGGTCGGCCTGATGGAGGCCCGCCGCGAGCGCGACGCCTGGGCCGTCGAAGTCCGATCCGGAGGCATCCCTGAAACGGGCGGCAAAGAGAAGGTCGAGGAGGTAGCGCTCGCATGGCTGCAATACATCGAAGGTCTTGTCGAGATCGGCGAGCTGCGACCGCGCACCCTTGAGGCATACAAAATCGGCGTGATGCTGCACCTCATCCCCCACTACGGACATCGACGCATCCGGTCCATGACGACCGACGATCTTGTCGATTGGCACCGCAAGCAACGCAAGCTCAAAGCATCGACATGGACAATCCGCGCACGCTGGATGGCAGTAAGAGGCGTCTTTGGCTACGCAGCACGCCACGACATCATCGCCGCAAGTCCAGCCGACAAGCTCCTACCCCGCGAGCGCCCAGGCGCCGGAGAACCCCGCCAACGGTTCCTCTCCCGCGAGGAGATGGACAGGCTGCTTGAGCACGCCGGGCCGGCCCTCGCGATCATCGCAACCGCACTATTCAGAGGCATGAGAGTCATGGAAGTCCTCGCCCTCCAATGGGGCGACATCGACTTCACCGAGGGCGTGATCCATGTGCGATTCCAGCTCAGCCGCCAGGGCAAGCGAGTACCCCTCAAGACGAAGGCAGCGAAACGCGACGTCGTGATGATGGAAACCCTTGGAAAGCTCCTGCGCCGACGCCGCCTCGCTGAGGAGTTCTCGACAGACACCGATTTCGTGTTCCAGAGTTCCGTGCCGCGCCGGCCAATGACCTACAGGGGCGCCCTGCTCGACCTATTCCACGACGCCCGCAAAAGCGCCAACTTGGAAGACGTGACATTCCACTGCCTCCGACACACCTTCGCCTCGATCCTGATCGCCCAAGGTCGTGACGTGCAATTCGTCTCGCGCCAACTCGGGCACACAAAGACCTCAACAACTTGGGACACCTACGTGCACTTGTTTGAAGCTCACCGGCACGCCCACGACGCACGCGAGCAGCTAGAGGCAGAGTACGGCGAGATGCTGGGCGCAGCCGACGCATGAATCAGCGTGTACTCGTCGGCCCTACGTGCCGGTATAGGCGCGGGCTGCGGGCGGCTCCTTCCAAACGAGGAGCCGGGTCGTCCTGGTCAAGCGCAGCGATCAGCGCGTCGAACTGACCGGCCGGGATCAGTGTCTGGTCAGTCCGGCCGAGTACGCGATCGGCCTCACGCGTCGCCGAGGCCAAGACAAACGCCGAGACCGAGAGGTCCCGTGCCCGGGCGGCGCGCGAGATCCGCACCTCGCTCGCGGGGTCGGCGCGCGTCTCGATCCGTCTCGTCCGGGTAGCCATACTCCCGACGGTAAGGGACTTCTATGGCGCCTACAAGTACTGGGCACGTACAGCTTGAGGCAGATCTCTGTGCGGGGGGACTCCGGCCGCAAGCCAAAAGTCTCCTAAGGTCGGCATAGGCTCCGGCTTATGACGCCCGACAAACCGCAACGGCGCGGCAGGCGAAGACTGGCTCAGCACGGCTTGCCGATCGATAAGGCCCTGGCTAGCTTCGTCGGATGCGACGTCCTGGACCGTGTCGGGGCATCTCGACCACGGTTGCGTCGTCGGAGACATCAAGGACAACGTCACGCACCTTCCTCTTACGCCACTGCGCTACGAGTCGGTCGAGCTTCTCCATATCTGCCGGCGCCGCAGCGACGATCGCCGCAAGAAGGTCGGATCGCTCTGGCGCTGTTGCTGACGCTAGAGCAACTAGCTGATCAAGCCGGGTGTCCACCGCTGCTGACCAGCTCACCGTGGCCTTCCGGCCCGGCGTGCGTCGGGCTAGTTCATCGGGCTGGGCGCGATCGACAGAGTCCATCCGAGCGAAGAGCTACCTTTCAATACGTATTGATTGCGGATTCAACGCCTAACTCATCCGTAAAGGTAGCTGCCGAGCTTAGCCTGTTTGCTAGCATGGAGGTGTCGTGTGGTTCCCCGCGTTTCGCGAGGATGCCGCACTCGGGCTTGCCTAGGTTGCATGCCAGACACGGAGCCGTTACGGTTCCCTGGCTCGGTGCACGTGCAGGTTCCGGCGGCACGGTCGCCGACATCACCGCCAACCCTTGGAGCGCTCCGTGCAAGAGCTGACTGAGAACGACTTCTTTCAAGGCCTCGTGGCGACCTTGGCCATCAGGGGCGTCCGGAAGATCTCGATCCGCACCGACAACTTCGATCCCGTGCTGCTTGCCGTCTTTCGGCGCCTAGAGGAGCGTGCCCCTGCCTTCGACGTTGAGCCTGACTTCGACATCATTCCTGACCCGATCCACGGCGATTCGCCTACTGTGCGCGACATCCTCGCCTCAGCGGCGGCCGACGGGCTCATCTCATTCGATAATCCGGAGTACCAGGACATCGAAATCAAAATCGGCGCTCACAGCGGTGAGCAGCTCCTCGCCCACGACTTCGCTGCGCTGCGCCCGCTCTTTGACGAGCTAGCGGGCGTCTTCCTCGACGTGTACGAGCACAGTCCGCTTACGTAGTCCCACGGGGCCGTCGCGGCTCCCGCGCTGCACGTCGCTGGCCTCACTGCGAGACTTCGGCTGCACGTCAGATGCGAGCGAGGGGATCGATGGCCGAATATCAAGAGCTGGACGAGTTCAAGACGAGCATCGAGGGCTGGACAGAGGAGCTGCTGCGGCCCTACCTCAGCAGCCTCGGCACGAGGCCTGAAAAGTCGTGTCGCCTTCCCAAGGAGTTCAACGACGCCGTATGGACCACCGTCGTTTTGGGGCCTCTCGAAGTCATAGTTCTTGACAGTCCGCTTCTACAACGCTTGCGTCACATTCGCCAGCTCGGGGTCGTCCACCTCGTTTATCCCAGTGCGACCCATTCGCGACTTGAGCATTCGATCGGAACGCTGCACCAAATCTCACGGTTGCTAGATGGCATCAACGCAAAGTCCGAGCTGATATCGCAAGAATGGATATCGCTACTAAGAGCTACGGCTCTCGCCCATGACGTTGGTCACGGTGTCATGTCCCATGTCTCAGAGAACGGCATGCTCAATTTTCATAGCACGCGCCGGCTACTGAAACAATTCAGCAAAACGATTCAGCGCGAGCACCGCAGACCCAGCGAGCTCACTGCGTTTTATATGATCGGATCGCCGGCGTTTGAAGAGCTGATCTCCGAGGCCCAGCGGATCTCCGGCGATCACACTCTTCCCGCTGAGCCAACGACTCTCATGCAGCAGGCTATCGTCGGCAAGCCGATCAACCCGGACGTGCCACTCCTACAGGAGCTGATCTCTGGCCCGTTTGATGCAGACAAGCTCGACTACATGACGCGAGACGCTCGCATGACGGGAGTGCCAGTTGTGACTGACATACCCAGACTGGTGCAGAAGGTCCGAGGTCACCGTTTGTCTACCGACAAGCTGCCGAAAGATCTGCAGAAGTCAGTCCCTCAAACACAGCAGACCTGCGTGGTAACTGGGGTCGCCCTGTCCGGCGGGCGGACGCTCGACGAGCTTGTGTTCGGCCAGACACTGCTGTTTGACAAGCTCTATCGGCATCAGAAGGTCAGGGCGGCTGAGGCAATGGTCGCGGCCATCCTTGCTCAAATAGCCGCGATGAGTGGCGATGGCACACTGCTCGTCCCTTACGTCCTGCTCGACGCTGACATACTAAGCCTTGACCTCGCTGACATTGAACGAGTTGTGGGCCGTCCCATCGAGGGTGCCGAGGAGGAACGCCGAGCGGAGGTGGCTATAGACATAGCCAAGCGTCTCCACAACCGTAGACTTTTCCGTCGCGCCTATGCCTTTGCTCAAAGCATGCCCCAAGATCCCTACCGTGCAGACGACGGTCACCGAAGCGGTCTGGTACATCTGACGGCGGCTACGCGCCGACCCACCACCCGTGGGTCGATAGTTAATGAACTCGCCGACATGGTGCACACGATCCTTGAGATGCTCGGGAACCAAGCGGTCTCCAACGCGATTCCCGGCGGAGATATCCGACCATACATCTGGGTAGACCCACCAAAAACCAAGACACAAAGCAACGAGACAGTACGCGCGTATCTGCTCGGGGACGATCCAGATGGACCACCAGCAATGCCCTTCCGCGATGAATACGCCGAGACGCCGGGGTGGTCCAACGCCTATCTACTCACACGAGATACAGGCTACGTATTCACCATCGACGAGCTCGCGCTACCTGCCTATCTCGCAACAGAGAAGTACGTCCGGATGAAGTTTGGTGTCCGTTCTCCTAGTTCGATGCTGCCCTACGCGAAGCAGCACGCAGATGACGTGGCCGTCGCCAAGCGTAGGCTTGCTGAGGCCGGGTTCTACGACGACGCACCGTACGACATCCGACCGTCACCAGCCCAGTTCGAAACGGCCGACTTTCCGCACCGCCTTGCACAAGTACGCTCCGCGCTCGAACATTACGAGGGCCCAGTGTATGAGGCACAGGAGCAAAAGCGTTCAACAATTATGAGTCCGCAGCGAATCAGCGCCTTTGTGCAGCAATTCGGTGTCGCCCATGCTGACGAGGCACTCAAGATGCTTGAGAGCCTGCGCGTTGTTGGGCGTGATCAACTGGTGGAGGCTGTAAAGGCATTCGTGCTTGCTCATCCTGGTGAGTACACAAACGTCGTGCCTCTCGGGGAGGCGAAGGACAGTTCATCTGTGACTACCTACTATGCAGGAGACATCGCAGATCTAACCATTCGTAGCCTGGGTGACGCGCTGCGGCGAGGCGACGGCATCCTTTTTGCGGAGGACTTTGTTGGGTCGGGCTCTCAGACCATAAGTCTTCTTGAGAGTCTGCTTGGTTCGCCGCCCAGCACAACGCTCAATGAGGAACGCGAAGAACCTCTCCCGGAGGATCTCAGGGATCTCTTTGTTCGCCGCAAGCTAGCGATCGTATATGCGGCTGGTAGCAAGGTAGGGGTCGAAGCCGTGGAAGCTGCCGCGGTCAGACTTGAACTAGACCTTGAGGTATATCTGCATGAGGAACTCGCACCAACAGCCGACTTCCCAAGCAATTCCGAGTTCGCCGCACGCTGCCGGGATATCGGTGAACAGCTACTCGCAGACGACGACCCTGCGCACGACGCAACCTGGACCTCAGACAGGGCGCTGGGGTACGGCAACCAGGGCTTCTTGGTGGTGTTCCCGTACAACACACCAACTCAAACGCTGACGTGTCTGTGGAAGGATGGCGTCGTTGACGGGGTCGAATGGGTTCCGTTGATTCCCCGACGACCGAAGCGGTGAGGCTACGTGACGCGGTGAGTCGTCCCTGTGACTCCAGGATGCTCAGACGCCGAGATAGCTCGTGCTCGGCCTGCTCCCATTGATGCTCGGCCACCAAGAGACGCAGGTCGGGGTCGAGCAGAAGTTCCCGTCCGCGTCTGCGCAGAAGCTCGCCGACGAGCACGCTGGCGTCAGCGACGACGATCACTTCGGTAGTACCCGGCGCAGGTCGAGTAGACCGGCAAGCTCCTCCTCGCCCATGCCGGTCTCCTTCAGCACGCGCTCGACCGTCTCGCCCAGCTGAGCGACGGCACGCCGAACATCATCCTCGTCACGCTCGACGGGGATGTAGAAGCCGATCACATGCCCGTGTTTACTGACCGCGACCGGCTCCCCGGCGGCCAGATAGATGCCCCGATGTTCGTGCCGTGCTGCCAGCGCCCGTCGGCGGGTGTAGGCGGACGGGTACAGAGGGTCAGCGCGTCCACGGCGGTTACGCGAAGGTCGGGGACTCGAGCGTGGCGACGAGGCGCGAGATCTCTTCGTAGCCGCCGTCGGCTAGCACGTCGATCGGCTTGCGATGGTCGAGTGCAACGAGCGGGCGGTTCAGCCACACCGGGACGTATTCGGCCTCTAGTACCGCCGCAAGACGGTCAATGATCGCCGAGAGCTCCACCAACCTTTCCGCCCGCCGTCCGGTGGGTGCGCGGGTGCGGTGAAGCCACGCGCTGACCGTAGAGACTCCCGCCCCCGTAGCCCGAGCGATATCGCGCTCAGTCAGCGGAGCGAGCTGCCTGATACGGATCGCCTCATCTGCATAAGCCAAGCTCATACCCAGCACTGTAACAAGAAACGGAAGCCTAAACGTAAGCATACGGCACACATCTCGTAAACTAATCGCAGTCAGCGGGCACGATAGCTGCGTCAGCTACGACGGCGGGAGGCAGCGAGATCGTCCAGGACGCCTGACTCGCTGGCACCCGTGGCGGCCACCTGCACGCCGACCTGCTCGGAGAGACGCAGGAACACCTCGCGGCGCACCTCGACCGGAAGCTCGGGTGTATTCCAAGGCAGGAGGACGCCAGCCCCGTAATTTTTTCAGAGGAAGTAGCTAGTGCGCGGGGTAAAAGGTGGCCCAGAACTGCAGACCAACAGCGAGGGCGAAGACGAAACCACCCAGCAAGAAGAAGTCCTGAGGGTTTTTGGTCGCGACGTAGAGCAGTCCGGCCACCACCCCCAGGGCGAGCGTGATCGCGATGCCGCCGCCCCCGACCACCACCGCGCCCCAGATCGCGATCTTGACCATCTCCCGGGCCCAGCCCGGGTACGAGTGGAAGGACTTAGTCGTCACGCTCTTGTGGTTGGCGGCTGCGTAGAAAAATGGGATCCCGAACAGGAAGAGGGCCACCACCACGACAGTGGCGAGAACCCCGAGCGCGACCTTGGCGGTCGGCTTGGCTAGAGCTTTGAGGTTCTTGCGAATCGCGTTCATTCTCCGCTCCCCGATGATCTGAGGCGTCAGGAGGTGAGTGTCGCCGCTTGCAGTGGTACCGGGTTCGACGTTTGAAGTGGCCCCACTTCCGTGGGGTTGTTTGTGTTGGTGATGTTGCCTGATGTTGGGCGCTGCTGCGGAGCCGGAGCCCGTAGGGCGGAGGCGTAGCAGCGGCGCGGCGCGGTTACTTTGTGGGGGGTCGGTCTCCTTTCTTGGTGCGTTGTTCGAGGCCGTGGCGGAAGCGCCAGGACTCGGTGCCGGTGTCGATGATGTGCGCGCGGTGGGTGAGCCGGTCGACGACGGCCTTCGCGAGCCGTGCGTCGGCGAACACCTTGGTCCATTCACCGAATGGGAGGTTGGTGGTGACGATCAGGCTGGCTCGCTCGTTGCGCTCGGAGAGGACTTGGAAGATGAGCTCGGCTGCGCCGTCCGGGAGCGCGAGGTAGCCGAGCTCGTCGAGCACCAACAGCTCGGTGCGGGTGTATTTGCCGACGACGCGTGAGAGCTCGCGTTTGCCCTCGGCTTCCTGCAATTCGTTCGCGAGCCCCGCGAGCGTCGTGAAACGCACGCGTCGGCCCTGCTGGCAGGCACAGACCGCGAGCGCGGTCGCGAGGTGGGTCTTCCCGGTTCCGCTATCGCCGATCAGGATGATCGACTCGCGATCTCTGATCCAGGTGCCTTCGGCGAGAGCGGCGATCGTGGCTTGCGGGATCTTGGGGTTATCGGCGAAGCGGAACTCCTCGAGGCGCTTGAGCAGCGGGAAGCGTGCGTCGATGAGTCGTCGTCGTTCGCGGCGCTCGGAGCGCTCGTGCACCTCGGCTTCCAGCAGCGCCGCGAGGTAGGCGGTGGGTGTTTGTTGCTCGCGGGTCGCCTCGGCGGCCATCGCTCGGAAGCGTGCCTTGACGGTAGGGAGCTTCAGCTCGATCGCGTGCGCCTCGATCAGCGCCTCCAGCGCCGCGGTCTTCGGGGAGGGGGTCGTTCGTGCGCTCATCATCCGGCCTGCCTGAGCTGGTCATAGCCAGAGATGTCCGTCGGTGGCGGGCTGCCGATCCCGGCCAGACGCTCCTCGACCTCCAGCGCGGGCGCGGCGGTCCGCTCGCTGCGGCGGGCGAGCAGCGCGACCGCACGGCCGTCGTGCGCGCCGGCAGCGAGTGCACCACGGACCGCGAGCTCGACCTTGCTGGCGGAAAGTTCGCGGTGGAGCAGCAGCACGTCGACCATCTGCCGGGCGGCCTCCTCGCGCCCCACGCGCTCGGCGATGGCGCTCCAGAGCTCATCGAAGCAGGCCGGCCAGTCGCCGCGGTCGCGCTCTTGGCGCAACGCGAGCGAGCGCGCGAGCGCCCCGGGCTTGCGTTTGAGCAGATCCAGGTAATGGTCCAGCTGCGCGCTCGTGCCATGCCGGCCAGGCAGCCGCTCATGCGACGCGACGAGCTGCCCGTCGTGCCAGACGGTGATCTCGCCAGCTGCGATCTGCGCACGCACACGCAGCCCAGCCAACGCAGCCGGCACCGAGTAGCGGTTCTGGCGGACCGTGACCATCGCCTTGCTGTCCACACGCGGCGTGGCCTCCTCGGCAGTGCAGTGCGCCTCGCGCGGCAGCTCTGAGAGCAGCAGCCGCTCACGAGTGAGCATCTCGCTGATCGGCTCGGGCCGGCCGATGATCGTGCGATCGAGGTTCGCCCAGCAGGCATCCTCGAGCAGCCGGTTGAGCTCGGTCATGCTCCCGACCCTTGGCACCGGGACCAAGTGGCGGCGGCGGAAGCGGCCGACCTCGCTCTCCACGCCGCCCTTTTCGTGTGCGCCCTGCTCGCCTCGCTGGCAGAACGAAGACTCGAACAAGTAGTGCGAGCGCAACGCGACGAACCGGTCGGACTCCGATCGGCGCCGGCCCTTCATCACCCGCGCGACAGCAGACCGCAAATTGTCATAGCGAACAACCTGAAACACCCCGCCAAACCACTCGAACGCCGCGACGTGACCCTCGAGGAACGCCTGCTGGGTCTCCGCCTGGAACGCCGCCACGAACGACGCGCCCGAATGACACGCGCGCATCAAGAACACGTGCACCTCCACAGGCTCGCCACGAAGGATTACCTGCGCCTGGCCCCAATCGACCTCGGCCTCAACCCCTGCGTCGCTAACGAGCGGCACGAACGCCTCGACCTCACCCATCATCCGCCGGCGGGACGCGACATACCGGTCGACCTGGCGCTCGGAGACGTCCGCGCCGTGCTCCTCGACCAGCCGCTGCCACACGCGCCGAGCAGTATGACGCTGCTTGCGCGGCGCCTGCAAATCCGCCGCAAGCCACTCGTCGATCAACACTCGGAACGGACCGAGCTTCGGTGCCGGACGATGCTCAGGCCGGCGCTTCGGTGGCGGCACCGGCGACGCAAGCGCCTGCCTCACCGCGCGGCGATGCACACCATGACGCTTTGCCAGCGCCCTGATCGACAAGCCCTCTCGCGCGTGATCGCGCCTGATCTGCTCGAACTGCTCCACTCTGGACACTCCATTCCGGCCTTTCGCTTAGCGCTCGATGACAGAGCGCCGAGCGTCAAGCTCAGCTCGGACGGAGGTGGGGCCACTTCAAGCGTCGACACCGGGGCCAAATGAGACGTCTACACCCA
>Ga0302325_10002170_pt1 | contig 48097 bp, 51 predicted proteins | sample Palsa_T0_2_FD_201948 | JGI IMG/M metagenome (GOLD analysis project Ga0302325, IMG submission 201948) | Peat permafrost microbial communities from Stordalen Mire near Abisko, Sweden - Palsa_T0_2 | ecosystem: Environmental > Terrestrial > Soil > Palsa > Peat permafrost | place: Sweden: Abisko...
CAGAATCGGTTCAACCTCGCGGAGCGCAGCGCGCAGCCGGTCCTGGATTACTGTGAGCGCGAGGGCATCGGCTTCATCCCGTGGTTCCCGATGGCGACCGGACGTCTGGCCCGACCTGGCGGGCGGCTGCAGCGGATTGCCGACGAGCACGGTGCGACACCTGCGCAGCTCGCGCTCGCCTGGCTACTCGCGCGCTCACCTGTGCTCCTGCCGATCCCCGGCACGTCGACGGTCGCCCACCTCGAGGACAACGTTGCCGCAGCCTTGATCGAGCTGAGCCCAGACCAAGTCCAACAACTCGACGCCGCGATCTGATGGCGGCCGAAACCGAAAACTCGGGAGGGTCAATCATGAGCGATCTGCTCGACACGGTGATCGAGGCCCACGGAGGTCTGGAACGCTGGAACGAGCTCGACGCCGTCTCGGCGCGCCTCATTCAAGGCGGCGGGCTGTGGGTAGTTAAAGGACAGGAGGGCGTGCTCGCGGACGTGTACGCGAGGGTGAGCCTGCACGAGGAGCGGGAGTCGCACCATCCGTTCGGCGCCCCCAACCTTCGCAGCTCATTCACACCACCAGGCCGCGTCGCGATCGAAACGACTGACGGCAAGGTCGTCGAGGAACTCGAGCAGCCGCGTGCCTCGTTCACCGGTCACACGCTCGAGACACCGTGGACGAGACTCCAGCTGGCGTACTTCGTAGGAACCGCCATGTGGACCTACCTCACGCAGCCGTTCACCCTGGCGCTTCCAGGCTTCGAGACGACCGAGCTCGAGCCGTGGCAGGAGAACGGCGAGGAGTGGCGCCGCCTGCATGTCACCTATCCGAGCTATCTCGCCACGCACAGCACAGACCAGACCCTTTACGTGGGCGCGGACGGCCTGTTCCGACGCCACGACTACGACGTTGAGATCTCGGGCGGGATCGGGGGCGCTCACTACATCTCCAATTACACGGCGGTCGCCGGCATCATGGTCCCAACCAAGCGCAGGGTCTTTTCGCGTGGGCCGGACGGCAAGGCGCTCATCGGCGAGGGAGAGACGATCACGATAGATCTCAGTGAGATTGCGTTCACCTGACACCGATATATGCCAGCAATTGGAGTGGTAAGCCGAGCCACGGAACTCGGCGCCGTGACAACTGGCGGAGACCATGACCAAGGAGATACAACCATGAGCGATCTGCTCGATACGGTAATCGAGGCCCACGGAGGCTTGGAACGCTGGAATCAGCTCGACGCCGTCTCAGCGCGCCTCATCCAGAGCGGTGCCGAATGGACCCTGAAGGGACATGACGGCGTTCTCGCTGACGTGTACGCCAGGGCGACCCTGCACGAGGAGCGCGAGTCGCACCATCCGTTCGGCGGCCCCGACCTTCGCAGCTCGTTCACCCCAGGGCGGGTCGCAATCGAAACGACTGACGGCAAGGTCGTCGACGAACTGGAGCAACCGCGTGCCTCGTTCGCGGGACACACCCTCGAGACACCGTGGACGAGACTCCAGCTCGCGTACTTCGTCGGCACGGCGATGTGGACCTACCTCACGCAGCCCTTCACCCTGGCGCTCCCCGGATTCCAGACCAGCGAGCTCGATCCGTGGCAGGAGAACGGGGAGGAGTGGCGCCGGCTGCACGTCACCTATCCGAGTTATCTCGCCACCCACAGCACCGAGCAGACAATGTACTTCGGCGCGGATGGCCTGTTCCGACGCCATGACTACGCCGTCGAGATCCAGGGAGGGAGCGGAGGCGCCCACTACATCTCCGACTACACCGAGGTGGCGGGCATCAAGGTCCCCACCAAACATCGCATCTATCCCCGGACACCTGAAGGCCAGGCCCTTGCGGAGCCATTATTGGTCGCAATCGATCTCAGCGAGATCGCGTTCACCTAAACCCGCCCGGCCGCAGCCATCCAGCCGTCGGCGCGATCGGTCACTGAGGAGAAGCCATGAGCACAACAGACGTCAAGCAGCACACGCCAGCTGTCAGCCCGGACACGGGGAGCCAGTTGACGGCGGAGAACCTGTCGGTCGAGATCGACGGGGCGACGCTCGTCTACCGCCGATTCGGCAACCGGAAGCCGGGCGCGGCGCCGCTTGTGTGCCTGCAGCACTTCCGCGGAAACCTCGACTTCTGGGATCCGATCCTGGTTGATCGCATCGCGCAGGACCGTGAGGTCATCCTGCTGGCGAATCGAGGGGTCGGCGCCTCGACCGGCGTCGTGCCGGACAACGTCAACGACATGGCCCGCGACGTGCTCGCGTTCGTCGGCGCGCTCGGGCTGCGGGACATCGACCTGCTCGGCTTCTCCCTCGGCGGCTACATCTCCCAAGAGCTGGCGCTCCTGCGACCGCGACTCGTCCGACGGATCGTGCTCGCGGGCACCGCGCCGCAGGGCGCTCCCAACATCCATCGGTGGAGCGACGACGTCTACGCCCACGCGTGCGCGAACGAGATCACGGCCGAAACCGCACTGAATATCTTCTTCTCTGGCTCGGAGGAAAGTCGCGCCAAGGGCATGGCGTGGCTCCAGCGGACGCAGCTGCGGCAGAGCGACCGTGACGAGGCGACGGACCTGGCCACGCGGGATGCGCAGCTCGCGGCGATCACGGCCTGGGGAATCCCGAACCGTTCGAAGCTCGACCAGCTCGCGGCAATCATCCAGCCGACCTTCGTTGCGATCGGCGACCACGACGCGATGATGCACACGGAGAACAGCCAGCTCCTGGCCGACCGGCTTCCGAACTCCCACCTGCGGATCTACCCAGACTCCAACCACGGCTTCCTCAGCCAATACCCGGAACTGTTCGGCGACCACGTGCGGGCGTTTCTCAAGGCGCTCTAGCCGACGGCTGCCCGCCCGATTGAGAATCACATCGGCGGTGAGTCGATGGGGCCGGATGGGGCAGGACCAGCGCGTCCGTCGCGCGGTTAAGGCGACGAAGCGAGGCGGGCAGGGCCGCAGGAGATCGGCATGGCCGCCGACCTGATCATCACCAACGCCAGGATCACAACCCTCGACCCGACGCAGCCCGATGCCGAGGCGTTGGGGATCGCTGAAGGGCGAATCGTCGCGGTCGGTTCTGAGCGTGACGTGGGCGCTCAAGGTGTGGCGGGAACAAAGGTGCTGGATGCCGGCGGCCGGCGGCTGATCCCGGGACTTATCGACTCGCATCTGCATCTCGTTCGCGCGGGGCTGTCCTACAACCTGGAGTTGCGCTGGGACGGTGTGCCGTCATTAGCGGACGCGATGAGGATGCTTGCGCGCCAGGTGCAACGCACCTCGGCGCCGCAATGGGTTCGCGTGATCGGCGGTTTCTCGGAGTTGCAGTTCGCCGAGCGGCGGCTGCCAACGCTTCAGGAGCTCAACGCGATCGCGCCGCAGACGCCGGTGATGATCCTGCACCTTTACGACCGGGCACTGCTGAACGGCGCTGCGATACGCGCCCTCGGGTATGACCGAGAGGTCCCGGCGTTCCCGGAAGCGCAGGTCGAGCGTGACCCCGGTGGGCGCCCAACCGGTCTGCTGATCGCGGCGCCGAATGCGGCGATTTTGTACGGCACGATCGCTCGGCTGCCGCGCCTGTCCACGGAGGATCAGCTCAACTCGACCCGGCTGTTCATGCGAGAGCTCAACCGGCTCGGTGTCACCAGCGCGATCGACGCGGGCGGCGGCGGGCAGCAGTTCCCCGAGGACTACGACGTCATCCGGGAGCTTCACCGCCGGGGCGAGATGACCGTCCGCGTCGCCTACAACCTGTTCACCCAGAGCCCTGGCGTGGAGCTCGCCGACTTCGAGGGATGGTTGGCATCCAGTCGATACGGAGACGGTGACGAGATGTTCCGCCTCAACGGCGCCGGCGAGACACTCGTCTATTCCGCCGCCGACTTCGAGAAGTTCAGCTGGGCTCGCCCCGACCTGCCCGCCTCGATGGAGGACGAGCTCGAGTGCGTCATTCGCCTGCTCGCGGAGAGCAGGTGGCCGTGGCGGCTGCACGCCACCTATGACGAGTCGATCACGCGGATGCTTGATGTCTTCGAGCGCGTCAACCGCGACGTTCCGTTCGACGGACTGCGATGGTTCTTCGACCACGCCGAGACCGTCAGCCAGCCGTCGCTCGAGAGGATTGCTGCGCTGGGCGGGGGTATCGCCGTGCAGAACCGAATGGCCTACCAGGGCGAGGCGTTCATCGATCGCTACGGCGCCGCAAGCGCGGCCACTTCGCCGCCGATCGCCGAGATGCTCGCGACGGGGCTCCCCGTCGGTGGCGGAACTGACGCCACACGTGTGTCGTCGTACAACCCGTGGGTCAGCCTCTACTGGCTGATCGCGGGGCGGACCGTCGGCGGGACCGAGCTGTACCCCACCGAGCGCCGGCTGTCCCGCGAGGAGGCGCTGCGCCGCTGGACCGTCGGCTCCGCATGGTTCTCCGGCGAGGAGGGCGAGAAGGGTGTGCTCGCGGTGGGGCGGGTCGCCGACCTCGCGCTGCTCTCGGGCGATCTGATGACCGTACCCGAGGAGGACATCAAGGGACTTCACTCCGTGCTGACCTTGGTAGGCGGCAAGGTCGCGCACGCCGCCGGCCCGTTCACCGCACTGGCGCCGGAGCTACCGAAGGCCAGCCCTGACTGGTCTCCGGCCAACCTGACCGATCCACGTGCCGCGCCGTTGGTGGCGGGGCCCGATCACGGCCACTACGCCGAGCACCTTGCACCCGGCGTTGGCCGCGGAGCCCACGCCTTTTGGGACCACGCGACCGGCCTCGTCTGCCCGTGCAGCTACCCGTGAAACCGACATGGCAAATGCCAACCCGGTGCGATTACGACCCCGAACGTCGGCCAGCCGCCAGAAGATGTCAATTCCCCAAGACCTGAGCGTTCGCGGCCGCCCCCGCGTTTCGCGTCGTGCGGCGCTGCCGCTGCTCGGCCTCGTCTTCGCCGCGCTGATGCTCGGCGGTACCCTGCCGATCCCGCTGTACACGTTATGGGCGCCCAAGCTCGGATTTGGAGCGCTGACGACGACGCTGATCTTTGCCGCGTACACGGTCGGCACGATCCTGGCGTTGCTGACACTCGCCACCCTGTCTGACCAGGCCGGGCGGCGCCCGCTGCTGCTCGCGGCGATCGCCAGCATCGCAACCTCCACGGCACTATTCCTCCTGGCCGAGAGCGTCGTGGTGCTGCTAATGGCCCGGCTGGTCTCCGGCGCCGCTACCGGCGTCGTGACCGCTACCGCAGCCGCCGCTCTCACTGACTTCGACGACGGCGCCGGTGGCACGCGCTCGGTCCGGGCGACCACGCTTGCGAACATGGGCGGCCTCGGCATCGGCCCGATCATCGCCGGGGTCCTCGCCCGGTCAGTCTCAGACCCGACTCGCATGGTCTTCTGGGTCTACCTGGCCTTTTTGCTCCCAACCCTCGGCGGCATCTGGCTGCTGCCCGAGACGGTCAGCCAACCCCACCGTCCTCGGTTGCAACTACACCGGCCGCTGCTGCCCGGCAGGAGCGGGCGTGCTCGCTTCGCTCAGGCCGCAGCGCTCGTGTTCGTTGCGTTCTCGATTCTGGGCCTGTTCTCATCGCTCGTCCCGGCATTCCTGCGCGATGTGCTGCACGAACGCAACCTGGCGATCGTGGGGGTGATCGTCGGGTCGGTCTTCCTGATCGCCGCCACCACGCAGCTGGCGCTCAACCCGGACCGCGCCCGTCAGGCCATGGTCGCAGCCCCACTGATCCTGATCGCTGGACTGGTCGGGATCGAGTCCGGCTTGTGGGCACACAGCCTGGGCCTGTTCCTCGCCGGCACGGCCGTGTCGGGCGTGGGGGTCGGTGTCGCGTTCAAGGGCGGCATCACTGTCACCCACGCGCTCGCCCATCCCGAGCACCGCGCCGGTCTGACCGCGACTCTGTTCCTGGCGGCCTACGCCGGTCTCACGATCCCCACGGTGATCGTTGGGGTCCTCAACCAGTCGATGAGCGCTCGCAGCGCGACCCTGATCGTCGCGGTTGCTGTGGCGCTCCTCGCGCTCGTGGCGTCGGCGGTACCGGACCGAACACGAGCGACGGCAAAGTCAAAGGGGTCGCGCTAAAGCGTTCCACACGCCCGCCCTCCACGCTCGACGCAGCCAGACAATGTTCGCTGCCGGTAGGCCGTTGGCGATGACCAGGTCAGCCCCACACGGCGGGTCCAGGAGCTCAATCGGCCAGATAACCGCCGCGTGGCTCATGGCCTGAGCCAACCACGCGCCCGGCCCGCAGATCGTGGTCAGTGACCACAAGCGCCCGGCCGTGCCGGGGACTCAACACCAATCCGAGGAGCACCGCATGACTCATGACAGCAGCCGCTGCGACCAGAACGCCCCGACTCGGGCTCGGATCGAGACGTGGGGGACGGCGTTCACCGATGATTCCGGCGCCATCTTTAGCGAGATGGCCGCTCCGGACGTGGCGCTCGAAGGCAGCATCTTTCCGGAGACGATCAACGGGCGCGAGAACGTCTTTCGCGCAATGCGCCTCTCCGCGAGCCTGTATGACCGATTGAACTTCGTGCACCAGGCGGTGCTTCCGGATCGCACCTACATGGAGTGGGCGGCGACCGCATTCGGGCTCGCGATCTCAGGAGTCACCGTCCTGACAATCGACTCCGACGGCTGGCTCGTGCGGATCGCACTGCACCATCGGCCCCTTGGCGTCGTCCAGCGATTCTCCGCTGAATTCAGCGACCGGCTACCTCGCGCCTGAGGCCTTGGAGGATCGGATGTCGCGCCCGACGCTCTGGCCCGACGGTCGACTGTTGCCCGAAGGATACGTCGCGCCAGACCCGGCTGTGATCGCCGCCCCGGATCGCGGGATCGGCGACATGCTCATCGGCTCGGAGCACAGCGAGAGGTGTCTCTGATGGCCGCCATGGCAGCGGATCTCGCGTGGGACGTATACGTGACGGCTGAAGAGCTGGTGATCAGCGACGAAGTCCCGCCCGCCGCCGACCGCCGGAAGTGGCCGGCGATCTCGGCCACGTTCATCTCGGGGACCGTGAGGGTGCTGTCCCCCACGAGCGAGGGCACGTCATCTGACCCCCAGGGAGCTCCACCGTGGCGGCTCGCGGTCGGCGAACCACATCCCGAAAGTCACCTGGTTGCCTCACCGGGTCCTGGTGGGGGGCAGGAGACAATGTCCCCGGATGCGACCGTGTGCAGGGGGTCGTGCTCATCGGTCGCCCCGGCTGCTGAAGCGGGCGGCACTTGCAATCGCCTGAGCCTGCCGTCAGAACCCGGCGCTCGGCTTGAAATGCTCGGGCTCCCTGAGCAGTGCTGTCCATTTGTCGCGGTAATCAATCCAGAGGTCTTTCGCCGCGCCTGCGAGAGGCGATGCCCAGTCGCTGTCCCATTCGGCCATCATCGCCTGCGTCGTGTTCGGAACAGCCCCCGTGTGAGCGAGCCTCATGACGGCAATGTCGTGCAACTCCTTCGTGCTGTCGCCCACCGCGTCTTCGATGAAGCAGACCTCGTAGCCGTCAGCCAGAGCGCTGACGGCGGGATATTGCAAGCACACGGAGGTTGAGATCCCGCTCATTACGAGCCTCTTTCGTCCCGTCGCCTGGACGGCGGCCATGAACGTTGGGTCCCTCCAGGCGTTCCGCTCGGTCCTATCGATCGCCTCGACCTCGGGAAGCGCAGCCTGGAGCGACGATATCGTCGGCCCATTGACGCCCATCTGGACGGCCACCGTGCTCAAAATGACCGGAATGTCGAGCATTTGGGCATATGTCGCAAGGGTGCTGACATTGAGTTCTATGACCCGGCGATCCTGCTCGAAGATCGTCCCGAGCACGTTGTCCTGATAGTCCATCAGCAGCAGCGCGCAATCAGCCGCGTCCCAAGCACCGCCACGCGGTCCATTCACCTTGTCGCCTCTCGATCTGTCGCGTCTTGCTCGTCGGCCATGTCGACGAGTGTCACCCGACACAGTCTGGGATCGCATCCGCCCCTGGACAGTGCGAAGGGACAGTTCAGTTCGAGCGGCCGACAACGCGCGTTCTCGAATCGGCGACCAGATCGGGTACCGGGACGCGCGGGAACTCTCCTTGATCCCGCACGTCGCCTCGACGTTCGTCGCGTGAGACCTGGTGGCTGCCGCTGCTCGCGGCCGCCGATTCGGTGGGCAACCCAGCGTGGGCGTGTCGAGCTGCGGAGTGAGCTTCGGATCTGACCGACGCCGCGAGGAGAGGTGGACCTCTTGCCGCCGCCACTGATCTTCGAGAGCCGCGGGCGTGCGGGGTAAGCGGTCGGGGTGAGCACGAGCTTGCCGCTTACGTGGCCGGCTTGTCCCTCGCGATGTGCTTCGGCGACCTCAGCGAGCTCGAACGAGCGGGTGCGGACTTCGAGTTTTCCTTGCTCGACGAGAGCGGTGAGCTGCAGTCGAGCCCTATTGCGCACATCCGTTCCAGGGTCCGCGCCAGGCCCGCCGCCGAGAATCTTGATGCCGACCGCACCGCCGCGCTGGAACGCCACGATTGACGCTATCCGATCGCGATTAGCGACCAGTTCGAGCGACACGTCGACCGCCTCGTCAGTGCCCACGCAGTCGATCGCGGCGTCGACGCCGCGCGGTACAAGCTCCCGCACCCGGTCAGCCAGGCCCTCGCCATAGGTCGTCGGCTCGGCGCCGAGCTTGCGCAGGTAGGGGTGGTTGCCCTCGCTCGCCGTCCCGATGACGCGGGCGCCACGAGCGAGCGCGACCTGGACCGCCATCAGCCCGACCCCCCCGGCGGCGGCGTGAACGAGCAACGTCTCCTCCGCGCTAACTGCGGTCGCGGTGAGCGCGTGCACCGCGGCGGTGCCCGCGAGCATCAGGCCACCCGCCGCCTCCCACCCCATCGCGGCCGGCTTGGGAACGACCGCCGAGGCCGGGACGACGACCTCCTCGGCGTACCCGCCATCGATGTGAAATGCGATCACCTCGTCGCCCACACGCACACGCCCGGCCGGACCGACCGCCGCCCCAACGACGTCCAAGACCACGCCTGCAGCCTCGAACCCAATGCGCATCGGCAACCTAGCGGAGGTCCCCATCGCGCCGCTGTAGCGCTTCCAGTCCAGCGCGTTGATCCCAGCCGCTCGTACCGCGATCCGAACCTCGCCAGCTCCAGGAACCCCAATGTCTTCGTCGACGACCGCCAGAACCTCCGGTCCACCAAACGCTGTCGCGACCACAACGCGAGCCGTGCGATCCACCCTATTCGGAGAAGTGACGCGAGCGGTCATCGTCATCCTCGTCCTAGCGCTCTCCCCGACGCAATCGTCGAGGTTCGGTGGTGCCGACGATCCGATCCAGGGCGCCGGGTTGATGTCTGCTTCCGCGTCAGGGCGGGTGCCGATGAGCTCGGGACAGAGGTCTCCATAGCGGAATCGCGACGGGATCTCGCGGGTGCGGGTTCGCCGGGATCGGGGCTGCTATCGACTCGGTCGGCGGACTCGCCGCCCGCCCGGAACTCGAGCGCGATCAGGGCGGGCACGGCCCGTTCATCGCGCACGAGCTGGCTGAGGCCGGGACCAAGACAAACAACGTTGGGCTCGTCCGCGCTGCGCTGGAGTGGATCTCGGACCGGCCGCGCGTAACCGACTGAGTGCCGGGAATCGCAGCCCGCGTCCGCGTGCTCCCGACTCAGGGCACGGACGCCGACGGGCTTTCCCGAGGATCGCTCGAGCGCCTTGTCGGGACCCGCATCCGTCCGGCGCTCCCGGGTCCGCCGATGATCAGGTTGGTCGACAGGTACGTCGTGACTCACCGCCAGCGCTGGATTCATTTCCATCCCAGTACAGGGTGAGGCTGGCGAACTCTGTTCGCATCAGCCCATGGGCCAGTTCCTTTCGTCCCAGCCGGGAGGACGGCAAGGGCGAGCGCGTAGGCGGGCTCACGAGGGCGCTCCGGCCTGGGGCCGGACCTGGTCCCTTCACGACCCTGGGCTGCCCTGGCCACGGCCCACTGCACTGGCCCTTGGCCGATGCGAAAGCGACCCGCTCGCGCAAGACTCGCAGACCACACCGCTGACCGACAGCAGCGGCGATTCTCCGGAGGACCAACACTTTGGCGCTCAATCAAGAGTCGGACGACAAGTATGTCCATTTCGCGCTGGTGCTCGGGCTCGACACCTTCTGCGATTTCACCCACGAGTACGACGATCGACCGCTTTCCGTATTCGCAGACGATCCGAAACCTCGTAGAGGAGGCTTGCGCTGGCGGACGAGGTCGGCGTGGACTTCTTCGGGATCGGCGAGGACCACTTCCACCGTCACACCTCAAGCGCATGCAACAGTCTCATGAAGCCACGTGCGATCGATACCAAGCCGACCAATGGCCGAAAGCGCCGTCACACCGGCGACGAGAACCGCCGCTCACCCTACCCGACGCGCCACAGCCCGCCCAGAGCGCGCCAGCGTTCAGGCCAGGTTCCAGTGACGGACACCCGGATCATCTACTGGAAGACGATGCGGCGCCTTCGCATGTGCATCAGGCTGCTGAGCGCAGTCGTACTGGCCTCGACTGCGCACGCCGTCATCGACGGCCTCACCGCCGGAATCTCGCTGGCGCTAGCGCTCACAACCGCGCTTCTCCTTGCTTCGCTCGAACTCTGGCGCGTCGGATCCCGGCGCGAGCCGCACGACACTGCCCCTCCGGGTTTCGAACCCTGAACCGGAACATTCAACAGTTCCCGCGGACGTGATCTCGATCCGACTGCGGCACGATCCCTGGCGCCTCGGGCACTGATCTGATCAATCAGGACGGACCTCCAATCCCGGGCCGGCACGCCGGCTACCTCTGAGGATGAAATCACGGCGTATTTCAGGTCCGCCTCCGCGCAAACCGAGAGGCTTGTCGTCGGCTGTGGATTGCGCATCGCTAATCCAAAGCGGGACAGGCGGCCCCTATCTCGTGCCGTGTCAGCCGTTGAAAAACTCGCGCAGGACGGCGGCGACACGATCGGGTTGATCAACCGCCGCCTGATGTCCGAGCCCAGGCAGAGTCATCCGATGGCAGTTGTGCAACACGGCTTCCAGTGCGTCAAGGGAGTGGGCGAGAAACGCCGGGCTCTTTCCGCCACCGATTAGGAGTACGTCCGCTTGGACGCTGGCGTAGTCCCCCGCTCGGTCGGCCGTCTCTTCGATGATTGCCATGTCGTAGTGGAACGTCGGCACAAGATCTCGGATGGCGACATCACCCGGCTCGGGTCGCTCCCGGCGCAGCATCCAATCCATAAGCGGAGCCACAGCATGCGGAACACGGCTCATAGCGCGGTCGGTGCGCAACCCGCGCATGACGGTGATCAGCGCCGACGACGTCTTGCCGGCAGCGATCTCGCGTTCGTAGCGCTCCAGCCACTCGAGTGGCATCGAACCGTAGACCGATAGCGGCGGCTCGTACAACGCCAGCCTCGTCACCGACGTTGTGCCGAGCACCGCGTTGAGACTAACCAGCGCTCCAGTGCTGAGGCCGAACAGATCGTGCGCACCCACCTCCGCGATCACCGCGCGAACATCGGCACCCTCGCGATCAACAACCCGGGGCCCGACCTCGCCATATGGTCCGCTCATCCCGCGCCCGCGTCGGTCGGGTACCACCACCTCGAAGTCCGCCGCGAGCTCCCCCGCAAGTGCGACGAAATGCTGAGAGGCGAGCATGCCGCCATGCACAAGCACGAGCGGCCGCCCTGAACCCGCTCGTCGGAATCCGACCCTCGTGCCGTCCGCCGACTCAACCGAGCCGGTCGCGAAAGTCGTCATTGGTCCCTGTGTATCGGACTGTAAGCAACCGTGGCGCGACGCCTATGCGCGGCGGAACATAAATGCGAGTCTGACTCGTTGCGGCGACGACAGACCTGCTTGTCGCCAATGGGGGGGGACGCGTCAAGCCAGCGTGGCGCGAGAGCTTGCCCCCCGAGACTGGTGTTGTCTGCATGGGAGACCTACGGTCCTCCTGTCGCACATTCGGGTGATGTTGGTGAGGGTTTCCAGAAGCCGCGGAACGCCGATCAGCTCATCGACCGCATTCGTCAACTCAACGAGCAAGCCCGGCACTTGACTCGCAGCCATGGCTAACAACCGCCCCCGAGCCTCGGTTGGATCATCCGAGGACGAGCTCGGCGGCGGTGCGTACCAGAGCCACATCGCCGCCGATGAGGAGAGTGGTGACCTGCGAATCGCGCCACGCCTCTAGATCGTGGCGGACCTTGTCGAGTGGACCGATCAGCGCGAGCTGCTCGACGAGTCGGGTCGGGACGAGTGCCGCGGCCTCGTCTTTCTTGCCCTCCAGGTAGAGGTCGGTGATCTGGTCGACCTCGGCCCCGTAGCCCATGCGGATCGCGACGTCAGCGTGGAAGTTTGTGTTTTTGGCGCCCATGCCGCCGAAGTACAGAGCGTAGGTCGGGCGCAGGAAGTCGGCAGCGGCCTCGACGTCGTCGGTGATGATCAGGGGGACGGGCGCGGCGATCTCGAACGTCTCGCGGGTGCGCCGGGCACCGTCGATGGCGAAGCCGGCGTCGAGCGCGCCACGGTAGAACTCCTCGTGGTTCGGGGAGTAGAACAGCGGTAGCCAGCCGTCGCAGAGCTCGGCGGCCAGCCCGATGTTCTTCGGTCCCTCGGCGCCGAGGTAGATCGGAATATCCGCGCGCAGCGGGCGCAGGTTGGCCTTGATCGACTTGCCCAGGCCGGTGGGCTCGGGCTGGCCTGGGCCGCCGGTGTAGGGCAGCGGGAGCTGCGGCCCGGGAGCGGTGACCGGGCCTTGGCGCGCCCAGATCGCGCGGAGGATCGCGATGTACTCGCGCGTGCGCGAGAGCGGGCGTCGGAATGGCTGCCCGTACCAGCCCTCGACGACCTGCGGTCCGGATACCCCGAGCCCGCAGATGAAACGGCCGCCGCTCAGGTGATCGAGCGTCATCGCGGTCATTGCCGTCATCGCCGGAGTGCGACCGCTCATCTGGATGATCGACGTCCCGAGCTGGACGTTCGTCGTGCTCGACCCCCACCAGGCCAACGGCGAGACCGCGTCGGACCCATAGGACTCAGCGGTCCAGACCGAGTGAAATCCGAGCCTGTCGGCCTCCGCGACGGCCTCCGCGACGCCGTGCGGCGGGCCTGTCGGTGGCCAGTAGCCCGTGCTGTAACCGAGTTTGAGGTCTTTCAACTGTGAGCTCCTCTGCGAACGCCGGTGGGTTTGGGCGGCTTCAACGGTTCCCGAAGGTAGCGTGCCCGGGACCGGAACGCTGGAGGCTCGCCACGCCGTCTTGCAGGTCGTTGCTGAGGATCACCCGCGGACCTTCGGCGTGCGTGACCAGGTCCGCGGCGCTCACCCCGCCGGACCGCCACGCGCGGAGGATCCGCTTGGTCGCTGTGTGGGCGAGCGTCGGACCGCCGGCCAGGCGCGCGGCGTAGCTCCTGCCGTGCTCCACCAGCTGCTCGGGCTCGACCACCCGGCTGATGAGACCCCACTGCGCCAGCTCCTCCGCCGGAATGGACGCTCGCGCCGTAGACCATCTGCGCGGTCCGCGCAGCGCCGATCCGGGCCGCCAGGCGCTGCGTCCCGCCGGCGAACGGAAACGCGCCGATCACCGCCTCCAGCTGACCGATCTGGGCGCCTGCAGCGGCCCAGATCAGGTCGCAGGCGAGCGCCACCTCGAGCGCTCCGGCGAAGCATCGCCCCTGGACGAGCACCACCGTCGGCACGGGAATGTCCTCGATCGCCGCGATCAGTCCGAGCGCATCGGACATCAGCGCGGTCGCGCCGTCTACGTCGAGCCCGGAGAAGATCGAGACGTCGGCTCCCCCCGAGAACACGTCGCCCTCGGCTCGGAGCAGCACGGCCCGCGCTTCGCTGGCTGACGCCCGCGCCACGGCAGCATGCAGGTCCGCGATGAGGATCTGGCTGAACAGGTTCAGGGGCGGGTTGGCGATCACGATCTCGCCGAGCTCACCGTCGAGCTCGAACATTGCCGTTGGCATCACGCAGGCGCGTTGTTGGCGCGCGCGGCGATCTCCGCCCGGGCGGCCTGGGCGAGGTCGGCTCCCGTGTTGGCATGGCCGGCCACGCCCCATCCTCCCTCGGGCGATTCGGTCAGCAGCACCCACGTCCGTTCGGCGATCCCCGGGTCGCCGGCAGCAGTGGCCACGAGCTCGGTCAGCTCCTTGACGACGCCGAGTTGCTTGTCGCGGTCGAGCACCCCGACCGGCGTCAGCACCTAGACCCGCACGTAGTTGCTCTCGCCGTTGACATTCGCGATCGAGTCGGCAGGAAGGTCGTGCACGAACGCGGACGTGTTGTCGCGGAACAGCGCTAAATCGGGCACCTGCTCCCAGCGCATCACCGCCGCCGCCAGTCCCTGGGCCAGCGCGTGCTTGTCGGAGAACGTCCCTTCGACGGCGTATACGTCGATCATCGGCATGCCTACATCTCCTTGGGTAGCTCGAGGCGATCGCTCGCCGGGCCTGCTGCGCGACCGCAACAAGCTGATGACCATCATCCAGAGTAAGGATGATGCGTGTCATCCTCTGTGTCAAGACGAACAACCGCGACCTAGGAGGTGGACCCGCGTGGGCAGCTCCCAAGCCGATAAAGCCGCCAGCCACGAGCGGATCGTGAGGGCGGCAGCACGCTGCATCCGGCGCGATGGCATCGACACGGTCAGCGTCGCCGACCTGATGAGACAGGCCGGCCTCACCCACGGCGGCTTCTACCGGCACTTCGACTCCCGGGACGATCTCGTCGCCGAGGCCGTCGACGCAGCCCTGACCGACGGATCCGCACGTGTGCGTGCGGCCGCAGCCACGGGCGGAACCGCCGCGCTCACCACGATCATCAACGGCTACCTCAGCGGACTCCACCGCGACAAGCCCGAAACGGGCTGCGCGGTCGCCGCGCTCCCGATCGATATCCCACGCTCGGACCCGCGAGCCAGAGCGGCCTATTCACGCCAGGTGCGCAGCTACCTCGAGCTGCTCGCCGATCTGACCCCCGAACGCGATGACGACGCGCACCTCATCCTCGCCGCGCTCGTCGGCGCGCTGGTGCTGGCTCGAGCCGTCGACGACGGCGAGCTATCCGACGAGATCCTCGATCGGACCGCCCAGGCCCTTCACTCCCACAGCGACACGGTCCGTCACGACTGACCGTCCACACCGTTGGGAACCGGACGCCGGCTCAGGTGCCCGACCAGGGAGGCCCTCTGAGAGAGCTCGATCCAGTTTCCGTCGGGGTCGAGAATCATCGAGATGCGAGCAGTTCGGCCGAGCGTCGTTGGACGCATCGCCTCACGAGCGCCGTGCGCGACCGCATGCCGGTGTGCCTCATCGACCTAGGTGACCTGCAGCGTCAGATACCGCCACCCAGGGCCGGCCAAGACGCCGTCCGCGTCGCGTTGCGCTCCCGGCTCGAGGAACAGCAAAGTCTCACCGGCGCTGAAGGTCCCGGGCTCCCCCACCCGCTCGATCAGGCCGAGCGCATCCCGGTAAAAGCGGCGGTGCTCCTCGACATGACGGGCCCGAACGCGGACGGCAGCCTGCATGACCCCCTCACTGCCCAACGGAACCAGTCTCACCCGAGACCCGCCGGGGGCCGTGAGCGAGCGGGCCTCACTCATACCCTCCCGGGCCAGCAGCAACTCGCAGTAACCGCCATGGGACCCGCCGGGGATCGGGTCGACGAGGTGATTGACCTTGATGACCGATCCTCCGGCATCGAAGCGGTGCTGTTCCTGGACCCTCGACACACGAAGGACCTCAGGGCCGGGAAGATGCACCTCATCTCGCCAGAATCGAATCTCCGGATCCAGCCCGTGACAGAAGAGCCCGAAGTCAAGCCGATCCTTGGCGAGTGTCGCGACGCTCACGAACCCCACCAGCGGGCGCTACTGCCAGTACCGCTCGACGACCTCCGCGGCGCGCTCAGACGCGAGGTCGGGGTCCTCGCCCGCACTGCGGAGGGCTCGCCGCTGACGCAGGAGGTCCCACAGACGATCCAAATCGACCCGGATCTCCTCGAGCCGCGCGACGTCATCCTCGAGCGACGGATCAGCATGGCCTTCGCGCTCGCGCAGTTTCTCGCGCTCCGCTTCGAGCGACTCGATCTGGGCTTCAATCTGCTCATCACTCGGCATCGGCGTAGCGTCGCAGATTCCTGACCCGAAGGCTCTCCGGCGCTCGTGGTGACGAGCGGGTGCGTCGCGACGCGCGAGTCGAGACCCGCATTGCGGAACGCGCGGGCATGAGAGGTCGGCGGCTTCGTCGAGGTCAGCGACCGAGTCTGACCGGGGGTAGGCTTGCGGTGTGGACACCGAGGAAGTTCGGCTTGCCGTCTATCGCTCGTTCGCGCAGACGGGTCGGGCGCCGGAGCCGGGTTCGCTACCGTCTGGGGCGCTGGCCGAGCTGCAGGACCAGCGCCACGTCGTTCTTGATCCTGATGGCCGGATTGTGATGGCGCATCCGTTCGCCGCCGTGCCGTTGGGCTTCTCGGTGATGGGTCGCGAGACCCTGTGGTGGGGTGGGTGCGCGTGGGACTCGTTCGCGCTTCCGCACCTTCTCGCCGATGAGCCTGAGGTGCTTGTCGCGTCACGCTGCCCGGGCTGCGGGGTCGCGCTCGCCTGGGTGGTCGACCGGGACGCGCCACCAACAGGCGCGGAGATCGCGCACTTCCTGATTCCCGCGGCACGGATGTGGGACGACGTCGTCCACACCTGCGGTCACCAACGCCTGTTCTGTAGCGAGGAGTGCGTCGCCGCGTGGCTGAAGCGCACGGGGCATGAACGTGGCTACGTGATGGACTTGGGGACGCTATGGCGTTTGGCGCAGAGCTGGTACGCGGGACGGCTTGACCGCGGCTACCAGCGCCGCGAGCCGTCGGAAGCGAAGGAGTATTTCCGCTCGGTCGGGCTGCGCGGCCCGTTCTGGGGTCTGTGATTCCTTCCATCGTTCCCCGGCCGGCCGGGCTGTGAGTCCGAGACCGACCGGGGAGGCAGGCACCGGGGTTCAGCAGGTGCCGCTGGTGGCGAGTGCAGCTTCGGCCGCCGCCTCAGTGAGCTTGGCGACCTCGGCCGAGTGGGAGACCATCGCCAAGTGGCCCGAGGGGACCTCGATGGTCGTTGCGTTCATGCGGTTGGCGAACATTCGCTCTGCGTCGGCTGGGAGTGCCTCGTCGTGCTGGGCGACCAGGTACCACGAGGGCACGAGCTTCCAGGCGGGGACGGTCATCACCGTGTCGAAGGCGCTCGCTGCCAGGGGTTGCTGCACGGCGTGCAACACCTTGGCCTTGCTCGGGTCGACATCACCTGCGAAGTGGTCGACGAAGTCATCCTTGCTCAACCACACGAATCCTTCGGCGTCGACGAACCGATGGGCGAGCGCCGGGGTCGGAGGTCCCTGCGCCAGCAGGCCACCGAGCGATTCCCCCTCGTCGAGCGCGAACGCAGCGATGTAGACAAGCCCGACCACGTTCGGCGCGTCTGTGCCGAGCGCCGTCATGATCTGACCGCCGTAGGAATGGCCGGCGAGCACGGTCGGCCCGTCCTGGAGGGTGAGCACCTGGCGGAGTCTGGCGACGTCGTCTTCCAGTGATGTGAGCGGAAACTGCGGGGCGGTGACGTGGTAACCGTCAGCCTGGAGGAGTTCGATGACCGGGCTCCAGCTGGAACCCTCCGCCCACGCACCGTGGATGAGGATGATGTTCGGTCGAGTCTGGCCTTCGTTTTGATCCATTGACATGAGGTGCTCCTTTCAAGGGGCGTTTACGTCGGTTTGCATTGGTGTTGCGGTGTATGTGTGTGTGGAGGCGGGCCTCCCGGAGGGCGCCGGCTCCAAGATGCGGGTCGATTGCCGGCCGTGAGCGTGCGCCGGCACGTGGTCTCGTGTGCTTCGAGGCCGCGCGCCGACGCGCGCCGGTCCTAGCCCGTTGCCTTCGCCGCTTCGGCGATCACCTTCGCGATCACCGCGGGATCAGCAATCATCGAGAGATGCCCAGCCCTGACCCTGGTGATGTGGGCGTGCATCCGCTTAGCCATGAACAGCTGGATGGCGGGCGGTATCGCCTTGTCGATCGTTCCCAGCACGTACCAGCTCGGGATCGTCTTCCACGCGGGCGTTCCCGAGGGCGCGGTTACCGCGCTGTACGCCACGGGGGACTGCGTGGCCGCCAGGACGGCACCCTCCTGTGCCGGAAGCCCGTTCGCGAACGCCTGCTCAAACACTGCGGGCTTCACGTAAAGCATGGCGTCGCCCTTGGTCGCGCCGGGGAACGGCACGAAGTTGAACACCTTCGTCGGGCCGGCTCCCAACGCCGACCCGGGCTTGGACAAATCGAGCCCAAGCACCGTTTCGCCCTTTGCCGGCGCGAACGCGTCGACGTACACCAGCGCCTTGACGTTGCGATTGCCCGTTGCGGCATTCGTGATCACCGCGCCGCCGTAGGAGTGCCCGACGAGGACGATCGGTCCGCTAATCGTCTTCAGAAAGTCGGCGATCGTTTGCGCGTCGCCGTTCAGGCTCTGGAGCGGGTCGGGCGGAGCATCGACCGTGTACCCCTCTGCCTGGAGGTGCGCGATCACGCCGCTCCAGCTTGCGTTGTTCGCCCACGCCCCGTTGACCAGGACGACAGTGGGCTTTGCCGAAGTAGCCGTTCCCGTCGGCGTCTTGGCCTGAGACTGCGATGTGGTTAGGGTGATGGTGAGGCCAGCGATCAGCGCGAGCGCGAGCGTCAGCCAGAGATAGGTCACCCGTCGTGCTGCTAGACGATGCATGGAAAACTCCTTTCGCTGCGATGTGGTGGGCCGATCGCCAACGTCGCGACCGGTGAAAGAACCTGCTTCGGTGATCGAGGAAGAGCGTTTCGCAGCTAGGGTCCCGTTCGCGTCCGGGGTTCCCTAGATATGGGGCGCGGGAACGGATCTCCCATATGCGAACGGCCGCGGACGACGCGTGGCAGGATGGAACGGCGCCGCGTTGGCGAGCGGAGCCCGGGGCCCGCCGGCCGCGCTGCTTCCGACTACCGGCCAACGTCGGTAGAGCGGCGTTGTGGATTGTCGGCGCGCACGGGCGCCGCGGCGAGTGTCAGTCGTACCTGTCGACGATCGTCTGTAGGGTCGCGCGAGCGCCGTGCTCCTGGAGCGAGATCAGCGCTGACCGGTAGGCCTCCACGAATCTCCTGTGCTCGATCAGGTCGCCGAACAAGTCGGGCTGCGCGAGGAACGCAAGCGGATCCTCGCGCTGATGACTGGCGAGCTCCATGACACGTTCGCGGCGTCGGTCGACGACGTCGATTGAGGCTCCTTGCTCGTCGATGCCTTCGGCGTAGCGTGCCCAGCTGGCGATGATCGCGGCGCAGCGGACCAGTTGCCCGTCACGGGCGAGTTGGCCGTGTGCGACCGGCGCGACCCACTTGGGGATGCGATCTGAGCTTTCAGCACTCAGCCGCGCGATCGTGTCGCGGATCTCGGGATTGGAAAAGCGCTCGATCAGGGTGCGCTTGTAGTCGTCCAGATCGACGCCGGGGACGGGGTCCAGCGTTGGTGTCGCCTCCTCGTTCATATACCCGCGCAGGAAGCTCCTAAAGAGGGGGTCCCGCGCTGCCTCGTGCACGAACTCATACCCGCATAGACGGGCGAAGTAGGCGAGTCCTTGGTGGCTGCCGTTCAGCAACCGCAGCTTCATCAGCTCGTAGGGCTCGACGTCGTCGACGATCTGTACTCCGACATCCTCGAAGCGCGGGCGCCCGCACGAGAACGTGTCCTCGAGGACCCACTGGACGAATGGCTCGCAGACCACCGGCCAGCGGTCGTCGATGCCGAATCGTTGGCGCAGCAGCTCACGGTCGGCGTCGGTGGTGGCCGGCGTTATGCGATCGACCATCGAGTTGGGGAAAGGGACCTCCCGCTCGATCCAGTCCGCGAGCTCGGGGTCGCGCAGCTGCGCGAACGCGGTGAACGCTGTTCGAGCGAGCCGCCCGTTTCCGGGCAGGTTGTCGCTGGAGACCACAGTGAACGGGGCCTGCCCGCGCTGGCGTCGCAGCGCTAGCGCGTTGGTGATCAGGCCGAAGATGGTCTCGGGCGCTGCGTTGGCCTCGAGATCATGCGCCACTCCCTCGGTGGCGGGATCGAACTCGCCGGTGGTGTCGTCAATGCCGTACCCGCCCTCGGTGACCGTGAGCGAAACCACCCTCGTCGTCTCATCGGCCAGCCGGTCGATCACCGCCGCGGGGTTGTGAGGGGCATACAGGTAGTCGATGATGGAGCCGATCACGCGCGGTGTGTATTGGCCGTCGGGGTGCTTCTCGGTCAGGGTGTAGAGGCCACCCTGAGCGAAGAGCGCGCTGCGCATCAGGCGGTCGGATTCCATCACGCCGACTCCGCAGATCGCCCAGTCATATGCGCTGCCGGCGTTCATCAGCCGGTCGAGATACATCGCCTGATGGGCGCGGTGAAAGCCGCCGACTCCGAAGTGGACGATGCCGACGCTGAGCCGGCTGCGGTCATAGGTCGGCCTGGGGATCGCCCCTGGGAGGACCGGAAGCGTTTCTGGCTCGCGCCTGCGTTTCATGGCTCCCTCGCTTGCACCGGTGGATCGAGGATCGGCGCTTGGACCGCCCTTCTCGCGAGCGCGATCGCGCCGAGGACACCAGCCCGGTAACCCAAGCCCGGCGGCACGACGTACCGCGCCACACCTTCGGCTGACATCAGCTCCGGTGCATTGAAGTAGCCACCGAGAAGCTCCCGCAAGCGGCGGCGAACAACGGCAAGCAAGCCGGGTTGCTCAGTCTCGGCAAACTGGGGTGGCGTTCGCATCCGGGAGGCCCTAGTCCGGCGCTTTATTTCAAGTGATTCGGGATCGCTGCGAGCACTCGGAGTGTGCAGTCGGTCCGGGAGTAATCCGGCCTCGCAGGCAGCGCCTTGACATCGATCGCGAACATCTCAGCCCTCATGCCCGCGGAGCACGACTACGGGGCAGTGCGCATGGCTAACGCAGTACTGGCTGACTGAGCCGATGAGCATGCCGACGAATGCGCCGTCGCCTCGGCTGCCGATGACCAGGAGCGACGCATCCTTGGACCTGTCCACGAGTATCAGAGCGGCCTCCCCCTCCTCGACACTTCGGGTTACCTGGATGGGAGGTGCGCTCTCGACGACGACGTCCCTGATCGCCCCGTCCAGAGCCCGTTTCGCGTCCGCTTCGATGGTGAGGTTCTCGGGACCAACTGGGATCAGCGCGCCCTGATATTGCCAGGTCATCACTGCCTCGACGACTGCGCCGGTCACCTGTGCTTGCCGTACGGCCCACCGGAAGGCGTCTACCGACGGCGGCGAACCGTCGATGCCAACGACGATCTTGTGCGGCCCGCTTTCATCGGTCATGGGATCTCCTTCTCGCGCTGCGTGACTGTTAGACGGCTTGCGGCGAGTCTGTGATCGGCTTATCGGTGGTTAGGGCCCGCCCGAAGGTTCCTCGAGCTGTGCGTCCTTGCCACAGCAGACTGAGCAACGCCAACGCGGCGAGAGCGGCTACTGCGGCGCAATACGCAAGCCCCGTTCCGTGAAGGCCGAAGTGTGCGGTCGCAATGCCCGCGATCACCACCGGAACGCTGAAGGCGGTATAGGCCGCGATGAAGATCGTCGACACCAGGCTGGCGCGCTGACCGGGAGTGGCTAGCTAGCGCGCTGACGACACGGAACGAGCCGAGGTACGCGACGCCGACGCCGATCCCAGCTATACCGACGCCTGCCAGGAGGACAGCCGGTGATGTCAGCGCCACCGCGGCGAACGTAATCGCGGCGCCGGCAACCAAGGCAGTACAGCCGACAATCATCGTCGTCCGTGCCGACCACGCGCGGACCACGACCGTCGCGATGCCCGCGAGGCCCGTGAGGACGAAGACGACCAGGCCGCCCCACAGCAGGTTCCTTGAATGGAACACCTCGCCGGCGAGGGAGGGCCCAAGCGAGAGATAGAAGCCGTTTAGGGCCCACGCCGCGGCGAAGACGGGTATGGCCCTGATGAAGGTCGTGCGAGCGTGGCGCGGGATGCCAACGCTCGGACGTAACGAGGCAAGGACGTTCGGATGCCCGGCGGACGTCTCCGGCAGCGTCAGAATCCCGAGCGCAGCCACGAGAGATGCCACCAGCAGAATCCACCAGACGAGATGTGTCGGTGCTGGCGCGTATTGCACCAGCGCGCTCGCTCCGAGCCCGCCGACGGCCAAGCCCAGCAACGAGCCGGCGTTCGTGAAGACGGGGGCAAGACCGCTGCCTTCCGGTTGCAGGTCGATCAGCGTCGCTCCAAGCGCGCTCGTCGCCAAGCCTACGGCGACCCCTTGTGCTGCTCGGGCCACGAACAGCTGGGCGACGCCGTTGGCCGTCAGGAATAGAGCGCAGACGACGGCGTTCACTAAAAGCGCCACGCTGATTACCCGGCGCCGGCCTAGGTGGTCTGACACCGATCCGAAGATCAGAAGAGTCATCAGGAGAAACAGTGCATAGATGGCAAATATTGCTGTCAGCGTGATCGCCGAAAACTTCCATTCCGCTTGGTACACGCCGTACAGCGGCGCCGGAGCTCCGGCAACCGCGAACACGAGGAAGAACACGGCCGTTCCAAGCCAGAACCCCCGCGTGCGCGAGAGCGTCAGGCGCCCGAGCTTCTCCCCGGGCGCCTCTCTAATCGGCATGCGTACCGCGACAAATCTCGAAGTGGCCACGGCTAACCGACCGGAGGAAGCTCGGCGCCAGTCAGCTGCGCGTAAACGGTAAATCCGAACGGATCCAACAACTGGCGCTGCTCCATCAGCTGGACCAAAACCGCTTGCCGGAGCTCAGCAAGCTCGCTGCTGTTTGGATGTCGGAGGAGTCCCGGATCGATGATCTCCAGCGCGAGGGTCAGGTCGCCCTGGCCCGCGAGAGTGGCCGCCGCGGTGACGAATGCGTCCGCCGTCCCCCCGGCTAGGAGGTCGAGAGCCTCTGCCCGTTCCTCCGGGCTGCGCGGGTCAAGCCCTTGTCCGTCAGACTGCCAGTATCCGACCCGCTGCTGATAGACCCGGGCGATGAAGTTGTCACGCATCACCAGGTATGGCACGACCGCTGCGGGGTGATCCTGCAACGAAGTCGGCAGATGACCGATGTCCAGGGCGTTCGCGAGTGACACGTCGTCGCCGACTCCGGCCAGCGCAACCTGGTAGAGCTCGGTGAGAGCCGGCTCCAGCCCCGCGACAGCTTCGACCGTGAAGTTCTCGGTGAGCGTCGTGTGGCCCTCGATCAGTTGCGTGGGCGCAAGCTCGCGGATATAGCGGAGGGTGTTCAACAGCCCCTCCGGCGAACCCTCGGCGAAGAATGGGACGCCCACGTACGGCATCAGCACGTCGCCGGCGAACAGCACCCCGCTGGCTGGCAGGTACACCATCAGCGCGTCCGGGGTCTCTCCGCCCCTTATCGGGATCAACACGATGTCCGTGTCGCCCACGGCGAGAGCCGTCTGCTCGCTGATCAGCCGGGTGGGTACCAACTCTGCATCCGGGGTGGCACTTGTGCCGATCAGCTCGACTGGCACATAGCCGCGCAACCGCTCCACCTCGGCCGGGAACTCTGCAGAGGTGATGACCTCGGTGTCGGGGCCACGCAGGGCCGAAACGCCACCAATGTGGTCGAAGTGGGCGTGGGTGATGATGACGTGACTGACAGGCACCTCGCTGAGGCCAAGGTCAGCCATCGCGGCTTGCACGCGGTCAGGGCTCGTTCCACCATCGATGGCGACAGTTCCCGCGCTCGTATTGACAAACGCAAAGTCGCTGAAGTCATAGGACTGAGCGACGTGAACGTTCGGTGCGGGGCTTATCGTGGCTGGGGCGGACAGTCGGAGCCCGTCCTCCGCTGTCAATGAGAAGCCGCTGAACACCGGGAGCCCGTCCGTCCAGACGGAGGCCACACCTGACCGCCCGAGTGCCTCGGCCGCCTGCTGCTCGCGTCCGACCACGCCATATGCATGAGCAAGCCCCTGATGCACCGCACGGAGCAACAAGACAGGGAATTGGTCGCGAGCGGCGACGACGAACTCCAGGTCGGAAATCACCTGCTCCGCACGCTCAGTATCGGCGGCATCGGGTGAACCTCGGTCGGGGAGCAGATCTGCCAGCGCAAGACCGCGGAGGCAGTGCGTGAGGCCAGGCTCGAGGGCTGCGGCTTGGTTGAGCTTGGCTACCGCGGCGCCAACGTCCTCGCGAGTGCGCACTCCAAAGAAGCCAGCAAGAGCCAGCGCGGTGGCATTGGCGGGGTCCCGCTCGGACAGATCGTTGAAGTACTTGCTGCCGTCGGCGTCGGCGCGAGCCGCCACCATTGAGAGAGCGAGGATCACCGCGGCGTTCGGGTGTGCGCGAGGCCAGCTGGCCGCCTCCTTGAGCGAGATGAGGAAGCGATTGCTCGAGATCGACTTCGAGACACGCCGGTCAACGCTCGCCGCCGGCGGCTCGTCGACTGGGCTGTGATTATCCGTCGCTCGGTAGTCAATTGAAGTCATGGTCTTCCTTTCCGTTGCGTGCCTACCAGACTCTTGCGCCGCTAGGGCTCGATTCGCGTCGGGGTCGCCCTAGTTCGCACCTGGCACGACGTAGGAAATGCGTCCTGCAACTCGTCGACAATCAGCGCCGCCTGTTTTGTTTGCGGCGCCGCGTCGACCACCGGTCGAATTGGTGGCAGCCGGGTCAACGACTTGGCGTACCACTGGCGGGCGCAGTCCTGGGCGCTGGCTCAATCGGCGAACGTGAGCGCAGCGGTGTGCGCCGGCCGCGCCTCGCCTCGCTCGACGTAGTCCCGAAGAACTGGCCACGGTTCGAGTAAGTCCCGTGATGCGGCGCTGCCGAGTACGCCTACGCAGATGATGTCCGCAACCGTGAACACATCGCCCAAGAGCCATTGCTGGCCGTCGAGGGCCCCGGCGATTGCCTCAGCAGCCTCGCCGAATCGGCCGGACGCCGGGCTGTCAGCCGTGCCGTTGCATATATCGCCGAGCCAGCGATAGAGCGGAGCCTCAAGCTCAGTCATGCCGAACAGCACCCACTGATACACCAGAGCCCTCGCTGAAGAGCCGGGAGGCGGGAGCAGACCCGACTCGGGATACAAATCTCCGAGTTGCAGGCAGATGGCGGCAGACTCGAACATGATCGTGCCGTCATCGAGCTCGAACGCTGGAACGCGTCCAAGCGGATGGCGGGCCCGATGCTCCGCCGAACGTCGCTCCTTCGAAGCGACCTTGCGTTGACTCGAAGGGAACGCCAATCTCATTCAGCGCCCACAAGACTCGGTTGGACCGCGTGCGTGGCATGAAGAACAGGCGCGACATACTGATCTCAGGACTGCCGGAGTGAACCTAGGCGGCATCGCTCACGGCGTCGACATATGAGCCGATCACTCGTACGGGAGACCCAGCAATGAACGCAGCGACGTCGTCGACCGCGTCCCGATAGAAGACCGAGTAGAGCTGTCGGCTGACATAACCGACGTGTGGAGTGAGAAGGGCGTTGTCGAGCGACCGGAGTGGATGGTCCGCCGGGAGCGGCTCTTGGTCGTACACGTCTATCGCTGCGCAGGAGATCGCGCGCCGCCGGAGGGCGTCCAACAGGGCGTCCTCGTCGACGATCGGCCCGCGAGAGGTGTTGACCAGAATCGAGGTGGGTTTCATCATCGCGAACTCGGACGCTCCCACCATGCCGCGGCTCCGCTCGCTCAGCACGATGTGGATCGATAGGACGTCCGCCTCGGTGAAGAGCTGTTCCTTCGATACCGCAGTGACCTTGTGCTCGGCGGCCCGAGCGGCCGTCAGGTTCTCGCTCCAGGCGATGACGCGCATGCCGAACGTCTGCGCGATCGTGGCGACCTGCTCGCCAACATTTCCGAGACCGAGCACGCCCAAGGTCAGGCCTTGAACACTTGTCCCCAGACCGACCTGCCAGCCACCGCTTCGCATGGACTGCACCTGCTGCGGCAGCTTCCTGGCGGCTGCGAGGATCAGCGTCCAGGTCAACTCGGCCGTTGGGTAGGAGAAATAGCGAGTGCCACTGACCACGACGCCGAACTCCCGTGCGGCGGCCACGTCGATCGCGGAATTGATCGGCCCCGTGGTCACGAGCAGCTTGAGACTCCGCAGACGCGACAGCACTTCGGCTGGAAAGCGAGTCCGCTCTCGCATCGCGATCAAAACGTCGAAATCCGCGAGCTCCTTTACGACCTCGTCCGCGTCTGCGAACGGAGCGGAGAACACCTCGACGCTGGCGTCGACTGATCCCCAGTCCGCGAGGCTCAGAGCAACGCTTTGGTAGTCGTCGAGAATGGCAATCCTTAGGCGAAACATGGGTGTCTGACCTCTGAGGCGTGTTGGTGCTCTGTTTAGGGCTTCTGCAAGCCGGCTCGCTGCCGTGGACTGAGCGTGCCCGGACTAGGGAGGTCTTCGCATCGGGGTCACCCTAGGTGCGCTACGGGCGCGGGCATCAAGAGAGCCTCACGCGATGGCGTTCGACGCAGTTTGGCAATCCGCACGCCCCGAACCTGTTCGGGCGCCGGTTTGCTTGTGTGGTTTCAGCGCGCAGGGCCCGGGCGCGCCAAGACTAGGGTGACCCCGATGCGAACGGCTCCCTAGACGCGCCACCTTCCAATTACTCCACCTTTGATCAGGAGAGGCGCGAGACGCCGGCGGGTTCGTCGATCACGCAAAGAACGCAGCTCGCCAGGAGTGCGCGAGCGATGTTCGCGTCAATCCGATCGCGTCGGCGTCCGTCCCCACCCTCTGCCACCAGCGCCAACGAAAGAAGTCATGACAGAGAGCATCGGTCAACTCACCGCCCCGAACCTCCAGGTCGAGGCAGCCAACGGCGTGCGTTACATCTATCGGCGCTTTGGCAACGCGGAGAGCTCAGCGCTGCCGCTGCTGATGCTTGTCCACTACAGGGCGAACCTCGACAACTGGGATCCCGCGCTGGTTGATGCCCTCGCCCAGGAACGGGAGGTGGTCCTGGTCGACAACATCGGTGTTGGCGGCTCGAGTGGCACATCGCCGAGCACGGTCGGAGAGATGGCTCTCGGGGCGATTGCGTTCACCGACGCGCTGGACCTGCATCGCTATGACCTGCTGGGCTTCTCGCTCGGTGGGTTTGTCGGGCAGGAAGTCGCGCTGCGACGTCCGTACGCCGTGCGCCGCCTGGTGCTCGCGGGAACGGGTCCCGAGGGTGGACGCAACATGCACGTCTACAGCGGCAAGATCCGCGAGATCGCGTTGAGTGATCAGCCCGCCATCGAAGATCTACTCACGCTGTTCTTCGAGCCCACCGAGAGCAGTCAGGCGCTCGGACGGGAGTTCATCAAGCGGATCCTGACTCGCAGAACCGACCGCGACGAACTCGTCGATCTTGCCACGCGTGACGCGCAGCTCAGCGCGATCTCGACGTGGGGTATCCCAGATCGCACACGCCTGCATCGGCTCGCCGCGATCACTCAACCAGTGCTCGTTGCCAACGGCGACAACGACCGGATGGTCCCGACCGAGAACACCCACCTCCTAGCGCAGCATCTACCCAACGCGACGCTCCGCATCTACCCCGACGCGGGCCACGGCTTCCTGTTTCAGAACCCCGCAGAGTTCGCTGCGGAAGTCAACGCATTTCTCGGTCGGTAATCCGTGCCCGTCTCCGTCCCGTCGAGCCAAAGGCCCTCATGAGCACAACATCTCGCCTGCTGACCGTGACCCGGCACTCGGCCGCCCGGTGGCAGGTGACCATCGACGCACCTCCCCTCAACCTCGTCACCCCTGAGTTGGTAAGCGAACTTCACGCGCTCGTCGCCACGCTGGAGTCAGATCACCAGGTCCAGGTGGTGGTGTTCGACAGTGCCAATGAGGCGTTCTTCGTCTCCCACTTCGACCTCGGTCGGGCAGCGGAGTTTCCGGTCTTGGACGACGGACGTCCGATGTGGACGGACATGGTCCTGCGCCTCGCCAAGGCTTCGGCGGTCAGCATCGCATCGATCCGCGGCCGAACGCGCGGTGGCGGCGACGAGTTCGCCTTGGCATGCGACCTGCGCTACGCGAGCCGCGAACGCGCCGTCTTCCAGCAGCCGGAGGTCGGAGTCGGCATCCTTCCGGGCGGTGGGGCCAGCGAGCGCCTCCCACGCCTGATCGGCCGTGATCGCGCGCTTGAGGCGATCCTCACCAGCGAGGACTACGACGCAGACACGGCGGAACGGTACGGATGGGTAACCCGCGCCCTGCCCGACGCCGATTTGGATGGCTTCGTCGACAACCTCGCTCAGCGCCTGGCCCGCTTTGACGGGCAGGCGCTCGGCGCCGCCAAGGCTCAGGTCGGCCTCAACACGCTCCCTGACGACCACGAGCTCTACGCCGCCTACGACGCTTACTTCGCTTCGCTGGGGTGGCCGGGCTTCCACGACCGGGCAGCCCGACTCGGCGCAGAGGCAGCCATCCACGGCGCGGACGTGGAGCTGCGTCTCGGGCACTACCTCGGTTTGCTGTGACGCCCGTCACACGACACGCGCGCAGAGCAATCCGGACTGCGAACAACTACAGGGAGAAAGAGATGGGAGCCTGATCACAATGAAGACCCTCCAGATTTCTAGCTTCGGCGAACCAACGGATGTCGTCGAGCTCACCGAGGTCGACCCGCTGCATCCTGGCCCCGGTCAGCTGGCAGTATCGATCGAGGCAGCGCCGATCAACCCCTCGGATCTGGCCCTGATTCGGGGCGCCTATGGTGTGCGTCCAGACCTGCCTGCGGCGCTGGGCGCAGAAGGAGTCGGCCGCGTGACCGCAGTGGGCGACGGCGTGGACCGGTCGCGTGTCGGGACGCGGGTGCTGGTCATCCCGACGCTCGAACAAGGCACCTGGCGCGAGACGTCAGTCCTCGACGAGAGCAACGCCGTACCCGTCGATCCGGGTGGCGACCCGCTTCAGCAGGCGATGCTCGGAATCAACCCGATCACGGCGTACTGCATCTTGCATGGCTTTGCGAAGCTCAGCCCCGGCGCGTGGGTGGCGCAAACGGGCGCGAGTTCGGCAACCGCCGGATACGTTCTGGCTCTGGCCAAGCACGCCGGCCTACACACGCTCAACGTTGTGCGACGGCCGGAATCTGTCAAGCCACTACTCGCCGCTGGCGCTGATGTCGTGCTGGTCGAGGGCACCGATCTCGCTGAGCAGGCGGCCGACGCGCTCGGCGGCGCGTCCGTCGAGTTGATTCTCGACGCGGTCGCCGGGGAGCCGGTGACGCAGCTCGCGTCACTCTTGAAGATCGATGGCCAGATCGTCAGCTACACGGCCCGTGCCCGACAGCCCCTGAACATTCCGATCGTCCCGCTTATTTTCCGGGGCCTGAGCGTCCACGGCTATTGGCTGAACCTCTGGCTGCAGAGGACGCCGCGGGACACCGTTATGCGGACCTACCAGGAGCTCGCCGCCTTGGTCGCCGACGGCACCCTCGTCACGCCGGTCGAGGCGACATACGCGCTCGAGGGTTACCAGCGGGCGGTCGCCCACGCTTCCCGGAGCGACCGTAACGGCAAGGTGCTCTTCGCTCTTTGATGAGCACCGACCCCCTGCGCCACGGGGTTCGGCTACGCCCCAGAAATGAGCTCGGGAAGCGCAGCCTGGGCTTCACGCAAGGGGTCGCCGTTACCCCGGATCACCGCGTGCACACACGCGCCATCCCAGAGCATGAGCAAGACCTGTGCTCTTTGCTCGGGACCGGTCACTCCGATTTCGGTCAGCAACTCAGCGAGTACGCGGAGCATTCCGTTCTTGTGCGTGACAACCACGGGTGCCGCCGGGTGATCGTCATCGGATAGCGAGAGTCTGGCGCTCACGTACGGACAGCCGATGAAGCTACTCCCGAGCTGATCGGCAACAGCCGCGGCGCGGTCAAACATCGCAAATAGCCGCTCGCGAGGTGTCCCATCCGCCGGGCCGCCGGTCATCCACACGCGGTAGTAGACGTCACGATTCGCCAACGCATGAGCGACGAGCTCATCCTTGCCGGAGAAGTGGCGATAGACCGACATCTTGCCGGCACCGGCCCGCTCGGCGATCGCAGCCGGCGTGGCTGCATCGAGCCGGCCGCTCGTGACGAGATCGGCGGTCGCGTCGATGATGCGCTGGCGTGCGTCTCTCGTTCCGGCCATCGAGACTTATGATACTTTGAGGTCTCGCTGGACGATACCTCGAGGTCTCATATCCATATGGTTCAAGCAGTAGATGCTCAGCCGGACCGGCCAACTGGCGAGCGTTCGGGACCGCAACGAGAGCACGCCCGCGCGCGCCTTCGTGGCCGGAGCCGCGAGCGACAACAGTTCGGCTCGCTACTGACGAGCGTCAGTTCGGGACAGAGCCGCGTCCTGGTTGTCCGTGGCGAGGCAGGGATCGGAAAAACCGCCTTGCTCGACGAGCTCGTCGAGCAAGCAAAGGGCTTCACGGCGGTTCGGGCGACGGGCGTCCAAGCCGACATGGAACTCCCCTTCGCCGGGCTACAGCAGCTGTTTGGGTCGATGCTCGGGCCGCTCGAGCTCCTGCCTGATTCGCAGCGCGATGCCGTCGAGGTCGCGTTCGGTCTTCGCTCTGGTGTCGCTCCCGACCGGTTCGAGGTGGGACTGGCGATGCTTGCACTTGTCGCAGAGGTTGCCGAGCGTCAGCCACTCCTGTGCGTCGTCGACGATGCTCAGTGGCTTGACCAGGCGTCCGCCAGAACTCTGGCGTTCATCGCGCGCAGGCTCATGGCAGAGTCGGTAGCCCTCGTATTTGCGGTACGAGATCCCAACGAGGAGGACACCTTCGACGGTCTTCCTGAACTCATCGTGGAGGGCCTGGACGACGAGGATGCGCGGGCGGTGCTCGGCTTGGCGATTTCTGGCGGTGTCGATGAACGGGTGGTACATCGGATTGTCGCGGAGACGCGCGGAAATCCGTTGGCACTACTCGAGCTGCCTCGAGGACTGTCGCCAGCGGAGTTAGCAGGCGGGTTCGGAGTGAGCTCAGCCCAGCCGCTCTCCACCCGCCTGGAGCAGAGCTTCCTCGGACGGGCGCGGTCGATGCCGGATGAGACTCAGCGGTTCTTGCTCCTTGCCAGCGCCGAACCGGTCGGTGACCCCGCGCTACTGATGCGCGCAGCGGCGTTGGTTGATCTGGGCGTTGAAGCGGCCGTGCCGGCGGAGATGGTCGGCCTGATCGAACTTGGCGTACAGGTCCGGTTTCACCACCCGCTCGTACGCTCCGCGATCTATCGGGCCGCCCCGCTGGCTGACCGCCAGGCTGTCCACCGCGCCCTGGCTGAGGCAACCGACACACAGGCCGACCCTGACCGCCGAGTGTGGCATCGGGCGCAGGCTGCGCTTGGGGCGGACGAGGATCTAGCCGCCGAATTGGAACGCTCGGCGGAGCGGGCGCAAGCGCGTGGCGGCATGGCGGCAGCCGCGGCGTTTTTGGAGCGGGCGGCGGCGCTTACGCCCGACCGCACCCGGCGAGCCCGGCGAGCGCTGGCGGCCGCGCAAGCAAAGCACCTTGCTGGATCCCCGCAGGCAGCCCTGGCGCTCCTCGACAGCGCAGCTTCTACGCCGGTTGGCCCGCTGGAGGACGCCATGGCCCAGCGCCTCCGCGGACGGATCGCATTGCATGTCAGTCGCAGCGGCGCTGCGGCGCCGCTGCTCCTTGACGCGGCGCAACGGCTCGAATCATTCGACATCCAACTGGCGCGCGATACGCACCTTGAGGCTCTCTACGCGGCGTCCTTTGCCGGCCGGCTGGGCAGCGGCATGCTCGAAGCGGCGACCGCCGCGCGGAGCGCGCCTGCTGGACCACTGCCGCCCCGAGCCGTGGACCTGCTCCTCGATGGGCTAGGCGTCCGCTACACGGACGGTACCGGCGCTGCGGCCCCGATCCTCAAGCGCGCGCTGAGCGCGCTAATGGACGACGACGGACATTACGATGAGGACATACGCTGGCCTTGGCTCGCCTCGCGTGTCGCAGCAGACATGTTTGACGACGAGACCTGGCACTTCCTCGCCACTCGACATCTTCAAATCGCCCGCGACGCGGGGGCGCTCGGCGTGTTGCAGATCGCCCTCATTCACGTAGCCCAGCTGCGCATTTTCGAAGGAAAGCTCGACGCGGCAGCAGCGTTGGTCGAGGAGACCGATTCGATCATCGACGCGACGGGCAGTCGCCGGATCGCCGTTCCGAAATTGATGCTCGTCGCGTGTCAGGGTGACGAGGGCCGGGCATTGGCGCTGATCGATGAGATCGAGCGGGAGGCGATCGCGCGCGGCCAAGGCTTGGTGCTCACTTTCGGCGAGTTCGCCCGAGCTGTTCTCTACAACGGCTTGGGCCAGTACGGAGCGGCGCTCAAGAACGCGCAGCGGGCAAGCGCACTGGACGAGCTTCACGTCTCGGTCTGGTCGCTGCCGGAGTTGGTGGAGGCGGCGGTCCGTAGCGGCGAGCGGGAGCTGGCAGCTGACGCGCTCGAGCGACTCGGCCAGCGAACTCAGGCTTCTGGAACGGAGTGGGCGCTCGGGCTTGACGCACGGTCGCGTGCGTTATTGAGCGACGGCTCTGTCGCCGAGGGCCTCTACCGTGAGGCGATCGATCGGCTCGGCCGCAGTCGCGTCGCTCTGGATCTCGCTCGTGCACATCTGCTGTACGGCGAATGGTTGCGCCGCCGTGGGCGACGCGTCGATGCCCGAGTCGAGCTTCGAACCGCGCAAGCGAGCTTCGCGGAAATGGGAGCCGAAGCCTTTGCGCAACGCGCCGCGCGCGAGCTCCTGGCCACAGGCGAGACGGCCCGTAAGCGAACCAGCACGACGACGGATGACCTCACGCCACATGAGGCGAGGATCGCACGGATGGCCCGCGACGGAGCTTCCAACCAGGACATCGCCACCGAGCTGTTCGTCAGCCGCAAGACGGTCGAGTACCACCTGCACAAGGTCTTCTCAAAGCTCGGGATCAGTACCCGCCAGCAGCTCGAATACGTCCTGCCGGCGAAGTAGCACCCCACGTTCGCGCGGGCCGAGCCTGCATGGGACTAGGGCCTCTCTGATGCGAACGTCGCCCTAGGCCGCCGACACTCTCCCGACGTTCAAGCAGGCGCTGACAGCACTACCCAAGGGGCTTCTAATGACAGACCTGATCGACGGCACACCCACGACAAAGTCCGCGCGATGACCGAGCCGTCACCCTGGAGCTACGGTCCGCTGGTGCTCGGATGCGGCCTGTTCGGCGGCATCGGCGGCACGCCGCAACTCGTCGGCCGCGGCATGGACGAGCAGGCGGCCTTCGACACCATGGACGAAGCCCTCGCGCTGGGCATCACGCTGTTCGACACAGCGGAGGCATACGCGCGTGGGGCGAGCGAGACCATGATCGGCAGCTGGTTGGCCCAGCGTCCCTCAGAGGCCACCGACAAGGTCGCACTCGCTACCAAGGTTGCGCCGGGGTTCCTCTCTGGAGACCCGGACGCGCGCCTCGATGCGGCTTTCCTGGAGACGAGATTTTCCAGCAGCCTCCAGCGACTGGCCGTCGACAGCATCGAGCTGCTGTACACACACAGGCCTGACGACGCCACACCGATCGAGCAGACACTCGAAGGCCTCGAGGCCATTCGTCTCAGCGGTCGCTGCCGTCGGCTGGGCGCCTGCAACGTTGACGCAGTCCAGCTGACGGCGGCTCTAGATGCAGCCGAACGGCTTGGCATCCAGGGCTACCAGGTCGTTCAGAACCGGTACAGCCTGTTGCAGCCGAAGGAGGAGCAGGCCGTGCGCTCTTTGTGCGTCGACCGCGACGTCGCCTTCACAGCGTATTCGCCGCTGGCCAGCGGCGCGCTTACCGGCAAGTATCCGCGTGACGGTGGGCTACCCCCAGATTCCCGTCTGGCGCTGCGGCCTGATGGGAACGAAGAGCTGCTGACCCCCGCAGTGCATGACGCCATTGATCGCCTCCGCGATGCTGCCGATCGTCACGGTGTCGCCTGCGGTGCCATGGCCCTTGCTTGGCTGTTGCACCGGACCGACGTGAACGCCCCCATCATCGGTCCCGCACGTCTGACCCCTCACCTTGGTCTCGCCGCCCAGGCCCTCGACGTTTCGCTATCCGCCGGTGAGGTCAGCCAAATCGAGTCCTGGTTCGCGTCAGCCACCACAACAGGCTGACGGCAAGGGCCTGGCTCACGCCCTCGCGGGAGTCGAAAGGGCCTCCATGAGATCCATCATCCGGAGCTCCCGTGGCGGCGGGGTGGTCGGATCGATGTGCCGTGCGACCAGACGCACTCGACGCGTGGAACTCACACACGCATCAGCGCCGAACAGGCGGCGCCCGCCGGTCCCCGACGGCTCAGCCGCGACCTCAATACGACCCACCATCCCGAGGTGCCCTAGCCCCGTGATCCGCCCTCCGACGGACTAGGGCTCCTCTGATGCGAAGACCGCCCTAGGTCACCGAGACTCCGACGGCGTTTCAAGTACCGACCAAGAGCACTATCAAGAGGGTTTTCAATGACAGAGAAGGCGACATCACTCAGCTGGGATGTCTTTGTAGCTCCCGCGGAACCGTTGAGCGACAACGACCCGGCTCCAGGCGAGATCACGTCTTCGTGGTCCCCGATCTCGGCAACACTGATCATGGGCGAGCGCGACGCAGTCCTCGTCGACGCACTGCTGACAGTCAAACAGGCTCAGGACCTGGTCGCGTGGATCGAGGGGCACGGAAAGAACCTGACAACCGTGTACCTCACACACGGCCACGGGGATCACTGGTTCGGGCTGAGCGTCGTCCTCGATCGCTTCCCTGACGCTCGGGCGTTCGCCGTTCCGGCCGTCATCGGGCAAATGCGGGGCGGGTCGACGCCGCAAGTCTTCGAGGCATTCTGGACGCCACGATTCGATACCAGGCTTCCGCTTCCAGAAGACCTCGTATTGCCGCAGCCGCTCGAAGGCGACACGATCGACCTTGAGGGGCACGGACTCCTCGTCGTCGAGCTTGGGCACACCGACACCGATCAGACGACCGGTTTGTACGTGCCGGACATCGGACTTGTTGTCGCCGGCGACGCCGCCTACAACGACGTCCACTTGTTCCTCGCCGAGTCCGATCCCCAGAGTCGGCTTGAGTGGATCGCGGCGCTCGACAAGATCGCGGCCCTCAACCCGCGGGCCGTCATCGCCGGACACCAACGAGCGGGCCGCGACGACGGGCCGGGGATTATCGAGGAGACCAAGCAGTACATCCGCGTCTTTGACGAGATCGCCGGGACGGTGACTACCGCCGAGGACGTCTACGAGCAGGTCCTTGAGCGCTACCCCGCCCGCGTCAACCCACACGCGGTCTGGCTCTCGGCGCAGGGAGTGAAGCCGCTGCGCTCAAGCCAGTCGTCATGAGGGGACCGGCCGACGAACGGTGCACAGGGCCGAATTTGAGGATTTCGCCGAGGCGCGTACCCAGCAGCTCGCCGCTGCGGCGGAGCGAGCCATCCATTGAACTCACACGAGAAAGAGGACCGCGACCATGATCAAACACAGCATCGAAATCAATCGCCCGGCCGAAGAGGTGTTCGCCTACGTCGATCAGGTCGGCCGACACAGTGAGTGGCAAGCCGCCCTCGTAAGCACAACCGTCGAGACCGACGGGCCCGTGCGCGTCGGCACGCGGGTGGTCGAGCGCCGCAACGTCCCCGGCGGGCCACAGAACTTCCCGTTCGAGATCACAGAGCACGACCCCCCTCGCAGGGTCTCGTTCCGTGGCACCGCCGGCATGATTCGTCCCGTCGGTACCTACACCGTCGATCCGATCGACGCATCGAGCTCACGCATGAACTCGGAGCTCGACCTCAAGGGCCACGGCATCGGCAAGCTGTTTGCGCCACTCGCGCTCCGGCAGGCCGCCAAAGGCATGCCGGCAGACCACGAGAAGTTCAAAGAGCTGCTCGAGAGCGGCGCCGCGAGCGCCACCTCAAACGGGCGCTAGCGCTCACCTCCCGGGCCGCAGTCCCCGCGGCCCGAGGACTGGGGCCTGCGACCGCACCACGCGAACGCTACGAAGTGACCGAAGCTCTCCCAGCCATGGCATCCCGAAATCAGCAGGAAGAACAGGTCGAGGCCGACGTTGAAAGCGTTGCCAAGGACGGCCTTCAGGGTACGCCGACCCTGATCACAAGCGGAAGGAAGCGTAGTCAGATCCTGGTTGCAAGCGGCGACCTTTCGAGCTACGTCGACTTCGTGCAACGCATGAAAGTCGTGTCTTGAGCGTCTCGGCGGTCCGGGGGGCACCGCGACCGAACATCCCTGAGGCGCCAAGCCGGCGCCGGCGCGTCTTCATTCTCGCCATCTGCTGCACGAGCCTCCTGCTGGCGTCGATGGATGTGACGATCGTCAACGTCGCTCTCCCGTCGATCCATCGTGACTTCCACGCATCGCTGGGCGACCTCCAGTGGACGCTCGATGCCTACACCCTGGTGATCGCATGCCTGCTGATGTTGGCTGGGTCGAGCGCCGATCGGTTTGGCCGCAAAAGGGTCTTCTTGATCGGGCTGGTCGTCTTCACGTGCGGATCGGCGCTGTGTGCAGCGGCTCCGTCACTTGGGTTCCTTGTAGGGGCGCGAATCGTTCAGGCCATAGGTGGCTCGATGTTGAGCCCGGTCGCGATGTCGATCATCCGCAACGTGTTTCACGACCCTCGAGAACGAGCCCAGGCGATCGGCATCTGGGGTGCCGTCATTGGGATCAGCTCGGCTCTCGGTCCGGTGATCGGCGGCATCCTGGTCGACGGGCCTGGCTGGCGCTACGTGTTCCTGGTAAATGTCCCCCTCGGGATCATCGCGGTGATTCTGACCGCCTTGTACGTGCCGGAGTCTCGAGCGCCGAAGGCTCGGAGGTTCGACCTCGGTGGCCAGGCCCTCGTCGTCATCGCTCTGGGGACGCTCGTCTACGCGATCATCGAAGGCGCCCGGGAAGGCTGGACATCGGCGCTCATTCTCGGAAGTTTCGCCGCCGCCCTCCTCTCGCTTGCCGGTTTAATCCTCTACGAGCGCCGCCAAGAAGAACCGCTGCTCGACCTTCGGTTCTTCCACAGCATCCCGTTCGCGGGAGCCACGGTGACAGCGATGTGCTCATTCGCCGGCCTCGGCGGCTTCCTCTTCCTGGCCACCCTCTACCTCCAATCAGCCCGAGGCTTCTCGGCCCTCCATGCTGGCTTGTACTCCCTCCCAATGGCGCTCACCATGCTGATCCTGGCCCCGCTCTCGGGCCGCATCGTTGGTGGTAGCGGCGCCCGATGGCCGCTCCTGATCTCCGGCGTCTTCATGGCGGCCGGGTCTCTACTCCTGGTCAGCGTGAGCCTCCGGACCTCTGCCCCGGTTCTCCTCGCGGCGTACTTCCTGCGAGGCGCGGGCGTCGGCCTGGTGAATCCACCCATCTCCACCGTCGCCATCTCCGGCATGCCGGCCGCTCAGGCTGGCGTGGCGGGTGCGATCGCCTCGACGTCACGCCAGGTTGGATTCGCCCTTGGAGTCGCGATTGTCGGTGCTGTCAGCGGGGTTGCTGCCACACGTCAGATCGGTCCGAGTTTCGCTTCCGCGACTCACGCCGGCTGGGTCGTGCTGTCAGCACTAGGTCTGATCGTCGTCGTCTTGGGCTGGATGACGACCACCAAGAAAGCTCTCGCGTCCGCCGAACGCACAGCGCGTCTGTTTGAAGAGCCTGCGGCGGCCGGCTAACAGCCACCCCGTTGAGATGCTTGGACGACCTCGTAGCTTCGATCGAGACAAGGCGTTGCACTTGGCGGTTGAGCAGTTCTGGCTCAAGGGTTACGACAAAACAACGGTGGCCACTCTGACCGAGGCCATGGGCATTACGGCACCAAGCCTCTACGCGGCTTTCGGTAACAAAGAGCAACTTTTCGTCGAAGCGGCAGAGTCCTACGGCAGCCGGACCCTCGAGCAGGTGGACGCCGCCCTCAGCGACCCGAACGCAACAGACGGCATCGCCGCACTGATGCGTAGCGCGGCGGCACAACACACCGATCCAGCTACACCGCCCGGATCCTTCGTTCTGACAGAGCGCCGACTCGTAGCGAGGCGCAAGATCCTTTGTAAGTGAATCGCCTCACGGATCAAACGGGGTGTGGCAGACGGCGATGTCCCGCCGGATACGGATCCAGAGGCCGTGTCGAGATTTCTCGTCGCCGTACTGACCGGCATGTCGGCTTGCGCCCGAGATGGAGGCACTGCCGCCGAGGTCGACGCAATTGCTGATATGGCCGTTGATGCCATACGACGCGCCCATTAGACGTGAGACTTCGCCCTTGCTTGCGCTTGTCCCCGCTGCGCATTCGCAGCCGGAGGCCAACGTGGTCCTAGGGATCCTCCGATGCGAACGTCGCCCTAGTCGGGCAAGACTCGCAACACGTTTCATACATCGACGGAGGCAGACATGACTGCGAGAAATGGCAAAGCCGAATGGCATGGCAGTGTCGAGAGTGGTTCGGGCACCATTACCGTCGGCGACGGTGTGTTCGAAGGCGCCTATTCGTTCGACTCGCGGTTCGGCGAGGGACATGGAACCAATCCGGAGCAACTGCTCGCTGCGGCCCATGCGGGGTGCTTCACGATGGCGCTGGCGAACGAATTGACCGCTGCACGCCATCCGCCCAAGGCGCTTCGCACGAACGCGCGCGTTCAACTTCGCAACCACGAAGGCGCAATCACGCTTGTCCGCATCGACCTCGAGACCGAGGGAGACGTCCTCGGCATTGACGAGCGGGAGTTTCAGGCATACGCCGAAGCGGCGAAGCGAGAATGTCCCCGTCACAGGCCCTGGCCGGGATCCCAGAAATCACCCTGACCTCAACGCTACGCCCCGCAGACGCGACTCGCGGCCAGCTGGGGGGAGAGCAATGAATCCCACATACCAACCTTCCGACCGTGCCGGTCGGGCACGCGCAGGTGCGACGACCGTCGCGCTGCGTTCTCAACGGTTGGTTCTCGTTCGCGAGTACCTCCGGACGAACGATCGGCTCGCGACCTCTCGCAGCTCATCACAAGATCGTCACGGACGGGGCCTCGGCGCGGATCACGGCGCTTGGTCCTAGGAGATCCGCATGCGTAAGGGCACTAAGACACAACAACTCCTGGACGGCATGGTTAGCGCCTACATCGATTGGCTCGAGGCGTGCAGCCTCGTTCAGGACGCGTATCGATCGTGGACGAACGCGACCGGCCCGGGCGCCCGCTGGGCGTTCTGGCGGTACACGGCGGCGCTCGACGCGGAGGAGGACGCGGCCGAGGCGTACGCAAGCTTCGTGCGAAGCGTCGGGCACCTGGCAACCGGCGACGGCAACCGTTCCCGGACACTCGCGGCATGAGCCGCCTGATCGAGGTCCCCGAGTACCAGCTCCACGCGTACGTCCGCCTCGATCCCGCGCGGACGGCACTGGTCGTCGTTGACATGCAGAACGACTTTGTCCACGAGGGCGGTGGGCTGCTCGTGCCGGACGCCGCAGCGACCATCCCCGCGATCGCGGAACTGGTCGAGCTCGCTCGGACCCACGGCATCCGGGTCATTTACAGCCAGGACACCCATCGCGACGGGGATCCCGAATGGCAGATCTGGCCCGAGCACACCCGCGAGGGCAGCTGGGGGTGGGAGATCGTCGACGAACTGGCGCCGACGGACGATGATGTCGTCCTGCGGAAGCTCCGCCACGACGCGTTTTACGGGACGCCACTGGACCATCTGCTGCGGCTGTGGGGCGTCGACACGCTCGTGATTTGCGGGACCGTCGCGAACATCGGCGTTCACTACACAGCCGCGAGCGCTGCGCTGCGCTGGTATGAGATCGTGATCCCACGCGACGCGATCTCCGCGCTGGACCCGTTCGACCTCGAGTCATCGCTGCGCCAGACCGCGTTCGTGTTTGCCGGACGGATAACCACCGCGGCGGCCCTGATCTTCGGGCCGCGTGCCGAGAGTTCCCGGCTGACAGACAGCCGCGAGCTGCCGCCATGACGGGGGCCACCGGAACCGACCCCGGGTTGCCGAAGGTGCGCGTGCTGCTCGGAACTGAGCGGTTCTCGAGCCAGCACAGTTGGAGTGACCTCACTGCACTAATGCCTGGCGCACTACAAGCCACGGTTGACGTGCAGTGGTGTCCGCCTGCCGCATTTGCTCGGCGTGCTCGTAACGAGTCGATCGACGTCGTTGTTCCTCTCTGGGCCGAGTTGGATGCTGAAACCATCCATGCCGGGCAGTTCGGTCTGATTCAGCAGTTCGGCGCCGGCGTCGAAAACATCGATATCGCGGCTGCGACTTCGGCAGGCGTCTGGGTCGCCAACATGCCGGGGCTAAACGCCGTCGACGTCGCGGAGCACGCGGTGCTGCTGCTGCTCGCTCTCCTGCGACGGCTTCCAGAATCTCCGTTCGGGTTCGATCCCGGGCACTGGGGAGACCCGCCCGGTGAGGCACTGGCTGGAAGCACCGTCTGCATCGTCGGCCTCGGGGCAGTCGGGTCACAGGTCGCGCGACGGCTCGACCCATTCGAAGTTCCGCTAATCGGCGTGCGGCGAGACGTCCGCCGCGGCCCCCCGCCGACCACGACCGGTATCGAGATCGTGGGCGCCGACCGGATCCACGAAGGGCTCAGAGCAGCCGACGCGGTGATCCTGACCGCGAGCCACGAAGCAGGACGACCGCCATTGATCGACCGCGCCGCGCTGGCGGCGATGCGCCCCGGCGCTCGACTCGTGAACGTCGCTCGAGGCGCGCTGATCGACGAGGCCGCGCTCCTCGAGGCGCTCGACCAAGGACACCTCGCCGGCGCCGGACTCGACGTGTACACGCACGAGCCCTATCCGACCTCAGGGCCGCTCGCGCATCACCCGAAGGTGATCGCCACGGCGCACAATGCCGCCCTCACCACCAGCTACTTCCGCCGCGCTGCGCGGGCGCTGGGCGAGGCCCCGGCAGCGAAGATTGACGGTCTCCAGCCTCCCAACGCGCTCAACACCCCCACCCATCCGCGGCGGATCCAGCAGTGATGCTCGACTGGCGCCAGAGCCAGGACGCTGGTCGATTCGGCAGCATTCTCACCGGGCGCCGTCGCTGCGGCCGGAGTGGTGATGACTAACCCTCCGGGGCGGGCGGTGCGAGTTCGAACTCAAGGAGAACGCCCGCTGCTGGACGAGCTCTGAAACCAGCACGACGCAACATCGCGATCGAGCGGCTATTGCCAGCCAGGACGGAGGCGTGGAACGCCGTGTGACCCTCCTCGTCGGCGCGTTGCAGGAGTCTGACGAGCAGGGCGCTGCCGAGTCCTATTCCCTGCCACTCGTCGGCGACCGTCGCGGCGAGTTCAACCACATCGGGCTCGCCGGCTACCTGGACGTAGCGCACGACGCCGACGCCCCGAGCGGTAAGCGGATCGATCGCGAGCAGTGCTTCATGTGCGTGGTGATCGACATCCACCATGCGGTCGAGCTCGTGCTCCGTGATCCGTGGTTTGGGACCGGCGAACCGCAGATGCCGCGACTCATCGGAAAGTCGTCTGATCGCTGCACCCACCAATGGGCGATCACGGCGCTCGAGTGGGCGGATGGCGACTACACGGCCGTCACGAAGCTTCAGTGGTTCGAGTAGTGACCAGGTCTTTTCGTCACAACTCGGATCGACCGGGAGTTGAAATTGAACGTCGATGCGACGACCTCATCACTCGCCCTGCGTCAGGCGTTCGTGGTTGACCTCAGGAGGATGGCTCGACTAGGGAGCCGTTCGCGTCCGGGATCCCCTAGCCACGTGGTCAGGACGAATGTCATCGCGAGCGTGATGACCCATCCGCGCCGGGCAACGGGCCTTCCAAAGCACTCGCCGTGGCTCGCCACTAGGGCGCCCCGGATGCGAGCACGACCCTAGTCCGGTGACAGTCTGGCCCCGAGCGAGGCGGAGTGGTTTCGTAGCCGGTGTAATGCCCAGCCCTTAGCTCAGATTCCCGAACCAGGAGACGAACGCAGATGACCGATGCCTACGTGCTGGGAGGCGTGCGAACGCCGGTCGGGCGTTACGGCGGCGCGCTGTCGCACGTCCGGATCGATGACCTGCTCGGTCAGACGATGGTGTGGGCGTGCGAGCGGGTCGGGGTCGACCTAGACCGGATCGAGGACATCGAGGCCGGCTGCGTGAACGTCGCGCACGAGGGTATGGGCGACATCGCGCGCTGGGCGGCGCTGGCCGCGGGCTTCCCGGACTCGGTCCCGGCGGTGACCGTAAACCGTTTCTGCGCCTCGTCGTTGACTTGCGCAATCCACGTCGCGCACGCGATCCGTGCCGGCGAGATGGGCGTCGGGCTGGCGGGCGGGGTCGAGTCGATGTCGCGCTCGGGGTGGGCGTTCATGAAGGGCGAGGCGCCGTTCATGCCGCGAGGGCCGATCTTGATCCTCGACACGATGTGGAGCGGCGCGGGCGGACCGCCGAATCCGAACCTGCTCGCGCGCGACGCCTACGTGGACATGATGCGAACGGCGCAGAACGTCGCAGATCGCTACGAGTTAACGCGTGAGGAGATCGACGCGTTCGCGCTGCGCTCGCATCAGCACGCGGCGGCCGCCCGGGACTCCGGGCGGTTGGCGAAGGAGATCCATCCGTGGGAGTTCGCTGCGACCCGCAGGCAGCCGGCGTCGGCATTCGAGAACGACGAGAGCATTCGCGACGACACGACCGCGGAGCGGCTCGCCGGGCTCGCGGCACAGCCGAACACGACCCAGACGACGGCCGGGAACTCATCGCCCTTGAACGACGGCGCGAGCGCGGTCGTGATCGCGAGCGGCGAGGCGGCCGAGGAACTGGGGGTTGAGCCGCTCGCTCGCGTGGTGGCCTCGGCGACGTACGCGCTCGATCCGCAGGTGATGGGGATCGCGCCGGCGTGGGCGATCCCAAAGGCGCTGAAGCGAGCCGGCTTGGCCCCGGAGCAGATCGACATCTGGGAGGTCCATGAGGCGTATGCGTCGGTCGCGGTCGCGATCCTGCGCGAGCTCCCGAACCAACTCGACGGGTTCCAGGTCCCCGACGAGAAGCTCAACCCAAACGGCGGCGCGGTCGCGATCGGCCATCCATTCGGATCTTCCGGCACGCGTTACGTGCTCACGCTCGCGACCGAGCTGCGCGAGCGCGGGGCCCGCTACGGCGTCCTCGGCGTGTGCGTCGGGTCGGGTCGGGTCAGGGCGTCGCGCTAGTGCTCGAGAACACCGCGCCATGAACGGCCAGTCGTGACCGTAACGACCGTCGACCCATCTACCGGCGCACCGCTCGCCACCTACAAAGAGACCTCGGCCGAAGCGATTGACGCGACGCTTCAACGAGCGCACGACGCCGCGTCTGCCTGGCGCGTCGCGCCACCTTCGAGCCGGTCAGCAGTGCTCCGCCGGCTGACCGCGTCGCTGCGGGAGTGCCGCGAGGAGCTGGCGGTGATGGCCACGCGCGAGATGGGCAAGCCGCTTCTCGATAGTCGTGCGGAGGTCGACAAGTGCGCCTGGACATGCGGGTGGTTCGCCGAGCACGGGCCGGCGATGCTCGAGCCCGAGGCGATCGAGACAGAGGCGGTCAGGTCCTATGTCGCCTACGTTCCACTCGGGGTCGTCTTCGCGATCATGCCCTGGAACTTCCCGTACTGGCAGGTCGTGCGAGCGCTCGCTCCCGCGCTCGCCGCCGGCAACGTGATCGTGCTCAAGCACGCGCCTTCAACTACCGGCTGCGCGTTACTGCTCGAGGAGGTCGCCAAGCGCGCAGGGCTACACGACGGCCTGTTTTCAGTGTTGATCGCAAGCGCGGAGCGAACGCCGGAGGTGAGCGAGCACGTGATCACCGACGATCGTGTCGCTGCCGTGACCCTCACGGGCTCGACCGGCGCTGGGCGGGCGGTCGCCGCCGTCGCCGGCCGGGCCCTGAAGAAGACGGTGCTCGAGCTCGGCGGCAGCGACCCGTTCATCGTGCTCGCAGACGCGGATCTGGAGGCGGCGGCGGCCTGGGCGGCGCGCAGCAGGTTCCAGAACGCGGGGCAGTCGTGTATCGCCGCCAAGCGAATCATCGTCGAGGAGCAGGTCGCCGATCAGTTCACCGAGCGCCTGCTCGCGCACGTCTCCGAGCTCCGGATTGGCGATCCAACCGAGGCGGGCGTGACGGTCGGTCCGCTCGCGCGGGCCGATCTCCGTGACGCGCTCGCGCGCCAGGTTCGCGAGTCGGTCGCGCAGGGCGCGCGAGTCCTGGCCGGCGGGCGGGTGCCTGACCGGCCGGGCTTCTACTACGAGCCGACGGTGCTCGACCGCGTTTCGCCTGGGATGCCGGTACTCACCGAGGAGGTGTTCGGACCCGCGGTAGCAATCGTTCGCACCGCCAACGCCGACGAAGCGATCCGGCTGGCGAACGATACGCAGTTCGGGCTTGGGAGCAACCTGTGGACGTCGGATCTAGCTCGCGGTGAAGAGCTCGCCGTGCGGCTCGACGCTGGTCACACTGCAGTCAACGGGATCACCGCTTCCGACCCGCGACTCCCGTTCGGAGGCATCAAGGACTCCGGCTACGGTCGGGAACTGTCCCGCCACGGCATCCACGAGTTCGTCAACGCGCACGCCGTCGTCGTGAGCGGGCCGCAAGGCCCGGATCAGCATCGCTCCACGATCGAATAGCCGTCAACTCTTTCCATCAAAATGAGCGAAAGATGAGTCCCGCCAAGCCGCCCTCCCCGTACGAGTATCTCCCGGACGTCCCGTCGTTCACCGTCACGAGCACCGATATCGCCGACGGTGAGACGCTGGCCAACCCGCATGTTTCGAGCGCGTTCGCCGGCGGCGAGGACATCTCGCCGCAGCTGGCGTGGTCCGGATTCCCGGCCGAGACGAAGAGCTTCGCCGTCACCTGTTACGACCCCGACGCGCCGACCGGCAGCGGCTTTTGGCACTGGGCGATCGCCAACATCCCCGTGGCCGTGACCGAGCTCCCGACCGGCGCCGGCAGCCCCGACGCCGAGCTCCCCGCCGGTGCGGTGCAGCTCGCCGGCGACGCCGGCGCCAATCGGTACATCGGCGCGGCGCCACCGTCCGGCCACGGACCGCATCGCTACTACTTCGCCGTGCACGCGCTCCCTGAGGAGTCACTCGGCGTCGACGCCGACACGCGTCCCGCGATGCTCGGCTTTCAGATGTTCGGCAAGACGCTCGCCCGGGCCACGATCGTGCCGACCTACGAGACGTGAGCGAGGAGGTCTGGGACCCCGACGGCTACCTGGCGATGATGGCCGCTGAGGTCCCCGGCTACGCCGAGCTGCAGGAGCAACTGCTCGCCGCCACGGCGGGCCTCACTCCGGGCGTGATCCTGGCGCTCGGCACCGGCACCGGTGAGACAGCACGACGGGTGCTCGCAGCGCATCCGCACGCGCGACTACACGGGATCGACTCGAGCGCGGCGATGCTGGGCGCCGAGCGGGCGGCGTTGCCCGCGGACCGAGTCGCGCTGCGCGAGGCGCGGCTGCGGGACCGCTGCCTGCCGGACCGTTCACGTTGGTCATCTCGGCGCCTGGCTCGGCCTGGGAACCGACGTTCTGTCGAGACCCGCCCCGCACCAGTGAGACAGGGGTCGGCATGAGACGAGCTCGTCATGCACGCCTCACGCTCCAACTTGGCCGGGCCTCATGACAAGGCCGGCAGGATGGCCGACAAGCGCGAAGACTTCGACATCTGGTCGCTCAAACAGGAAGCGCCGAAAGGTCCCAAAAAACACATGACGCCACCAACTCGGCTCACACACCCTCAATTCATCCGTGTGCTGCGGCGCGCTGGCTACTCGCAAGAGCTAATCCAGGAGATCGCCGCGCAACTGGAAGATCCAATCGATACGGAGCGCGACGCGCACATCCTCACGCGCTACGGCGTCACGCGTGGGCACCTCATTGATTTGATGGGCGCAGGCCCGTGACGCTTCGCGGATCGGCTGGCTGCTGATGCCCGCATCACGCGGAATCCGGATCTACATGGTGTCCGGTGCCGGCCGGATTCTGGCTAGCGCTCGGTGTGCGCGCGCCGTCCACCTTGGCGCCGAGCCGACCGACCTGCTCGTCGCGCCACAAGCGCGACGTTGCAGCGGCCGCGAGGGACTTTGATCCGCCGAGGGAGGCATCCGCGGGCCGGATCTCGGACGGTCGATGCGGGCGCTCGCGCTGCGGACCCGGGCGCAGGGTCAGGCCGCGTGCGTGACCACCGCAGTGCGTGCTGTAGTCACGCAGCGGCTCTGGTCACCGGGCGATCACGAGCGCTTTGGCGAGGCCGCTGCCCGTGTTGACGATGCCCGCCAGCGAGCGGCTAGTGGTCGTCGACCAGTCTCGCTGGGCGTCGAGCGGTTCCGTCGAACCGTCTGTGAGCTCCACGACCATTTCGCCCTCGCGGTGGAGGATCGCACTGACGTCGGTGGTGGTGTCCCGCTTCGGGGCCCAGCGTTCGGCGGCGCGCAGGATCACGAGCACTATGGTTCCGTCGGCGACCCCGAGCGGCGTGCCGAGGTCATGCGCGCCCGGCGTCTGTTGAATTGCCGCCGTCTCGATGATCGTCCAGCCGTTGCCGCTCCGCACGCCGGAATCATGTGAGGGGATCATGCTGGGGCGAGTTGCGCGTAGAGAGCAGTGACGTCCTTTGACAGCAGTGACTTGAGCGCTCGCGTCGGATCGTCGGCGAGGATCTCAAACCGGCCGGCGATGATCGCCTCTGCGGTCAGTCGGGCGACGTCGCGCGGGTCGGCTTTGGCGGCGTCAACGCCGGCGGTCATGTCGGTATCCATGTAGCCGACGTGCAGCGCGGTCACAATCGTGCCCTGCCCACGGAGCGCCAGGCGCAGCGCGTTCGTCGCAGACCATGCCGCGGCCTTGGAGATCTCATAGCCACGACCGAACGAGACCCATGACAGCGCTGAGAGCACGTTGACCATCGAGCTTTGCGGTTGCTCAGCGAGCACGGGTGCGAAGGCGCGCGCGACGCGAATGATCCCGAAGAGGTTGGTCTCGAGCTCCTCGCGGATGTCGGACAGCGGCGCCTCGAGCACCGGTGTGGCGAGCTCGATGCCGGCGTTGTTGACGACGATCGAGACGTCAGGCGCTGCTTTGGGCGGCGGCAGCTACCGAGCTGTCGTCGGCGACGTCGAGGATCAGCGGAACGATCCGGTCGTCGCTGCCTGACGGCTTTGCTGAGCGCGAGGTGGCGTACACCTTGGCGGCTCCGCGCTCGAGGAGCTCGTCGACGAGCGCACGGCCGAAGCCTCGGTTGCCGCCGGTGACAAGGGCGACAGCACCCTCGATCGGCGTGCCGCTTGCTGAATCGCTGCTGGACACGATGTTCACTCCCTGCTGTTAGGTCGATCTTCGTTGCCGCCTCGGCGATCGAGCTCAGTAGCCCATACGCGTCAGGCGCTCTTGGGGTCGATGTTCTGGAGGCGTACCTGGCCGCGGGCGATGAGCTTGTCGTCATCGGGTCGGCGGATCTCGACCTGCCAGAGCTGCTGCGTGCGGCCCTGGTGGATCGCGGTCGCCTCAACCTGGAGCCGGCCGCTCTTGTGCGGGCGCACGAAATCGGTGATGTTGGTGACGCCGACCGCTTGCTGGCCGCGGTCCTTGACGGCTTCGTATGCGCCGAACGTCGCGAACGCTTCGATCGCGGTCGTGTACTGCCCGCCGCTCACGATTCCCCACGGCTGGTGGTGTCGCTCATCCGCGGCGATCGAGCCGCTCACCCGGGTCGGCTGCACCTCGTCGAACTGCATGTCGAGCAGAGCCATGTGCTCACTTGGCGTCGTCAGGTTAGTCATCGTCGGCTCCTCTTCGTGAACCTCGCCCAAGGCGGCCAGCGAGTGCCAGGCCTTGCGAGTGAGTTCTATCTGGGAACGGACCCTAACCTATTGCGTTCTATCACGCAACTCACTACCCTGAGGCTCGTGGAACGCAAGAGCTTTTCCGAGATGCACTGCTCTATCGCCCAGTGCCTGGAGGTCGTGGGCGAGTGGTGGTCGCTGTTGATCGTGCGCGACTCGTTTCTC
>Ga0302325_10002172_pt1 | contig 48083 bp, 39 predicted proteins | sample Palsa_T0_2_FD_201948 | JGI IMG/M metagenome (GOLD analysis project Ga0302325, IMG submission 201948) | Peat permafrost microbial communities from Stordalen Mire near Abisko, Sweden - Palsa_T0_2 | ecosystem: Environmental > Terrestrial > Soil > Palsa > Peat permafrost | place: Sweden: Abisko...
TGGCGGGGCATCATCTTCGATCGCGATTGTGTTCCCGTTTGTATGCCCATTGGGAAGCGAGTAGCCACCGGGGCCTTTCGACAAGCGCATCTCATGGATGTCGCGGGAGAGCGTAGCTTGCGTGACTGCGAAGCCACGGCGGCGCAATTTGCGGCGTAGCTCGTCCTGGTTGGCGACGAGCGCGTGGCCGATCAGTTCGCGAATCGCATTGTGTCTTTGCAGTTTCATAAACTTTTCCAAACAAAGCGAAAGCGCGGCTGCAGACTGCGGCCGCGCTTGCATAAATATACAACGTTCCTGTATAAGTATGCAAGCTGCTTCCTCATCTTTTCTTCAGGACATTTCAAGGCGTCAACTTCCAGTCGGGAAGGCAACTCAACACTGCCGGCGAGCCCGGAACTGCTGGTTTCCGAGATCTCTGCGGCGACGGTCAGTCCGGCCTGCAAATCTCGAAAAGATGGCACTGGAAGCGGAAATTTATCCGTAAAGGTCGTATATTGGCTCATGGGCTTCCCCGCTCGTACTTCATCCACGCCTAAAAATGCTGCTCTCGTGGAGCATGCTGGAAGCCATTCCCGGAATCAGGCGCCAGCCTATCTCGGGAACAGCCTTGTCGACCCCCGTTTCGACTTTGATTCCTGCGGCGTTGGATTTGTTGCGCGGCTTTCCGGCGAACCATCCCACGGCATTCTGCAGCATGCTCTCACGGCTCTGGCTCGACTAGAGCATCGCGGAGCAGTAGCGGCAGACGGAAAATCGAGCGATGGGGTCGGGGTTACTGTCGTGATTCCCCGCGAATGGCTGCTGGCGCAGACAGGCGTGATCCTACCGGAGTGGAAGCCGCTGGGCGTCGGCGTGATCTTTCTGCCGGCTGACGATGCGGCATCGCGAGCTGAGATCGAAGCCGCACTCACTGCGCAAGGGCTGGAGCCCTTGATGTGGCGGCCGGTGCCGGTGCGACCCGAGGTGTTGGGTGAGATAGCCAACTCCACCCGTCCCGCGATGTGGCATCTGCTCATCACCACCGACGAACCGGCGGGCTTTAATCGACGGCTTTTTTTGGCGCGTAAGCAATTTGAGCGCTCCGGTCTGCCAGGATACGTCGCGAGCATTTCTTCCGCCACGATGGTTTACAAAGCGCTATGCGCCGGGCGCCTGCTTGCCGATTTCTATCCCGATCTGGCGGATGCGGAATTCAAGACAGCGATCGCGCTATTTCATCAGCGGTTCGCTACCAATGTTCTGCCGTCGTGGGACCGGGCGCAACCGTTCCGGACTCTCGCCCACAACGGCGAGATCAATACGATCTGGGGTAACCGCTCCAATATGGAGGCGCGCGCCGCCACCATGGCGCTCGATCTGCATCCTGTGTTGACGACGGGCGGCTCGGACTCGACTTCACTGGATGAGGTTGTGGAACTGCTGGCGCACAATGGACGCACTGTGGGCGAGGCGATCCGTATGCTGGTGCCTCCAGCGAATCCTGGGAACCTGTCGTCCTTCTTACAGTATTGCGGCGACTGCATCGAGCCTTGGGACGGGCCCGCGGCGTTGGCCTTCACCGATGGCAGGCAGGTGGGCGCGATTCTGGATCGGAACGGATTGCGGCCTTGCCGATTTGCTTTGGATGACACGGGATTGGTAGTTGCTGGTTCTGAAGCTGGCCTGGTCGATATGGACCCAGCACGCATTCTGCATAGCGGACGTCTGGGGCCCGGGCAGATGATCGTCGCCGATCTCGATTTCAACCGCTTTTTTGAGAATGACGAGATTCTTCGCATCTACGACACGAAGCGGCACTATCAGGATCTGATTCAGCTCGACACGCCGCTTGGAGAGTCCGATGAGACTCCGCCCCCGCTCGACGCGCTCGAGCTCAACAGCCTGCAGCGTCGTTTCGGTTTTACGCGCGAAGACGTGCGGATGATTTTGCAACCGATGGCTGCAGAGGGCAAGGACGCTGTTTGGTCGATGGGCGACGATACGGCGCTCGCGCCGTTGGCTCGTGCGCCGCGCCCGCTCTATGCATTTTTCAGACAACGGTTCGCACAGGTAACCAATCCGCCCATCGATCCACTGCGCGAGACTGTCGTGCTGCAAATGCACACACGCCTGGGTCCGTGGCCGCATCTGCTGGAGATTCGCGAACCATTGCCGGGCCTTTCGCTTCGCTCGCCGATTCTGACTCTGGGGCAGATGCATGCGCTGCGACACGCGCACCACGGGCAGGCCGGCAAAATGCCGCACGCTGTCCTGAAGTGTCTCTATTCGCCTGACACAACGCTTGAGATCGCGGTCGACATTCTGGCGCGGCGTGCCGTCGACTTGGTCGCGACCGGAGCATCTCTGTTGATTCTCTCGGACCGCGACGCATCGCCCGACGCGATTCCAATTCCGATGGCCATGGCGGCGGGCGCGGTGCACATCGCTCTGACTCGTGCCGGTGTGCGCGCCGAGGTCGGTCTTGCTGCGGAGGCCGGCGATTGCCGCGAGATTCATCATGTGGCTGTGTTGCTCGGCATGGGCGCCGGTGCAGTGTGTCCTTGGCTGGCGCTAGAGACGGCGCGCGGTCTGAATCCTGAAAAGGGCGAAGAGAACCTGCTGCGCGCGCTTGAACTCGGCCTGGCCAAGGTGATGTCGAAGATGGGCATCAGCGTGTTAGACAGCTATTGCGCTGCGCATCTGTTCGACGCTATCGGGATTTCACAGACCGTGGTCGGTAAATGTTTCGCCGGCGTTCCTGCGCCGATCGGCGGATTCGGGTTCGAAGAGATTGAGGCCTACGTTCGCGATCTCTGGTTAGGCAAAATCGATACGGAGGAGCCATCGGACGGAGACACTGCCGTCGTCTCGGCGACGCAGGTGAGGGAACTTCCGGACTACGGGTTCATTCGTTTTCGCAAGGCGGACGAGGCTGAGTCCCACTTGTGGCAGCCGCGAACGGTGCGTGCACTGCAAACAGTTGTTGGTTCGACCAAACAAGGCGCGGCGCTGGCGCTTTCGTCCTTTTCGAATTTCGCGACGCAAGCTACCGAGGCGAATCCACTAAACCTGCGCGACCTTCTGGAGATTCGTCCTGCGGGGCAGGAGCTTGCCCTCGACCAAGTCGAATCTGCGGGCAATATCACGAAGAGCTTTATCGCCAGTGCCATGTCATTTGGCTCGCTCTCGCCCGAGGCTCATCAGACGATTACGCAGGCGATGAACCTGCTTGGCGCGCGATCGAATACTGGAGAAGGCGGAGAGGATCCCGCTGTTTATGCCCCGATTGATGGCGCCCCTTCACTGCTGAACAACAAAATCAAGCAGGTCGCGAGCGCCCGATTTGGCGTGACCGCCGAATACCTCGTCCAGGCCGAGGAGCTGGAGATCAAGATCGCCCAAGGAGCGAAGCCCGGCGAGGGCGGGCAGTTGCCTGGACATAAAGTCACGGAGCTTATCGCGCGCCTGCGCCATGCACAACCCGGCATGCAGCTGATTTCTCCGCCGCCGCACCACGATATTTACTCGATCGAGGATCTGGCGCAGCTCATCTATGACCTGAAACGCGTGAACCCCCGCGCAGCCGTGGGTGTGAAGCTGGTGTCAGGATGCGGCGTTGGCACCATCGCCGCGGGCGTCGCCAAGGCGTACGCGGATTACATCGTGATTGCTGGGCAATCGGGAGGCACCGGCGCATCGCCCCTCTCGAGCATCAAGTACGCAGGCAATCCATGGGAGCTTGGATTAGCTGAGGCACAGCAGGTGCTGATTCACAATGGACTCCGCGGACGCGTACGGCTGCGAACCGACGGCGGACTGCGCACGGCCCGCGACATCGTAATGGCTGCGCTACTCGGCGCCGACGAGTTCGCCTTTGGCACGGCTGTTCTGGTTGCGCTTGGGTGCGACATGGCGCGGCAGTGCCACTTGAATACCTGTCCCACTGGAATTGCCACGCAGCGGCCGGAGTTGCGCGCGAAGTTTCGCGGCAAGCCAGAACACCTGGTTCGCTTCTTCGATGAGCTGGCGTCGGAGGTTCGGCAGTTGCTGGCCACGTTGGGGCTGGCGTCTCTGTCTGAAGCTACGGGTCGCACGGATCTCCTCGAACAGATCCGGTGGGATGCGAATCTGGATCTGAAACCATTGCTCGCCGCGACGGCGATCGCAGCGGAGACGGGCGGCCCGGTTCGGTGGCAGGGCGGACGCAACGACCGTCCAGAGGAGAAGCAGCCGATCGACGACGCCTGGGTCGCGCCCGCGCTCGATGCATTCAAGGCGGGCATTCCTTACCACATTGAGTCGCATGTTTCGAATGAAGATCGCACCCTGGGGGCTCGTCTTGCTGGGCAGCTCGCGCTGTTCCGTACGCAGAACCCGACGACAACCGGCTCGAATCTGACTTTCACACTCACGGGGATTGCGGGTCAATCGTTTGGAGCATTCGCAACCTCGGGAATGACTCTGCAGCTTGAGGGATTGGCGAACGATTTTGTCGGCAAGGGATTGTGCGGTGGGGAACTCGCGCTTCGTGGACGGGGACGTGCCGCGCGCGAGAGCGAAAAGCATACGCTGCTGGGGAACGTGGCTCTCTATGGAGCGACCGGCGGATGGCTCTTTGCCGCAGGCCGCGCAGGCGAGCGATTTGCCGTACGAAACTCAGGCGCGCTGGCGATCGTGGAAGGCGTCGGCGATCATGGGTGCGAATATATGACGGGCGGGCTGGCGGTGGTGCTGGGGTCAACAGGAATTAATTTCGGCGCCGGGATGACGGGCGGGCTGGCGTGGATTTACGACGAAGACGGGAGTTTTATCGCCCAGAATCGCTACCACAAGGGATTTCTGCAACCGGAATCCTTTGGAGAACTTGACCACACGGCGCGCCAATCGATCCGCGAATTAGTCGAACTGCACACCACGAAGACTGCCAGCACGCGGGCGCAGTGGCTGCTTGCCAACTGGGAGAGGGAATCCGCGAAATTCGTGCGCATGACCCCATGCGCGCAGGCCTGAGCTGCGGTCTCAGTGAGCATGTTCAGAAACCTCCTGGGCCGATGGCTTCCGCATGAATCACTGAGATTTGTGCTCCTTGTTCTTCGAATCGAGAACGCTAGATTTGTCTCCGTCACGGTAGTACTAAAAGAGACTGTATCGCGGATGGTCAGGAAGTTCCTGGCAGAATGCGCGAAGGAACAAAAGCAGATTCTTCGCTCACCACCCCCGAACTGAAAAGCGTTCGGGGCCCCTTTCGCTCAGAATGACAAGTTCTGTTTTGTTATGAATTTTGGAGCCAGGACACTAGCTGACGGCTACTTTTTTCCGACGCTTCTTCTCGTACATCGCCAGGTCTGCTTGCGCAACCAGATCCTTCAGCGAATCGAATCGCTTGTCAGACGAGGTAGCGTAGCCGATGCTGAGGCTCAGGGGGAAGCGTCCTTGGGCATCGGAGAATCGTGCCGCGGCGGATTCCTGCAGTCTCTGCGCCGATGCAGCAACGGCCGCGTGGTCGAATTGACCCGCCACAACGAATTCGTCGCCGCCGATGCGCGCGATCACGTCCGCTTCGCGAAACGTGGAATCGAGAAGTCTCGCCGTTTCGGTGAGGGTTGCCGAGCCGATCGTATGGCCTAGTTCATCGTTGATTCGTTTCAGATTGTCCATGTCAATGAACAAGACCGAGAACGGAACTTCAGCGCGTTGGGCAAGGCGAAGGGATTGCCCGGCCAGCAAATTAAAACCCCGTACGTTGTAGAGCCCGGTCAGTTCGTCGCGCAGAGTCAAATCGTGAATTTCTGTCTCCATCTTGTTGATGCGCGCTACAAGAAACAGCAGAAAGGAGAAGGATACGGCGGTCGCCGCGGAGGCGAAGATCGCCGTGGAATAGGGTGAGGGAATTACGCGCGCATTTACCAGGTGCGCCCGGACGGCCTCACGCAAAAATGGCAGCAGCAAAAGAAAGGGTGCAAGAACCCTTGCGATTCTGCCGCCGATGCCGGAACCAAGGAAGATTGAAAATACTCCGAATTCGGCTCTACGAAGAACAGCAACGACGGTCAACATCGCCAGGCAGGTCAAGGTTGCTGTGGATGCCAGGCCATTGGGCGACGAACCAGGAATATGGAACAAGCCAAAAAGGAATTCCGAAACCAGGACCAATACCAGCATGCAGAGGCACGCTGCGGCCAGGTCCGCGACGCGGGCTGCAATCGGAGAAACGGCGCGGATCAGGAGCAGGATGACCGAAAGCAGGATCAGAGCAATTCCGATAACGACATGAGCGCTGTCGTGGTGGAAGGCCAGTGGATGTGCTGCGATCGGCACGAAAGAAGAGGATGAGAGCGAAAGGGTGGGTTCGAAGAACGAGCAGGCGGCAGATACTGCCGCAAGGACGGCAAAGACTCGGCTGAGACGTTGCCAGCGCGCCGACCGATCCAGGTCGGAGAGAAACAGGCTCAAAGCGGAAAGCAGAGCAGCCAAGGCAAACGATGCGTGCATCTCGGTCATGCTCGCGGGTAGCAACCGGCTGAGGGGCGCAAAGGGGTGAGCACAAAGCGCGACCACTGCGATCTGAATCACAAGAGCGAGACAGACCTGCTGGATGAAAAAGACGCGATGGAGCAGATTGGGATCGGGCTGGTGCGGATTCACGGATTTGGTTGAATAGTGCATACGTGGGGCCCGGCGGCAAGCAGATGGGTCTGCGAATCGACCGCTCGCTCCTCAATGCTTTATAGCAAGGGACTGGTGGGCGGGGCTATGCCACTTTTGTTCCGGGTTGCATACCAAGAATCGGTGATGCGGCCATGATGGCAAAGTACTTATGCCAGGAGAAGCAGCCCTGTTACTTTCGAATTATGGGGCTCGCTGGGGATATTACGCTGTTACACTCTCGGTTGACCTCATTTTCAGATTCGCCGGGTCCCTTTACAGCAAACAATGACAACATCCGCTCCGCTCTCCACCGTGAATGATTTGTTTATCTGTGTTGCCTCAGCGGCTAACTCCCGCGCTGTGCTGTGGCAAGACGAATTTGGTCATTGGCAGCCCATTTCGTCGAACCAGATTTACCAGCGCGTACGTCGGCTGGCTGAAACCTTTCTAAAGTGGGGTGCGCAAAAGGGCGAGCGTATTGCCCTGATCAGCGAGAACCGCTGGGAGTGGGCGATCACGGACTTTGCCACTCTGGCGATCGGCGCCGTGGATGTTCCCATTTATCCCACGCTGACCGGTGAACAGATTGCCCAGTTGCTGCAGGATGCCGGCTGCCGCATTGCCGTCGTATCGACGCGTCAACAGTTCGACAAGCTGCATGCGGTGAAAGGGCAGACATCGCTGGAGCGGATTCTAATGATGGATTCCGCCTCGACACCGGAGGGCGCGATTCCTTTTAGCGAGGTGCTGGTGTTAGCGGACGCGCGAGGCGGCGAGCGCGATCCAACCTTCGATGCATTGGTGCGGTCCGCGGAGCCGAAGGACCTGGCCACACTCATTTACACATCGGGCACTACCGGCGAACCGAAGGGCGTGATGCTGACGCACGGCAACATTGCGGCGAATCAGAACTATGCCGCGGCCGAATTCGACTTCAATTCGACGGATGCCTGCATTTCGTTCTTGCCGCTCTCGCATATCACGGCGCGCGCGCTGGATTACGTCATGTATCGCTGCGGAGCCCAGGTGGCTTACTGTTCACAATTCGACAAGCTGCCCCAGGCGATGCGCGAAGTGCACCCAACAGTCATTGTGGGTGTTCCGCGGGTATACGAGAAAATCCGCCAGGCGGTAGAGCAGAAATCCTCCGTTTCGCCGGTGAAGAAGAAGATTCTGGCCTGGGCGCTCGAGGTGGGTGCGGGGCAGCGAGCCACGGTGTATGCGGGAGGAAAGCCCTCGTCAATGCGTTGGAAACTGGCCAGCAAGCTCGTCTACGCGAAGGTGCGTGAAGCCTTCGGTGGTCGGGTTCGATATTTTGTTTCGGGCGGAGCGCCGCTGGGGATTGACACTGCAAAGTGGTTTGCCGACGCCGGCATTGCGGTATGGGAAGGCTACGGATTAACCGAAACTTCGCCAGTGATCGCGCTCAACTCTCCCTTGAATCAGCGCATGGGCGCAGTGGGAAAGCCGCTGCCGAACATCGAACTCAAGTTTGCCGACGATGGCGAACTGTTGGTTCGGGGGCCATCGGTTTTTCCCGGATATTGGCAAAAACCGGCGGCCAATGCAGAGTGCTTCGACGAAGAAGGCTGGTTCCGTACTGGCGACATTGCGCATCTGGATGTGGACGGATTTCTCTATATCACCGACCGCAAAAAGGAGCTGCTGAAGACTTCCGGAGGCAAACTGGTTGCGCCGCAGCCGATTGAGAATAAGCTGAAAAACAGTGTTCTTGTCGCGCAGGTCGCTTTGGTAGGCGACAAACACAAGTTCATTTCCGCGCTCATCTCGCCCAATTTTCCCGCCCTGGAAGAGCTGGCGAAGCGCGAGGGAATTGCCGCAGGAGATCGTGCCCAGCTTGTCGCTGATAATCGCATCGTCGCAATCTATAGCGAGATTGTTCGGGGCGTGAACGGTAGCCTTGCCAACTTTGAAACCATTAAGCGGTTCCGTGTGGTGGCGGATGAGTGGTCGCAGGAGTCGGGCGAGCTTACTCCGTCGATGAAGCTGAAACGCCGTGTGCTTACTCAGAAATACGCGGCGGTGGTCGCCGCACTCTACGCCGACGAAGCAACCGCACGCGCCGAATAGGCGGGCTTGTGTGGGTCAGTTCGCGGCGCAGCAGCACGCGCTTGGTCCACATGGTCTGCAGGCCGCGAAAAAAGGGGGCACCCCATGCGCCCATCCCGAGAATTCCTCCGAAAAGGATGACCGCATCGATGCTGAGACGACCCGAGCTGGACCAGTAAGCATCAGGTTCCAGGTTGAGCCACAGCGCGAATTCATCGAGGGTTAGAGCAGCCCCAACTCCATAGCTGACCGACATGAGGCGGCTGAGAAAAATTGATGTGGGCGAATGCGAGCGGCCCAGATCCAGCAGCCATCCATAGCCCACGAGGAGCAGGATCAGTATGCCCCAGACGAGGTGATGAATATGGCGCCCACGCACCATGACCCACTCAAAGGGCCCGTGTTGATGAGTAACAAGACTTACCAAGAGCCGTACGCCGATGAATGTGATCAGAAAGGAAACCGACGCAATAAACATGCGGCGGCGCGGGCGATCGGGAATTGTGGAGCGGATGAGAAAGCCCAGGCGAGTTAGCTGAAGAAACACCAGAAGCAGGACCACAACCAAGCTGGCGAAAACCAGTAGTAACAACGCTCCGGTGCCGGGCATACCTCATTGAAACATTTCGATGCACAATTCCGAAAACGAAATCTCTCGTCGAGCAAGGCCCTTTGAAGTGAGCGCTGTCACGATTCCGCTTTACAGGGGCGGAGTACACTGGTTAAGGTCGCGGGTCCGGCGAGGGTAGCCGGTAGCTTCCGCAACCAGGAAGTGACTTCCGGCCGGCCTTTGAGGAGCCGGGCCAATTCGATCAGGAGAATTTGCATGCGAGTTGCTTTGTTGACCGGTGGCGGCGATTGCCCCGGCTTGAATGCGGTGATCTACGCTGCCGTTCGAAAAGGAATTCAAACTTACGGCGACGAGTTCATCGGATTTCTCAATGGCTGGCGTGGCGTACTCGATAACAATTGGATTCCGCTCACACTCGAAAACACGGATGGCATTCAGCTGAAGGGCGGCACAATCCTTCATTCTTCACGAACCAACGTGAAGAAGATTCCGGGCGGCATCGAGAAGGTGCAAGAGGTTCTGAAAGCCAACAAGATTGACGCGCTGATCGCCCTTGGCGGCGACGACACGCAGTCGGTCACGCTGTTTTTGAGTGAGAACGGCGTGCCCAGCGTGGGCGTTCCCAAGACGATCGACAACGACATCAGCGGCACCGATGCGACCTTTGGATTCGATACCGCAGTATCGATTGCCACTGAGGCCGTCGACAGGATTCACACCACAGCCGATTCGCACAATCGCGTCATTGTCGTAGAAGTGATGGGCCGTGACGCTGGATGGATTGCCTATGCGTCGGGGACCGCTGGCGGAGCTCATGTTGTCCTGGTTCCCGAGCTCGAGATCGACATCGATCATGTCTGCGCGCTGCTGAAGTACAACTACGATCATGGCAAGCACTACGGGGTTGTGGTTGTGGCCGAGGGCTGCCATTTGCCTGAGGTGGGCCAGGTGACGGGTTCGACCGAAGTCGATTCTTTCGGCCATGCGCGCCTTTCCGGCATCGGTGAAGCGCTCGCCGACTTGATCGAAAAGAAGACGGGCTTCGAGACGCGGTCCGTTAATTTGGGCCACACCCAGCGTGGCGGCGTGCCTACAGCCTACGATCGTTTGCTCGGCCAGCGTTACGGTCTACATGCAATCGATATGGTCCACGAGAAAAAATGGGGTCGGATTGCAGTTCTCAAAGGCCTGGACATCTCCGACATCACCATCAAAGAAGCCATCGCCAGCAATCGCCGTCTCGACGAGCGTTTCTTCAGTGTCATTCGCGATTTGGAGGCCAAGGTATAGGCGACTCGGCGGCATTTCGTACAATCGGAGCCATCCTCGCGTCGAGTCATCGAGGGTGGCTCTTTTCTTGTGCCGCATCTGGTAAGCAGGGGCTCGGCATACCCCAGCAAAATGAATTACCGTCTCTACAAGCCGGAAGACTTCGAGGCCGTTTATGGTATCGAGGAAGTCTGCTTTCAACCGCCGCTGACGTTTGGCCGGCGCTACATGCGGTGGCTCGTGCAGGCGCAGAATGCAGCCACCTGGGTCGCGGAAAACGAGGGAGCCTTGACGGGATTTGCCATTATTGAATGGACACAGGCTATCTCGGAGATAACGGCGTACATTCAGACCATCGAGGTTCTTCCGGATTTTCACAGGCGGGGTGTGGGAAGTGAGCTTTTGCGGCACATGGAGGGCTCTGCGCACGAGGTGGGGGCTTCGTCTATCTGGTTGCACGTGGATGTTGAGAATGCAGCCGCGATTCGGCTTTACGAGACGCATGCCTTTGTTCGCGCCGGCAGCGAGGAGAACTACTATGCACCCGGTCGCGGAGCCTATCTCTATCGGAAGCCACTGTTGAACAGTACTTCCGGCTGATTGCTCAGGCGCGAACTGCCGGGAGATTTTTCCGCGGAAGTAAAATAGAAACAAGGCTACATGTCGCTCAGCAATCCAAACCTCCCCAAGGCATTTCTTGCCCTCCGCGCGTATTCCCGGCAGGCTTTTCTGCACGATTTGCTTGCGGGCATCACGGTCGGACTCGTCGCGCTTCCTCTCGCCATGGCCTTCGGCATCGCCTCGGGAGTTACACCGCAGGCTGGGCTCTACACGGCCGTGGTGGCCGGATTCCTAATCTCCGCACTGGGCGGCTCGCGCACTCAAATCGGCGGACCCACCGGCGCATTCGTGGTGATTGTTGCCGGCATCGTGGCACGATTTGGCATGAGCGGCCTGGCCATGGTCACGCTAATGGCTGGAGTCATTCTGCTGGCGATGGGGCTTACCGGCCTCGGCTCCGCGGTGCGTTTCATCCCGCGACCGGTCGTCATCGGGTTCACTAACGGCATCGCAGTGCTGATCGCGTCCACGCAGATCAAGGATTTCTTCGGACTTCGCATCGGCGCGGTCCCCAGCGAGTTTCTGCTGCGCATGAGGATGCTGATCGCCCATTCAGCCAGTGTGAATGTGCCGGCACTGCTGCTGGGCGCGGGAACATTGGCGATGATGCTGGGAATTCCGCGGCTGACAAAACGTGTACCGGGCTCTATCGTTGCCGTTTTGTTTTGCACCGGCGTCAGCATCCTGTTTCATTTACATGTAGAGACCATTGGCTCTCGGTTCGGTGGAATCCCGCGCGGCTTTCCGCCATTCGCAATTCCCGACTTTCACGCCGAGCACATTCTGCCGCTTATTCCCTCAGCATTCACGGTCGCCCTGCTGGCGGCGCTTGAGAGCATGCTCTCCGCTGTGGTTGCGGATGGCATGACCGGCGATCGCCACAATCCCAACGTGGAGTTGGTTGCGCAAGGCATCGCCAATATGGTCTCGCCGCTCTTCGGCGGCATTCCCGCCACTGGCGCGATCGCCCGCACCGCGACCAACATTCGCTCCGGCGCGCGCTCGCCTGTTTCCGGCATGGTGCACGCGCTCACCTTGCTCGTGATTCTGCTTGTGGCCGCGCCTCTGGCAAGCTATATTCCGCTCACCGCGCTTGCCGCTGTGCTTTTCGTGGTCGCGTACAACATGGGGGAGTGGCGCGAAATAGGCGGCATCTTGCAGATGGGCTTCACGGCCATTGCGGTCTGGCTGGTTACCTTCGCGCTCACGGTCTTTGCCGATTTGACGGTTGCCGTCAGCATAGGCATGGCGCTGGCCGCGCTCGTGTACATTTACCGAATCGCGGAAACGACAACGGTCTCACCGGTCACCGAGGACTACATTCGCGACGGCCTGCCGCACACGTTGCAGGGCCGCATTATCCCGCCCTACGTCACGCTGCTGCGCATCCACGGGCCGTTTCTATTTGGCACGACGGAAAAGCTCGTCGAAGCTACCGCGAATCTCGAGGCATTCATGCCAGTGGTCATCCTGCGCCTGCGCAACATGACGGCAGTTGATGCCACCGGCGTTCATGCCATCGAGACGTTTGCCCGGCGTCTCAGCGACTCCGGTCGCAGCCTGATCCTCTGCGGCGCCATGGAACAGCCCTCACGGCTGCTCCAGCAGCCTCGCTTCATCGCTCACGTGGGCAGCGAGAATATTGTGCTCAACATCCAGGCCGCTCTCGATCGAGCTCAGGCGTTGGATGCGTTGCATCATGGTGCGCTTGCCAGCTGAGACGCTACGCATGCAGCGATGCTGCCAAACCGAAGAATTTCAATAGCGCCAACTGGTCAAGTCTGCTCCCGGCGGCGCAGTCTTCTGAATGCGATCGAGGATCTTCGGCAAATACTGCGTGTTGTAGTGCAAGCGCGAATAGGCATTCGGCAGCGTTGGATCGCCGTTCCAGCAGTGCTCCGCACGAGGACCATACGTCACTTCGCCGCCGTAGGGCGGGTTCTTTGTGGAGTCGAGAAGATCCTGCATGCGATAGACAGCGTCGTTGAGAAAGTATGTATCGTCTGAGCCAACGTAGATGTGAATCTTCCCCTCGAGCTCCGGTCCAAGCTTTGGCCAATCCCGTTCCAGGATCGCTTCGAGGTCGTAATGTTGCCGCCAATACGCGGCGACGGAATGATCGATCTGACCCGTGACCTTGTCAAAGATCGGCTGCGGATATCCGTCTTCGCCCACCGGACCATACACCGCCTGCCAAATGTCGAATTGTTCGCCGCTGCGCCCATGGTCGCCGAGCGCAAGTTCGTAAGCGTTAATCTCTTCTGTGGCGATGAACGTGTGCCCCATGTAGTCGCGCATGGCAGGCTGCGCCACGCGTTTGTGAGCTCCGGCGAGGTAAAACGCATTCTCGTCTTCGTAGAGATCGATGTTCGTGAAGGCGTGAAAATCGATTGGATCGGGGCACGCGGCGAACGCGCCATTGTAGTGGTCGGGATAGAGAACCTGGACAGCCAATGCCTCCCAGCCGCCTGTCGAACCGCCATAGACGAACCGAGCCCAGCCTTGGCCGATTCCGCGAAACTGCTTTTCGATAGCGGGAATAAGTTCGTTTTCAATCGCATCGCCATAGGGGCCGACGTTGGCCGAGTTCACCGCATACGAATCGTCGTAGTAGGGATTGGCGTGCTGGATTTTTACGATCAACACACGCGGAAACCCTGGTGAGATCCATTTCTGATAGAACTTGTAGGCCTCTTCCTGCTGAATGCGGTTGTAGCCTGCCAGATGAAAGCGCTGGCTATAGTCGGGTTTCAGATTCGGATCGGGCGGCGTGGTTCGGAAGTCGTCGAAGTCCGTGACAAAGTGATCGTGAAAGATCATGAGCGGAAAATGCGCGTTGGGGTGGTCGTCGAAGCCCTCTGGGACAAGAACGATGGCGCTCACAAACATCGGCCTCCCCCAGAACTTCGTCAGCACCTCGCTTTGAATGCGGATATGCCGAACGTACTTTGTGTCGGCGGGCGTCGCTATCGGCGGAATGATCTCGGTAAGCACGAGAGGATAGCTCTCATCCTCCGCGCCCACGTGCACCTTCACCGGCTTTGAATAGAGATTGCCCGGCGAGCTATTCCAATGCTGGCCCTCACCCTGGTCCATGTGCAGCTTAATTGTTTTGCCGTCGGCGCGATGAAAGGTCTCGTACTTGTTGAGAACCGCCTGCACGAAGTAGTCGCCGGGCGGCACGTCTTTCAGGCTCCGAATTGGATAGCCCCAAGCCGTGCTGTCGACTACCTGCGGACGGTCGGGCTGCCAGCCATCCACGGTGATGCCGAAGACGATTTGAGACCGCGGCGAATCGTCAATTTGATTGCGTGGTTCATCGCTTGGGTCCGTCGAAAGGACGAGTAATAATCGGCCGTCGAGAGGCTGAGCGCTCAGACTGCCAGGAAAGCTGACGGAGAATGATTGGGCGAAAGCAGCGGGAGCAAAGAGGAGCATGGCCAGAACGATCCGGTTCATGGCAGCTACTATACAAGGCGCAGCCGGCCAGGGCGGATTGCGATTGTGGGTCTCCGGCCGGACTAAGAATTCAACTTTACTAATCGCCAGACTGAGCGCTCTTGATGAACGCGGCGACACGATCATGCAGCAGCGGGAGACACTCGTCGCGCACGTAGACCATGTGTCCGGCCTCGTACCATGAGTACTCGATGTTTTTCGCAAGCGATTGAGGAATCGGCAGGTGCTTCTCTTCGTATTCCGCGCCGAAGAAAGGCGTGGCCATGTCGTAGTAGCCGCCGTTCAACATTACCTTGAGGCGGGGATTGGTCGTCATTGCATCTGCCAAATCCTTCGAAACATTCAAGCCGACGAAGTTGCCTGCGTGTTTGAAGTTCCAGTCTCCACCGTCCGACTCTGGAATCTCGGGCAAATAGGTTTGGCCTTCCCCGTACTTTAAGTCGCGCCGCATGTAGTCGTTCAAGAGTGAGACGTAGGCCGAAGAAATGGCCGCGCTTTGCGGGTCGTAATCCGCGTTTTCGCTCAGCGGATTGATGCTGGGACCCGTGAAGCGCGTGTCGTAGCGTCCGATCGTCTGGTCTGTTTCATCCTGGAAGGTCTTTTCAAACTCGCCGCCGCTCACACGGAGGTTGGCCTTGAGCAGGTACGCGACCGGGAGTCCCGTATACGAATGCATCTTCTCCGCAACCGACTGCTTTTCGGCGTCGGAGAGGTCTGTTCCCTGGGCCAGCGCATGCGAGAAAGGGCCCAGAGCGAATTCTTCTACTTCCTTCAGGAACGGCTCAAGCGCCGTCGGCTGCTGCGGCAGTTTCTTGTGGTACCAGGCCGTAGCAGCGAAGGTTGGCAACGCCAGGACGTAGGGCAGGTCAACGCCGGGATTGGCCTTTGCGGCGTCAATGAAGGTGTTGAAGTTAAAAATTTGCGAAAGCAGAATCACGCCATTGAGATCGATCGACTTCTTCTCTTCCAATATCTTTGCCAGCACGGCAGAGCGAGTGGTCCCGTAGCTCTCGCCGAATACGAACTTGGGCGAGTTCCAGCGACTGTACTTGGTGATGAAGCGGGCGATGAAGCGAGCAAAGGCGCCGCCATCTTCATCCACGCCCCAGAAAGCTTTTTGAGCATCCTTGCCGATGAGCCGGCCAAACCCGGTGCCTGGAGCGTCAATGAATACGAGGTCACTGACGTCGAGCAGGGAATTCGTGTTGTCGACGAGCTTGTACGGCGCAGCGGGCAAATGCTGATCGCCGGAGGTGACAACATGCTTTGGACCGAGCGATCCCATGTGCAGCCAGACAGTGGAGCTGCCAGGGCCGCCGTTATAAAAGAACGTAACCGGCCGCTCCTCGGCTTTCGCGTCTTTCTTGAAGTACGCTACGTAGGACATGCGGGCGACAGGCGGCGCGTCTTTCGGTTCCTTTGGTTCGGAGAGCGCCAATTCACTGCCGGGCAGCGGCTTCCCGTCCATTCCAAGCTGCCCATCCTGCGTGTCATTGGCACCGACGGTGATGATTCCCACAGTCGCGGTGTAGAGAATGTGCTGTCCCTTCACATCCACGGAACCTTGTGTCGTGACGTCGGCGGCCGGCGCTTCAGGCGTCTTTTCGGCGGTCGCCGCCGTGGTGGTTGGCGAGTCGTCTATTGCGCGAACGGCCGTCGGCAAGGCGAGAAGGAAAGCGGCCAAGGCGCCGCGCATCAGGCAACGAGAAGTGTACATGAAGGAAGGTCTCCAGGAGCGGGGATGAGTACGAAGGGTCAGTATAGATGTTGGTGACCCCAACTGAGGCCCGAATTATTTCAATGCGCAGCGCGCAGGTAGCCGCAACACTACTTCTGCGGCTTGTCGAAGGGCTGTTTTTCCGTGATGCGGGGCCGACTTTCGGCCTGCAGTTCCTTGCTCACTTGCTCCACTTCGCGGAAGACACGAAGCAGGTTTCCGCCGAGAATTTTGCGGCAATCCTCAGCGGAGTAGCCACGCTCCATCAGCGCCGCAGTAATCTTCGGCAGGTCGGCAGGAGAGTCCAGACCCTCCGGCAGCTGTCCGCTTACACCGTCGAAATCGGAGCCCAGGCCTACATGATCGACACCGGCGACTTTCGCAATGTGGTCGATGTGGTCGATCAGCATCGAGAGCGGCGGGCGCGAAATGCGATCGGCAAATTGTCGCTGGAGCTTTGAGATCTCCGCGTCGGAAGCTTCTTTGCCCTCGGCGTTGTATTTGTCTTTCAACTCCTGAACGGCTTTGTCCATCTCCGGCTTGATGGCTTTCTGCGCGTCACGATAGGCGGGCGAAATAAACCCTGAGTAAAAGTTGACCTGCACAACGCCGCCCTTCGAGTCGGGTCCGCCGGAGTTGGCCACGGCGCGAAGCATGTCGTCGGTCATGTTGCGGGGCACGTCGCACAGAGCTCTCGCGGATGAATGCGACGCAATGATAGGTGCGCGCGTGATAACCAGGGTGCGATAGAAGGTGCGGTCGGAGACGTGCGAGATGTCCACCATCATGCCAAGCCGATTCATCTCATAGACAACGTCCTTGCCGAACTCGGTCAGGCCCTCCCTGGTGTGCGGGACGCTCGTGTCATCGATGTCGCCGGAACTGTCCGCCCATCCATTGGAGTTGGCCCAGGTGAGCGTCATGTAACGCACGCCGAGCGCATAGTAGTCGCGCAGCAAGGCGAGAGAGTCCTCAATGGAGTGGCCACCTTCGATGCCCATCAGCGTAGCAAGTTTGTGTTCGCGGTGCGCCTCCTCGATGCCTTCAGGGGAGGTGACGAACATCAGCTGATCCGGATGTCTGGCCACCTGCTGTTTTACCGAGTCGATCAAGATCAGCGTGCGCCGGGCGAAGTGGCCCTTGTTGGCCACGGGATCGACCCAGATGGAGAAAAACTCTGCGCCAAGATTACCCCTTTGAGCGGATTCCAGGTTGAAGTTCCCGCCGTTCAGCGGGTCGCTGAGATCAAAGTTCTCGTCGACGAAGCGTTGCGGTGTGTCGGCGTGGGTATCGATGACGATAGCGGATTTCTGCACCCCTTCGGGGGTTTGATTTTTCGGGCTCATTTTGGTGGCGGGAGAACCTGGAGACGATTTGATCGGGGTCTGAGGGACGAGCACAACAGGAATCGCGAGAAGGGACGCGGACAGAGCGAGCAAAAAGCGGGTCTGCATAGGCTTGGCGTAAGTATAGCCTGATGCGGAGAGTGGACTGGCGGGGAAGAGAACGGAGAATTGTTTGAGGAAGAATTCGCCCAGCGCCGAAAACTCGGCGTTTTGCGAGATGCGATGGAGAATTTGTTGGGAAGTTTGGCGCGGGGACGCCGACACGTCTAGTGGCGCAGGAAACTTTTCATCTGCGTGATTTGGATGGGTTCGTCGCGAGGGGGCGTCGGGGGATCGATGACAAAAACGTCGCAGGCTTTGTGCCACTGCCCGAGCTGTTGTAAACCGCCGCCGTCGATCGCAATCTTATAGGCCTTGGTGCCGTCAACACTGGTTGCGGTGGCCATGACGCAGCCGTTGTAGGCGACGCCTTTCTCGTTAATTACAGTGACTTCCTGCCCGACTTCGATCATTGAAAGTCTCCTCATTCTATGAATGGAACCCATTGAATGCCCTCTGTATTTATTTGTTGCATAATGCAGGCTGTGAGGTTGGTTGTAGTTTTTTCAGGAATTTCATTCACTGAATTAACGGGAAACAGGAGGAATGATGGCCGATCGGTCGCCGCAAACCTACACGTTTTACATTGCCGCCTCGCCAGAAAAGGTGTGGGAGGGATTCACCTCACAAGACTCAAACCGCGTGATTTTTATGGGCGCGGAACTGAAAGCCGATTTCAGGCCTGGAGGAGAAATTGCATGGATGGGGCCGGGGAAGGACGGAGAGATCATTCCTTACGTTCACGGAAAAGTTTTGCGCAGCGATCCCCCGAAGGTTCTGCAGTACACATTTGCGACAAGCCAGAGCGAAAGATTCTCCCGCGCAATGGTGGAGTTGACGCCAGAAAGCGAAGCGACGAAGGTTGTGGTGACGCACGACGAGTGGGCGGAGGACGATCCCAACTACGGCTTCTGCGGGGATGGGTGGCCGCGCATCCTGTCACGTCTGAAGACGTTGATTGAAACAGGGAAGACATTTAAGCCGCACTGAGGAGATGCCGAGCCGCATGCTAAAGGCTGACCGGCGTCCCGCCCCACTCTTCCGGGGCGATGTCGGCGATGGTCTGAGTGAAATCCCAACGGTGACCGGCAAAGTCCTCGGCGTTGTATTGGCGCTCGCCATAGACGTGGTCGACGGGCTCCGTCAGGATTCGGGCACCGTGCCGACGTGCCCGTTCGCAGTGCGCAATGGCGTCCTCTATGCGGACCTGGATAATGTGCGAGTTGTTGGGGGTGACGTTGCCTTCGGCAATCGTAATGCATCCCTTACCTGCTCTCATCTGGATTCGGTGGTTAGCGATGCGGAGGCGGACCGTGAAGCCGAAGGCGGCGCAAAGCCAGTCGGCCGCGACCCTAGGATCGGGATACTTGAGGACGGGGATGACGGTGCAGGGAGGCACGGAACGATTCGAGAGCATGAAGACACTCTACCAATGCTCAGGACGGCTCCGTCAAAAGAGATGAGAGTGAAGGCGGTCATCCCTCAACGGACCAGGCGAGCCCCTCGTGTTCGAAGGGCTCCAGTGGAAATGCGGAAAGGGTAGCGCGTGGATTGACACTACGCACGCACATGCTTGCTGTCAACCGCTCTCCGGCACGGTGATCGACAAATCCAACATTGGCGTTCATGCGAGCCCGTAGAACCGGCGCACGAGAGATGTAATGGGCATCACTGACATCTGCCTCGAGTGGGACGAGCATCGGGAATGTGATCACTGTCACAGTGGGATAGGCTGCTGATTTTGGCAGCAGACAAGAAGCACATCCTGTGAAACCCGAAACGTTCGCTGCAGATCGCACATTGATCGAGGCGTTGGAGAAATTGTCCCGGCCTGTCGCTTGCCCAGACGGACGCACACTCTTCATTCAAGGAGAAATTGCCAGCGGCCTATACATTCTCGAGCAGGGTGAGGCCGCTCTCGTGTTGAAATCTCCGGCAGGCCGCGCGGTGATGTGCCTCCATGCTGGTTCAGGCTCACTGCTCGGTCTCCCAGGAGTGGTTGGGAGCGAACCGTATACCATGACTGCCATGGTAAGTAAGGGTTCTGAAGTCGGATTCGTGACTCGGGGAGATTTTGAAAGGCTCGTCAACGCTGAACCATCGTTGTATCCGGGCGTGCTGCAGGTGCTCGCTGCCGAAGTCCGTTCCGCGCGCCTGGCGCTTTGCGATACATAGGTTCGCTTCGGCTGGGGCTCGATGCTCGGGCGCTTGCTGTCCCGTGCCTCCGGGATAACTTGCGCCACCGACCATCTGAAGTTAGGATCCGGTCCTTGTCAGGCGACTGGTTCGTTCGGAAAACGCATTGAGTCGATACCCGCGTAGACGGCGAGCGCCATGCAACTGGGTACGATCAGTGTTGAGCCGTTCAGTCTGATCAGACCCTGATTCTTCAGATCCGTTAGAGTGCGGGTGACTGTTTCGCGCGAGGCGCCAATGCATTCGCCGATTTCTTCATGGGTCAACATGCACCGAATCTCAGTGCCACTCTTTGTCTTTTGGCCCTCTCTGCACCAATCAAGCACAAGCCGGGCGACCTTGGCCGGGACCGACATTGTGAGTCCGAGTATCCGCAATCTCTCGCAGGATCGCCTGTAAAGACGGCTTAGCTCACGTATGACGTTTTGGTAGGCAGTAGGATAATTCAACAGGAAGTCGAGAAAGTCTTGACGTTGCAAAGATGCGATTTTGCAAGAAAATCTCGCTTCCGCTCTGATCTCCGAGGAATCACCGGATACGGCGGAAGAGAGCCCGAGGATATCTCCGGCGCCTGCGACTCCCACGAGAAATCGCCTTCCATCCGGTGAGTTCATTGACAGATTCACTTCCCCTTCAAGCAGGAAGAGAATGCTGAAAGGAATCTGTTCCTCCCCAATCAGAACTTCTGTGGGAGGGCATTGGAAATGTGTCGCCAGCAGCTCAAAGTCGCGCCTCGCGTCGAATGACAGACCCCTGAAAAACTCGCCTGTTCCGCTAGGCCAGCGGGCGTCGTCCCATTTCAATTCCGATGAGACCAGCATTGGGAATTCAGCTGCAGAGCGCTTTTCGCAGATTTGAACCTTCCCCTTTGAGAAATCAGGTTCGCGGCTATGGAACCCAAATCTGCTCCTGGTCTGGCTGTGAATCAGTTGCAAGAACCGCATCGATTGTTCTCCGGCGTTTTGATTTGATTCCCTCGAGCGCGAGATTCTGGAGGTGAGCTCGGTTTTCAAGCGGGGGTGCAGCTGCGTGTCAACTCGTGCGGCGCGGGATGGCCATACTTGCCCCAGGCCTTCCAACCCGTTTGGCCAGTAGCTCGCCAATGCCGTGCAGCAGATCGTCCGGCTCATTCCGGATTGTCGCGTCTGCAAAGTGGTCGTGGTCGTTGGAAGACTCAGTTATGGATACCACCGGCAGGCTTGATCGGGTGGCTCGCGCTACATACGCCAGCCTTTCTCGGCTCTCGCGGGGAAGAGAGTTGCCCAGGAGGATCAAATCGAAATCACAGTCTCGAAGGTGAGCAATCGCCTCTCGGATCGATCTTGCCGGAGTGACGTGATAACCGGCAGACCGCCAGACAGAGTCTCGGACTGCCAGGAGTGACGAATCGAGGCCAACGGCGAGGACGACCGTTTTGGGCATGAAGATCTCCGAATTTGGCAGGCACTTTTCGTGTTCCCTGGGAGGGGACACGGAATTCCATTCTTACGCCCATTTATCGACGGTGGCTGTTCAATACTGCTCATGTTCTAGATATGTTTTGGCTGTCGCGCATTTGCGGCAGATGTTCGGAGTGGGCGTCGGTGTTGTTTAGCGTTTTTCGAGCACGGCCACGACAGTGTATTTTTCGGATTCGGTTTTCTTGCCATCCGATCCGATGGGCCATTCGACCCTGGCGCTCTTGCCTTTGAACTCCGCCTGCACGTGCTCGACGAGAGGCATGCCGCAACCGCGGCTGATGTAATTCCCTCTGGACGAATACTTGTTGATGCAGTTGAGCACGGCAATTTTTCCGTCGGGCAACAGCAGCGACAACGTAGTACCGATGACGTTATAGGAGACCGCACTCGGGGCCGGGCCGGTTTCCGGGAGTTGGGTTGGGCTGTAGCAAGCGGCATTGCCGACGTCGGCGGCGCAGTCGGGGCTGGCTGGGTTGGAATACCCGGGGATCAAGGCGCTGTAACCCGAGTCGCTGTTCTGGCGGTAGAGTACGGTCGCGTCCAACTTCTGCGCGGAGACCGAGCCAACGCAGCATGCTAAACAACAAATTGCTATAGCTATACCCGCGCCCTTGGGCTTGCTCATCTACGTTGCCTCTATATAGGTGTTCTTCTAAGTTTACGTGGGGCTTGAAAAAATTGCGGATGAAGAATGGTCAGTGAATCCCGGAGGTAATGTGAGACGTCGGTCGCCAACCTGCTGAAGCCGGAGCGGGTTACCCCTCTGGGAACTCCTCCCCCCCGGACTCTGGGAGCAAAGTCCTTTCTTTCATGAGTTTGGCGATAGGCGCCTAAAATCAGTTTAGCGATGTCCAAATTCACCCATCCGAATACTCCGTTCTTGAGGGTGCCTGGAACGTTCACAAGCTTGTGGATCGAGTGACGGCGCTGGGGCTGGCCGCTTGGATAACAAAGATTGACAAAGCCTGTTATTCCATTCAACATCGAAAGCTGGAGGATTTCTGACGTGAATGTTTCGCTGACGCCTGCGCTGGACAGGTTTGTCGCTGCCAAGGTGGAATCGGGACGCTACACCTCGGCGAGCGAAGTGGTGCGCGAGGCTCTGCGGCTGCTCGAAGAGCACGAGCGGGCTCGCGCTGCCCAGCTTGCCGCCTTCAACCGGGAGCTTGGGTCCCGGCTGGCTTCGCTCGATCGCGGCGAGACTTTGGATCCGGCAGCGGCTCGGACGCGATTGCGGCAAAAGTCCCGCGAGCGGAGAAAGCGCGCGGCGTGAAGCAGTACGTTCTCGGCGTCGGGGCCGAGCAGGACCTGAACGAGATATGGGAATACATCGCGCGGCACAGCATTGACGCCGCCGATCGCTGGATTTCGCGACTCTTCACCACCTTTACAGCGCTGGCGCGTAACCCGGGGATGGGGCACAAGCGACCAGATCTGACCGATCACTCAGTCTTATTTTGGCCGGTCGGGGCATACGTTATCCTGTACCGTCTCCGGAATAAGCGTGTGGAAATCGTGGCTGTAACTCAAGGCGCGCGGGATATTCCATCCTTCTTAGATCACCGCACTCAATAAGATCCGTGCGAGTCGCGCAATTACCCCAACCGCCGTTGTATTCATGCGTGGCGAATGCGCTGGCCGCTTAAAATCAATCTAGCCATGTCTGAATTTACGCATTTGCATTTGCATACGGAATACTCCCTGCTTGACGGGGCCTGCGATGTTCACAAGCTCGTGAACCGGGTGGCGGTGCTGGGGCAGACGTCGGTCGCGATGACCGACCACGGGAATATCTACGGGGCTGTGCACTTTTTCAATGCGGCGAAAGAGAAGGGCATCAAGCCGATATTGGGGTGCGAGCTCTACGTGTGCAAGGCCGAGGACCATCGCGCGGAAACGCCCCACGACCAGTACAACCACCTGCTGGTGCTGGCGGAGAACGAAGAGGGCTACCGCAACCTGATCCGGTTGACGAGCGAGGCGAGCCTGCATGGGTTCTATCGCAAGCCGCGCGTGAGCAAGAAATATCTGGCGGAGAACTCGAAGGGCCTGATCGGGTTTTCAGGCTGCCTCAGTGGCGAGTTGTGTGAGGAGCTGAGCGCGGGCCGCTTTGAAAAGGGCAAGGCGGTGGCGCGCGAGTACCAGGACATTTTTGGGCGCGGCAATTTCTATCTGGAGATTCAGGACCAGGGGCTGGAGCAGGAGAAAAAGATTCAGTCGGACCTCTTTCGGTTGGAGAGGGAGTTGGAGATTCCGCTGGTGCTGACCAATGATTCGCACTACCTGTGCGGGGAAGACAGCCATGCGCACGACGTGATGCTGTGTGTGCAGACGGGCGCGAAGATTCACGATGCGGATCGGCTCCGCTTTGACTCCGACCAGTTTTTTGTGAAGAGTGCAGAGGAGATGGCGCGGCTGTTTCCCGACTCCCCGGGGGTGACGCAGCGAACGATGGAGATTGCGGAGCGGTGCAAGCTCAAATTAAACGCGGTCGAGAATCCGTTTCCGGAGTTTGCCGTGCCGCCGGAGCACACCATCGACAGCTACTTTGAGCAGGTGTGTCGCGAGGGATTGAAGAGGCGGTTCGACACGGCGGTGCGGCAACTGGAGTTGCGCGGAGTGCTGCGTACGCCGTTGCATGAATATGAATCGCGACTGAACTTCGAGATCGGCATCATCAAGCAGATGAAGTACTCGGGGTACTTCCTGATTGTGTGGGACTTCATCAAGTACGCGCGGGATCATGGGATTCCGGTGGGACCGGGACGCGGGTCGGCAACGGGATCGCTGGTGGCCTACGCGATGGAGATTACCAACATCGATCCCATGCAGAACGTGCTTCTGTTCGAGCGGTTTTTGAATCCCGAACGCGTGACGATGCCGGATATCGATGTGGACTTTTGCCAGAACCGTCGGGGCGAGGTGATCGACTACGTAACGCGGAAGTACGGGCGCGAGCAGGTGGCGCAGATTATCACGTTCAACACCATGGCGGCGAAGGCGTCGATCAAAGACTGCGGACGCGCGATGGACATGCCGTATGGCGATGTGGACCGTATTGCCAAGCTGGTGCCTCCGACGGTCGGGATGACGATTGATAAGGCGCTCGAAGAAGTTCCCGATTTGCGCAAGGCCTATGACAACGACAAGCAGATTCGCGAGCTGATCGACACGGCGAAAAAGCTCGAAGGTCTGGTACGCGGAGCCGGGGTTCATGCTTCGGCGGTTGTGATTGCGCCGCGTCCGCTGACCGAACTCGTGCCGCTGAACCGGACGAAGAACGACGAAATTGTGACTGCCTACGACATGAAGGCAGTCGAAAAGATGGGCCTGCTCAAGATGGATTTCCTCGGGCTTACAACGCTGACGGTGATCGACGATTGCGTGAAGCTGATTGAGCAGACACGCGGCGAGAAGCTGGATATCGAGATGATTCCGTTGGACGACCCAGAGACATTTAAGAAAGTGTTCCATACGGCGCTGACGTCGGGAATCTTTCAGTTTGAGTCGAGCGGGATGAGGGACATTTTGCGGCGGTACAAGCCGGATTCAGTGGAGGAGTTGACGGCGCTGAATGCTCTCTATCGACCGGGGCCCATGAGCATGATCGACGACTTCGTTGAGCGCAAGTGGGGACGGCGGAAGGTGGAGTACTTACTGCCGGAGCTTGAAGGGATTCTGAAGGACTCGCTCGGCGTGATTGTTTATCAAGAGCAGGTGATGCGGATCGCCAATGTGCTCGCAAGCTACAGCCTGGGCGAGGCCGATCTGCTGCGGCGTGCGATGGGGAAGAAGAATGCCGAGGCCATGGCGAAGCAGCGGGACCGGTTTATGAGCGGCGCGGCGGCACTGGGGCATCCGAAGAATCCGGTTGGCGAGATCTTCGATCAGATGGAGAAGTTCTCAGGGTACGGGTTCAATAAGTCACATTCTGCGGCCTACTCGCTGGTGGCCTATCAGACAGCTTATTTGAAGACGCATTATCCGGTGGAGTTTATGGCGGCGCTGCTGACGTCGGAAACGTCGAAGCCCGAGAATGTCGTGAAGTACATTCAGGAATGCAAGGAGATGGGCATCAGCGTGGAGCCGCCGGATGTGCAGGTCTCAGGTGCGCAATTCACTCCGCATGGCGAGGCGATTCGGTTTGGACTCGCTGCGGTGAAGAATGTTGGCGGCAACGCGATTGAGTCGATCAAGAAGGCGCGCGAGGAGCTGGGCGGGCGGTTCAGGAGCTTCTGGGAGTTTTGCGAGAAGGTTGACCTGCGGGTGATGAACAAGCGGGTCATTGAGTCGCTGATCAAGGCGGGGGCTCTCGATTCTCTGGGCAAACGCGGGCAACTCTATAACGCTGTGGACAAGGCGATGGAACGCGCGCAGAAGGCCCAGCGCGATGAGGCGCACGGACAGAGCGGCCTGTTTGGGCTTTTCAATGAATCGCCGGGGCATGGACACGGGGGAGATGAATTGCCGCGCACGGCGGATTGGGAAGAGGGCGAGCGGCTGGCGAACGAGAAAGAGGTGCTGGGATTTTTTGTGTCGGGGCATCCGTTGGACAAGTATGCGGAGAAGTTGCGGAATTTGCCGGGCGTGATTTCTGTGGCCGAAGCGCTGGAACGAAAGCCGCCGGAGCGGCGCTGGGGCAAGGATGCGGATCCTGCCGATGAAATTCAGGTGGCTGGAATGATGCACGGGCTGCGCGTGCAGAAGACGAAGCGCGAAGGGAAAATCTATGCGCAGGCGGGGCTCGAGGACGCGACGGGAAAGATCGAGCTGATTGCGTTTCCGCGCGATTACGAGCGGCTGTCGGAGCAGCTGAAGATGGAAGCACCGGTGCTGATTCGGGGAACGCTTTCGGGCGATGAAGATTCTGCGCCGAAGCTGTCGGTCAGCGCGATCCAGGCGCTGGAAGAGGTGCAGGTAAAGCTGCCGAACGGGATTCGGATTCGCGTAAACCTCGATCGCACGACCGAGGAAATGATGGCCGCGTTGAAGTCTGCAGCGGACGCCGCACCGGGACCGGGCAAGGTGATGCTGCATCTTGAAAAGAAGGGGGAGTACGCTGTAATTCTGGAGCCGGAGCAGATGAATGTGGCTGCGGATCGCGGTTTTGTGGAGCGCGTCGAGGAACTGGTGGGCAAGGGAACTGTGCAGGTGATGAGCTGAGAGCGTGTGCGGTGGGGCTCAGATTCAGGCGCCGTCTTTAGACTTCTGTCGCTGGTTCGTCGTGCACAAGGATGACGTGTAGAAAGCGTGGGCCGTGGACTCCTTTGATGCGAGTCATCTCAATGTCGGCAGTCGCGCTGGGGCCTGATATGTATGTGGCGAGCGACGGCGGCTGCAGGCAACGGGCGAAGTATTCAGGTAATGTTTCGACGATTTGGCTCCTGCGTACCACGCAAAGATGCCAATCGGGAAGCAGGGTGAGTATGCGTCGGCCTTCGCTGGCGGAGTGGTGGAGTACGATTGTGCCTGAGTCGGCCACCCCCGCGAAACACGCTGTGACGACGCCATCGCAGGCTTCGATTTCCGCGTGGGTCAGAGCGTGATCGATCTTCCAATCGAATCCGCGGGCGAGCCATTCGGCGGGCAGACCGGGCGGTGCGACAAATGTTTGCTTGCCACTTGATTGAAGACGGTCTGCTATGCAGGCGGGAAGATCGCCCAGGGTGCACTCTACGACATCGGCGTCGTATTCTTGCAGGCGCTCGACCATTAAGCTCAAACGCGCGGTTTCGTCGAGACTCCCGCGCCGGATGTAGTTGCGCGGCACGTCTGAATCCACGGCAGCGGGGCCGCTGGTTGCGTGGCGAATGCGGCTGAGAATCTGTTGGCGCGCGTCGCTCACGATTTCTCCTTTGGCCGAGACGCCCACCATTCGCGAAATGTTTGATCAGGGAAGCCCCGGAGGTCGCGCGTCATTGTCCATCGTGAACCGAGGCTCGGCAACGCGTGAATCCATCCGTCTTTGCGGGTGAACGGACGAAGGGCGATGCGGCCCAGGCGCTGCGCTAGGCGGAAACGCCAGGCGCTCGCGAAGATGCTGTTCGCGACCCGCATGCCGATGTACATCAGGTCGAAGGCACGGGCTGCTTGTTTGCGCTCCCGATCGACTACCTGCGCGCGTAGCTCGATCAGCACCTCGGGAATGTTGATTTTTACCGGGCACACTTCGTAGCAGGCCGCGCACAAGGACGAGGCGAAGGGTAAGGTCTGCGCGTGGTCCATATGCATCAACTGCGGCGTGAGGATGGCGCCGATGGGCCCGCCATACACAGATCCGTAGGCATGGCCGCCCGTTTGGCGATAGACCGGGCAGGTGTTCTGGCATGCTGCGCAGCGGATGCAACGAAGCGTCTGACGTTCCGTGTGGTGCGCGAGAATCGGCGAGCGGCCATTGTCGAGCAGCACAACGTGAAAATTCTGCGGCCCGTCGCCGGCCGTGACACCAGTCCAGAGAGAGGAATAGGGGTTCATGCGCTCGCCGGTAGCCGAGCGCGCCAGCACCTGGAGCATCACTTCAAGATCGCGGAAAGTCGGTACGACTTTTTCGATTCCCGAGAGGGCGATGAGGGTGCGTGGGAGAGTGAGGCACATACGGCCATTGCCTTCAGACTCGACGATGGTGACGGCGCCGGTTTCGGCCACGAGGAAGTTGGCGCCGCAGATGGCTGCGTCGACGCTCAGGAATTTCTTGCGCAGGTACGCGCGCGCAGCGGCGGTCAGCGCTTCAGGATCGTCGGTCAATTCTGCGAGGCCCATGCGGCGAGCGAAGATTTCGCGCACCTGGCTGCGATTCACGTGAAGGGCGGGAGCGACGATGTGCGAGGGTTCGTCGTCTCCCAGTTGCAGAATCAGTTCGGCGAGGTCGGTTTCGACAGCCTTAATTCCAGCGGCTTCGAGCGCTGGATTGAGCTGAATTTCGGCCGAAGTCATCGTTTTGATCTTGATGACTTCGGTCGCCTTTTCAGCGCGGAGAATGTCGACAACGATACGACGGGCTTCGGCTGCATCCGAGGCCCAATGAACATGACCACCCGCAGCCGTGCAGCGCTCTTCAAATTCAACCAGATATTGATCGAGGTGACCGAGAACATCGTCCTTGATGGCGGCTGCTGCGGTGCGCAACTGCTGCCAATCGGTCTTCTCAGCAACGAGACGCGCACGCTTGGCCAGGATCACATCAGTAGCGTGGGCCACATTCTTTCGCAGTTGCGTATTGCGCAAGATGGGCAGGGCCGCTTGCGGGAACGGAGGTGCGGTGCGCGGATCGAGGTCAACCGGGGTCATGCAGCACCCTCCGCAGGATCTGTTTGAGTGTTGGCCAGAATCTGCGCGAGATGAAGAGTTCGCGTGGCTGCGAACTCGCGGTGTAGGGCGCCCCCCAAATGCATCAGGCAACTATTGTCGAGCGCGGTGCAGTATTCGGCTTGCGTGGAGAGCACATCGTGCAGCTTATCCGAAAGCATGGCCGATGACACCTCGGCGTTCTTGATGGAAAAGGTGCCTCCGAAGCCACAACAGCGGTCTAGATTCTCGAGAGGAATCAGCTCGAGGCCGCGTACCTTGCTCAACAACCGAAAGGGCCGGTCGCCGACATGCAATCCACGCAGCCCGTGGCAACTGGCGTGGTAGGTGACGCGGTGGGGAAAATAAGCGCCGACGTCGTCCACGCCAAGGCGGTCGATCAGGAATTCGCTCAGTTCGTAGACGCGTGGTAGCAAAGTCTCGAACTGCTGGCGCAGGGCGTCATTTCCGAGCTCCTGAAAGAGGCCATGGTACTGATCGCGGATCATGGCGACGCAGGAGGTGGAGGGAATCACGACAGCTTCAGCGTTCTGATAGAGGTGCACGAAGCGCTTAGCTTGCGAGAAAGCTTCGGCACGGAAGCCGGTGTTGGCGTGCATCTGGCCGCAACAGGTTTGTCCAGGATTGAATTCAAGTGCGACGCCAAGTCGCTCCAGCAGGTGTACTACGGCTCGGCCTGTCTCGGGAAACAGCGTGTCGTTGTAGCAGGTGATGAAGAGGGACGCCCGCATGATTGCTCCTGCCGTTTCAGACCAAGTCGGAAAACGGTATGGTATTCGATAGGAACATCGTTTGTCTATTGCAATGGACTTTGTCACCGTTGCGAATTCGCATTCGAGATGAACGTTTGAGCGCGCCAGTCGTCCAGCGGCGGGCCCACACAGACCAGCCTAAGTTTTCCTGAACTACAATTTCACGGTTGTTCCTGAGGAGGTTTGATGCACATCGGAATCAGAGGGCACAGCTGCGTGTGGCCGGAACCGTTGTTACCACTCTAATCTGATTCGTTTACGTTCTACTACGAAAAGACAGGCATGGCACGCCGATGCGGGGGACTCACGATTCACGTCGGCCGCTCTTCGGCAGATCCACAGCTTGAGGGAAAAATCACGCTCGACCAGGCGATTGTGCTGCCGGTGAAATAGATCTGGGATGAGGGTTCACAAAAAAGAGGGGAGGGAATGTTCTCCCTCCCCATTTCCAGGGAAAGCCACACCTCTTGAGGGAAGCCAAACGGACTTTACTTCGCGAGCTTGTCGAGGTCGAGGTTCAGCGCGAGCACGTTAACCCGAGGTTCGCCCAGCAATCCAAGTTGACGCCCGGCGATGTGCTGCTGGATGAGCTGGCGCACTTGGTTCTCGCTGAGACCGCGGGCCTTCGCGACGCGCGAAGCCTGATAAAACGCGGCATCAGGAGTAAGGTCAGGGTCGAGTCCGGAGCCGGAGGTGGTGACGAGGTCAATCGGGACCGGCTTGCCCGGATTCTCCGCAGTCAGCTTGTCGATGTCGCCCTGAATGCGCTGCACGAGCTTGGCATTGGACTGCGCGAGGTTGGAGCCACCGGAAGAGGTGGCGTCGTATCCGTTGCCCGCAGCTGAGGGCCGAGGATGAAAGTAGCGATCAGACGTGAAGCTCTGTGCCAATAGCTCCGAGCCGACGACCTTCCCGTCTTTTAAGATCAAACTGCCCGCAGCCTGATGCGGAAAGAAGACGGATGCGATTCCTGTGACCAGCAAAGGGTAGGCGAGCCCGCAGAGCACTGTGGCGAGGAGGGTGAAGCGAATTGACGTTCCCCAGATGGAATGCTTTGTCGCGACGGTTTGCGTGACTGCGACGACCGGTAGTGTGGATGTGGAATGCATTGAGATTCTCCTATCAGGGCACGTAGCGGCTCTACGCAAGGTGCAAAGCGACGATCACCATATCGATGGCCTTGATACCGATGAAGGGCACAATGACGCCGCCCACACCGTAAATCAGCAGGTTCTGGCGCAGCAGGGCTTCGGCGGCTTTTGGAGCGTATTTCACGCCCTTAAGCGCGAGTGGGATGAGTGCCACGATAATGATGGCGTTGAAGACGACCGCCGACAGAATTGCCGACTGCGGCGAGTGCAAATACATAATGTTGAGCGCGTTCAACACCGGGAATGCGCCGGCGAACATAGCGGGGATGATGGCGAAGTATTTTGCCACATCGTTAGCGATGGAAAAGGTGGTCAACGCGCCGCGGGTCATCAGCAACTGCTTGCCGATCTCGACGATTTCGATGAGCTTGGTCGGATTCGAATCGAGGTCGACCATGTTGCCGGCTTCTTTGGCAGCTTGCGTGCCCGAGTTCATCGCCACACCCACATCCGCCTGCGCAAGTGCCGGTGCGTCGTTGGTTCCATCGCCAGTCATGGCCACCAATTTGCCTTTGCCCTGCTCGCGCTTGATCAGGTCCATTTTGTCTTTGGGTTTGGCTTCGGCGAGAAAGTCGTCGACGCCGGCTTCGCGCGCAATGACCGCGGCGGTCAGCGGATTGTCGCCGGTGATCATGATGGTGCGAATGCCCATTGCCCGGAGACGCGCAAGACGATCCTTCAATCCGCCTTTAACGATGTCCTTCAAATGAATGACGCCGAGCGCAGAGGCATTTTCAGCGACGACGAGCGGGGTTCCGCCTGCGCGCGCGATGTCTTCCACGTTGTCTCGAACTTTCTTGGGCAGCGATGAACCTTGATCCTCGAGGAAGCGGGCGATAGCGTCGACGGAGCCCTTGCGAATGCGAACGCCGGGCAGATTCACACCGCTCATGCGCGTTTGCGCGGTGAAGGGAACGAACTCAGCGTGAATGCCTCCGAGGTCACGTCCGCGCAGGTTGTATTTTTCCTTGGCCAGAACGACGATTGATCGGCCCTCAGGCGTCTCGTCGGATAGAGACGACAATTGAGCCGCATCCGCGAGGCGTTCCTCGGAAACGTCAGGCGCGGGACGAAACTCGGTTGCCTGCCGGTTGCCGAGAGTGATGGTGCCGGTTTTGTCGAGCAGCAGGGTGTTGACGTCGCCTGCGGCCTCCACAGCGCGCCCGCTCATGGCCAGCACGTTGTATTGGACAAGCCTATCCATACCGGCAATGCCGATGGCCGAAAGCAGGCCGCCGATGGTTGTCGGAATGAGACACACGAGTAGGGACACCAATACGAAGATCGTTTGCGGCGATTTGGAGTAGATGGCGAAGGGTTGCAGCGTGACCACAGCGAGCAGGAATACGATGGTTAGCCCGGATAGAAGGATGCTCAGAGCGATCTCGTTCGGCGTCTTTTGACGGGTTGCGCCCTCGACTAGAGCGATCATTCGATCCAGGAATGTCTCTCCCGGATTGGAGGTGATTCGAACTTTGATCCAGTCGGAAAGGACTTTGGTGCCGCCTGTGACTGCTGAGCGATCGCCGCCCGCTTCGCGAATCACAGGAGCGGACTCGCCGGTGATTGCCGATTCGTCAACAGAAGCCACGCCTTCGATGACTTCGCCATCTCCGGCAATATAACTGCCCGCCTCGACATAAATGACATCGCCCGCGCGCAGGAGGCCGCTGGCTATGTCTTCAAAGTCGCCGCTCGCGGTGTAGCGCTTGGCAATGGTTTCACCTTTGGCTTTGCGGAGGGTGTCGGCCTGCGCTTTCCCACGGCCTTCTGCCATGGCCTCGGCAAAGTTGGCGAACAAGACCGTGAACCAGAGCCAAAGCGTGATCTGGAGATTGAATCCGAACCCCACACGGTGATGCACCGTGTTGTCGATGAGCAGCGCCGTCGTGAGCACGCTGCCGACTTCCACGACAAACATGACCGGGTTCTTGACCATCCAGCGCGGATCGAGCTTGCGGACTGAGTCCGCCAGCGCTTGCACCATGATTTGCGTATTCCAGAGGCTCTTTTTTTCGATCATGACAGTTCGTCTCTTCCTTTTCTTCTACGGGTTAGAAAAGCTGGCCATGCTGGAGCTGCAGGTGCTCCAGGATGGGTCCCAGGCTCAACGCCGGGAAGAAAGTCAGCGCGCCCAGGATGAGGATCACGCTGATGAGGAGTACGGTGAATAGCGGTGTGTTAACCGGGAACGTGCCAGGGGAAGGCGGAACACTTTTCTTCATGGCCAGGTTGCCGGCGAGGGCCAGCACGGGAACTATCATGAGGAAGCGTCCGATTAACATGGCCCAGCCCAGTGCCGTGTTGTACCACCATTGCACGGTGGGATTGGTGGGAACGGTAAGGCCGGCGAAGGCAGAGCCGTTATTACCCACCGCGGACGTGAACGCATAGAGAATTTCGGTGAGCCCGTGAGGACCGTTGTTGGTCAGCGCGGGGAGCCCTATGGTGGGCGAGAGCACGAAAGCCGCCGTGAGGCCCAGGACGACCAGCGGAAAGATGAGCACATACAGCATTGCCATCTTGATGTCGAAGGCTTCAATTTTCTTACCGAGATATTCTGGAGTGCGGCCGACCATGAGTCCGGCGATGAAGACCGCCTTGACGACGAAGATGAGGATTCCGTAGAGTCCCGCCCCCACGCCGCCGAAGATGACTTCGCCGAGCATGATGTTGGTGAGGGGAACCATTCCGCCAAGCGGCGTGAAGCTATCATGCATGCCATTCACCGCGCCGCAACTTGCGTCCGTCGTGATGGTGGCGAAGAGCGCGCTATTGGCGACACCGAAGCGAACTTCCTTGCCTTCCATGTTGCCGCCCGGAGCGGTTGCGGAGGCTGTCTGTGCCGCGCCGTGAATCAGCGGATGAGGATGGGATTCGGCCCAGTAGACGGTGGTGAATCCGGCCGCGAACAGGACGAACATTGCGGCAAAGACCGCCCATCCATGTCCCGGCGAACCGGTCATGCGGCCCAGTGTGTACGTGAGGCCGGCGGGAATGATGAAGATGGAGAGGATCTGGAGAAAATTCGAGACTGGTGTTGGGTTCTCGAAGGGATGAGCGCTATTAGCATTGAAGAAACCGCCACCGTTGGTGCCCAGCATCTTGATGGCTTCCTGCGAGGCAACCGGGCCTTGCGCGATAGTCTGTGTCTGGTTTTCCAGGGTATGCGCGACCGTGTAAGCGTGCAGATTTTGCGGAACTCCCTGCGCGACGAGTAGAAGCGCGTAGATGAAAGATGCAGGCAGGAGCACATACAGCAGGGTGCGCGTCGTATCCACCCAGAAATTGCCGAGAGTGGCGGACATGGTCCGCTTGATGCCACGAATCAACGCAACGGCGATTACGATGCCCACGGATGCGGAGAAGAAGTTGTGGGTTGCGAGCGCAGCCATCTGGGTGAGATAGCTCATCGTGGTTTCGGGCGTGTAGGACTGCCAGTTCGTGTTGGTGGTGAAACTGGCGGCAGTATTCCATGCCATGTCCGGACCCACGGCGGCGAGTCCCTGCGGATTCCACAGCGGAAGCACGGCCTGCAGGCGCTCGATGGCATAGGTGAGAAACATGCTGACGGCCGAGAATCCCAGCATTGCGAACGCATATTCGCGCCAATTCATTTCGTGATCGGCCTTCACCCCGCAGAGCTTGTAAATCAGGCGTTCGACGGGGCGAAGAAGAGGATCGAGCCAGGTGCGTTCGCCTTCGAAGACACGAGCAAGATAAAGGCCTACGGGGCGCACGGTCAGGATCAAGACGATGGAGTAGATGACAAATTGCAGCCAGCCGTTGGCGGTCATCAGAATTTCTCCGGATAGAGCAGGGAAACAGTAAGGTAGGCCAGAAGCAGAACGGAAAGAATGAGTGCAACTGCAGTGATCATGTCCATTGGGCTACCTCAACTTCTGACACGCCTTGACGTAGAGAAACGCCAAGGCGAAGAAAACCGCCGTGAAGAACAACATCGCCAAATCTTGCATTGGAGAAACCTCTGTTCCGAGCTGAGATCGCGCACGACTGACGTCGTTGGCGTGCCGTCGTTGGCGGATTTTCTCAGCCCCAAAAGAGATTCTGGATGAGGGCGCGTTGAGGGATTGGAAGGGAGTTATAAAGAAAATATAAGGACGGTCCGGTTGAGGTCTTTTTTCAGCTTTTTTCTTCGTTGCCGACCCAGCCCTCGGGAACGAACCGGTAACCCACCCACGGCTCAGTCTGGATGTACTGGCGACCGGTTTCGTTCTCGAGCTTCTTGCGAAGTTGACCAACAAAGACGCGCAGGTACTCGGGCTGATAGGCCGATTGCGCACCCCAGACCGAGGTAAGGAGCACGCGGTGAGTCATGACTTTGCCTGAATTACGCGCCAGATGCAGCAGCAGTTCGAATTCCTTGGGGGTGAGATGGACAGGCTTGCCTTGCACGGTGACGGAGTGCGCCGTTTCGTCGACGACAAAGTCCCCAGCTTCGAGGGCAGCGGTTGTGCGTTCGGGTGCGCGGCGCAGGTGAGCACGGACGCGGGCGAGAAGTTCCTGAATGCTGAACGGCTTGGTGACGTAGTCGTCCGCCCCGGCGTCGAGCGCCTCCACCTTGGAGCGCTCGTGATCTCGAACTGAGAGAACCAGGATCGGAGTCGATGATGTGGAGCGGATGGCGCGGCATACTTCCACGCCGCTCATACCCGGCATCATCAGGTCCGTGATCACGAGATCTGGCAGCCACTCGCTAAAAACTCTCAAGCCTTCTTCGGGGTCGTTCGCGGTGCGCACATCGAAGCTTTGTGCGGAGAGCGAGACGCGCAGGGCGCGTGTGATTTGCGGTTCATCGTCGATGACCAAAATTCTTCCCGGCATACCCGTTCCTCTTTCAGGGAGAAATTACATCATATGCCCCTGCCGTTATTATTCTCTGTGAGGAACATGAACCTGCTTTCCGATTCACGGCGGATCTTTCACTGGTTCATGGCTACTCTAACCGCGGTCGGATCCACGATTCTCTTGGTATCGACAGGGGTAAACTCGACGACTGCGGGGATGGTCTTTCTCGTTCTTGTAGTTTGGTCTGCTTCCCAGGCAGGGATTTGGACATCTCTCTATGCGGCGGTTCTATTCGCAGCCTCATTCGATTTCTTTTTTCTGCCTCCCACGCATACTTTTCGAATTGACGGCATTCAGCAGTGGGTCGCTCTGATCTCGTTTTTGGCCAGCTGCGTTGTCGCAGGCAGGCTGGCCGAACGTGCGCGTCGCAAGACGCAAGAGGCTGAGCAGCGCCGCGAAGACGTAGAACGCCTCTACACGCTGAGCCAGGAGATGATGCTTTACGAAGACGCCGCAGGGCTGATGGCCGAAATGCCGGCAATGATTCACCGCATCTTCGCGCTGGACGGCGTCGTCTTGTATTCGCGCGATGAGGATCATTTTTTTTCTTCGACCTCCGATTTGCCTATGAGTATTCAGGCAAGCCTGAGCTCAGTGAGCATGGGGCTGAGCCCAACGCACGCGTTGCTGGGAGAAATTACTGCAATGCCGCTGGTGATGGGGATGCGGCCCGTGGGTGCATTGGGATGGCGGCCCGCGATTCTGTCTCGCGAGATAGCTACGGCGGTCACCGCACAAGCAGCGATAGCGATGACGCGCGCAGTTGCCATTGAAGCATCGGCGCGCCTCGAGGCAGCGCGCGAGGGCGAACGGTTGAGGACTGCACTCATTGATTCAATCACCCACGAATTGCGCACGCCGCTGACTTCGATTCGGGCCGCGGCGACAACTCTCCTGCAGGGGGAAGGGCTGGATGAGTCGGCCCAGCAGGAACTGGTGGCAATTGTGGACGAGGAAAGCTCGCGGCTCGACGCTCTCATCGGCGAGGCAGTCGAGATGGCCGAAATCGACGCCAATGTTCTACAAGTACACGCGGTACCGCAGCACACACGCTTGCTTCTTGAACACGCTGTGGAGAAGTCGCAGGCAGCTCTCGCTTCTCATCATGTGGTCATTGGCATCGAGGAGCCAGATACTCCGGCGTGGTTCGATCCGCAATTGCTGGGCCGAGTGCTTCGGCATCTGCTCGAAAATGCGGCGCGCTATTGCCCGCCTGGAAGCCGCATTGCGCTGCGCAGCCGCCGCATCGGAAACAAGCTCGAGTTCAGTGTGGAGGATAACGGCCCCGGCATTGATCCGGTTGATTTGCCGCTGATCTTCGAGAAGTTCTATCGCGGAAAGAAGAGCGCAGGGAAAGGCACCGGCATGGGTCTGGCGATCGCGCGTGCGATCGTTTCCGTGCATGGCGGGTACATCGAAGCAACGAGTTCACCTGCGGAAGGAACGGTGTTTCGTTTCTGGGTGCCGCTGGTGGAGAAAGAGTCGTCTGGGGCAGCGTGAAGATGACGTGGATAGAATCCCCTTGCGATTCTTAGCTCGGTTCGGCGCTCCAATCGCATTCAACATCGCGATGTGTCTTCGCGCTTTCCAGCGCCCATTCGAGTACCCGCGCCGTGCGCCACGCATCGACGGCGGCCACGGGCGGGCTCCCATTGCCAAGCAGGGCATCGCGAACTCCGGCATAGAAGAGCCGATAATCGCCGGGAACGGGTTCAACTGGCTGCGTTACCATGCTGCCGTTGGTGTCGACGCAAAGCGTGCCCCAATGATCTGGCGGCTCTTTGCCCCAATCTGTTGAGTCGATGCGCGCGATCTTACCGAGTGCTGCTTCCTGCGGATCGACTCCCCACTTCCAGTAGTTTCCCTTTGTGCCGCGGAGATGAAACCGGGGTCGAGCCAGCGACGAAAGAGAGTTGGCACTTAGTGTGACCGCAGCTCCCGTGAGGTAGTGCAACCGCAATGTGAACGAATCGTTCGCGCCTTCGCCATCGCGTTCGCGCAGCACTTCGGCGCCCAGAGATTCTGGCGGACCAAAGAGCGTGAGCGCCTGATCGACGAGATGGGTGCCAAGGTCGAGCAGGATACCACCTTGTTCCGGGTCATCCTTCCACTCCCGAGTTGAACGGCCGGGGCGCCAGCGGTCTAAGGTGGATTCAAAGTGGACAAGCTGGCCGAGAGATTTCTCGTGCAATACTTTCTGAATTGTCTGGAAATCACTGTCCCAGCGCCGATTGTGAAACGGGATGTACTGGATGCCGATGCCGCCGGCTAGCTGCAGCAACTGGGAGATTTGCGCCGACGAGACAGCTGCCGGTTTGTCGACCACGACATTCTTGGCTGCTTCGAGAGCTTGCAAGGCGAAGTCGTAGTGCGTGGCGTTGGGCGTGGCCACGACGACGAGCTTGATCGACGAGTCAGCCAGCAATTCGTCGAGGGTGCGGTAGGTTGTGATGCCGGGATAGCGTTGCGAGGCGTTGTCGGAATTGCGCTCGACGACGGCGGCGAGCTCCAACCCTTCGACCGAAGAGATGATTGGCGCATGAAAGACGCGCCCTGCCATGCCAAATCCAACCAGCCCGACTCGAATCATTGATTCTCCTGTATTAGCCGCGGTATTTATTTGTCCGGCGCGATTACGGCATTTTAGGAATGCAAAAGGAATCTTCGCGTACAACCGGGTCGCCGCTCTCTGCTGGTCGCGTCGACTTTGCTGTTCAGGCTTCGAGACACAGCATTCCTAAAATGCGTTAGCCTTCGAGTTTATATCGCGTTTCCGCGAGCCGATAGAGCCTGCGCCAAACCAGCCTATTCATGGTAACCACCATCAGCGAGATAAAAATCGTGGCTAGCAGCAGGACCGGAAAGCGGCCGCTGTCGGTGGCAGCATCGATCTGCGCGCCGAGGCCGATGGTTTGCAGGGTGCGGCCCGGCATCCGGGAGTACTCGGCGAAGACCGAGGCGTTCCATGCGCCGCCCGAGGCCGTGACCATGCCTGTGATGAGGTAGGGAAAGATGCCGGGAAGAATGAGCCGGGTCCAGCGCTGCCATCGGGTGAAGCGGAAAAGTGAAGAAACTTCGCGCAGGTCCGAAGGGATCGACATAGCCCCGGCAATCACGTTGAAGAGGATGTACCACTGCGTGCCCAGAAGCATCAGTGCAATCGAACCAATGCCGAGACCGCCGCCGATCTTGACGAGACCAATGAGAAGGATGGGGAAGAAAGCCGTGGCCGGAACGGAGGCCAGGATTTGCGCGAGCGGTTGAATGAAGCGCGCAATTTTAGGATTGAAGCCGATAGCGACGCCGACGGGGATGGTCCACAGGGCGGAGATGAGCAAGGCAGCGTTCACGCGGAGAAAGGTGGCCACCGCGCCTTCGAGCAGCAGCTTTAATTCGGGCCAGGTGACGGTTCGCAGCATAAGGACCGCTTGCAGGGCCCCCCAGCCCACGACGGTGAGGGCCAGGATGGCAATCGTCCAGAGTGCCGGTGACGCTGTGTTGCGGGAAGTGCCCTCATCGAGTGGGTGCACGACACGGGCCTCTTTTGTGCGTGCGAATCGGCGATACATTGGCTCTTCAATGTGGGACCAAAGCTGGCCCGGTAAGGATGTCAAAAGAGCCGAGCGCTGAAGCAAGTTCAGGATCGGCGACGTGACTCGATCGGCCGACTCAACCTGCTCAAACTTGAATTTGTCGCTCCAGGCAATCAGCGGCCTCCACGCCAGTTGATCGGTGGCGACCACGATGAGAATTACGACCGCGAATCCGGCCTCGAGTGCGTGGATGTCACCGGAGTCCGCGGCAGTTTGCAGGTAGCTGCCGAGGCCGGGTAACTGAAAATTACGGGTGCCCATGGTAAACATCTCGCACGCCATCAAGGCAAACCACCCGCCTGCGACCGAGACAATTGAGTTCCAGACCAGGCCGATGGCGGAGTAGGGCATCTCCAACTGCCAGAAGCGCTGCCAGGCCGAGTAGCGGTAGATGCGCGACGCCTCCAACATCTCGCGCGGGATGCTCTTGAGCGAAGAGTAGAAACTGAAGGCGAGGTTCCAGACCTGGCCGGTGAAAATGAGCAGTACAACGCCCATCTCGATGCCCATCTGATGACTGGGAATGAGCGCGACCATGGCCAGTACAACAGGAGGCAAAAAGCTGAGCACGGGGATCGATTGCAGAATATCGAGAACGGCGATCATCCACGCTTCAATGCGCGGATTGTAGGCCGCTGTGTAGCCATAAGTGATGGCAAAGGTCAGGCTGAGAAGGTAAGCAATGCCGATGCGCACGATGGAGTAGAAGGCATACGCGGGCAGGGCGCCAATGGAGTGCGAAATGGGCACGACGGGGACGGGCTTGCCCAGCCAGTACGTGCCGGTACTGATGACGGCAAAAAACACGGCCAGTGCGCAGGCGGCAACGCCGACATCGATGACGAAGGGCCAGGTGCGCGCGGTGACGAGGGTTCGCGCCAGGGGATGGAGCTTCACTGGACTTCCTCGTTGGCGGCGTTTTCCTCCAAGGCATCGGGCATGACGAAGCGTCGGCGTGCGGCGTCGAAATCGAACAGCTCGGCATAACGGCCCCAGTTGATCGCGGTCTCCATCTGGCGCCGCGATTCTTCCTCGCTGAATTGTTCGTCGATCATGTCGAGGAAGAAGTCTTCCGGCACCGTGTGGTCGCTCTTCGATTCAAGCGCGCGCCGAATCTGCCGCAATAGCAGGATATGTTCGATGGCCGCGTCGCGGAAAAGCTCTTTCTGGCGCAGGATCTCGGAGTTGGCGAATTCAGCGCCTTTTTCGGTGATGGACGCGTCGCCTTCCTCGATTTTTAAGAAGCCCAGCAACTGCGCGGCGTCCACGATGGGCAACAGGTCATCGATCTCGAAGGCAAGATCATCGGCCAGACGATAGATGTCGTCGCGCCCGCCTTTGTCGAGCAACAGTTCGAGCAACCCTGCAATGCCGCCCGGTCGCGCGTGGGGCAGCATCTGGTAGTGCATCTGACGCTGATCGCGCGGGCGCGGGCCGGGGTGCTGATGATCGGGAGCTGCGACTGGAGCGACGTCGGGGCGCGTCAACACCTTGTAGATGTAGTCGACGAGTTGCGTAAAGGGTTCGGATTTGCGGTCGCGGGGCTGCGGAATCTGGACGCGAAAATCTGTGCGGATGTGGCCAGGGTTGCGACCGAGGACGATGATGCGGTCGGCGAGCAAGACGGCTTCTTCAATGTTATGGGTCACGATGAAGACAGATTTCGTGGGCATTGTCTTCTTCTCCCACAGCTCGAGCAGCTCGCTGCGCAGGTTCTCGGCGGTCAGCACGTCGAGAGCAGAGAAGGGTTCGTCCATGAAGAGCACTTCAGGTTCGACGACGAGCGCCCGCGCAAAGCCGACACGCTGCCGCATGCCGCCGGAGAGCTCTTTGGGATAGGCTGATTCGAATCCGTCCAGGCCGACGGTATCGATCATCTTCATGCTGCGTTCGTGGCGCTCGGCGGGGGCTATGCCGCGCGCCTGCAGAGGAGCCTCTACATTTTCGAGTACCGTCATCCACGGGAAGAGCGCAAAGCTTTGGAAGACGATCGAGACGTTGATCTCCGCATCGGCGATGGGTTTTTCGTGCCAGTACACTTGCCCTGCCGAAGGAACAGAAAGACCTGTGAGCATACGCAGCATGGTCGATTTGCCCGAACCCGATGGTCCCAGAAGAGCGACAATTTCGCCGGGGACGATGCTCAGGTCGGTGGCCGAAATAACCTGAATCCGGTTCTCGCTTGGCTGGGAATAATACTTCTCGATTTGCTCGGCGCGGATGATGGCGTCTGTTTTCACGCTTTCCGCGGGGCTTTGGATGGCTACTTCCTGCATGCAAAGGTCTCCGGTTCAGGGTCCGCGCGATGCGAATGCGGTGTAGTTGTGTTGCAAGTCTATGATTGGCGGATTTCTGGCAGATGAAACCGGCGATTGTTTGCATCAAACATCAAGAGGAGACAGGTTTCAAGCCGTTGCGACGTTTTCGGGGTGATTTTCGACCTAGGTGCGGGGCTTAGGAGTGCCTCCGCTTCCGGGTGCGAAATCGTATAACCGCTTGCTCCGAACCCATGGCGCTCGTTTGTCTGGAAACGCTGTAAGGGTGGCGCCCGCCAGAGGGTATCATTTAAAAAGGAGAGTCGCGAACGTGGTTCGTTCCCTCGGGCCCCTCCCGAGCCGCGTAGCTTCCCGCGACTCAAGAAGCAGCGCAATCCATTCAGCGTCTAGGAGAGTATGCACGAAAATCGCGTCAAACCCAAGGTTCTCGTTGTGGACGATGAACGTGTCATCGCAGATACGCTGTCGATGATCCTTAACCAAAGCGGCTTCGATGCGCGCGCTGTTTATTCCGGTGAGAAGGCAGTGGACCTGGCATCCACGTTTGCCCCGGACATGCTCATCACCGACGTCATCATGGCCGATCTGAATGGCATTGATGCGGCAATCATGATTCGATCGATCCTTCCCAAAATCAAAATCCTCCTCTTTTCCGGACAAGCTGCAACAGCCGATCTGCTGGAAAAGGCGCGGGCGAAGGGCTACGAGTTCGAAATCCTGGCTAAGCCCGTCCATCCCCAGGATCTGTTAAGCAGACTGCAGGCATAAGTTGCGCAGGCAAAGGCTGCCGCGATTAGAGATCGCGGCGGCCTTCGAGTGCACGGGACATGGTCACCTCGTCGGCATACTCGATATCGCTACCCGCGGGTACGCCGGTGGCGATCCGCGATAGCCGCACCGGAGATCCGCGCAGGATTCCAGCCAGCCAGTTGGCCGTCGCTTCGCCCTCAAGCGTTGGGCTGGTGGCAAGGATGACTTCGTCGATTTCGCCGCGCTCCACGCGCTGTGCCAACGTCTTGGTGCGCAATTGATCGGGCCCCACCCCATGCAGCGGCGACAGCGTTCCGTGCAGCACGTGATATACGCCGTTGTAGCCGCGTGTGCGTTCCACGGCTTCGATATTCGTTGGTTCTTCGACCACGCACACCAGGCGCTGATTGCGCGTTGGACTGGCGCAGTACGCACACGGATCCACATCGGTAATGTTGTTGCAGATCGAGCAGAGGCGCAGGTTTTCCTTGAGCCCGCGCACGGCCTCGGCCAGCGCCGCAGCGTCTTCGTCGGTCGAGCGCAGAATGTGGAAGGCAAACCGCTGAGCGGATTTTGTACCGACCCCCGGGAGCTTCTTCAGTTCTTCAATCAGCCGCGCCATTGGCTCGGCATACCGTGACACTTTGCTGCCTCCCGATGAACGGACTATGTTCCATGTTTGTGGTTTAACATCCTTGCGGCCAAATGCGGCCGCAAGGATGGTGCACATGGCACTTTTAGGAAGCCCGACAGCTACAAGGTTCGATAAACGATTCCGGTGAATGCATCTCCGCCGAGCATGCCTTTTCCCCAGGCGGCGTCGAAGTCTGCGGTGGGCTTTTTCGCGATGGCTTCCTGCTCGCTCGCTCCGGAGGCTTTAAGAGCTGCTACCTTGTCGCGAACGGAGGAGAGCATGTCGTGGTACTTCTGGAGGTCGGCTTTTGAACCCAGGGGGCCGTGACCGGGGATGATCTTCGTGTCGTTGTCCGCAATGGCCAGCGCCTTTTCCGAAGCGTGGATCATTCCGCCAATGATGCCGCCCGTGGCTTCGTCGATGAAGGGGTACATGCCGTTGAACCAGATATCGCCAACGTGCAAAACATTGGCATTGTGGAAGTGAATGTAGATGTCGGTATCGGTGTGCGCCGGGTCAAAGTGGATCAGATCGAGCGAGTCGCCGTTGTGCCAGACATGCAGGGCATCGTCGAAAGTAATCGAGGGCAGTGCGCCGGAAGGTGAAGCGGGCATGACGAGGTGAAAGAACGAAATGGTTTGGGCCGTGGACATGCGCTCGCGCGTGTTCCGGTGGGCATAGATGGTGAATCCGGCAGCGTGCAAGCCCTCGTTACCGTCGGTGTGGTCGTAATGCCAGTGGGTGTTGATGAGCGCGTCCTGAGGGTCGTGGCTGACCGCGGCGATGGCCGCCCGCACTTTTGGGACCGAAGTCGAGAAGCTGGAGTCGATGAGGATGTTGCCTTCCGCACCCGTCTGGAGAGCCATATTGCCGCCGAAGCCTTGCAGCAGATAGACGTTGTCGTAGAGTTTGGTTGTCGTGATCGGCGTTTTCAGTGCGAGGTCACGCCCCTGCAGAACACGGTCAGGAAGGGGCGCGGCTTGGGCATGCGTCCAGTGCGGAATTATGGCTGCGGCGCCTGCTACCGCGCCCATTCGCAGAAAGTTTCTGCGATCGATTGTATCGAGCATCTTCTTGTCTCCACACGGTTACGAATGAAACATATCAGCCAAGGCCAGGAATCTTGAGGCCGCCAAGAATGCCTTGCACGCTGGATTGAATCGCCGCGTCGGCTTTCCGTCCTGCATCGTTCACTGCGGCCACCACCAGGTCTTCGAGCATCTCTACATCCGGCTGCCCGCCGGTCAAACTGAGCGCCGCCGATGGCTCAATGTGGAGCTTCAGCAGCTCTTTCTTTCCGTTCATCGTCGCGGTCACCGCGCCGCCACCCGCAGTTCCTTCGACCACGGTCTGTGCCAGCTTGCGCTGCATCTCCTCCTGCATCTGGCTAGCCTGCGAAAGCATCTCAGGGATTTTCAGCGGGTTGATCATTCTGCCTCCTTGCGGATCGCTACCTGCTTGCTATTTGACGCGCAGATCGACCACGCTGCGAACCTCAGCATTGAAGATTTCCTTCGCCCGTTGCACGAGAGGATTTTTGAGAGCCTCTTCCTGCACGCTGCCCGCGATCGGCGCAGGCAGCCCCAAGGGCACCGACCCATTCGAAGCCCCCGGGACGACGAGAAAACGCGAAGATGCTCCCAGCCGTTGCAGTTCCTGCCGAATGATCTTCTCAGCCGCTGGATTTACGGTGAGGCTTAGCATTTTTTTGCCCATACTGGCAACTTCGATCCGGACGCTTGCGCCATCGATGATCCACTCTCCCGCGCCGAGCAAAAGAGCGGCAGACTCATAACCGCCTTCCGTGAGCGCAGCGCAGACCGCCGTTCGAGCAGCATCCGCCGAGAGCGACGACGGGGCCGCACTCTGGGCAACCCCGTTCTGCGGAGCTTTGGCTAGCGAACCTTCGGTGAGCTCTTCGACAAATCCTACGACGGGGCTCTGGCTGGATGCGACTGGGAACCGCGCGACGTCGCGCGTTGGAGCGGATGTCGTGCTTACGGTCTCGACAACCGGCTCGACGGCTGCGGCAATTTGCTTGACGCTTGATGGGCCACCCCACGCGTCTGCGGTGCTGAATGGCGACAAAGTGGGTGCGGGAGCCGCCGCAGGCCCCGTGGGTGCAGACGAGGTAGTTTGCCGCGGGGCGGAAGCAGTGGGCCGCGGAGTCGGCGAAGTTGAGGCCGGCACACCGCGCGTTCCTGAGCCGCTCGAGACGCCACTCAGCAATTCTTCAAGCGGTAACAGGCGTTGAGCGTGAATCAACTTGAGCAGGCCGAGCTCAAGATGAAACCGCTGCTCCTGGCGATAATTCAGATCGTCGAAGGTGCGCAACATGATTTGCAAGTTGCGCGTCAAGTCTTCTTCGGGAAACAGCAACGCCGTGCGCGCTGCCCGCGCCCGCTCGTCGGCGGAAATCTGCAGCAGTTCAGTTTGCTCGCCGCCGAGCTTCGCCATCAGCGCGTTGCGCAGGTAGCGCACCATCTGGCGCGCGAGCGACGAAGCGCTGTGTCCCGCGTTCAGCAACACGTTCAGTTGTTCCATCAACTCGGCGCTCTGGCCCGCGGCAACCGCCTCTAGCAGGCGTTCAAATACCGCGTTGGGCACTGCACCCATGAGCTCGCGAATCTGCGCCGTCGACAGGACGGGACGGTTCTTCTCATCGCAGGGGGCCGAGGCAATGGCCTGGTCCATGATCGACAGAGCGTCGCGCATCGAGCCGTCGCCGGCTTCGGCAAGCAAGGCAAGGGCAGCGTCTTCGGCCTCCACCTGTTCCTGGGTTGCGATCATTTTCAGCTGCGCCAGAATGTCGTCGAACTTGACGGCGTGAAAGCTGAAGTGCTGACACCGCGAGCGGATGGTCTGCGGAATGTTCTCCGGCTCGGTGGTTGCCATCATGAAGATGACGTGCGCCGGTGGCTCTTCCAATGTCTTCAACAGCGCATTGAATGCGGCTTCAGTGATTTGGTGTGCTTCGTCGAGGATGTAGATCTTGTAGCGGTCGCGCGCAGGGGAGTAGCGCGCGGCGTCCCGTAGTTCACGAATCTCGTCGATACCACGATTCGTTGCCGCGTCGATCTCGATCACGTCAACTGCGTTGCCCTGGCGAATTTCGACACAAGAGTCGCAGGTGCCGCAAGGCTCGGGGGTCGGCCGATCAGTGCTTCCGATCTCGCGGCGGCAGTTCAGCGCCTGTGCCAGTATGCGTGCGATGGTAGTCTTGCCGATTCCGCGATGACCGGAAAAAATGTACCCGTGCGCGACGCGGTTTTGCGTAAGCGCATTCAGAAGGGTGCGTGTAACGTGGTCCTGGCCAGCCACATCGGCGAACCGTTGGGGGCGGTATTTCCTGGCCAGAACCTGATATCCCATGCGTTGACCCGCTCCCTCGGCCGCTGCGGATGACAGACGGCCTAGGTGGGATTGTAACGTTCCGGGGCGGGGAAGCGCCGATGCGGAAATCGATGCGGAAATCGATGCGGAGTCAGATCGTCTGTTTCGCTGCAGTGTCCTTGTTGGGACTCCAATTGATCACGTGATAGACGGCCGGCACAGTGCCAACATTGCGGAACCCATGCAGGCTGTTGGAAGCGTTGAAGACCACCGAGCCGGGGCTGACCCTGATCCAATTTCCGTTCGACAACGTCTCGCATTCGCCTTCGCGCAAAATGATCAGTTCTTCGTTCACGTGCCGGTGCGGCGGATGCGAAGCGAGTCCGGGATTCAGCGTGGACACATGCATCTCAAGCTGATCCACTGTCGCCGTGGGCGCTTTGCAAAGTGAACGCACTTCGCCGGTAGCGGTCTTCACCGGTTTCATATCTTCCCACTTGAAAACGGTGGGACCAAGAATCGGCTGGCTCTTTTCTGCTTCGGCAAGGGTGCTCAAGGCACCGGGCAATGCGAGCAATCCGATCACCGCTTCTCGTCTCGAAATCTCCATGTGCTCACTCCCTCAATTCAGTCCTTCAGCGTAACGATCTTCGCATTCTTCTGCGCCTTGATGACCAGTTCGGCTGCCAGCAAACATTGCTCCTGATCTTGCGCAACATGCGTTCGGTTCACGATATCGGCGACAAACTCCGAACCAAACGGCAGCGGCATCTGATTGCAGTCGATATACCGCGCCTGGTTCTTGTCGACCAGGAACAGATTGTTCCCTTGCTTGCTGACGGCCACGTTCGTATATTTGCGCACCTCGATGTAGCCATCGGTTCCGAGAATAAAAAGGCGGCCATCGCCCCAGGTTCCCAAGCCATCGGGCGTGAACCAATCCAGCCGCACATAGCCCAGCCCGCGATCGCCGCGCAGAACCATGTCGCCGAAGTCCTGAAAATGTGGACGATCGGGATGGCGCACGTTGGCAACCTGTGATTCAACCACCTCTGCCTGCTTTGACGCGGTATAAAACAGAAACTGGTCTACCTGATGCGATCCGATATCGCAAAGAATCCCACCGTATTGTTCAGGATTCCAGAACCATTCGGGCCGTCCGGTACCACCGCCCGCGTCGCCGTGCCCCTGGATGATCTGGTGCGGAGCAATGTTGATTGTCTGAATGACCTTGCCGATTGCGCCCTGTTGCACGAGCTTGCCGGCATAGACCGCGGCCTTTACCTCGAGCCGCTCGCTGTACATGATGCCGTAGATGCGCTTCGTCTCGGCAATGGCCTTCCGCACTTCGGCGAGCTGTTCGAGCGTCGTGATGCCGGGCTTGTCGGATAAATAATCCTTGCCGTGCTTCATGACGCGGATGCCGAGGGGCGCACGTTCATTGGCGATTTGCGAACTGAGAACCAGCTGGATCGAAGGATCGTTCACGATCTCGTCCTGCGTCTTCACCATCTTCACGTTGGGAAATCGCTTCGCAAAAAGCGCAAGCTTGTCTGGTTCGCTGCCCCACCCAACCACCAACTCGCCGCCGCCACGCTGGATCGCGCCGACCATGCCGTAGATGTGGTCATGGCTCATGCCGCATACGGCAAACTTAATGTGATACTTCGGTGTTTCACTCTGTTCTTCTTGTACGGCGTCTTCGACGACACTGCCGCTTGCCGGGGTGAAGGCCGAAGACCCTTGGGGAAGGCCGGCCATCATTGCAATCGAACCAAGGGTGCCTGCTTGGCGCAGAAAGCCACGCCGGTCAAAAAATCTACTGTTCATCCCGTTTTATCTCCATCGACGAATCGAGACCGGCGCGATGCAATTTTCGATTCCAAGAGAAGTCTTTGAGCCCGCTCGAATCTTCCTGACCGATCTGTTCGCAGTGATTGTAGAACGGTCCAGCGAGGTCTGGCTTCTTAGGACGGCCAAAC
>Ga0302325_10002173_pt1 | contig 48079 bp, 36 predicted proteins | sample Palsa_T0_2_FD_201948 | JGI IMG/M metagenome (GOLD analysis project Ga0302325, IMG submission 201948) | Peat permafrost microbial communities from Stordalen Mire near Abisko, Sweden - Palsa_T0_2 | ecosystem: Environmental > Terrestrial > Soil > Palsa > Peat permafrost | place: Sweden: Abisko...
TCCCCGGCTGCCGCCGCCCGGCCCGCCGCTGCGACGATGACCACACCGTCCCCTTCGACCAGGGCGGACGCACCTGCGAATGCAATATTTCGCCGCTCTGCCGCCGGCACCACGCCGCCAAGCAAGCACCCGGCTGGCACCTCCAGCAACCCCAGCCCGGCACCCTGACCTGGACCTTCCCCAGCGGACGCACCCGCACCATCACACCCCGGCCCTACCCCGCATAACCAACCCCGAGCCCACAGCACCCGGCCAGGGGGCCAGAACCCCGGGCCGGCCAGCGGCCTGACCGCCCGCCAGCCACCAGCACGCACCATTCCGTCCACCACCCCATGCGCGAACTACCGGGCAAGCCCCATGCGCGAACTACCGGGCAAGCCCCATGCACGAATTACAGGGCGAGCCGGGAACCTGACGCACCGCCCGCCGGACTCTGACGCACCGCTAGCCTTGCGGGCGTGATCCGACCGCGCCGGGGGCCCTTCATGCCAGGTGAGCAAGTTCAGCTCACCGATCCGAAGGGCCGCAGTCATCTCGTCTCGCTCCAGCCAGGCCGCGCTTTCCATACCCACCAGGGCTCGGTGGCGCACGACGACCTCATCGGCGGCCAGGACGGCAGCGTGGTGACATCCTCAGGCGGAACCGCCTACGTCGCCCTGCGCCCGCTGCTCGCCGACTTCACGCTGTCGATGCAGCGCGGCGCGGCCGTCGTCTACCCGAAGGACGCCGCCCAGATCGTGGCGATGGCCGACATCTTCCCCGGCGCCCGGGTGCTGGAGGCCGGGGCCGGCAGCGGCGCCCTGTCGTGCTGGTTGCTCCGCGCGATCGGCGAGTCCGGCCTGCTCGTCTCCTACGAGCGCCGGCCCGATTTCGCCGAGATCGCGCGCGGCAATGTTGAGCGGTACTTCGGCGCGCCGCATCCGGCCTGGCGGCTGGCCATCGGCGAGTTGCCAGCGGACCGGGCCGCGGAACCGCCGGCGGACCAGACCGCGGAACCGGCAGCGAACCGGGCCGGGGAATTTCCAGGGATCGGTGTGGCGGACCTGTCAGGGAACGCGGCCAGCGGCCTGGCCGGCCAGCCCGCCGCAGGACCGGCGGGCGAGCTGTTCGACCGTGTCGTGCTGGACATGCTCGCGCCGTGGGACTACGCGGGCACGGCCGCCATGTCGCTCGCCGGTGGCGGACTGATCTGCTGCTATGTCGCTTCGACGACGCAGCTGTCGCGCACCGTGGAGGCGCTGCGCGGCCAGGGCTGCTTCGCCGAGCCCGCCGCGTGGGAGTCGATGGTCCGCGGCTGGCATGTCGACGGGCTCGCCGTCCGGCCTGAGCATCGCATGGTCGGGCACACCGGCTTCCTGGTGACGGCACGGCGGCTCGCTGACGGCGTCACGCCGCCGCCGCGGCGGCGGCGGCCAGCGAAGGGAGCACGGGGCGGCGACGCCTGGCATGACCGCGGCGACGGCGCCAGAGACACCGGCAAGGACGCAGGCAAGGACGCCAGAGACACCGGCAAAGACGCAGGCAAAGACCTCGCCAGAGACGCCGGCGGAGGCACTCACGGAGACGCCGGCGGAGGCACTGGCGGAGACGCCGGCAGTGCCATCGGCCGAGCCACCGGATGAAAAATCGCGGCCTGGACGTTCTCAGATCGTGACGCGAGAATGCGGAGTCTGGGCCCTCGCCAGGTTACGGAACCATCCCGGATAGGTAGGGTCTAGGTAAGTCAGCTCTCGGAAGGGGTGAGAGGCATGGCCGCCCGTGATGACAGCGCCCGCGCCGGACGACACGACGAGGAGCTCAAAGTCCTGACCACGCAGATCTCCTTCCTCGAGGAGGAAATCTCTGCGCTGCGCCGCAGGCTGGCGGATTCACCGGTGCAGTCGCGGCTCCTCGAGGACCGACTGCGAGAGACCGAGGCCAGCCTCGCTAGCGTGACCGGCCAGAACGACCGCCTGGCGAGCACCTTGCGCGAGGCCAGGGACCAGATCGTCGCGCTGAAGGAAGAAGTGGATAGGCTCGCGCAGCCGCCATCGGGCTTCGGCATCTTCCTGTCCGCGAGCGAGGATGGCACCGCCGACGTGTTCACCGGCGGCCGGAAGATGCGGGTCAGCGTGAGCCCGTCGATCGAGCTTGCCGACCTGAAGCCCGGCCAGGAGGTCGTGCTCAACGAGGCGCTGAACGTCGTGATCGCGCAGGGCTACGAGACGATCGGCGAGGTCGTCATGCTCAAGGAGATCCTTGAGGACGGCGAGCGGGCGCTGGTCATCTCGCACGCCGACGAGGAGCGGATCGCCAGGCTGGCCGAGCCGCTGCGCAGCGCCACCATCCGGGCCGGCGACTCGCTCTTGCTTGAGCCGCGGTCGGGCTACGTCTACGAGCGCATTCCCAAGGCTGAGGTGGAGGAGCTCATCCTGGAGGAAGTGCCGGACATCACCTACTCCGCGATCGGCGGGCTCGCCGGGCAGATCGAGCAGATCAGGGACGCGATCGAGCTGCCGTACCTGCACGCCGACCTGTTCAAGGAGCACCAGCTGCGGCCGCCCAAGGGCGTGCTGCTCTACGGCCCGCCCGGCTGCGGCAAGACGCTGATCGCCAAGGCCGTGGCCAACTCGCTGGCCAAGCAGGTCGCCGCCAGGACCGCCGAGCTTGCCAGCAAGGGCGCCGTGGCGGCCGGGCCGGGCGCGCAGGCCAAGGAAGGCAAGAGCTTCTTCCTGAACATCAAGGGCCCGGAGCTGCTCAACAAGTACGTCGGCGAGACCGAGCGGCACATCAGGCTGGTGTTCCAGCGGGCGAGGGAGAAGGCCAGCGAGGGCATGCCGGTCATCATCTTCTTCGACGAGATGGACTCGATCTTCCGCACCCGCGGCTCCGGGGTCTCCAGCGATGTCGAGAACACGATCGTCCCGCAGCTGCTCAGCGAGATCGACGGCGTCGAGGGCCTGGAGAACGTCATCGTGATCGGCGCATCGAACCGGGAGGACATGATCGACCCGGCGATCCTGCGCCCTGGCCGGCTGGACGTCAAGATCAAGATCGAGCGGCCGGACGCCGAGGCGGCCAGGGACATCTTCTCCAAGTACGTCGTTCGCGACCTGCCGCTGCACGCCGACGACCTGGCCGAGCACGGCGGGTCGGCCGGGGCGTGCGTGCAGGAGATGATCCAGCGGGTCGTCGAACGCATGTACAGCGAGACCGAGGGAAACCGGTTCCTTGAGGTGACCTACGCCAACGGCGACAAGGAAGTCCTGTACTTCAAGGACTTCAACTCCGGCGCGATGATCCAGAACATCGTCGACCGCGCGAAGAAAATGGCGATCAAGGAATTCCTTGAGACCGGGCAGAAGGGGCTGCGGGTCGCGCACCTGCTGACCGCCTGCGTCGACGAGTTCAAGGAGAACGAGGACCTTCCCAACACCACCAACCCCGACGACTGGGCGCGAATTTCCGGCAAGAAGGGCGAGCGCATCGTCTACATCAGGACGCTGGTCTCAGGAAAGCAGGGGACCGAGGCGGGCCGGTCGATCGACACAGTGGCGAATACCGGTCAGTACCTGTAGATGCAGTGAGCCAGATGCATTCAGCGGCTCGTTTCCCGGCGCGCGGCGTCCCGTTCCCGGGCCGGCCGGCACTAGTCTTTATCGCATGAGCGTCCGGCGGGTCATGGGAACGGAGACCGAGTACGGGATTTCCGTGCCCGGCCAGCCTGGCGCGAACGCGATGGTCACCTCGTCCCAGATCGTCAACGCCTATCAGGCGGCGACCTCGGCAAGGGCCAGGCGGGCGCGCTGGGACTTCGAGGAGGAGAACCCGCTGCGCGACGCCCGCGGGTTCGACCTGGCGCGGGACGCGGCTGACTCCGCGCAGCTGACCGACGAGGATCTCGGCCTGGCGAACGTGATCCTGACCAACGGGGCCCGGCTGTACGTGGATCACGCCCATCCCGAGTACTCGGCCCCGGAGTGCACGGATCCGCTATCGGCGGTGACCTGGGACAAGGCCGGCGAGCGGGTGATGGCCGAGGCGGCGGTTCAGGCGGCAGCGGTGCCGGGCAGCGCCCCGATCCAGCTCTACAAGAACAACACCGACAACAAGGGCGCATCCTACGGCTGCCACGAGAACTACCTGATGAACCGGGCGACCCCGTTCGCCGACATCGTCCGCCACCTGACCCCGTTCTTCGTATCGCGGCAGGTGGTCTGCGGGGCAGGGCGCGTCGGCCGGGGCGCGGACGGCCGGGAGGACGGCTTCCAGATCAGCCAGCGCGCCGACTTCTTCGAGGTCGAGGTCGGGCTGGAGACCACGCTGAAGCGGCCGATCATCAATACCAGGGATGAGCCGCACGCCGACCCGGAGAAGTACCGCCGCCTGCACGTCATCATCGGTGACGCGAACTTGAGCGAGATCTCCACCTACCTCAAGCTCGGCACCACCGCCCTGGTGCTCGCGATGATCGAGGACCGCTTCCTCGGCTCGGAACTCGGCGTGGAGGCCCCGGTCAGCGAGCTGCGGGCGATCTCGCACGACCCCTCCTGCCGGCACCTGGTGACGCTGCGCGACGGCAGGAAGATGACGGCCGTCCAGCTGCAGATGGAGTACCTCGAGCTGGCCAGGAAGTACTCCGAGGACAAGTACGGCGCGGACGTCGATGACATGACAGCCGACGTCCTTGACCGCTGGGAGTCGGTGCTGACCAGGCTTTCCGAGGATCCGATGCTGACCTCCAGGGAACTCGACTGGACGGCCAAGCTGGAGGTTCTCAACGGCTACCGCACCAGGGACGGGCTGAGCTGGGACCATCCCCGGCTACAACTGGTCGACCTGCAGTACGCGGACGTCCGGGTCGGCCGCGGCCTGTATAACCGGCTTGTCGCGATGGGCCGGATGACCCGGCTGGTCACCGACGAGCAGGTGACGCGGGCCGTCGGCTACCCGCCGGAGGACACCAGGGCCTATTTCCGCGGCCGGTGCCTGCGTAAGTACCCGGAGGCCGTCGCGGCGGCGTCCTGGGACTCGGTGATCTTCGACATTCCCGGCCGCGAGTCGCTGCAGCGGGTTCCGACCCTGGAGCCGCTCCGGGGCACCCGCGCCCACGTGGGCGATCTGATCGATCGCTGCGAGACCGCCAGCGAGCTCGTGGCGGCCCTTACCGGCCGGGACTAGGCCGCCCTCGCCCTGGCCGCGCCGCCCCGGCCGCGAGGGCGGTACATTCCGGATCAATACCGATAGCCGGGCGGCAGGGTTGGGCCAGTCGCGCGCTGGCGAGGATAGCGTTGAGACCGCGGACAGCATCTGCGGAGCACGGAGGTTCGAGATGGCGACAAAGGACACCGGAGGCCAGCGGCAGGCTCCCAGGCGCACCGAGCAGGAGCCTGACGGCGCGCCGCAGGGAACCGAGGAGGTCAGGGAGCGTCAGGACAAGCTCACTGACGACGTCGACGCGATCCTGGACGAGATCGACGAGGTGCTTGAGGAGAACGCCGAGGAGTTCGTCCGGTCCTACGTGCAAAAGGGCGGCGAGTGATGCAGCGACGGTTCCCGGCCGATTACCTCAGCGCGGGAACCTCGTCGTTCAGCGACTTTCTCGCCTCGGCGTCGCCGGGCCTGCTGCCCAGCGCCGCCGAGGCGCCCGGCCCGGCGTCCGCCGAGCTGGCGCGCGGGCTGCCGCACGGGACGACGATCGTCGCCGCCGCATGCGACGGCGGCGTGATCATGGCGGGGGACCGCCGGGCCACCGCGGGCAGCATGATCTCGCAGCGCGATATCGAGAAGGTGCTCCGCACCGACGAGTTCTCCTGCGTCGGCATCTCCGGGGTGGCCGGCATCGGGATCGACCTGGTCCGGCTGTTCCAGGTCGAGCTTGAGCATTACGAGAAACTGGAGGGCCGCGCGCTGTCGCTGGAGGGCAAGGCGAACCGGCTGGCCAGCATGGTCAGGGGCAACCTCGGCGCGGCCATGCAGGGGCTGGTGGTCGTACCGCTGTTCGCCGGCTTCGACCCCGGCGCGCCGACCGGCCGGATTTTCAGCTACGACCCGGCGGGCGGCCGGTATGAGGAGCACCGCTTCCACGCCATCGGGTCCGGCTCGGTGTTCGCCCGCGGGTCGCTGAAGAAACTGTACGCCGACGGGATGTCAGCGGACGATACGGTGCTCGCGTGCATGCAGGCCCTCTACGACGCCGCCGACGACGACTCGGCGACCGGCGGGCCGGACGTGACCAGGCGCATCTACCCTGTGGTCACGACGGTCACGGAGGCGGGCTTCCGGCGGCTGACCGATGCCGAGGCCGGCGAATACGCCCGCACCGTGATCGACGAGCGGATGAACGCGCCCGACGGACCGTCCGCGCCGTTGCGTCAGGCCACCGTGCCGAACGGATAGCGTGCCGAACGGATAGTGTGCCGCCAGTGCCGTCAGCCGCCCAGTCCAGTCGCGGCCAGCCGGCGACCAGCCAAGCCGACCACTCACGCAAGGGAAGCGCCAGCGGTGTCCATGCCGTTCTACGTATCGCCCGAGCAGGCGATGAAGGACAAGGCCGATTACGCGCGCAAGGGCATCGCGCGCGGTCGCAGCGGGGTCGTGCTGCAGTACAGCGGCGGCATCCTGTTCGTCGCGCCGAACCCGTCACGCGCGCTGAACAAGATCAGCGAGATCTACGACCGGATCGCGTTCGCCGCCGTCGGCAGGTACAACGAGTTCGAGAACCTGCGCAAGGCCGGGGTCCGCTACGCCGACACGACCGGCTTCCAGTACGACCGGCAGGACGTCACCGCGCGGGGCCTGGCCAACTGGTACGCCCAGGTCCTCGGGACTATCTTCACGGAGAGCAACAAGCCGTTCGAGGTCGAGATCGTCGTCGCCGAGGTGGGCGACGCGCCGGAGGCCGATCAGATCTACCGGATCACCTTCGACGGATCGGTTGCCGAGGAGCGCGGCTTCGTGGCGGTCGGTGGCCAGGCCGACCAGGTCGCCGCCGTGCTCAAGGAGCATTACGCCGACCGGCTGCCGCTCGGCGACGCGCTGGCCGCCGCGATAACCGCGCTGTCCGGTGAGGCCAACGGCGAGCGGCCGGAGATCACGGCGGCCCAGCTCGAGGTGGCCGTGCTGGACCGCGAGCTGGCGCACCGCACGTTCCGGCGGCTGACCGGCCCGCGGCTCGCGACGCTGCTCGCCGAGGCGCGCCCGGCCGCGGCCGGGCAGTCCGCGGCGGCGAAGGGCGGGGACGACCCGGCGAAGCCGGGCCGGGCCGCGAAGCCAGGCGCGGCGAAGCCGGGCGGCGGCGCAGCGCCCGATGCCGGGGCCGCCGAGGAGAACGAGCCGGGCGAGCGGTCGCCGGACTAACGGCCCCGGCCCGCCACCAGCCCGAGGCCGCCGCCACTGACCCGAGATGGAGGACCGATGGATATTCCGTCCCGCGCGGTGGCCCCCGCACCGGGCCGCATGGGCGTCGATTTCGAGGAGCGGGTGGATTTCGCCAGGCTCCGCGAGCACCGGCTCAGCCGCGCCAAGGCTGCCCTTGAGGCCAGCGAGCTCGGCGCGCTGCTCGTCTTCGACAACAACAACATCCGCTACCTGACCGGGGTGGCGATCGGCGAGTGGACCCGCGACAAGCTGTGCCGGTACGCCCTGTACACCCGCACGGGAGAGCTCTTCCTGTGGGATTTCGGGTCGGCCGCGGTGCATCACAGGATGTACTGCCCGTGGCTGAAGCCGGAGAACTGCATCGCCTCGTACACCACGATGCGCGGCGCGGCTCCGCCGGACGCGCGGCTGGTCAGCCGCGGCGTCGCCGAGATCAAGGACACGCTGGCAGCGGCGGGCGTGGCCGGCCTGCCGGTCGGCGTCGACTTCGCCGAGATCCCGATGCTCTTCGAGCTCCAGGGCCAGGGCGTGGACGTGCGCGACGGGCAGCAGGTGATGCTGGACGCCCGGCAGGTCAAGTCCGCCGACGAGATCGCCCTGCTGGCCACGGCCGCCGCCATGGTCGACGGCGTCTACCAGGACATCACCGAGGCGCTCAGGCCGGGGGTGCGGGAAAACGAGATCGTCGCGCTGGCGAGCAAGCGGCTGTACGAGATGGGCTCGGACGACGTCGAATCGATCAACGCGGTCTCCGGCGAGCGGTGCAACCCGCATCCGCACAACTTCTCCGACCGGATGATCAGGCCCGGCGAGCAGGCGTTCTTTGACATCATGCATTCCTTCAACGGCTACCGGACGTGCTACTACCGCACGTTCAGCGTGGGCCGGGCGAGCCAGCCGCAGCGCGATGCGTACAAGCGGGCCAGGGAGTGGATGGATGCCGCGATCGAGCTGATCAAGCCGGGGGTCTCCACCAGCGAGGTGGCGAGCCTCTGGCCGACGGCACAGGATATCGGCCTGGCCGACGAGAAGACCGCCTTCGGCCTGCAGTTCGGGCACGGACTCGGGCTGGCGCTGCACGAGCGCCCGATCATCAGCAGGCTCACCTCGCTGGACGCGCCGATGGAGATCCGCCGCGGGATGGTGTTCGCACTGGAGACCTACTGCCCGGCGACGGACGGGGTCTCCGCCGCCAGGATCGAGGAGGAGGTGGTGGTGACCGCCGGCGGCGTGGAGATCCTCACCAGGTTCCCGGCCGAGGAACTGTTCGTCACCAACCCCTACTGACCGCCTGCCGCCAGCCCCCGTCATCGGCGGGTAGTGTCATGAACGTGCGCAGTCTCCTACCGTTCCCCTCGACGCTGGAGGACACGTGACCGCAGACCTGGCAACGCTAACTGGCATCGACGCGCCGACCGGCCTGCTGATCGGCGGGCACTGGGGCACCGGGCGCGGAGGCACGCTCGGCGTGACCGACCCCGCGACCGAGGACGTGATCGCGCAAGTGGCGAACGCGACCACGGAGGACGCACTAGACGCGGTGACGGCCGCCCACGACGCGCTGCCCGGCTGGGCCGCGCGGCCGCCGCGGGAACGCGGCGAATGCCTGCGACGGGCGTTCGAGCTGATGATCAGCAGGGCCGAGGCGCTGGCCCGGCTGATGGTGGTGGAGAACGGCAAGGCGCTGAAGGACGCGCGCGGCGAGATCAGCTACGCGGCCGAGTTCTTCCGCTGGTACTCCGAGGAAGCGGTCAGGAACGAAGGATCGCTCGGGCTGGCGCCATCCGGCGCGAACCGGATCATGGTGGTGCGCCAGCCGGTCGGGGTCAGCGTGCTGGTCACCCCGTGGAACTTCCCGGCCGCCATGGCGACGAGGAAGATCGGCCCGGCGCTGGCGGCCGGCTGCACCGTGGTGCTCAAGCCGGCCAAGGAAACGCCGCTGTCCGCGCTCGCGATCGCCGCCATCCTGCAGGAGGCGGGCGTGCCGGAGGGCGTCGTCAACGTCCTGCCGACCACCAAGCCCGGCCCGCTTGTCGCGGCCATGCTGGCCGACCCCCGGGTGCGGAAGCTGTCCTTCACCGGCTCGACGGAGGTCGGCCGGGCACTGCTGCGCACCGCGGCGGATACCGTGACGAACTGTTCCATGGAACTGGGCGGCAACGCCCCGTTCCTGGTGTTCGAGGACGCTGACATCGAGGCGGCCGTCGAGGGCGCGTTCCTCGCCAAGATGCGCAACGGGGGAGAGGCCTGCACGGCCGCCAACCGGTTCTACGTGCACGACGCGGTGGCCGGGGAGTTCACCGGCCGGCTCGCTGACCGGCTGAGCGGCCTTTCCGTCGGCCCCGGCCTGGAGGACGGCGTCGACCTCGGGCCGCTGGTCAACTCCGACACCCGCTCGAAGGTCGCCAGCCTGGTCGAGTCCGCGACCAGGGCAGGCGGGCGGCTGGTCACCGGCGGCGAGGTGCCAGACCGGCGGGGCTACTTCTACCCGCCGACGGTGCTGGACGACGTGCCGCGCGGGGCCGGCATCCTGAACGAGGAGATCTTCGGCCCGGTCGCGCCGGTGGTCCGGTTCACCGATCAGGCCGATGCCATCGCCCTGGCCAACAACACCGAGTACGGCCTGGTCTCCTACCTCTACACCAGGGATCTGCGGCGGGCGCTGCGGGTCGCCGAGGCGCTGGAGGCCGGCATGATCGGGATCAACCGCGGCGTGGTGTCCGACCCGGCCGCGCCGTTCGGCGGCGTCAAGCAGTCCGGCCTGGGCCGCGAGGGCGGCCACGACGGGCTGCTGGAATTCACCGAGACCAAGTACATCGCGGTGGACTGGTAAGCGGCGGGCATGGACAGACGGATCTTCGGGCTGGAGAACGAGTACGGCGTCACCTGCACCTTCCGCGGTCAGCGCCGCCTTTCGCCTGATGAGGTCGCCAGGTACCTGTTCCGCCGGGTGGTCTCCTGGGGGCGCAGCAGCAACGTCTTCCTGCGCAACGGCGCCCGGCTTTACCTGGACGTCGGCAGCCATCCCGAGTACGCGACGCCGGAGTGCGACAGCCTGATCGACCTGGTCACGCACGACAAGGCCGGAGAGCGGATCCTGGAGGGCCTGCTCGTCGACGCCGACCGCCGGCTGCGCGAGGAAGGCATCGCGGGCGACATCTACCTGTTCAAGAACAACACGGACTCGGCAGGTAACTCCTACGGCTGCCACGAGAACTACCTGGTGGGCAGGCACGGCGAGTTCGGCAAGCTGGCCGACATCCTGATCCCGTTCCTGGTCACCCGGCAGATCATCTGCGGGGCCGGCAAGGTGCTGCAGACCCCGCGCGGCGCGGTCTACTGCGTCAGCCAGCGGGCCGAGCACATCTGGGAAGGCGTGTCCTCGGCGACCACCAGGTCACGGCCGATCATCAACACCCGGGACGAGCCGCACGCCGACGCGGAGCGATTCCGGCGGCTGCACGTGATCGTGGGCGACTCGAACATGAGCGAGACCACGATGCTGCTCAAGGTCGGGGCCACCGACCTGGTGCTGCGGATGGTCGAGTCCGGCACCGTGCTCCGCGACCTCACCCTGGAGAACCCGATCAGGGCGATCAGGGACGTCAGCCACGACATGACAGGACGGCGCAAGGTGCGGCTGGCCAACGGGCGGGAGGTGAGCGCGCTCGACATCCAGCAGGAGTACCTGTCCAAGGCCAGGGACTTCGCGGACCGGCGCGGCCCCGACCCGATCACCAAGCGGGTGCTCGATCTCTGGGAGCGGACGCTGCGTGCGGTCGAGACCGGCGACCTCGCCATGGTGGGGCGGGAAATCGACTGGGTGATCAAGTACCAGCTGATCGAGCGATACCGGGCGAAGCACGACCTGCCGCTGTCGGCGCCCCGGGTGGCGCAGCTTGATCTCGCCTACCACGACGTGCACCGCGGCCGCGGGCTGTACTACCTGCTGCAGCGGCGCGGCGCGGTGGAGCGGGTCTGCCGGGATATCGATATCTTCGAGGCGAAATCGGTGCCGCCGCAGACGACAAGGGCGCGGCTGCGGGGCGAGTTCATCCGCCGCGCGCAGGAACGGCGGCGCGATTTCACCGTGGACTGGGTCCATCTCAAGCTCAACGATCAGGCGCAGCGCACCGTCCTGTGCAAGGACCCGTTCCGCTCGGTCGACGAGCGGGTGGAGAAGCTGATCGCCGGAATGTGACCAGCGCTTCTTACTATCCGTCATGAAGCATTAACCCGTTGTTGCTAGGATTCCGGTCTGGCCTGGCGGACGCCGTCTCGCTGTCGCGCGCCCGCCCGGCCTCGCCCGTGCCGGCCGAGCCAGGGGTAGCTCCGTGCTTCGATCTTTCCGCCGGAGCCGCTGGCGGCTGCTGGCGCAGCGAGCAGGCCCGGGCGCACGGCGGGCCGCGAGCGCGCTGGCCGGCCCGGCGGCGTGGCTCGCCGCAGGGGCCTTCCTGTTCGGCTGCTACCTGCCGATCTCGCGGACCCAGCCGGTCGATTCCGACGGCGCGGCCAACGCGCTGCAGGCATGGGACATGCTGCACGGCAACCTGCTGCTGCGCGGCTGGCGGCTCTCCGACGTGTCGTTCTACACCACCGAGCTGCCGCAGTACATGCTCGTCGAGCTGGTCAGGGGGCTGCGCCCTGACGTGGTGCACGTGGCGAGCGCGATCACGTTCACGCTGCTCGTGCTGCTCTCGGCCATGCTCGCCAGGGGCCGGCACCGCGGCAGGGCGGGCGCGGTCAGGATGCTGCTGGCGGCCGGGATCATGCTGGCCCCGCAGCTGGGCTCCGGCGTCTACGTCCTGCTGCTCGACCCCGATCACGTCGGCACGTCGGTGCCGGTGCTCGCCGCCTGGCTGCTGCTGGAGCGGGCGCCGCGCCGCTGGTACCTGCCGGTGGCGGTGTCGGCGCTGCTTGCGTGGGCCCTGATCGCCGACAGCATCGTCCTCATCATCGGCGTGCTGCCGCTGATCGCGGTGTGCGCTGCCCGCTGCTACCAGGGCATCGTCGCAAGGCGGCAGCCGCCGGGCGCCCGGTGGCTGGAGCTGTCGCTGATAGCCGGCGCGCTGATCTCAGTGCTGGCCGCGAAGACCGTGCTCGCGCTGATCGCCGCCGAAGGCGGCTTCCGGGTCTGGCCGGTGGGCACCCGGCTGGCCGGCTACGCCGCGCTGCCGGGGCACGCGCTGCTCGCCGGCCAGGGGCTGCTGCTGCTCTTCGGCGCCGACTTCTTCGGCCAGGACCTGGGCCCGGTCGCCGCGCTGGCCATCCTGCACCTGGCCGGGCTGGCGCTCGCCGGGTGGGCAGTGCGGGCTGCCCTCCGGCGGTCAGGCCACGATGGCGATCTGGTGACGCAGGTGCTGGTGGCCGCCGTGATCATCGCTCTGGCCGCCTACCTGCTCGGCACCCGGGCCGTCGACATCCACAGCACCAGGGAGATCGCGGCGGTGCTGCCGTTCGGCGCGGTGCTGGCCGGCCGCCTGCTCGCGGGACGGCTGGATGCCGCCAGGATGACGCCGGCCCTGCTGGTCGCCCTGACCGGCTACCTGGCCTGCCTTGGCCGGGAGATGTCACAGCCGGCCCGGCCGGCCCAGGGGCAGCAGCTGGCCGCCTGGCTGGCCGCCCACCAGCTCGACTACGGCCTGGCCGGGTACTGGCAGGCCGCCAGCACGACGCTGGCAAGCCAGGGCAAGGTGCAGGTCGCAGCGGTACTGTCGGTGCACGGGACCGTCTACCGCGGCGACTGGGAGGCCGACGACTCCTGGTACCAGCCGGGCCTGCATACCGCGACCTTCGTCGTGCTGCCGCCCGGGGAGAGCGGCCTGACCCATCTCTCGTCGGCCGACGTGCGGGCCGCCTTCGGCCAGCCGGCCAGAATCTACCAGGCAGGCACGTATACGGTGCTGGTCTGGAACAGGAATCTGCTCACCGGGCTGCGCTGATCGGGCCGGCCGGGCGGTACCGCGCATCTGGGGCCTGGCGGCCCTCGCAGCAGGTAGGCTGGCTCCGCTCATGACCCCGACAACGAGGTATCTCATGCGACGCATTGCCGCTGCGCTGGCCGTTCCGCTGCTCGCCGTCCTGGCGCTGGCCGGCTGCTCGTCGTCCCCCTCGGGCACGACGAGCCAGGGCGGGACGGTCAAGGTGTCCGGGGCATTCGGCGCCGCGCCCACCGTCACGATCCCGGCGGCCAAGGCGAGCGGCAAGCTGGCGATCAAGACCGTCATCCAGGGCAACGGCCCGGTCCTCACCTCTAGCGACTCCTTCGTCGGCAACTACGCCGTCTACATCTGGAGCGGCTCCACCCACAAGCTGGCGCTGAGCACCTTCGCCCGCGGAAGCACCCAGGGAACGCCCCAGGTGCTCGCGGCCAATGTCGGGCTGACGGGCCTGAAGGAGGCGCTGACCGGCAAGCGGATGGGCAGCCGGGTGCTCGCGGTGCTGCCGCCGAAGTACGCCTACGGCAGCAAGGGCAACTCGCAGATCGGCGTGAAGCCGACCGACACGATCGTCTTCGTCGTTGACCTGATCAAGGACTACAGCGGGACCGCGTCAGCGTCCGGCAAGCACGTCTCCAACGGCGGCGGGGGGCTGCCGACCGTCACCGCAAGCCCGGGCACCGCGCCGCAGGTGAAGATCCCGTCCACGCGCCCGCCCCGCAAGCTGATCGTCAAGACGCTGATCAGGGGATCGGGCCCGGTCACCGCCAAGGGCCAGACCGTCGTCACGCAGTACGTCGGCCTGAACTGGCGCACCGGCAAGGTCTTCGACTCCTCCTGGCAGCGACACGAGCCCTTCGGGTTCACGCTCGACGCGACGCCGGCTCAGATCATCCCCGGCTGGGACAAGGGCCTGCTCGGGGTGCCGGTGGGCAGCCGGGTGATGCTGATCATCCCGCCCGCTGACGGCTACGGGAAGGCGGGCAACACCGAGGCAGGCATCAAGCCGACCGACACGCTCGTCTTCGTCATCGACGTCCTCGGCGCCGTCAGCAACTAGCCGGTCAGTAGCGGCCGACCAGCCAGCCCGGCAACGCTCAGCCGGCCAGCCTGTCAGCCGCGGCTTTGGCGCGACTCCGTGAGGGCATCGAGGATCAGCCCGACGCCGATCGCCAGCATCCAGATGTCCTTGGCCAGCGCAGTACCCTGCTGGGACGGCCGCACGCTGTTCTCGCGCCGCATTCCCGGGGTCTGCACGTACAAGCCGAGCAGGCCCGCCGAGAAGGCCGTCAGGCCGGCTCCGGCCAGTGCCGCGGGCACCACCGGCAGCAGCAGCGCCGAGCCGAGCGCTATCTCGCTGGCCGCCAGCAGCCGGGCGAAATCCTTCGGCTTCAGCTTTGCCAGGAACGGGTAGGTCCCGACGGACATGCCGTGCAGCCGGGCGGCGGTCTCCTCGTCGGCCGACCACTTGCCCACCCCCGCGTTGAGGATGAACGCTCCCGTCGCCAGACGGCCGGGCAGCCGGCGGGCCTTTGCTGATATCGCCATGGGCACTCCAGAGTCGCGGGTTATCTCCTGAGCCTATTCTGGCGTCGCGACCAGCCCGGACGCAGCCGAGGCAGGGGCCGCCCGGTCAGGGGCTGGCCGGTCAGGGGCTGGCCGGCGCAGCTCAGAAGGCGCCGGTGCCGTCGGGCGTGCCCAGCCCGGTCGGCGCGTCGTATCCCTTCTTCGCCACGCACAGGTAGTCGTCGCCGCACGCCTCCCATGCGGGCACGAAGTATGAGTTGTTGCCCTTGGTGATGTCGAACAACGAGCCCGCATGCTGGTACAGACTCCCAGGCCGGACGCTGGCGCCGTTGCCGGCCAGGCCGTAGATCCCGGCGATCAGCGGTGCCGCGATGCTAGTGCCTGCCACGGTGACCCAGCCGCCGTAGGTCGGCTGGTAGATCGGCACGTCGGTGGCGACCGCCGACACGTCGGCGACCGTCCGCATCGAGCAGGCATGGTCATGCTGCCAGGCCGGCTTGCTGACGTAGGCGGAGCAGCCGCTGCCGCCGGCGCCATCGAAGTCGTTCCAGACCCGCTCGCTCCAGCCGCGCTCGTTCGCCGCCCTGGCCAGGGCGGTACCGCCGACCGCTGTCACGGTGGGCAGGTCAGCCGGGAAGTTGGCGGCGGTGAATCCCAGGTCGCCTGCCGAGGCCACGATCGTGTGGCCCGGCTGTTCGTAGGCCTTCCGCTCGGCGAGCGCGTACCCGCTTTCCTGCGTCCCGTAGCTGTTGGAGATGACCTGCGCGCCGAGCCTGGCGGCCGTGACGTCGGTGCTGGCCAGGTTGGTGCCCTCGTCATTCTTCGCCTCGACCACCACGATGTGGCAGTACGGGCAGGCTACCGAGATCATCGACACATCCAGCGTGATCTCCAGGTCCCAGCCGGTGTTCACCCCGGACGGGGGCAGCGGGGACGCCTTGCCCTCCTGGTTGACCTGGCGGAAGCAGCCGCTCGCCACCGTGCACGGAGGCAGCCCGTAGTACGCGCGGTAGACGGCCAGGTAATGGGCGAGCCCGGGGGTGTTGTAGGCGATCGACACCGCGACGGTCTGGCTGGACTGCCGCTGGGCGGGCAGCTTGTAGGCCGCCCTGAGGTCGGCCGGGCTCCAGCCCTGCGGCCTGGCCGCGCCGCCCTTCTGCCCGGCGGCGATGGCCTGGTTGACGGCCGTCTGCGGCCGGTACTCAAGGAAGCACTGGTCGGACCTGGCGCTGGCCACGGCGCACGGCGGGCGGATGAACCCGTCGCCCGGCTCTCCGGTCCCGCCGATTCGCGTTGCCGCGGCGGCGGGCAGGGCGCCCGCGACGACCGTGCCGCCCAGCACGGTGCCAGCCACGACCGCGCTGGCGACGAGCGTCCTGGCGACGAGCGTCCTGGCGAGGGCCGCCCTGGCGACGAGCGTCCTGGCGAGGGCCGCCCTGGCGACGAGCGTCCTGGCGAGGGCCGCCCTGGCGAGGACAGTCCTGGCGCTGGCCGCCCTGGCGAGGACAGTCCTGGCGCTGGCCGCCCTGGCGAGGACAGTCCTGGCGAGGACAGTCCTGGCGCTGGCCGCCCTGGCGAGGGCCGCTCGGGCGAGGGCCGCCCTTGCGACGATCGCTCGGCAGACGGCCGCGGCGCGCCTGAAGGCGCCGGCCGCGGACCTGGCGCGGTTATGCGGACTCATCTGGCTGCTCCCGGTTGACTGGTCAGGACGCGATCTTGTAGGCGCGCAGGATGGTCTCGCTGATCGACCCGCCTGCCGCATCGGTGGCGGTGACCCGGATGGCCACGAATGCGCCGGCCGGCGCGGTGAACGCGGCGCTGAACTGGCCGCCGCCTGCCGCGGTGACCGATGCGGCCTGCCAGGTCTGCCCGCCGTCGAACGACACCTGCAGCCGCGCACCGATGATGGGTGCCGCGCTGGCCAGCTGGATGTGGCCGACGCTGATCCCGATCACCTGCCGGCCCGGCGGCGCGGAACCGTCCAGGGCGAGCCCGCCGACCTGGTAGCGCACGGTCATCATCGGCTGCACGGCGCACCGCTGGGTGAAACCGAACGAAGGCCCAGCGCAGTACCACCAGGCCGGAACGGTCGCCGAGGTGTCGCGCACCGACCGCCAGGTCCACACCGTGCTGCTGCTCGGGGACAGCAGGTAGCGCGGGCCGATCCTGGCCGCTGTCAGCAGGAACCTGATGACCGACGGATGATCGCTCAGCTCGACCTGCGGTATGCCATTGACCGCGTTGCCGCTCGCGAGGCTGACGCCGTTCTGATCGATCTCGTACCGGCCGCTCACCTTGGCATCCGACCCGCCGAAGTACCCGGTGAAGAATCCGGTGCCGACGTGACCGGGCTGATTGTCGCTGAACGGGGTGGTCACGAGCGTCAGCAGATTCCCGACCCGCCCGGCCGACGACAGCGTCAAAAGGGCGGGGGAGTCGCTGAGACTGACGTCGGGTGCCGGATGCAGCGGATACTGGTTCCAGTCCTCGGTGAGGGCCTGGCCCGCGGGCAGGGACCGGTACGCGTCGGTCTGCCCGGCGAACATGTTGCCGGTCTTATGGTCCGAGTACTCCCAGTACTCGCTGGACGACAGCACGGCCGGGTTTCCGGTCATGTACTGGATCTGCTGCCCGGGCAGCTTCAGCGGCAGGATGACGGAGAGCACCCCGCCGCTGAACTGCGCGGCGGTGCCGTCGACTGTCGTCCAGGCGCCGGTCGACGGCTGGTCCTGGTAGTAGCGCTCGGTGACCGTGGCCAGGCTGGCCGGCTCCACGGTGAAGTGCTGGGCGGGGATCAGCCCGGCAGGCCCGGGGAAGTCGAGGTTGTAGGCGTAGGGCACGGCCGCGTCCGGCGGGGATGTCAGCTCCGCCGACGTGAAGGTCTGCAGGGTGCCGGCGGTCGGCTTGCTGCTCGTCGGGCTGAGCCAGAACTGGATGTTGACGCCAGCCCAGCTGATGGTCTCGGCTGAACCACTCTTTCCGCCCCTGACCAGGGTGAACGTGGTTGTCTGGCTGACCGCAGGCCGCGGCGTGACGATCGTGATCTTGCTGGTCGCTGACCGCTCGGCCACGCCCACGGTGGTGTTGCCGGATACCGAGAACTGCGGCAGGACGGCCAGGTGCAGACTGAAGCCGCCACCGCCGTAGCTGAGGAACTGGCCAATGGCCCAGTAATGCCCTGTTGGCACGCTGAACTTGGCGACGCCATGGTAGAAGACGTTGTCCGTCTCGATCGGGTCGCCGAACCTGGCGCAGTTGTCCGCATTGAAGACCAGCACGCTGTCGCCGCTGTCCGGGCGGCCTGCCAGGTCGGTCCCGTGCACGGTCAGCGTGCGCAGCACGAACCGCGGCCGTGCGGGGCCCGGCGCGGGAGCGCCGGCCAGCGAGATAGACAGGCCGCGGGCGAACAGGCCGTCGGTCCCGTAGCTGGCGCGGGCATGGTCAGCCAGGTACTGACGCTGCAGCGCGGCGCCGAACGTCCTGGCCGAGCTTGCTGTCAGGTAGCCTTCCGCGGTGCCGGGGGCCGAGGACGTGATGGTCACGCCGGGAACCGACGGCGGTCGCTGCCCGTCGTAGGTCAGCCGGACCGGCAGCCGTCCGTTCGCTTCCCGGGCCTGCAGTTGCTGCACCATGAACAAACTCGGATCCAGGCCGCGGCGCAGGAACGGCATGGCGACCGCCGGGACGTCGGCGGCCTGCCCGCAGCCGGCGAAGGTGAACAGCAGGGCGAAGCCGCCTCCGGCGGCCGTCACGGCGGCCACCGGGCGACCGCCCGGGCCCGGCCGGAACGTGACCTGCTCGCCATTGATCAGCAGCACCGGCCGGGTGCTCTGGGCAGCGGCGGCCGCGGGCGCCGCCGCCGCCGGACGCGCCAAGACCGCCGCCGGTGCCGCTGCTGCCGCCGCTGACGCGCCCGCGCCAGCGCCAGCGACGACCGAGGCCGCCAGGGCGGCGATGCCAGCCGCAGCGGTGAACCGCCGCGTCGATGCAGGACGCACGGGGCCTCCTTCGCCAGGCCGCTGCGGGGGGAGGGGGAGGGCAGCGACGGTCAGATGTTATTTAAACCCGGTTTAACAAAGGTCAGGTCGCGCTTGGGTAAAGATTTGCGGCTGGCGCATTTTCCTTTTCGTACCGCCGCGCGTCTCTGCGGCACTGCCGGGTCAGCGCTGCTGGGTCAGCGTTCCTGGGTCAGCGTTCCTGGGTCAGCGTTCCTGGGTCAGCGTTCCTGGGTCAGCGTTCCTGGGTCAGCGTTCCTGGGTGAGCGCCGCGGCGTGCCGGCCGGCCGCCGCTGCCGCCAGGAAGTAGGCGAGATCCTCCTCCAGCCCGCGGCCCATCGTGGACAGCGGCACCGGGCAGTCGCGCAGCACCTCGTGCAGGCCGCGCACGCTGACCAGGACGAGGTCATGCCGGTCAGCCAGCGGGCACGCCTCCGCCCTGACCCGGGCGCCGAACTCGCCGGGCAGGTCGGGCACCACCACGTCCGCCCTGGCCAGTGCCACCCGCCCGTAGGAGGTCAGGCTGTGGTGCGAGATGCCGCGATGCCGCTCGCGCGGGTCGGCCTCGCTGATCCGCAGCGCGGCCACCGGCCTGCCGCCCAGTACCGCCGCGGCGTTCACCGCCTCGCCCGACGCCACCCCGGAGAACCCCCACCTGGTGCCCGTGCCGAGGTTGCCGGGTCCCTGCGAGACGACGGCGAGCTCGGCCCCGAGCACGTGCCTGGCCGCGAGCAGGCCGCTGTGCAGCGACACCGCCTCCAGATCCCCGCCGAACGCCTGCCCGACGGTCACCGTGCCGGCCAGCCAGCCGGTTTCGCGCAATGCCGGGATCGTCCGGGAGAACCAGGCCGGCAGCGCACCGCCGTCGAGCATCACGTAGGCCACTCGCGGCACTGTGGCGGCAGTGCAGCCAGCCCTCCGTTCCGAATGAAAGGCGGCGAGCACCGCCGGGAGCGCGGAGTGCAGGTCGGCCACCACCACGGGCATCCCGCCGAGGTCATCGGCGTCGCGTAGCACCTCGTGGTGCGGCGAGCCCTGCTCGTCGGCGCCGAGCACGACGGCTTGCAGCGGCGTGTAGCGGGCCTTGACCAGGTGCCCGGGGCCGGACGGGTCGGCCGGCAGCCGGCCGGGGATGGCCACCACCAGGGCGTACCCGCCGGTGCCGAGCTCCATGGCGAGGGCGGTCGTGTTGAGCAGCACCGAATCGCCTGGCCGGGGCAGGCCGGTCAGCGCCGGATAGGCCAGCGCCCTGACCGGCGCCCCGTCCACCGTCACGTCCAGCTCGGCCGCGCCCGTCCATTCCCGTCGCACCGCGGAAACCACGCCACTACGCCACCTGATCACTCCGGCAGGGTAGCGTCGGTGCCGGGGAGAGGAGGGCCGATGTCGAGGCGGAAGACCGAGCGGCTGCTCAGCCTGGTGGTCTGCCTGCTGTCGGCCGGGCGCTTCCTCACCGCCAGCCAGATCCGCCAGGCCGTGCCCGGCTATCCGGATAGTTTCGAGGCGTTCAAGCGGATGTTCGAACGCGACAAGGACGAGCTCCGGGAACTCGGGATCCCGCTGGAGACCGGGACGAACTCGGCAGCGGACGAGGAAGCCGGGTACCGCATCCGGCGGCAGGCCTACATGCTGCCGGAGATCCGGCTGGAGCCCGACGAGGCGGCGGTGCTCGGGCTGGCCGCGCGGGTGTGGCGGCGGGCCGAGCTGGCCGGCGCAGCGGCGGGCGGGCTGCTCAAGCTGCGGGCCGCCGGGATCGACGCCGAGGAGACCACGCAGCCCGGCATCGAGCCGCGGCTGCAGACCGGCGAGGCATCGTTCGGCCCGCTCTGGGAAGCGGTGCGGGACGGGCGGCCCGTCACGTTCGGCTACCGCGCGGCGGGCCGCAGCTCGCCGCAGCTTCGCCGCCTGGAGCCGTGGGGCGTGGTGAACAGGCACGGCCGCTGGTACGTGGCGGGCCAGGACACCGATCGCGGCGAGGTGCGAGTGTTCCGGCTGAGCCGCATCGACGGGCCGGTGTCCTTCACCGGGCCGCCCGGCTCGGTCACGGTGCCCGCGGGCGCCGACGTGCGGGAAACCGTCCGGCAGTGGGACGTTCAACCGCCGGAGCTGCGCACCGCGGTCGTGCGGGTGCGGCGCGGGACGGGGCACGGGCTGCGGCAGCGCGCCGCCGCCTGCGCGCCCGATCCGGCGGACGCCGCCTGGGATCTGGCCGAGCTGCCGTTCTCCGATGTCGGCTGGTTCGCCGACCACCTCGCCTCGTTCGGCCCGGACGTGATCGCGGTGGAGCCAGCCGACCTGCGCGAGGCGGTCATGACGCGGCTGAAGGGGGTGCTGGCATGACGAGGCGCGAGGAGGTGCTGGCATGACGAGGCGCACAGGGGTCCGGTCATGACGACAGCGGCGGCCCCGCGCGAATCGCTGCCGCGGCCTGGCACCGCCACCGACCGGCTGCGGCGGCTGCTCGCCCTGGTGCCCTACGTGGTCAGCAGGAACGTGGTGGGGCTGGCCGACACCGCGGCCGCGTTCGGCGTGACCGAGCATCAGCTTGTCGACGACCTCAACATGCTGTGGTGCGTCGAGCTGCGGTCGCCTGACCCGTACTGCCCGATCGACCTTTCCTACGAGGGCGGCGAGATCGTCGTCAGCCAGGCCGAATCCATCGACCGGCCGCTGCGGCTCGGCGTGGACGAGGCCAGCGCGCTGCTGATCGCGCTGCGGATGCTGGCCGAGGTGCCCGGCATGGAGGAGCGCTCGGCCCTCAGCCGGACCATCGCCAAGCTGGAGGCGGCGGCGGGGGAGGCGGCGGCGGCCAGCTCGCAGGTGGCCGTGCAGGTCGACGACGCCGCCGCGAGCGACGGCGTCGCAGCCCAGGTTCGCGACGCGCTGGCCCGCCGCCGCCGCATCCACCTGTCCTACTACGTGCCGGGCCGCGACGAGGCTACCGAGCGGGACGTCGACCCGATGCGGCTGCTCGTCGTGGAAGGCCGGACCTACCTGGAGGGCTGGTGCCTGCGGGCGGAGTCCGTGCGGCTGTTCCGGCTTGACCGCGTGATCGCGATCTCCGTGCTTGACGTGCCGGCCTCGGTGCCGACGGAAGCAGAGCAGCGGGACGTCGACCAGGGACTGTTCCAGCCGTCGGCCGACGACGTGCGGGTGCTGCTCGAGCTGTCGCCATCGGGGCGCTGGGTCGCCGAGTATTACCCGTGCGAGCAGGTCGAGGAACTCGGCGACGGGCGGCTCAGGGTCAGCCTGCGCACCCCGGACACCCGGTGGGTCCGGCGGCTGGCGCTGCGTCTCGGCGAGGACGGCCAGGTCATCTCGCCGGCCGCGGTGGTCGCCCAGATCCGCAGGGACGCCACGGCCGCGCTGGCCCTGTACGAGTGACGCCGGAGCGGGTACGCTTCGGCCAGCACGGGAGCCGCCTGAGCCAGGCCGCTGGAGGCGCCCGGCGCTGACCGGCTATCAAAAATAAACTCATCGCCAGTCTCGGTGACCAAGCCGCGCGGCCAGCTTGATACGAATGTATCGCGTGTAGACTCACCTGCACGGACCCTAGCGCGGGAACGCGTTTCTCCATGAAGAGGGCGGACATGATTGGTGACCTGTTCGACAGCCCGTGGAAGATACTGATCGTCGCGGTGGTGCTGATCGTGCTCTTCGGGTCGAAGAAGCTGCCCGATGCCGCCCGGTCGCTCGGCAAGTCCATGCGCATACTCAAGACCGAGATCTCCGACCTGCATCACGACGATCCGGCGACTGAGGCCACCAAGCCAGCGGCCGCGACCGCGCAGGCCCCGGTGGCGCAGCAGCTGCAGATCGAGCAGCTCCAGCAGCAGATCAGCGAACTGCAGAAGTCCTCGATGAACGGGGCGGCCGCGCCTGCCGAAGCGCCGCTGACGGAGACCCAGCGGACACAGCCGACCAGCTGAGCCTGCCGCTACCGTAGAGCCGGCCATGGCGAAGATAGCTGACACCGTAACGGGCGCGCGCGTGCTCGGGTCGCGTGTCCTGCAGTCGCATCGGGCGGCGAACCCGCAGGGCCAGATGCCGCTCATGGATCATCTGCGCGAGCTGCGGAACAGGGTGCTCAAGGCGGCACTCGCGCTGCTGGCCGGTACCGGCATCGGGCTGATTCCCTTCGTCTTCAACCGCACCTGGCACTTCATGGAGCGGCCGTTCTGCTCGGCCGTCATCCGCGGGCATTCCGGCTGCCACGTGCTGGGCGACCAGCTGGTCATCAACGGCATCCTCGACCCGTTCATGTTCCGGGTGAAGATCGCGTTCTTCTTCGGGCTGATCATCGCCAGCCCCATCTGGCTCTATCAGCTCTGGGCCTTCCTTGCTCCGGGGCTCTACCAGCGGGAGCGGCGCTGGACCTACGTGTTCATCTTTACCGCGGTGCCGCTCTTCGTCGGCGGGGCCGGCCTCGCGTACCTGGTGATGAGCCGGGGCCTGCACTATCTGCTCAGCCTGACCCCGGCCGGGGTCGCCAACCTGCCCACCCTCGACACCTACCTCAGCTATGTCATGGCCATGCTGCTCGGCTTCGGGCTGGCCTTCGAGCTGCCGCTTGCGCTCGTGATGCTCAACATGGCCGGAATCCTCAGCCACCGGAGCATGAGGAAGTGGCGCCGGTTCATGATCTTCGGCGTGTTCGTGTTCGCCGGCATAGCCTCACCGAGCCCGGACCCGGTGACCATGCTGCTGCTCGCCGTGCCCTGCGTCGTGCTTGTCGAGGTGTCCGAGCTCATCATCTGGATGAACGACCGGCGGCGGGCGACCCGTGCGATGTACGCGGGGCTGGGCGATGACGAGGTGGCGCCGCTGGATGACGGCGTCGACATCGGAAGCTCATCCGGCCCGGACAGCTGACGCGGACGGCTGACGCGGACGGCTGACGCGGACGGCTGACGCGGACGGCTGACGCGGGCGGCTGACGCGGGTTGCTGACCCGGGACAGCTGACGGGTGGCTGGCCGTCCGGCCGGCCTACTCTTGATCACATGAGCACCCCGGCGAGCCCCGCGGATCGCTACGCCGCCGCCCGCGGGCGCCGGGCGGAGGACGGGCCCGATCTGGCCGCGTTCCGGGCGCTCTATGACTTCGAGTTTGATGACTTCCAGGTCCGCGCGTGCAGGGCGATGAACGAGGGCCACGGGGTGCTCGTGGCCGCGCCGACCGGATCTGGCAAGACGGTCGCCGGCGAGTACGCCGTGCACCTGGCGCTGGCCGATGGCCGCAAGTGCTTCTACACCACCCCGATCAAGGCCCTGTCCAACCAGAAGTACGCCGACCTTGTCCGCCGCTACTCGGCGGCCAGCGTTGGCCTGCTGACCGGCGACAACAGCATCAACGGCGAGGCTCCCGTGGTGGTGATGACCACCGAGGTGCTGCGGAACATGCTGTACGCGGGATCGCCGACGCTGGCTAGCCTCGGCTACGTGGTGCTGGACGAGGTGCATTACCTCGCGGACCGGTTCCGCGGCGCAGTCTGGGAGGAGGTGATTATCCACCTCGCCGACTCCGTGCGGCTGGTCGCGCTGTCCGCGACCGTCAGCAACGCCGAGGAGTTCGGCGACTGGCTCGGCCAGGTCCGCGGCGGTACCACGGTGATCGTGGACGAGCACCGCCCGGTGCCGCTGTGGCAGCACATGCTCGCGGGCGGCCGCCTGTATGACCTGTTCATCAGCGATCACGATGCGCCAGCCGTGACGGGGGCGCGGGGCGGGCGGCGCGGGCCAGCCGTGACGGCGGCGCGGGGCGGGCCAGCCGTGACGGCGGCGCGGGGCGGGCCGGGCGGGGCGGGCGGGGCGGCGACCGGGAACGGCCGGCCCCGGGCGATGGTCAACCCCGAGCTGCTCCGCATCGCGCAGCGCGACGATTGGGCGGCGCGGAAGGCACCAGGCCGGCCTGGCCGCGGCGGGCACCGGCCGGCCAGGTTCAGGGTCACCAGGCGGCCCGAGGTCATCGGACTGCTGGACGCCGCCGGGCTCCTCCCGGCGATCACCTTCATCTTCAGCCGGGCAGGCTGTGACGCAGCCGTCCGGCAATGCCTCGACGCGGGCCTCCGGCTGACCACGCCGGAGGAGGCAGCCGAGATCACCGAGCTGGCCGAGCGGCACACCGCCGATATCCCCGACGAGGACCGGCCTGTCCTCGGCTACCAGGAGTGGCTGCGAGGCCTCCAGCGCGGCATCGCCGCTCATCACGCCGGGCTGCTGCCCACGTTCAAGCAGGTCGTGGAGGAGCTGTTCACGGCGGGTCTGGTCCGGGCCGTGTTCGCCACGGAGACCCTCGCGCTCGGGATCAACATGCCAGCAAGGACGGTGGTGATCGAGCGCCTGGACAAGTGGAACGGCGAGACGCACGCGAGCCTCACACCGGGCGAATACACGCAGCTGACCGGCCGGGCCGGCCGCCGGGGGATCGACGTGGAGGGACACGCCGTCGTGCTCTGGCAGCCAGGTGATGACCCGGTGGCCGTGGCCGGCCTGGCCGGAACCAGGACCTACCCGCTCAACTCCAGCTTCCAGCCGTCCTACAACATGGCCGTGAACCTGGTCGGCCAGGTCGGCCGCGAGCGGGCGGCGGCGCTGCTTGAGTCGTCGTTCGCGCAGTTCCAGGCGGACCGCGCGGTGGTCGGGATCGCCCGGCAGGCCGCGGCGGTCAGGAAGGCCATGCGGGAAGCCGTGGTCAGCTGCGATCGCGGTGATTTCGCCGAGTACACCGCGATCCGCCAGGATCTGTCGCGGCGCGAGGGCGAGCAGGCCCGGCAGCGCTCGGCCGACCGGCGGGCCGAGGCGATCAGCTCGCTGCGGCGGCTTCGCCGCGGCGACATCATCCAGGTACCTAGCGGCCGGCGGGCCGGGATCGCCGTCGTGCTCGATCCGTTCGCGGACGGCAAAGACGACCCGCTGCCGCTCGTGCTCACCGCGAATCGCCAGGTCAAGCGGCTCTCGGTAGCCGACTTCCCGGTTCCGGTCGCGGCTATCGAGCGGGTCCGGATACCCGCGTCCTTCAGCGTCAGGTCAGCGAATCACCGCAGGGACCTCGCAGCCACCGTGCGCAACCGGCTAGCGGGCGCCGACCTCCGCAAGCCGTCCCGGCGCCGCGCACCCGGTATCCCGGGCGGTGACGACGGCGAGATCGCCGCGCTCCGGCGCCGGCTACGGCAGCATCCCTGCCACGACTGCCCGGATCGCGATGAGCACGCCAGGAAGGCCGAGCAGCACCTGCGGCTGGAGCAGCAGGCCGAGTCGCTGGAACGCAGGGTGGCCGGGCGATCGCATGTCATCGCGCGCACCTTCGACCGGGTATGCGCCGTCCTCACCCAGCTCGGCTACCTGAGTGGTGACCAGGTGACGGCAGAGGGCAAGCGGCTGGCCAGCCTCTACACCGAACTCGACCTGCTCGCGTCGGAATGCCTGCGCAGAGGGCTCTGGGACGCCCTGACGCCGGCCGAGCTCGCCGCCTGCATTTCCGCGCTGACGTTTGAGTCCCGGCGGCCCGATGACGCGAGCCCGCCCCGGCTTCCAGGCGGGCAGGTTCGCGCCGTCATGACGGCCATGACCGGTGTCTGGGGCGAGCTCGACGCTATCGAGCAGGAGCATCGCCTGTCGTTCCTGCGTCAGCCCGACATGGGCTTCGCATGGAACGCTCATGCCTGGGCCGGAGGGCGGCCGCTGGAGACGGTCCTGGAGACCGGCCTGACCCCCGGTGACTTCGTCCGGGCCGCCAAGCAGCTCGTTGACCTGCTGGACCAGATCGCTGTCGCTGCCGGGCCTGGTCCGCTCGGCGGGAAAGCGCGGGCCGCCATCGACGCGATGCGCAGGGGAGTCGTCGCTTACTCCTCGGTCGGGTAGCGCCTCGGTCGGGTCGCGCCGTGCCAGCCAGGCGGGTGCCACCGACACCAGCCCGGGAATACGCCAGCGCCAGCCCGGTACCGGCCGGCCGTCGTGTCTCTTAGGCTGCTCGCATGAGTAGCGTGCCCATCGCGTGCAGCCTGACGGCCTCCGCCGCGCGGTCCCAGGTCGGCGAGTGGCGGGCCGCCATGGCCGTCACTGTCGAGGACGCCGATCGCGGGTCGCCCACCGAGCTGATGCTCCGGCTTCGGTCAGACCTCGCCGGGCTGGGCGACCTCGTGCTGCTGGCGCAGCGCGAGAAGGCATGCTGCCCCTTCTTTGACTTCACGCTCCTGGTCAGTGCCACCTCGAGCACGCTGGTCATCTCGGTGCCGCAGGAGGCGGCCCCGGTGCTGGACACGTTCGCTCAGCTGGCGGCCGGCCGTGCGCCGGATGACCTGAGCTAACTCGCCGGGCCGCCGCCGGTCAGTCGCCGCTGTCGCCGGTCAGGCGGCGCGGGCGGGCGGCCCGTGACTGTGCAGGACGCGTGTCTTGTCGGGGCTGGTCGCGGTGACGGTGCCGTCGGGATGCAGGGTGATGGCCCAGCCCCAGCGGTGCACGGCGATCAGGTGATGGAACCTGCAGAGCAAGATCGTGTTGGTGAGGCTGGTGCGGCCGCCTTTGCTGCGGGGCCGGATGTGATGCACCTGGCACACCACGGGTGGCTGGGTGCAGCCGGGGAAGCCGCAGCAGCGATCCCGCTGGATCACCGCGCGCCGGAGGTGGGCCGGGATCTCCTCAGTGGCCTTGCCGATGTCCAGGGGCAGGCTGACGCTGGCGAAAGGCCGGCCGGCGGCAAGGTAGTCGCGGCGCAGCAATGCCGCCAGCCCGGCGGGGCCGGACAGCAGGTCGGCAGCGCGGGACAGCAGCACGTTGCCGAGCCGGGCCAGGGTGTCCGGGGACATGGGCTGGCGCGGCGACCCTGCGCCGTCCGCCGTTACGCCGCCTGCCGTGACGCCGTCCGCCGTGACGCCGCCTGCCCTGATCTGGTGGGCGGCGAGGAATACCTCGGTCATCTCGGCGAGCGCAGCGTAGTCGACGTGGCCACTGACGACCGGGATGATCGCGGCGTCACAGGCCGCCGCGTCCGCGCCGGGGCCAGTCAGCCATCCCCAGCCGGAGCCCATGCCCGCCCAGGCAGCCTCGATCCCGGACGATGCGCTGAGGCCGCGGAGCTGGCTGAGGGTCATATGCAGCTGGATGCGGGTCGGCTGCCCGGCCCGCTCGGGCAGCCATCCCGATGCGATCAGCCTCGTGCACACCTCCTCCAGCGCGTCGTGGTCGCGCTGCCGCTTGGTGCGCTCGTCCTCGGGGCCCGCCTTCTGGCCGAGTGCCTCCAGGACGGCGGCCAGCGCCGCGGCGCACTCCGGGGTCAGGTCCCCGTCCACCCGGCCGGCCCCGCGGAACGTGCGATCCAGCCGCAGCGAGCGATCGTCGAATCCGTCGTCATCGCAGTCCGGCGGGCAGGACCTGCGGTGCATCTCCTCAGCCAGCCCCGCCAGGGACGCCAGGTCGGCGCCGCCCGCCGCGGCGCCGAGCAGGATCGCATCGGCGTCCTCGCGCTTGCCCGCGGGCAGCCGGTCAGTCCAGCGGCAGATCTCCCGCGCCCAGGACGCCGAGATCTCCCCGGCGGCCAGCGCCTGCCCGACAGCCGGGTGCGCGGCAATGCGCCGCGCCCAGCCGACCGCGCCGGCCGCCGCGCCGGCAGTGACGGCCGTCTGCCAGGTCAGCCACCCATGAGCCGAGCGCTGGCCATCGTCCTGGCAGCCGTCCTGGGCGGTGAACGCGGCGAGGACCGCCGCCCGGGCGGCGGTGTGCTTTGATCCGGCCCGTTCCAGCGCCTTCAGGCAGGACGCCTGCGCCGCCGCCGGCCATGACGCGGCGTTAGCCTCGTTGAGGTAATCCAGGGCGCCCTCCAGCGCCGCCAGCGCCTCAGCCGCTGTGCCCGGCCTGGCCGGGGTGGCCCGGGCGGCCGGGGTGGCGGTCGCGGACAGCTGGCCGGGTGCGCACATCGGGATCCCTCCCCTCGCACTGCTGGGCGCCCTGCTTCGATTACTAGTTCTAAGCTAGCGCCCCCCACTGACAATCCACCGCCAGCCACCGTGCTTCCAGCTACTTTTTTCCGGAAATTTTCAGCGTCGACCGGAGAGGTGCCGCTGCTGACTGCCATCGCGGGCGTCGGACGGCCAATGCCAAACGTGGACTGGAAGGCAGGCATTCTCGGCACTGCCGTCGTCAACGGCGCTGATCAGCAGGTGTACCAGCCTAGGTTCAGCGGCGTAGCCGCCAGGACCAACTTCGACAGCGGCATATTCAACGTCTCGCCCGGCCAGGTGGTCAAGGGCTGGGTGACTTTCAAGCTCCCCGACTCCATCAAGATCCCGTCGATCCAGTGGAATCGGTCCAGCGGGTTTTCCGGGACAAGCGCCACATGGACCATGTAGCGCCAGATATGCAGCGTCAGCTGCGCCCTCCCACCGCCAGGCGCAGGGTTCTGCTTCTCCCGACCGGTCGCGAGGGCCCCCCGTGACTGGGCAGGACACGCTTGCCGGGGCTGGCCCCGGCGGCGCCAATGACATGGCTGGGACTCTGCTGCGGTAACAGCGGCAGCGGAGTCCCAACGACGCTGTTGCCTGACCCGGGCGAGTTGCCTGACCCGGGCGATCTGCTGGAGCGGGAGACAGCGCGACTCTGCGCGGGATCACGCCTCGAGCCGCATAACGAGTTGCGACGGGTGAGCCCACCCGGGCACGATCCTCTGCATGGTTACCGATGCCGATGCCGTCGATTCCGCGAGCGCTGCCGACACCGCCGAGACCAGCTTTGAGATCCGCCGTGCCGTGCCCGAGGACTGGGCAGCGCTGCGGCGCGTGCGGCTGGCGGCGCTCGCTGAGGCACCGTACGCGTTCGGATCAACCCTGGATGGCGAGATCGGCCGGCCTGAGCAGTTCTGGCGGTCCCGGATCGCCGCCTGGCCGCAGTTCATCGCGTGGGCTGCCGGCCAGCCGGTCGGGATCGCGGCCGGATTCGCCGAGCGCGCCAGTGACGGCGACGGTCACGCCAGCAGCAACAGCAGCCATGAGGGCAATGCCAGCGGCACCAGCGGCGATGAAAGCCCGGGCCACGGTGACGGCGCTAGCGGCAGCTGGCACCTCGTGTCGATGTGGGTCAGCCCGGGGGCACGCGGCCTCGGCATCGCCGACGACCTGGTCGCCGCGGTCGGCGGCTGCGCCCGCGCCGATGGCGCGAAGCGCCTCACGCTCTGGGTCACTGACGTCAACGCCCGGGCCCAGGCGTTCTACCAGCGGCTGGGCTTTCGCAGCACGGGCAGGCGGCAGCTGGTCAGGCCGGACGAGCCCGATCACTGGGAGCAGGAACAGGTGCTAGAGCTCAGCTAACAGGCCGGGCCTGCACCTCAGCCAGCCAACCGGGCCTGCACCTCAGCCAGCAGGCCAGGCCTGCACCTCAGCCAGCAGGCCAGGCCTGCACCTCAGCCAGCAGGCCAGGCCATGACCTAACTGGCCGACCGGGCCAGGACCGGGAGGTCGTAGGTGCGCCGCACGCTGCTGCCGAGCCTGGTGATATCGGCGCCGTAGACGTGCAGCGAAATGGCGACATCATCGCCGCAGTTGCGGACCCGGTGAATGTCGCCGGGCGGCGCGAAGCCGCCGACCTCGCCGGCCATGCTCACGTTGCTGCCCACCTCCTCGAGGCTGCTGCCGCCATCGCGCAGCGCGTAAAGCTCCTCGTACTCGGCGCCCTGCACTATGCCAAAGACGCACCATGCCACGTGGTCATGGATCGGCGTTACCTGACCAGGCCGCCAGACGAGCGCGCAGATCGAGAACGAACCGTCGGGCTCGGTGTGCAGGAGATGGCTGACGTAGCTGCCCGGATCGCCCGCGCGCTCGGCGCTGGTGAGGATCTCCGGGCCGGGAAGGTGCTCGCGCACCTGGTCAGCCGCCAGCATGGCGGTCTGCTGCCAGTCGGCGTGACATGCCGTGGCGGCACGAATTGCCGCCAGCAGGCTGCCGGGACATCGGGAGCGAACCGCGCTGGGTGGTGCCATCGTCCCTCCTCAACGTGCCGCGACCTGATGAGCCACTCGATCAGCCCAGCGTAGGGATCACCGGGCCGCTAGCTCCAATGCCAATAGATTCATATATCCATAGAGGAAATGTATGAATAACCCAGGTGGCCGACGCCGCCGCTGAGCAACCTGCGGGCGCCGGGCGGGCCGTGAGCACGGGCGGGCCGCGGCGGATGGCCAGGAAGCCGGCCCCCTGGCAGGATAGCCGGGTGCACCCCATGATGCTGCTGGACAGTGCCTCGCTGTACTACCGCGCGTACTACGGCGTGCCGGACACCATGACGGCGCCGGACGGCACGCCGGTAAATGCGGTCCGGGGGCTGCTTGACATGATCGCCCGGCTGATCCGCGCGCGACGGCCCGGCAGGCTGATCGCCTGCATGGACGCTGACTGGCGGCCCGCGTTCCGGGTGGCGGCGATCCCGTCCTACAAGGCGCACCGGGCCAACCCGGACGGCACCGAGCAGGCGCCGGACGCGCTTACCGCGCAGGTGCCGGTGATCGAGGAGGTGCTGGCGGCCGCGGGGGTGGCGATGGCGGCGGCGCCCGGTTATGAGGCGGATGACGTCATCGGGACGCTGGCCGCGGGCGCCGACGGTCCGGTCGAGGTGGTCACCGGGGACAGGGATCTCTTCCAGCTGGTAGATGACGCCCGTCAGATCCGGGTGATCTACACCGCGCGCGGCCTGTCCAAGCTCGACATCGTGGACGAGGCATGGCTGAGCGCCCGGTACCAGATTCCCGGCCGCGGGTACGCGGCATTCGCGGCGCTGCGTGGCGACCCGAGCGACGGCCTGCCGGGAGTCGCCGGGGTGGGGGAGAAGACGGCCGCCGCGCTGGTCCGCGTTTTCGGCAGCATCGAGGCGATGCTGGCGGCGCTGGACAAGGGCCATGGCGGCTTCCCGATGGGCAGCCGGGCCAAGCTAGCCGTCGCCCGCGACTACCTGGCCGCCGCGGTCCCGGTGGTCCAGGTGGCGACCGACGCGCCGATGCCGGCGGCCGGGGGCTTCCTGCCGACGACGCCTGCCGACCCTGGCCGGCTCGCAGAACTTGACGCGCGCTGGGACCTCGGGTCCTCACTTGGCCGGATGTCCGCCGCGCTCGCCGCCCGGACCGACTGACTGGCGGGCCCCGCCACTGATCCGCTGTACCGGGACAACGTCCCATTTCCCTTACCGTACGGCACCTGCGGGCGCCGGAAGGAGACCGGCGATGCGCTATCGCACCCTCGGCCGCACGGGCATCCAGGTCAGCCCGTACGCTCTCGGCGCCATGATGTTCGGCGCCATGGGTAACCCCGACCAGGACGACTCGATCCGCATCATCCGCAAGGCGCTCGATGCCGGCGTCAACCTGATCGACACGGCCGGCGTGTACTCCCTCGGCGAGTCCGAGGAGATCGTCGGCAAGGCGCTGAAGGGCCGACGGGACGACGTCGTGCTCGCCACGAAGTTCGCCAACCCTATGGGCGACGCCCCGAACCGCCTATGGGCGACGCCCCGAACCGGCGGGGCGCATCGCGCCGGTGGATCATCGCCGAGGTCGAGCACTCGCTGCGTCGGCTGCAGACCGACTACATCGACCTGTACCAGTACCACCGGCCCGACACGGAGACCGACATCGAGGAAACCCTGTCCGCGCCCTCCGACCTGGTGCGCAGCGGCAAGGTGCGCACGATCGGAACCTCGAAGCTCCCGGCCGCCGACATCGTCGAGGCGCAGTGGGTCGCCGAGCGCCGCGGCTTCGAGCGCTTCCGGACCGAGCAGCCGCCGTACTCGATCCTGAACCGGGCCATCGAGCGCGACGTCCTCCCCGTCGCCCAGCGGTACGGCATGGGCACCATCGTCTGGAGCCCGCTGGCGCAGGGGCTGCTCACCGGCCGCGTGCGCCAGGGGCAGCAGTCCGGCCTGCGCCGCTCCGGCCAGTACTTCACTCATCTCCTTGACGAGCGCCGCATCTCCTTGACGAGCGCCGCATCGGCGTCGTGGAGCAGCTCATCCCGCTCGCCGGCGAGGCCGGCCTGTCGCTGACCCACCTGGCGATGGCGTTCGCGATCGCGCATCCCGGCGTGACCGCCGCCCTCCTCGGCCCGCGCACGCTGGAGCAGCTCGACGACCTGCTCGCCGGCGCCGAGGTCGTGCTGAGCGACGAGATCCTCGACCGCATCGACGCGATCGTCCCGCCCGGCACCGATGTCGGCCAGCTCGACATGGCATACAACCCGCCCGCCGTCATGAAGCCGGAGCTGAGGCGACGCCCGATCGGCGATCGGACCGCTGCGTGAGGTTCACCGAATCCGCGCCTCCCCCGGCGACATCCGCCAGAACGGCTACAGGACCTGGAGCGCCAGCAGGCAGGTGTCGTCCTCGGGGTCAGTCGAGCCGAGTGCCCGCAGGATGGCGGCGATGACCTGCTCAGGATCACCGATGCCGCGGGCCGATCTGGCGAGCGTCGCCAGGCCCTCGTCCAGCGACCGGTCCCTGGACTCGACCAGCCCGTCACTGTAGAGCAGGAGCAGGTCACCGACCCGCAACCGCAGGGACGTGGCGGCGTAGCCGTCCTCGGCGGCGCCGAGCAGGATGCCGTCGGGCGGATCAAGCGGCGCCGCCCAGGCGCCCCGGACCAGCACGGGCGGGGGATGGCCGGCCTGCGCCCAGGTCAGCACGCGGGTGGCCGGGTCGAAGTAGCCGGCTGCGACCGAGGCGGTGTGCTCGGGACCGACATGCCGGACCAGGTCGTTGAGCCAGCCAACGAGGCGCTCAGGCGGCGCGCCGGTAATCGCCAGGCCCGCCAGCGCGCCGCGGAGCCGGGCCATGCCGGCCGCCGCGGCCAGGCCGTGCCCCGCGACGTCGCCGATCGCGATCAGCACCTGGCCGGTGGGCATCGCCGCGGTGATGTACCAGTCACCGCCCACCCGGCTGCCCCGTGTCGCGGGCAGGTACCTGACGACGGCGCGTAGCCCGGGCAGGTCGAACGGCCCGTCGTGCAGCGGCAGGATGGCCCGCTGCAGCTCAAGCGCGACGTGCCGCTCCTGCTCGAGCTCGGCGGTGAGCCTCGCCTGGAGATCCTGCGCCGAGGACGCGGGCAGCCGCGACGGACCGCCCGGGCCGCCCGGCTGGGCGGGCACCGTTGCGCGCGTCGGGCCAGCCGACGAAAACTCTGCAGTATCAGAAGTCATAATGTTTCACATCTGGTCAGCGTTCGTGCACCTAGCGTGAGGCATCGGTGTCTTTGCTGTCTAGATGCGCGCCGAATTCGTCGTGGTTAGATGATGCGCAGGCAGGGGAGCGTCGCATCGCTGAGCCACATGGAGGCCTTGATGGGGAGTGTGCAGGCCATGGCTCCGCTCTATCCGGAGGATCGCCTGGAAAGAGCGGCGGCGGCGACCCGCGCGGCCGGATTCGGCGCGCTGCTCCTGACCCCCGGCCCTGATCTGAGGTATGTCATCGGCTATGACGCTCACCAGCTCGAACGGCTAACCTGCCTGGTGGTGCCGGCTGATAAGCCGCCGTTCCTGGTGGTTCCGAGGCTGGAGCTGCCGGCGGCGCTCGCGTCCCCGGCGGGCCATCTCGGGCTTGACATCGTTGCCTGGGACGAGACGGACGACCCTTACGCGCTGGTCGCGCGCCGGCTCGGCGCGGTCAGCTCGGTTGGCCTGTCGGACCGGATGTGGGCGCTGATGACGCTCCGGCTGCGCGCCGCGCTGCCGGACGCCCGCCAGGGGCTGGCCAGTACCGCCCTGCGCGGCCTGCGCATCCGCAAGACCCCCGCCGAGGTGGCCGCCCTCCGCGAGGCCGGCCAGGCCATCGACCGGGTGCACGCCCGGGTGCCCGGCTGGCTGCGGCCGGGCCGGACCGAACGCGAGGTGGCCGCCGACATCGCCGACGCGATCCTCGCCGAGGGGCACGCGCGGGTGGATTTCACGATCGTGGCGTCCGGTCCCAACGCGGCCAGCCCGCACCACGAGGCGTCGGATCGCGCGCTCGGCGCCGGCGACGCCGTCGTGGTCGATATCGGCGGCACCATGCCCACGGGCTACTGCTCGGACTGCACGCGGACTTACGTGATCGGCTCGCCGCCCGCGGAATTCGCCGCGTACTACCAGGTGCTCAGGGAGGCCCAGGACGCCGCCTGCGCGGCGGTCCGGCCGGGGGTCAGCGCCGAGGCCGTGGACGCCGCCGCGCGCGATCCGATTACGGCCGCCGGCTATGGCGGGCATTTCGTCCACCGGACCGGCCATGGCATCGGCCTGGAGCCGCACGAGGACCCGTACATCGTGGCCGGGAACGCGGAGCCACTGCTGCAGGGGATGGCGTTCTCCATCGAGCCGGGCATCTACGCGGGCCCGCATGGCGCCAGGATCGAGGACATCGTGGTCTGCGGCGAGCAGGACTGCGAACGGCTCAACAACGGCACCCGCGAACTCGTCGTGGTCGGGGCCTGATGGGCCTCGCGCACCGGGTGTACGCCGACGAGCAGACCAGGGAGCTCTTCGGGCTCGCCGCCGAGCTTGCGGACAAGGAGCTGCGGCCGGCGGCCGCGGCGGCCGAGCGCGACGGGAGGTTCCCCCGCGAGGTGTTCCGCATGCTCGGCGCCGCGGGCATGCTCGGCCTGCCGTACCCGGAGCGGCTGGGCGGCGGCGGCCAGCCCTACGAGGTATATCTGCAGGTCATTGAGGAAATGGCGACCGCGTGGCTGACGATCGGGCTCGGCATGAGCGTGCATACCCTGACCTGTTTCCCGCTTGCCACTGCCGGCACTAGCGAGCAGCAGCAGCGCTGGCTGCCGTCCATGCTGGGCGGCGGCCTGCTCGGCGCCTACTGCCTGTCGGAACCGCAAAGCGGATCGGACGCCGCGGCGCTCCGGACGCGCGCGGTGGCCCGCGACGGGGACTACGTGATCGACGGCGTCAAGGCGTGGATCTCGCACGCCGGGCGGGCCGACTTCTACACCCTGTTCGCCCGCACTTCCGGTGATCATGGGGGCCCTGGCGCGGCCCGCGGGATCAGCTGCCTGCACATTCCGGCGGAGACGCCGGGAGTGTCGGCGGCTGCGGCCGAGCACAAGATGGGTATGCGGGCGTCGGTAACCGCGCAGATGATCTTCGAGTCGGCGCGGGTTCCGGCCGGCAACCTGGTCGGCGAGGAAGGCAGGGGATTCGGCATCGCGCTCGCCGCGCTTGACGAGGGCAGGCTCGGCATCGCCGCGTGCGCCACCGGCCTGGCCCAGGCCGCGCTCGACGCCGCGGCCGATTACGCGCGCGTACGCCGGCAATTCGGCCGGCCCATCGCCGAATTTCAGGGCATTTCGTTCCTGCTCGCTGACATGGCCACGGCGGTCGAGGCGGCGCGGGCCCTGTACCTGGCCGCAGCGCGGCGCAAGGACGCGGGGCGGCCATTCGGTCCGCAGGCGGCGATGGCCAAGCTCTTCGCCAGCGACACGGCCATGCGGGTCACCACCGACGCCGTGCAGGTGCTCGGCGGTTACGGCTACGTGGAGGATTTCCCCGCCGAGCGCTACCTGCGCGAGGCAAAGGCGCTGCAGATCGTGGAGGGCACCAATCAGGTGCTGCGGATGGTGGTCGGCCGGGCGCTGGCCAGGGAACCGGCCCAGCCGAGGGCATAAGCGAGGCCCAGCGGACTCGGGGGCGTCAGGAGGCGATCGCGAGCACGCGCAACGAGGTGGCCGCGGCCAGGTCATGGCGGCAGGGCACGATCGCGACGGTGCCGTGACAGGCGACCGCGGTGGCCGCGAAGCCCTCCAGGGTCGCGGACACGACCGTGGCGCCGCTGAGCAGCGCGTGGTCGAGCAGCGCCGTGAAGGCCCGGCCGGTCCCGGCGGGCGGCGCCGTGACGACGATGTCGTGCTCGGCGATATGGGCCGTGACGGCCATAGCGCTCAGCTCGACCGCGAGTTCCTGCTGAGTCAGCGCATCCGGGATCAGCGCGCCGTCCAGCCCGCGGATGTAGGGCAGCAGCGCCTCGTCGCCGGGGCGGCCGCCCGCTGGCCGCAGGCTGCCGGACTGCAGCAGGGAATCGAAAAGGATGGCGCCGGGCGCTTCCGCGAACGAGATCACCTGCCGGACCCATGAGCGGTCGGCGGCAGCCAGGCCGGCGGCGGCCAGCGGCGGGGACGTCAGCAGCATCCGAGCGCCGCAGTCGGCCAGCTGCCCGGCGATCTCCGGCACGCTCAATCCGGGAGCGATGGGCGACGGAATCCCGCCGGCGGCCCGGATCGAGTGGGTAGCCAGCGCGTAGCACGTGGCATCAGGCACCTGCACGCCCACGACGTCCCGCGGATGCAGGCCACGCCAGGTCAGCCCTGCTGCGGCCGCCTGGATGGTGGCGGCCAGGTCAGCGTAGCTGTACGCGTGATCATCCGGGCCGCCGATCAGCGCCCGGCGGTCGCCGCGCACGGGCGCGCTGCCGAGCAGCAGCTGGGTGACGGTGAGACCACCCGCTAGCGTGTCAGCTGTCGTCATCGGGCGGGTCCCTCTCAGCGAGGACTCCGGCCGCGCCATCGCGCCCCCCGCGGGTCCGGCCATCCCCCTCCTGACGTCCGGTCCCGCGCGAGGCGCGATGGCTCGCCGGTCTTATCCAAACGGTGCGCTAAAGCCACAGCACGACGGTAGGCACCTCACGAGGTCTGCGCATGCGCAGAATTAGCCATAGCCATATGCAGTCGCGGCCGGCGGATATGTGTAGGCGCACGTCCTGAGCGGCCACCGGATGGCAGGCTGCGGGCCGCTCAGGTCATTTCGCCGGGCTCGCGCTCGGCCGCCCATGCGGCAACCTGGGCGCGTGAGCTGAAGCCGAGCCTGGTGAAGATGTTCGCCATATGCCGGGCCGCAGTCGCCGGGCTGATCACGAGCTCGTCGGCGATAGCGCGGTTAGAGAGCCCGCGCGCGACCAGGGCGGCGACCTGGAGCTGCCGCCTGGTGAGCACCGACGGGCCGGTCCCTGCTGCCGCTGCCGCAGTCCCCGCTGCCGCGGTCCCCGCTGCCCCGGCAGCCACCGGGGTGGTCCCCGGTGTCCCGGCGGCCACTGCGTCAGCGACCGCCGTCCCGGCGACGTACCTGATGGCTTCGTGCATGGTCATCGCCCTGCCCTCGGCCGTCGCCACGGCCGCTGCGTCCGGGCCGAGACGCTGGCGCGCGGCCTCGTGCAGAGCATCGATCTGAGCCCTGGATGCCAGCGAGACCTCCCCGGCCGCCTCGGTCGCGGCCAGCCAGGCGCCTTCGAGCCGGAGTGCGCCGGCCGGATCACCGCGGGCTAGCGCCAGCGCGCCGAGGGCCTCAAGGCCGCGGCCTATCGACAGCCGCCGGCCGGTGGCCAGGCTGAGCCGCATGCTCTCGGTCAGGCTCGAGCTGGCCAGCTCCACGTCGCCGCGGGACAGGGCCACCCACCCGATCCCGGCCAGGCAACGGGCGATCTCCGGCCGGGCGTCGATGGCCCGGTACAGCGCGAGCGCCTCGCCGTAGTGCCGCAGCGCGGCGACGTGATCCCGGCGCGCCATCGCCAGCGCGCCGAGCCCGTACAGGGTCTGCGCCACGCCCCAGCCGTTGTTGTCCCTGAGCACGTCGAGCGCGATCTCGTACGCCCGTCGCGCGTCATTCAGCTTGCCCTGGCGCGCAAGAACGGCCGCCCTGGTGCTCTGCGCCAGCCCTTCCTCCCAGTCATCGCCGGCCGCGCGGGCAGCGGCGATGGCCGCCTCGGCGCGGCTGAAGGCCTCGTCGTGGCGGCCCGCCCGGAGGCTGACCAGCGCGAGCACACGGTGTCCCGCGGCCTCGCCCGCGCCGCCGGATGACCGGCAGAGGTCGATGCCCGCGCGGGCGGCCTGTCCCGCCGCGGCGTAGTCCTGCTGCTCGAAGGCAAGCTCCGCCCGGCAGATCAGGGCGCGGGCCATGGTGGCCGGCCGCACCCCGGTGGCCAGTCCCAGGAAGCGATCGAACCAGCCGGCGCCCGCGCTGACGTCACCGTAGGCGACCCACGGGCTGCGCAGGGCGGAGCAGAGCCGCAGTCCCTCGGCGACCTCGCCGCGTTCCAGCGAGACGGTGAGCGCGGCCTCGAAGTTGGCCCGCTCGGCGTGCACGCGCCGGTACATCGCGACCCGCTCCGGCCATGGCGGATCGCCGCGCAGGAAGGCCACCGCCGCGGCGGATTCCACCAGGTTCAGCAGGTAATCCCGGTGCCGTATCCGGACGGCGGCCGCCTCGCCGGAGGAGTCCAGCCGGCCGGCCGCGTACTCCCTGATCGTGTCAAGCAGCCGGTAGCGGGCGGCGCCGTCCACCTCGGCGTCGAGCGTGACCAGTGACTTGTCAATCAGCGCGGCCAGCAGCCCGAGGATCGCAGGCGCGGAGATCTCGCCGTCGGCGCAGACCCGCTCGGCCATCTCCAGATTCCAGCCGGCGAAGACGGACAGCCTCCGCAGCAGCACCTGCTCGGGTCCGGTGAGCAGCTCGTAACTCCAGTCCACGGTGGCCCGCAGCGTCTGCTGGCGCGGCGGGGCGGTACGGTCACCCGAGGCCAGCAGCCGGAACCGGTCCCCGATGCGGCCCGCGATCTGCTCCACCGACAGCGCCCGGACCCGCGCCGCGGCCAGCTCGATCGCCAGCGGGATCCCGTCCAGCGTCCGGCACAGGCGGACGGCCGCAGCCGTGTTGTCCGTGCCGAGCATGAATCCTGGCCGGACGGCCGCGGCCCGCTCGGCGAACAGCCGGATCGCCTCGTGCCCGGCTATGTCCCGGTCCGACAGCCCGGCGAGCTGCGCGGGCAGCGCCAGCGGCGGGACCCGCCAGGCTGTCTCGCCGCGCACCCGCAGCGGCTGCCGGCTGGTAGCGATCAGGCGCAGCGAGGGGCAGCCGTCAAGCAGCCGCCGCACCAGGGCGGCGCAAGCGTCCACCACGTGCTCGCAGGTGTCGATGATCAGCACCATGCGCCGCGACCTGAGAGCGCCGGCCAGCGTCTCGGTGAGCGGGCGGCCCGGCTCCTCCCTGATTCCGAGCGCGGCCGCTACCCGGCGCGGTACCAGCGCCGGATCGGCGGTGTCACCAAGCTCGACCAGCCACGCCCCGTCGGGAAAGCCGGGCACGAGCTTGCAGGCCAGCCGCAGTGCCAGCCGCGTCTTGCCGATGCCGCCCGGCCCGCACAGGGTCAGCGCGCGAACCTCGCTCAGCAGCCGGGTGAGCTCTGCCAGATCCCGCTCGCGGCCGACGAAGCTATTCGCCTCCGCGGGGAGATTGCCCGCGGAGCCGATCGCGATACCGGTCGTCATCGTCTCCCTGACGTTGATGCAGGAACCGAGGCTGATGCAGCAGCTGAGGTGGACGCGGGAACACCAAGTGCCTGACCTCCCAGCTCATCAGCGACGGAGCACTCGATCGCCTCGGTGTAACGGACCCGGCCGAAATACATCACTTTCATCAGTACCCACCATGCCTGGCCGGGACGCGCGGTGGCGGCCGCGGTCACCGAGCAGGGCAAGGTCACGGCTTCACCGGGGCCGATGGCGAAGCCTCGCGTCCACGGCCCGGCGTCGTCCCAGCTGCCGGCCGGGGATACCAGCTGGGCCTCGCCCCTGAGCTGCGACGCGGTGCGGTTCGCCAGGCGGACCGTCACGGTGGCGCGGCCGCCGGGAGCGAGCACGAGCTCGCGGGCCGACAGGCTGATCTCCAGCTCCTCGGCGGCCGCGCGCTGATCCGCGAGGTAGCGGTCGATGAACTCCTCGGCGGGCAGGCCGGGCGAAGGAGCGCCGCGCTCGCCGACGGTGACGAGGGCCGCGTCTTCGAGGAGCTGGCCGGCGCCGTCGCTGATCCTGGCGGCGATGAAGTAGCGCCCGGCGGCGCGCGGCAGCGCCCGCAGCCGCAGCTCCCAGCTCGCGTGCCCGCGGGGCGGCAGGTCATAGCGGAGCGGGCCGGCCGGCTCGGCCGCCAGCCCGGCTGGCACGTCCAGCTCGACCTGGCCCGCCGCGGGCTCCGGGCCGCAGGCGACGGTCAGCCGCAGCACGCCGGGCGGGCCGCCCGGGCCGGCCAGCGCGATCCTGGCCCCCTGGCCAGGCGAGCTCTCGTTGCCCCGGCCGGCATCCCCGGGTGCCCCGCCCTCCCCGTTGGCCGACGCTCCGGCGGACAGGTGCACCGCGACGGGCAGGTTTCCCGCGGGTGCCGGTCCCTTGCCGTGCAGCCAGTAACGGGTGAACACGGGCTGGGCAGGCTCCCCGGGCTTGGCCAGCCCTCCGGGCGCGACGGGCTCACCGGACGCGACGAACTCCCCATCGGCCGCCAGCCCCGCGGGCACCGCGGGCTTGTCCGCAGCGGCCTGCTGGCGGCCGGCCGGCCATGGCTCCGGCACCAGCCCCAGGGTCACCATGCCAGCGGCGGGAAGCTGCGCGAGGACCGCGCCGTCCCGCACGGCCAGCGGCTCGCCGCCGGCCTCCTCGGCTGGTCCGGTCAGCCTCGCGGACGCCAGGCCGGTCAGCAGCCGCAGCCGCGCGGGCGTCGGGACGGCCCGGCCGGAGACGTCGCGCAGCCGCAGCGTCACCCCGTCCTCGCGGCGCGGCGTGGCCGGCCCGCCTGATGCGAGCGGGTTTCCGCGCGGCTTGAGCGCGGAGACCACGGCGGTGGCCGGCTCGGCGGACGCCAGGCTCACCGCCGCGGGCAGCGGCCCGTCGTGCAGGCCGGCCTGATAGGCCAGCAGGTCACGGTTGTAGTCGATGCCGGCCAGCGGGAAGCCCGCCGACCGCCAGTCACCGGGCCCGGCGGCCAGCGCGTACTCGAACGTGTGGCTCCAGTGCTGCCAGGCGAAGCTCGTGCCGTCCGGCGCGGTGCGCGCGTCCCCGTCGATCCAGACCCCGCAGGGCCAGCCGCTGCACGAGCGCATCAGCGAGATGTTCAACGTGCCGTCCGGCGTCACCAGGCTGCCCGGGGTACCGCGGTTGAGCAGGGCCACCGAATAGCCCGCCAGGTCGGGAACGTCAGGGAACCCGGAGCCGGCCGCCCCGTCAGGCCCGGCGGCCCCGTCAGGCCCGGCGGCCCCGTCAGGCCCGGCGGCCCCGTCAGGCCCGGCGGCCCCCTCGGCGGCCTCCTCGACCATGGCGACCTCGATCACGGCGTCGGCCAGGCCGGCCGTGACGGCGTCGATCGCGGCGGCCATGTCGTCGCCTGCCACGATCAGGACGGGCAGTGCGCGGGCGCCGCGGACGTCAGCGCCGGGACCGAACGCCCGCTCGCGACTGACCGTGGCCGGCACCCACAGCCGCGCCACGCCGCCGCCGGCGAGCTGCGCGGCCAGCTGCCTGCTGGCGGCCTGGCCGGCCACCGCGAGTACCTCTGCGGTGAACGGGTTCTGCTCGGGGCCGCCGAGCGCGATCCGCACGTCGGGCAGGTTCGAGTCCAGGTCGATCGAGCCGTACCGCGGGCCGTCCGGCCGCGAGCACGTCGCCGTGACTCCCTGGCTGGCCAGAGCCGCCAGCAAGCCCCGGATGGCCACCCTCGATCCGTTCGAAATCCTCGGCGGTATTACCTCGGCGACTCCGATCGCGCAGGTCAGCCGCCGGCCGGAGGGCGCGGTCAGCTGCACCCTGGCGGCGGACGAGAGGCCGAACCATTCATGCGAGGGGTTGTCGAGGGTGTACCAGTGATCCGCGACGTCGGCGTCGGTGACGCCGAACGAGCGGCCGATCACCGACACCGCCGTCTGGCAGACGGGCAGCGCGCCGGGGACCCGGGCGGGGAAGCGAACCCGCAGCAGCCGGTCGCTGCCGACCGAGCCGTCTACGTGGGTGCGGAACTCGACCCGTTCGGCGCCGTCCCACAGCAGGATCTCCTGGGTGATCCGCAGGTCATCGAACGCGAGCTCGGCGACTAGCCGGGCGCCGACCGGGCAGCGCTCGGCCCGCACACGTGCGGGCAGGCTGGCCGAACCGGTCCCCGGGCCCTTCGGGCAGAGCAGCCACGGGCCCTCGTTCCACTTCGGGTGGTAGTCGTACTCCGGCTGGATGACCATCTCGTTGCCCTGGCCGGACAGCAGCTCGGTGCCCGAGCGCTTGTCCAGGATCCGGCTCAGCGTGCCGCCCCTTGCCGGGTCGGCCTCGACCAGGAAAGCCTCGTTCTCGATCGCCAGCCCGGCCTGCGGCTCCCACCCGGCCAGCCAAGCCGGGGCCGGGGCCGGGGCCGAAGCCGGGGCCGACACTGGCGCCGCGGCCGGGGCCGGCACTGGCGCCAACACTGGCGCCGCGGCCGCCGTCACCCAGTAGGTCCGGTAGCCGAGCGCGGGCACGCCGGCCGCGCGGAAGGTCAGGGTCAGCCCGGCGAGCGTGCCGTCGCCGTGCCGCCGGACGCCCTCGGCGAGGAACGCGATCGCGGCGCCGGCCTCGTCGGCCAGGCCGATCCACGGCGTCCCCGGCTCGGCGAAGTCCAGGGTGATCCTGGCCAGGCCCGGCCTGGCGGCCGACAGCGTGTTGAACACGACGACAGCCCGGTCCGCCGCGATGCCGGGCCCGGGCAGGGTGCGGGCCAGGCTGGCCAGGTGGCCAGCCGCCTCGTCGCGGGCATCCGCGCCGCGCTGGTAGGCCTCCCGCCAGCCGGCCAGCAGGTCGAGGTAGACCTGGTCGCCCTCGGTGCCGGTGATCGCGTCGTGGTGCGCGCCGAAGACCAGCTGCCGCCAGGCCTTGTCCAGTCCCTCGGCCGGGTAGTCCGCGCCCGTCAGCCAGGCCAGCGTGGCGAGCCGCTCGCCGTCCTCCACCGCCGCCTCGGCGGCCCGCTGGCCTTGCTTGGTGTCGATGTAGGAGACGTCCTTGCCGGGATAGACCGGGTTCATGTCTCTGGTCTGCGGGGTGATCCAGACGTCCCGCCGCTCCGCGTCGGCGCGCACGGCCGCGAAGAACTCGCTCGGCACCGCGGTCACGAACCGCGGCCAGACGTAGCGCGAGCTCCAGTCCCGGTGGATCTCGGTGGCCCAGCGGGACGGGATCACGTGGTCGGCGCCGACGGGCAGCAGCACGTTGCGGGTCGCAGCCACCGGCGCGAGCAGCGCGAACTGGTCGTAGGCGGCAATCTCGGCGGCGGCCAGGTCGGGCGCGTCCTGGGTGACCCAGCCGGCCCCGTAGTGGTTCGGCATGTAGGCGGTGAGCAGGCCTGCGCCGTCCGGCGAGATCCACTCGAACTCGCTGGCGAACTGCATGCGGGTGTTGTCGCCGACGCTGCGGTCCGGCCCCCACTGGTGGAATGGTCCCCTGGCCCAGCCGGACTCGGTCAGGCCGGCCGCCGCCATGATCCCCGGGTAGCCGGGATCGTGCCCGAACGCGTCGAGCATCCAGGCCGCGGACGGCCGCGCGCCGAGCACGTCGCGCTGGTAGCCGAGCCCGTAGATAGCGTTGCGGATGGTGGACTCGGCCGAGGTCAGGTTGGTGTTTGGCTCGTTGTAGCTGCCGCCGACGATCTCGATCCGGCCGCTCGCGATGAAGCCGAGCAGATCCTCGCGGTCCTCCGGATGGGCGTCGAAGTGCGGCTTCAGGTAGTCGATCTCGGCGAGCACGAACTTGTAGTCCGGATCCCGCCTCGCCTCCTCCAGATGCAGCCTGACCAGCTCGAACGCGGTCCTGGTGTCCGGCAGCCTGCCCGCGGAATCCGGCAGCAGCAGCCGGGACTCGGTGAACTGGCCCTGGGTGTTCCACCAGACCGGGTCGTAGTGAAAGTGGCTGACCATCCACATGGTCCAGCCGGGCTCGGCGACGGTGATCTCAGCGGCCAGCTCCGCACGGGCGGCGCCGGTCCCGCCGGTGCCGGTCCCGCCGGTGCCGGTCCCGCCGGTGCCGGTCCCGCCGGTGCCGGTCTCGGCGGTCGCCGTGACCGGCAGCGTGGCGCCGGGGCCGTGCGGGGCGGCGACCGCGACCGGTACCTCGGCGACCAGCTCGCTGCCGGGATCGGGCAGCGTGACGCTGACCGGCCGCGCAGTGGCGACCCCCGGCCCGTCGACGCGGACGGTGACCGGGCCGCCGCCGGGCCTGATCAGGCCGGCGCCGTCGTTGGCCAGGGTGACCCGGACGAGCTGCAGCGGCCGGCTGACGGTCCCGGCGAACAGGTCGGTCGAGGCAACGCCGCTGATCCGCATGACCTCATCGTGCCACGGCGCCCGCGGGCCGGCGGGCCGGAAATCCGCGCCGCCGCCACGCGGCCGATATCATGCGGTTGCGGAGAGCCGCCAGCAGTCTGGCCCGGACCCGTCGAGCGGAGCGTGACTGCCGATGCCAGACCCGCCGGTAACGCTGAAGGACGTCGCCGCGCGGGTCGGCGTGCACCCGGCGACCGCGTCACGCGCGCTCAATCCGGAGACCAGGATCCTGGTCAGCGAGGAAACCACCCGGCGGGTGCTGGAGGCCGCCGACTCGCTCGGCTACCGCCCGAACCCGCTGGCGAGGAGCCTGCGGACCAGGCGCTCGCACACGGTGGGCGTGCTGATCCCCGACCTGAACAACCCGCTGTTCCCGCCGATCGTGCGCGGCCTCGACGACCGGCTGGCGGAGGCGGGCTACGTGGCGCTGATCGGCAACACCGACGGCGACGACGAGCGCGAGCGGGTCGTGTTCGAGCAGATGCGGGCGCGGCACGTCGACGGCTTCGTGCTGGCCACCGCGCACCTGCGCAGCCCGCTGCTGGCCGAGGCCGCCAGCGCGGAGCTGCCCGTGGTGCTGATGAACCGGCTGGCCGAGGACTACAGCTTCCCGTCGGTGTCGGTCGACAACGAGCGCGGCATCCGGATGGCCGTGACGCACCTGGCGGGGCTCGGGCACCGCAGGATCGCGCACATCGCCGGCCCGCAGGACGTGTCGACCGGGCTCAGCCGCTACCGGGGGTACCTGGCCGCGATGGCAGCCAGCGGGCTGCCGGCCGATCCCGGCCTCGTCGTTTATGCCGGGGCGTTCTCGGTGCAGGAGGGGCTGCGGTGCTGCCGCGAGCTGCTTGACTCGCCCGGCCGGTGCACGGCGGTGGCGGCGGGCAACGACATGCTCGCGCTCGGCTGCTACGCCGCCCTGGACGCGGCCGGCCTGACCTGCCCGGACGACATGTCGGTCGTCGGCTTCAACGACATGCCGTTCATCGACCTGCTCAGGCCGCCGCTGACCACGGTCAGGTTCCCGCACTACCAGGTGGGAATGGAGGCGGCGCAGCTTCTGCTCGAGCGGATCGGCGGGACCGGCGGGCCGGTCAAGATTCTCTACCTCGCGCCGGAATTCATCACCCGGGGCTCCACGGCGCGGGTGGCGGCCGGCGCCTGACCGAGGCGACCAGGCTCAGCGGGCCAGGCTCAGCGGGCCAGTTGCCGCGCCATCCAGTCGGCGGTATAGGGGCGGTGCTGCTGCGGCAGGTTGGCGCAGCCGTGGTTGCCCTCGGCGAGCAGTAGCAGCTCGGCCTCGCCGCCCGCCTCGTCAGTGAGCTGCCGGGAAAGCTCCCAGCGGAAGATCCGGTCCCGCTGGCCGGCCACCACGAGCAGCGGGGCGGTCATTAGGCCGGCCCGGCCTGCCATCGTCAGCTCATCGGCGCGCAGCCTGGCCTCCTGCACTGTTGCCGACTTCGACCGGACCCGGAACGCGTCCCGGCTGAGCTCGGGCATCTGGTCCCAGGCCGCGCCGAGGCTGTACGGCCCGCACAGCGCGACGCAGGCGCGCACCCGCCGGTCGGCACTGGCCACCCGGGCCGCGTAATACCCGCCCAGGCTGACGCCCCAGATCCCGATGCGCGCCGGGTCAAGGCCGGGCAGCGCGCTGACCGCGTCCAGGATGGCGCCGCCGGGGACCTCCCAGTCCGGCCTGATCGCCAGGGCGTACTCGGCCTCGCCCTGCCCGGGGCCGTCGACGGAGAACGTGGCCAGGCCCCGGTCAAGGAAGAGCCGCTCGGTCGCGCGGAGCTCCTCCTTGGCCGAGTCGAGACCGGAGATCATGACAACCACCGCGGACGGCCCGGCCGCCGCACCCGGACGGCGCAGGATCCCGGGAAGGACGCTGCCGTCAAAGGGAATATCGATCCGCTCGCCCGGCGGGTCGAGATACGGCAGCGCGTCCGTCAGGCACCGGACGGCCCGCTGATGCGCCGCCCGCAGCTGCGGCATGTCCTGCACGAACATGAACTTCGCGAAGTGGTAGTAGACGGCCGCCTGCGCCAGGTGGCCGCCGGCCGACCTGGTCCGGCCATCGCCGAGCGCAACCCGGCCGAGCCTCTCGTGCTCGGCGCCCGCCGCGCACCAGGCCGCGCACCAGCCGCCCCAGTCGCCGATGGCGGCGGTGACGCTGGCGAAGTCAGCGGCCTCCACGCCGTTGGCTATGAAGCGCGGTCCCCAGTGATCGATGGCCGAGGTCACCCGCCCGTCCGTCATGCGGGGATTCTCGCACACGATTGCATCCCCGGATGCAGCGGAATGTCACCATGCTGAACGGGGAGTCAGCGGCCAGCGTCCCGGGAGAGGCGGATCGTGCCCAGGGCGTCAGCGTAAAGGAGCGTATAACGGCTTGGCCTCGGCCCGTTGACAACTGGTCGCGCCGTGCGGAACGCTCATCCGCAAACGATTGTCGCGATTCCGGGGGTAGGGGATGACCGAGCGGGCAGATGGGCGCAGGCTCGGCTGGCTGGGAACCGGCCGGATGGGGTCGGAACTCGTCCTGCGGCTGCTCGCGGCCGGCTGCGACATGACGGTCGCCAACCGCACGAAGGCGAAGGCCGAGCCGCTCGCCGCGGCCGGCGCGAAAGTCGTCGACTCGGCTGCCGGCCTGTCCGGCCTTGACATCGTCTTCGTGACCGTCGGCACCTCCCAGGACCTGATCGACGCGCTCACCGGCTCCGGCGGGCTGATGTCGGCCGGCGCCGCGCCCGCCATCGTGGTGGACTGCTCCACCATCTCGGCCGAGGCCTCGCGCCAGGTACGGGAGCAGCTCGCCGCGCGGGGCACCGCGCTGCTCGCCGCGCCGGTCATGGGCAACCCCAAGGTGGCCAGGGCGGGCAGGCTCACGCTGGCGGTGTCCGGCCCGCGGGACGCGTTCGAGACCGCCGGGCCCTACCTGGATCTGCTCGGCGCCGGCGCGACATACGTCGGCGACGGCGAGCTCGCCAGGATCGTGAAGCTGTGCCACAACCTTTTCCTCGGCGTGGTCATCCAGTCGCTCGCCGAGGTGACCGTCCTGGCGCAGCGCAGCGGCGTCAGCAGGGCCGCGTTCCTGGCCTGCCTCAACGACAGCGTGATGGGCTCGGCGTTCACCAGGTACAAGAGCCCGGCGCTGGTCAACC